>Ga0307948_1000327_pt1 | contig 32087 bp, 34 predicted proteins | sample OrgLakmetagen280_FD_201824 | JGI IMG/M metagenome (GOLD analysis project Ga0307948, IMG submission 201824) | Saline water microbial communities from Organic Lake, Antarctica - #280 | ecosystem: Environmental > Aquatic > Non-marine Saline and Alkaline > Saline | place: Antarctica: Organic Lake...
CACACACACACACACACTCACACACACACACACAAACACACACACACACACACACACACACACACACACACACACACACACACACACACACACACACACGCACGCTCACACACACACACACACACACACACACACACACACACACACACACACACACACACACACACACACACACGCACGCTCACACACACACACACACACACACGCACACACACGCACACACACACACATACACACACAAACACACACGCACTCACACACACGCACGCACCATGTGCATGATTGCTCGTGCATCCTAACGTATACACACTATATGTTACGTGTGAATATCAACTTTATTCGATACATGTGCACAGATCCTTCCCCCGAAGCAAGAGCAACGGCAGAAAAGCTGCTGGACATGATGGTGCGCTGCACGAACAACTAGTTTACGAGCTACGTGTGTGCGTGTGTGTGTTGTGGTTGTCGACTCCCTACCGCACCAGTCGCACCTGAGACACTAACCGCACCTACTTGCTCCTACTGGCATGCGTTATTTTAGGCCAGCACCCCGGCCATGCAGCAAATGATGCTTGCAAGCTTACCAAGTTCGCTGCCTGCAGAGGCGAGGAACCCAGGTATGAACGACTCTATAGTCTGTGGCTGTAGAGAAATGAGCACGCGGGGCAGTGACAACCAGCCCCCACAGTAAACATGGAAAAGGAGGCACATAGGTCCTGGGCACAGTTCTAGTGCACTGAGGCTCCTTTACCCCAATAAGGAAGAAAAAATAGTGGAAATTTCAAGTAGGGATTCATTACGTAATGTTCTTGACTTGTCATTTTATACTGCCAACTATTACTCCTATGTGTAAATGGCAATAACCAACTAGCCTTCGTTCCCATCGCAACTTATGCTCTGCTGCACTTTTGAAGCTAAGAGTACAGCTTTTCTGTTGCTTGGTATGTGTCCCATTACTATCACTGATATCATTGTCATCATTTGATGTGACTGTCCTTTGACAAAAACACGGAGCAATCTTTCTCCTCTCCTGCGCTCATTTTTTCTTCCTTGCTCAATATGATGTGCAGAGGTCATTAAAAGGATGCTGAGCGACCCAAACATGTGAGTATGGTTTTTTTTCCGGTGCTCAGCACGAAAGTGCCCCATTTTTGTAATAATGGGCGGAGTGGGTTTAACTGCCTGTAAAGTTTTCTGCTCGGCCTTTGCAAGCATCGTTGAACCCTTTCATCGTTGTTTCATCGTTGAACACTTTCATCAGTGGTTGTGTAGCAGCGTTTCTTCTCCTCTACTTCGGTGTGCAGAAGAACAAGTAGTAGTGATCAGCTGACGAGGAGTAATGTGCAATGTTAGGGAAGGATTCTTTACTAGTGCTCACACTAGCTCGGGCCCTACCAGCGTTTTACACGTGAATGAACGTGGCAGATATGTGTAGGGTTGGCCAGAACCGTGTAAGTATAATTATAGGTATTGTATGCAGTGTTGTGCAAGTACGGTCAGACGGTACAGTACGATTAGGACGGTACAGACCGTATTTTTGAAAAAGACGGCGTATTAGCGTATTTTGGTGACCTTAATTTACCGTCTGGACGGTAGATTACGGTACGGTGTACGGTACGGTGCCAAGTTGGCACTGCCAGTGCAAAAATGGCCTCAGAATGGCCTCTCCGGCCCAACACCTCCCATTTTCACCTCGAGCATGCTCCTCTTATGTGCTGACGCCACACAATGCCTGAACGACCTTGAGGCTGGATTGGGGCTGTACAGCTCGGGGGAAGGGCCCGGCAGTGGCTTGCATGGAAACTCAAAGTCGGACGCAGTACTTCATTCCTGTTCAATAATTTGTGTTGTATTCATTAATAATTGTTGCATAAAGAAAAGAAATGTTATGGGCCGAAATTGGAGCCAAACGGCCAAGTTACGGTCAAAATCGTACTGTACGGTGGCACCGTCCTTGTATGGTTTGGACCGTACTTTTCAAACATACCGTACTAGCACCGTCCTGTACGGTACAAATACGGTACGGACCGTCTAGACGGTCAAAGTTGCTCTAGTACGGCGTAGTTGCACAACACTGATTATATGGTACGGTATAGGTATACGCCGTATAATACAGGGGGGGGGGAGGCGTATTTACGTACCGTATTTTCCATATCAAAAATCGATAGGTATTATAAGGCAGGCGTATATACGCCGTTTCAGTATATACGCCGTATCACCGTTTAAAAAACGGTTCAAAACCCCCAGACTCAGGTTCAAATTCCAGCAGGAACAGTCCTTTTTGCTTTTTGGGGTCAAATGTTTTTCTTTGCGACTCCCTTTGCTTCCTATTTATTATAAATGCACGTTTGCTCACAGCTTATGAGCTTATGAGTGACGTTGTTCTGGCATGCATGTGTGTATGTGCGCAGGCGAGAGCAGATGGTGTCCATGATTGCCAAGCAGGTGAGTTTGAGTACCGTGTGTCAGGTACCTCAGGTACTCAAATTCAGGTACCTTAGGTACCTCAGGGACTCAAAATGCCAGCACCGTACGATAGCTTGTTTTGAAGGCAACAAAAGAGTTGTGAGATTATTGTTTTGTATGGTATTAAAAGCACGCTTTTGATTTCAAAGGGCCACACCACAGTGGATTGTACGTTTTTGGTTGTTAGTGTAAGTGGTAAGTGGGAGGGGCCTAATGGCATTAGTGCTGAGCATTGCTGTGTGTCGTGGCCGCTTCCAGGCATAGGTTCGTCCAAGGACAGAAAAGCGGGCTCCCGAATTTAAAGCGCAAAGCGCACTTTGAAAACTTAAACAAGTGCATGCAAAGTGCATTCAAAGTGCCACTTTGGGATTTAAAGGGCCAGGCCGAAATGGATACAAAGTGCCACTCTGGAAAATTAATGTGCCAGGATAGGGTGCATACAAAGTGCGTGCAAAGCGTGTACACACACACATGCACACACACATGCACACACACATGCAAATAACACACACAGGCAACTTACCCCTTTCCATTCATTCAACTCCTCATCCAGTTGAGGCTTCCAAAAAACGGAAGCAAACCCAAGTTTACTCTTGAGACGCACACATACACACACACATGCACACACACATGCACACACACATGCACACATACACACACATGCAATATGCAAAAATCTAAACACATATCACATATCCCATACTTGCCCACACACAAACCTCACCTCACGCCTCACACACACACACACACACGCACACACACACATACACACACATACACTTACACATGCACACACCTTCCGCTTCACCTTTACCATCACCATCACCCTTCACACAAATACACATACCTAAACACATACACCACACGACACACATGCGTACACATACACACACATATACATCACCCACTGGCACTTACATCTTAGCGCTGGTTTGCAAGCTTCTTTTTGATCCAATCATCCCCAGTTATTAATTCAAAGGGGTGTGTTATACGCACAGAACATCCACATTCCGCCCCAAGCCCTGAACAGCATGTCATCCAAGCACATGGAAGACACTTACAATCGGGCAAAGAAGATGGGCGTCGACCCTGCCAAGATATTTAAGAAACTGGTAAGAATTGCCTTTTCACCTTTGACCCTTTCCTCTTTTCTTCAACGGCTTAGGTATCCGGTGAAAAGTTAATTCCTTTTCCTCAATGATTGTGGGAAGTGGCTTCTCACTACCTTTGAAGTCGCTCTTTTCCTATTATTTACAAGCTGTGCCCAGCTGCGGAGGCTGTTCCACAGGCGATTAAGAAGCGTGCAAGTGGTTTGTAAAATAGCTAGGGTCGGCCAGAGGCTGTCCTCATGAACACCCCCACCAGTCTCACTTAGCTCTCCACCCGAAAAAAAGCCCCCTATACCTCATTTTAATGCAAGCTACTTTATTTTTAAGAAACCATTCACATTTGCTGGAAATTTGGCATTCTGGGAAATTCTGTGGGGTCCAGTGCATATTTTGCACCCACTTTGGCAGGGAAAACGTGCATTTCTGAAGTTGCTCAGATCGATCTATGCCTCAGGATGTAAGCAATATAAATGTTATAACAATGCTGCAACGTCGAATATGGGGCAGGGGTACTGGGAACGCCGGTGAGTGGGAGGCAATCACACGAGGGACACAGGGGAAACGACTGAAAAATCGATCGCTCCAAACCTGCAGCTGCTGTGTATCCAATGCAATTTTGGAACTACAGAGTTTACAGAGTTTACAGATAAAGCCATCATTCCAAACCTGCAGCTTCTGTGTATCCAATGCAACTTTGGGATTACAGAGTCTACAGAGTTTACAGATAAAGCCATCATTCCAAACCTGCAGCTGCTGTGTATCCAATGCAACTTTGGGATTACAGAGTTTACAGAGTTTACAGATAAAGCCATCTGTCAAAACGTGTGACTGCTGGGCTGTATCCAATGCAACTTTGAAGTCCCATAATGGTGAAGGGAAAGGGGAGATAAAGCCAAAATTGGCTTATTGGGACTATTTGGCTTGCTAAGGGGTGGGCCGTTTATGGGGACAGCCCAGAAACGTATATATATATACGTGTTTGGCCGTATATTTGGTGATTTCCCTGCCAAAATAAAGTAGACAGACCGTACATATATATATGGTCCTGTATATATGTATATAGGGTCCTGGCCAACTCTAGAAATAGAGGGCAACATGGAGGGCACCTCTGTTACACCATTGCAAACTGTGTGTGTTACACCATTGCAAACTGTGTGTGTTACGCCATTGCAAACTGTGTGTGTTACACCATTGCGAACTGTGTGTGTTACACCACTGCAAACTGTGTGTGTTACACCATTGCAAACTGTGTGTGCTACACCATTGCAAACTGTGTGTGCTACACCATTGCAAACTGTGTGTGCTACACCATTGCAAATTGTGTGTGTTACACCATTGCAAACGGTGTGTGCTACACCATTGCAAACGGTGTGTGCTACACCATTTGCAAACTTTGACCACGTCGTGCTTCCCCCCTTCATTTTTAAAGAGCGCTGGTTGTCTATAAGCACCAACGTCCCACAGCTCTCCCACCCTGAATCTTTTCTAGAAACTCCATCAAAAAAGGGTTGCTTGTCTAGCAATAAAAGTGCTACAGAGTTCCCACTTGGGAGTTCCTAGATGCTCTAGCATGAAATGGATGCTTATTTTGAAAGGGATCGAATCTTTATTTTTAAAATAGTCTGCTTACAATCTCGAAGAAACCTTTTATCCTGCTGATTCACCTTTGAGTTTTTAAAAGTCTGCGAAAGAAAAGGAAAGAAAAGGTAAAAACTACGCAGGCAGTGAAAACCACTCCCCACATCAATTAAGGAAAAGGAGCCACTTTGGTACCGAGTACCGTAAAGCTCCTCCACCGCGAAAAGGAAGGGAAAATTAATGGGGATCAAGAGGGTTGCAGGCTTGGCCTGAAACCGGCTCCTGATGAGAGTTGATAACAGTACTGGAAAGGGCACGTCTGGTATGGACAAGTTTAGCAGCAAAGTTTAAGAGTGCACATGGAGCTGGGAGGCAAGCTATTTAACTCTTTGAGAATTAAGACCCAGTTCCTTGAAAGGCTTCAAAGTGTGAGTGTTGTAGATGGTGCCACCCTGCGACAATGTTTGACAACCAACGTGCCACACAATCCTCCCACCCTCAGTTTATTTTAGTTTAGGTTAGTTTGGATTACAAAGGCATTCAACCTGGGATGGCTGCTCAATCTATGAGTACTTCCACCCTCAGAGTTCCTAGATGTCCAGCAAGAAAATGATGCCTGGTGCTTAACAACCATGTGCCACTCAGGTCTCCCACCCTGAGATCTTCAAGAAGCTCCAGCAACCCCACATGATTCAGGCCTTCATGGAAGTCACGCGCAACCCTGCAGGTGAGTGTTTCTGGAAACGCATGGTTTTCCCTCAGAACAATATAACATCGTGTCTGATAAAAAAATCGCCTCATTTTTTTCACAACCTCCAACTGTACTTTGTTGTAGCGACGATGAGCAATTGATCTAATATGTTGGCGCTGTGCAACTGATCTGATGTAATGGCACTGTGCAACTTATTTGTTGTAATGGTGCTGTGCAACTGATCTGATATGTTGGCGCTGAGCAAATGATCTGTTGTAATGGCGCTGTGCAACTGATTTGTTGAAATGGCGCTGAGCAACTGATCTGTTGTAATGGCGCTGAGCAACTGATCTGTTGTAATGGCGCTGTGCAACTGATTTGTTGTAATGGCGCTGAGCAACTGATCTGATGTAATGGCGCTGAGCAACTGATTTGATGTAATGGCGCTGAGCAACTGATCTGTTGTATTGACGCTGAGCAACTGATCTGTTGTAGTGGCGCTGAGCAACTGATATGTTGTACTGGCGCTGAGCAACTGATCTGTTGTACTGACGCTGAGCAACTGATCTGATGTAATGGCGCTGAGCAACTGATCTGATGTAATGGCACTGAGCAACTGATCTAATATGTTGGCGCTGTGCAACTGATCTGTTGTACTGGCGCTGAGCAACTGATCTATTGTAATGGTGCTGAGCAACTGATCTAATATGTTGGCGCTGAGCAACTGATCTGTTGTACTGACGCTGAGCAACTGATCTGTTGTACTGGCGCTGACCAACTGATCTGATGTAATGGCGCTGAGCAACTGATCTAATATGTTGGCGCTGTGCAACTGATCTGTTGTACTGGCGCTGAGCAACTGATCTGTTGTGTTGGCGCTGTGCAACTGCACCGTCCACCATCACAGTGTGCATCCCTCTGTCCGTACACACTTCTATTAGCTCTATACTCTTCACCGTTGCTATGTATTTCTCACACTGTTGATATGCAAACCTCAGCTCTTCACCGTTATAATACGCAGCGCTGAGCAACTACGACATTGAGACAATTGAGGTGGTGCGCAAGGTCCGGGACATCTTAGACCAGGATAGCAGCGCTGACCCCGGGTGCAATATGCTAGAGGCAGACGTGGTGAGAATTGAAGGCTTGTGTGTGTGTGTGTGTGTGTGTGTGTGTGTGTGTGTGTGTGTGTGTGTGTGTGTGTGTTTGGACCAGGACAGCAGTGTCGACCCGCGTGTGACTCAAAAGGATATTTCTGCTGACCAAAGGAAAGGCTATTATATGCTTGATGCAGCATATAGGTATATCAAGTATGTCTGACGAAAAGGCTTACCACTTAAATCCAAAGTCTGGCCGTACTCAAATTGAGGAGGTTTGTGTGGTGAGAAATAGAAGTGGGAGGCGGACGCTTCAAACCCACAGCTGTCTTTTCAACGAAACAAATTGCTGAAGTCCGTTTTAAAGTCAAGGGTTGGCCCATTGCCAACTTGAGTTTGCATGTGTAGGGTTGGTTGAAGCCATGCATATATACGTTGTATTCGGTGTAAACATACGCAAGCCTCAGAAGGCCCCCTCAAGCCTCAGAAGGCCCAGATAAAACAAGTGCCCTGATTAGCACTGACCAACCTCATAATTGTAATATCGACGAAGCACCCCAAAACAGCTCCAGCTTGAACATAACCCGTGAGGTAAAAGATTGGCGGGATTGGACCTACACTGATGGCAGCCTCCAAAAGAATGAAGCAGGGCAAGACACCGGATCAGGCATATACCACCCTCACTTAAATTTCTCCACTATGTAAATTCAAAAGGCATGGGTATAACCAACACCATCTCACGGGCAGCTAGCAGCTATAGCAGCTGCAGTCATACACGGCTACTCACATATAGCCACAGACAACCTTACATCACTGCACCAAATTAAAAAGGAGCTCTCACACTTGCATCTCCATCGCCACCACATCCAAGGAGATGTCCTTCAATCCATTGCTAAAGCAATCCGCCAATCACCATCGCCTATCCCTTCTAAAGTAAAGTCCCATGCCGGTATTTTCAATAATGAGCATACCGACGCCCTTGCTAAAAAGCCAGCCACCACCTACTCCAACCTTGCAGACACCTCCATCAAAACAGCAGGCCCTGAGGGAAATCCCTTCTACAACATCCACTGGCTTGCAAAAGAAGACATAGAAAAACAAACACAAACCCAATCATATTCATACGACAAACATGGCCCATTCTCCTCCCCCAAAGCTTTGGTACCTACCAAACCACCGTGACGCCCTTCAAGAACACATGCATTTTCTCCATAAACTGGGAAATGCCAAAACTGAAGCGAACTACCATGCGTACTACCAGACCCTCATAAAGGACGGCACTGCCAATGGAGCCACTAGCAATGCTTACCTAACATCATCCGATGTTCCTTTGAAGACCAAATGTATAATTATGAAATACAGAACAGGACCTTATACAATCAAAAGCATGCGGTATTTTTCAAACTCTCAACAAGTCAAACTTGCCCCCTCTGCCCACAAGTAGACAAAGCCCTGCACATCCTTTCTGGGTGCCAACACACGCAAATAAGGAACATGCTCATCGAAAGACACAACTTAGCATGCCGCATGAGGCGTTAATACTCAACAAAACTCAGCGCGACATCCACCTCGTCGAGATCAAGTACTGTGAGGACACCAGACCTCAGAACCAGCTGAACGCCGCAAAGGAACAGCACAAAGACCTTCGCAACATCCTCCAAGGAGCCTCCGTTACTCTCCACATCATCCTTTTGGGTGTGGGCGGCACCATCTACAACACCCACACTCTGAAGCCTTTCAAGGAACTGGGTCTCGATTCTCAAAGAGTTAAGAAGCTTGCCTCCAAGCTCCATGTGCACTCTCTGAACTTTGCTGCTAAACTTGTCCATACCAGACGTGCCCTTTCCAGTACTGTTATCAACTCTCATCAGGAGCCGGTTTCAGGCCAAGCCTGCAACCCTCCTGATCCCCATTGATTTTTCTTCCCTTTTTGCGGTGGAGGAGCTTTACGGTACTCGGTACCAAAGTGGCTCCTTTTCCTTGATTAATGTGGGGAGTAGTTTTCACTGCCTGCGTAGTTTTTTCTTTTTCTTTCTATGCACACCCACGCACACACTCACAGGCACACACACACACACACACACACACACACACACACACAAAATGCACACAGTTGTATGAGACATCCTCAAGCGCAATCCCTCCTCCTCCTCAGCAACCTGCCAGCACAGTCGACGAGAGAGGGAGCCGCACCGCCGCCTCCTCCACCTCCTCTTCTGGGTCGACCCAGCAGACAAATTCAGACCCTTCACCTGCCACTAAACCTACTACTACAGATGCCGATTTTCGTCCCACAGAGCCTAAGCCCTCTGCCCAAGCTGGCCTGTTGGCTGCTTGTGAGGCAGACCCTGTCATTGGTAAGCTGGCATCATGTCATGATGATCGGCAGGGCCAGTAAGATGCGTGCATGTGACCTGTTTTGAGGCTTTCTCTGTCAGATCAAACCACTGTCGCAACAAAGATGAGGACCCAGCTCATCATCAGCCATCCCATCGCCTGTTCGCCTGTGTGATCCTGAATCAGTTATGACTTTCCTTGGGAAAAGGTTTGTAGCTCTCTGTGAATCAACAAAAGCCCCTCAAGGTGCTCAGCCTATCGTGTGTGAGTAAGCAAGACGGCACTGGTGAGATCATGCGCCCTGCGTTCTGGTACTCTGTTGGACCTCTCTGACTGGGCCTTTTTTGTCTGCCGGTAAAGGAGCTTTACGGTACTCGGTACCAAAGTGGCTTACTTTTCCTTAACTTCATGTGGGGAGTGGTTTCCACTGCCTGCGTAGTTTTTCTTTTGTTTTCATGCGCCCTGTTGTGTGGTATGGGCCAGATCGGCATGAGAGAATGCGTGAGCATTCATTTGCTCATCTTCCATAATGCTGTAGGTCCAAAGCTGAGCAACCCCAAGATAAGGAAGGCTGTGGAGGAAGTTGCTGCAAGTCCTTGGAAAACGGTAAGGGTGCCACATTTCACAAGGAATTGTCTCACTTGTTGCACGGAAATTTCCCAGAGGGGACCAAGTTCCATATTAAGCCTTCCGGTACCAAAGAGTAGGTCCTCTTGTTGTTTCGTACATTGCTTGGTGTGCATGCCCGCTGTATAAACACCATCATTTACATCCCTTGATGCATTTTGTTTGTACGCAGATCAAATACGTGCTGGACCGGGAAATTATGGCTGTGTTCTCAGAAATGAACACCTTGTTGAAGGGTAGGAAGTAGCATGGCCTCTTCTTTTTAATTTCTTACCTTCAGCTTGCACAAAATAAACACTGCTCCTTCGCACTGTTTCTTTTTTGATCAAGATTGCAGAATATCTTCTAACAGATCTCTGGTGCCCTTTGACATCACTAGAAGCAGACAGTGCTGATAGCTTTCTTCAGCTGCAACCGACTTTGCTTTTTGTTTCTTTAATTTAAGCAAAGGAATCTTCTATTTCAAGATTCTTCTGCACCCTATGGGTGCAGGTATCTCAGGATTCCAGCTACTAAACCTACTTTTTGTGCAAAATCAGTGAAACGAATAAAAGATGAAGTGACGTACTGTATCCAGTATTACAAGCCCAATTTCATCTCTACATTATGTCCGACCACTTCTCAATCCCATCTCGTAATGGTAGCAAAATTGCTCTTGTTGGTACTAGGTGGCGACTTTGCGGTAGCTTTCTCAAGCTTATCGAACATGTATTGCTCAAAGTCCTGCAAATAAAGAAAGGCAAAGGCTAGAAGGTTAGAGCTTGGTGTGTAGGCTTTACACTCTCACTTCAAACAGGCTAGCTACTGAGGCTACTAATACAATCGACACTTCCTCGAGATTCTATACCAGAAGTCAAGGAAGCCAAATGGGATCTGCAACTCCCATCCAGATTCGAGCAAAGTACACCAGGCCGACTCCAACTACTCCACGTCTTCTGTGGGACAAATTGACCGCAACCTTTACCATGCTACATTTTACATGACTTTGATGGTTCTGGATATATTGCGCTTGAAAGGGACTTGGCTCTTGTACAATCAACCCTATGACATAATAAATTATAGGGCCGCGGCTGTTGTTGACAGCACATTTTGCATGCACGGAAAAAGAAGAGATGCAGGCATTGAAAGCCGCGTTGATTAAAAGTAAGTGCCACTGTTGCAAAAGAGATCACATACACGTCTTACCATGGGTATGACTTGAAACTGCGCACTCTCTGGGTTGAACTCTGGTGTCTCGATGAAAGACAGAAACAGGGATGAGATGCGTTTCCGCAATCCCTCCAACGTTTTTGGGCTGCGCCCCCTGTTAAATGAACAGTGCAAGGGATGCTTTTGAGTACGGATGGTACTCCACTGTTTTTACAAATAGCACGTCTAGCTGTAATTTGCTACAGCTTCTGGGATCCGCAAGAATTATTTGATGTAGTATTCTGGTTGCATGCTAAGCTTTTTGAGGCGTATTTGCGGTAGCAACTCTGGAGCCTACGGATATCACGTACATGCTCAAAGGCACAACAAGTGCAAGTTGTAGGACACATCACGTGTCATGTGCCTAAGGGCGCATCATCTGCAAGCCTAGAATGCACATATGCTTATATGTACATGTGCACAATCTAGGGGTACATTATTTGCAAGCTTAATGGCACAAGTGCATATGTGTAAGCGGAAGGGCATATCATGTGCAAGCCTATTGGCACATCATGTGCAAGCTTAAGGGCACGTCATCTGCACGCCTGTGCCCCACACCTGTTGAGCAAGTCTGCTTCCCTATCCACAAGCTCCACGATTTCACGCGTGAGGTTGCAGTCAAACTCCTGCAGTTTATGTGTTCAAGACACGTTGTCTGATGATCTTCTGAATGTGGTGTCCAAAGTGATGGCGTGACTACTTGCTGTATTAAAGCAGTCGTTCACCTCCTTACCCACTCATGCAACAGGAAATCCTAAAGATATAATATCTGAACTGGCAAACCTAGCACATTACAATATTTTTAAACAGAATCTGAGCACGCCTTGCTTCAGCAATGGTCACACCATGCAGGACAAACAGCACAGAAAAGCAGGAATAAGCACACAGCACACCTAAATTACCGTGTGTCGCAGGTGCGTGCACCATGGCAGTCCACATGATGTGACGTGCAGCAGCACAGCACAGCGGGGCGGGAGCTTGGCAAGCCAATTAATTATGTTTGTGTGCTCAAGTGTGCGTACCTTGACAGTCCATTTGACGTGCAGCAGCACATCCAAGCGCTCATCCACAGTCAGCATAGGCAAGTTGAGGCCATTGTAAAGTTGCATGAGCTCTTTGGCTCGTGTGGTGAAGGGCGTGTGCACCTCGACTTTGGTGCCATTGCGTAGCTCGTAGGTTTTAGGCTTGGACATCTCTCCCAGGGTGCGCTGCATGACAGTGCGTGTGTACGTGTGTGCTTGCACGCATGCGTGAATGTGTGAGCTTAATGTGCGCGTGTGTGCCTGTGTATGTGTGTGTGTTTGTGTGTGTTTATGTGTGTATGATCATGCACGTACAATTTGCATCAGTGATGCAGTCGAGTATTTCGGTTCAAGATCTCAGTGTCTGTCACACAAACCTGTATCCGCAAATCTTTATTTTCATGGTTAGCATTGATCTTGAGGCGATCGATGGTTTGCAGCAACTTCGTCTCTTTGTGCAGCAGCTGCTGCAGCAGTAACTGCTCCTTTTCCTTGGGCAAGCTGGCGTTGATGATCTTGTGGGTTTCCTAAGAGGCAGGGGTATGTACAGGAAAAGGGTTGAGTGCATGAAAATGATAGTGACTATGGAGACCATGGAAATAAACCGCAGAGTGAGCAAGCATATTTCAGCACACTACGGAGCTTTTTGTATCATGGAGCATTGTACTTATGTACCATGGAGTATTGTATTCATGTACTCATTTTGTACCATACATATTATGTGCCATGGAGCATTGTACCATACATTTGGATTGGAGCAATGTACCATACATTTGGAATGTACCATACACTTTGCACCATACATATCATGTACCATGGAGCATTGTACTCATGTACTCATTTTGTACCATACATATTAAACAATTGCGCAGTACGCACCTGCAGCCTCCATGCCTCAAGCTCATTGTACAATATCTCGAAGTCAGCAGCTGTGCGGGGGTGCATGCGGCGCTCAATCTCTGTCTGTCGGTGTTTGTCGGCAGCTGCTTGGGCTTTGGCCTCCTGTAGTCAAAACCATGAAATGAGTGGGTGATTACACATTGGAGTTTATGTTTACATTCTTCGACAGCCACAATCATGAGTGGGCATATATGCATTGAGTTCTGTTCACTTTATCCAAACACAGTGAATACTTTGGAAATTATATTCGCATTCCCAGCAGGGTGCTTGTTAGCGTTCACGGGCTTGAGTGCGCCCACAAAAAGAGAAATAGTGAATAGACACACACTTTGCACTTGCATAAGGCAAAAGGCAAAAGGCAAAAGGCAAAAGGCAAAAGGCAAAAGGCAAAAGGCAAAAGGCAAAAGGCAAAAGGCAGAATGCAAAATACTTTGCTGCAAATGCTGTAAAGCACGCCAAAAAAAAACAGGGTGCACCATGATACTGCTCACAGTCATATGCCATATGTAGGGTTGGCCAGAACCGTAAGTATACGGTGCATATGCGGAATTTCTGGCAGGGAAACCACCAAATATGCGGTCATATACGGTTTATATATATACGGTTCTGGCCAACCCTAGTCAGATGTCGTATGGTGTACATGGCACAGACCGCAAATGTACCTGCTACCTATTATGAAATAAAAGCAGGATGATGCCATAATCGTAAGCCACTCTTCTTTTCCTACCTTCTAAATAACCAACTCACCGGGTTTCCTTCGTCTGTCGAAGGTTCTGGCAGTGGTCCTTATTGTAAGGATATACTTTGGTGCTCAGAATAGAGGCCTGGCAGTGCTTTTGATCAAGACTTTAATCCCCAATGTTTTGTTAGATTTGCAGGAGAAAGGCACTGGAAGCACCTTTTCCTCAACGGTTGCTTTAGGCGCGCATGAGAAAGTCGCTGGCAGTGCTTTACCCTCAAGGGCCTGTTTGAGTTTATAGGAGGTAGGCACTGGCACAGCTTTCATTCTCAAGAAAATCTGTGGATGCACAGGAGGGCGCCTCCAATTGCTGTGCTGGATGTCCAATGTCCAATCCAAGTCCAATGTCCAATCCAATGTCCAATGTCCAATCCAAGTCCAATGTCCAATCCAATGTCCAAGTCCAATTGCTGTGCTGGATGCACAGGAGGGCGTCTTCCAATTGCAAACGCACCTCATCCCGCAAGAAGGCCTCTCGCTGCTGCTTGGTCTTCTGCAGGTAGGCTGCCCGCTTGCGCCCTACCCAACCTCGGTTCCAGCGCTGTATGGTGCGGACCTGTGCACAGAGTCGCATATGTAAAAAAATGAATTGTCATAATTTGGCCTGATTAAGCAGCTTCAAAATGACACCGCGATGGGGTTTTGCAACCTATTATAGAGGCCTTTTGCAACCTGTAACCGAGGTCTTTGCAAGATATTACAGAGAGGTCAGGATGGCATGTGATCTTTCTTTCCAAAAGCATTGAGATTGCGTTGCAAGTACGTTTGTTGCGTGTGTTGCACCTTGACGCACATTTAAGGTAGTACCTAAGAGAAGTCCACTAGTAGAAGTCCACTAGTTGAAGTTTGAACTGGCAAGTCTATAGTTTTTTCGTAACACGCTAATGTTGCTGCATTGCAGGTTGTAGGGTAAACGGCATACTCACTGCTCTGTCCACAATCGCCATCCACTCTTCACTCGTCTGATACCGTCCAGGCTGGCGCTCCACGTCATTGGAAGAGTCCAGTACAAAGCCTGGTCGTTCCATCTGTGTGGCGGCCTCCCTGCAAACAGAACACATTAAATTCTGACCAACTGAGATGTAAGCATTGATGAGCACAAAGCACAATTATATCATACGTGTGGCAGCCTCCCTGCAATAATGGAAAGCAGAAATTGAGTGACAAGTGACAGAAATTTCAAAGTTGCTGAGCATACAGCCTGGATGCTCTACTTCGGCAAAGCACTAAACACACACACACACATACAGCAGCCTCCTGCCAAAACAAGACAGGGCATACCTCAATATTAGACATTATGCAGCATATACAGGTTGGCGTGCTATTGTTCTCAGGATAAAAGATGCAGGTTTGAGCATTTCTGGACCTTAAAACGGTCTGATTACAAAGAATCAATTGTTGTTCACAGATATTTTCTAGGCTCACCGCCACTGTGATTTTTCCATTGATGACCCTGGAATTTTATGCGCAGACATGTGCTTACATGACCAAGAGCGGCGTTTTATTGTGGTTGGGAGTGCACGCTTCATCTGCATCGGATCTATTTAATTTCATCGCTCTCTCAACAGGGCGTGAGTGTATGTTCAAAAATTTGTGTTTGGTGGCCTTGTTCACCTGAGTTCCGAGCATTGCGCAGCTCAGTGACGCACCTGATGGTTTGTGCTGTGTGGTGCTTGACAACCCGTGAATTCCCTGTTATTAATTTATATTCCCTGAACCGAGCCTTAACTGTCAGAGTGCTGCACCATTTAACGTGTTTGACACCTGATGGTTTGTGCTGTGTGGTGCTTGAAATAAACTGTCAGCGTGCTGCACCATTAAACGTGTTTGACACCTAATGCAGAGCCTGGTGACGCACCTGACGGCTTGTGCTGTGTGGTGCTTGACAATCCGTGAATTCCCATCTTTTAGACACTAATTTAAATATTCCTTAAACCGAGCCTTAATTGTCAGCGTGCTGCACTGTTAAACGTGTTTGACTCCTGATGCAGAGCCTGGTGACGCACCTGATGGTTTGTGCTGTGTGGTGCTTGACCTTAACTGTCTGAGTTGTCCGCTCCAGCTTTGGCTCAGCACCCAAGAAACGTGGAGCTTTGGGAGTCTGCAGTGTTTGCATCAAAAACAACACACAAAATTGTCTGAATGTGAAGGTTAATCAAAGCTGCAACTAGATTGTAGTAACCAGAGCAAGGAAGGGAGATCTAAGGAGTATAGGAACTGCTTTTGTGTCAATGCACAGTTATTTGATCAACAAGTTCACCTTAACAAAAGCAAGACCAGTGGCTATAATCTACAAACCCATCCAACCATCTAATTGCGTACTGAGCTGGTCACTAGCAGCCTTTGCAGTAACAGCCTTTGTGCCTGAGATACTAAAGCGTAATTTGGTCTACCACACTGCATGGTCAAATTGTCACGATCTACCCCCTCACCTGAGTAACTGCATGGTGGAACACTACGCTGGTCTGTTTGTTGCGGTTGCCGCCCAAGAAGGGCTTTGAGTCAGCCTGGGAGCGGCACATGAGGGAAGGCATTATTGTGTACGTATGTTTTGTCATGTTCGGTTTGCAGGTGCATGAAGCATGCTTCTTGCTTAGGCATGTTCAATTAACCCGTTCTTTTGCTTCAATGTATAAGGGGAAAAAATAAAAGCTCAAAAGCAGCAGGTGCCAAGTATGTGCTTATGCTAAAGTGCTATGTGCTTGTGCTAAAGTGCTATGTGCTTGTGCTGAAGTGCACGCGCGGTCTACATGTAGGCTTGATACGATTTACACCCCCTGTGATCAAAGCACAAAAAAAGTTGCAAGGAACTCATTACCAAACTTCCAAGCAAATGGATGGTGTCCTGCAAGCCCCCCCCCACCCACATTGACCCTCACCCACACCTGTGTGTAGTCCATGAGCACCCGCAACAATCGGTTGGGGAGGCCAGGGCCTTGGGCCACTTCCACATCAATGAGCCTGTGAGCATGTGAAGATTTGGTTGAAAGCTGAAGTTACACGCTTTTGGAGTCTGTGTTCGGGTTTTGAGGCGTTGTCATTCCCAGCAATGTGTGATGGATTACTAAAAAATGAAGGACAGACACACTGTTTCTGAATCACAGCTAAAAATGTGGGTGACGTTATTCCTAACGCACACACACATACACACACACACACACACAACACACACGTACACATACACTACAGCACATACCTCAGCCCAGGTGCCACGTATCCTGAGGCCTCTGCTGCTTGAACCTTGCTACGAGCTGCTGCCTCACTCTGTGCTGCATATGCCGCTCCCCCCCCTTCTCTGCTGATGGGCCGTTGCTGCTCTTGAGGTTTTTCCTTTTTAGCACTGCCCCCCCTCGATGCAGGCTGCTGTTTAGCGTCACTCTTAGCACTGCCTGCTCTTGACGCAGGCTGCTGCTGCTCCTGCTGAGGCGTGCCTTCACCTTTTGCGCTAGTGCCTCTCGACCGCCTGTGCTCCTGCTCAGGCTGGTCAGTGGCGGGTTGAGCAGAAGAGCCTGTGTGCTCTTCTTGTTGGTGGCCCTCGCTAATTGTGCTGTCACCATTAATGGCCTCACCATTAGGCTGCTGCTCAGGGCTGCCTGTAGGCACAGGACCTTCAGCTGGAGCTTTACTGTCGGTGGCTGTGTCAGCTGGATCTGCTATTACTACTAACCCCGGCTCTGACGGAAGTTCTGCTTGCGTAACATCGCTTTGTGTCTCCCCAGTTGTTTGGTCTACTGCTCCTGCGTTTTCTGATACTGCAGCAACCTCGACACCCTGTTCATGGTTGGACGTACTGTGTTACTTTCGGTGTTTTTGCCTACTCACACACTATTCTAAGTAGTGTTTACTTGCCTGCTGTTCTTCTGGGTTTCCCTCTGCGGTGTATGAGGCAATGAATCCTGCATCATCCTCTGGGTTTTGGGCTGATGTGCTGGTGCCCTCATCCATCCTCAAAAAAGTGAAATGTCAGTTGAATATGCTTCACAGAAATTTCTTACGTGTATTATTTCAAATGAGTAACGAAATTCCAATCATGCACAGGGCAAATAATGCTCGAAGGGTCATTTTGTTCAATTCCTTCGACCTAGTTGCTTGACAATTAACAGGAGTTAAATCAATTTCGATTATTACAAAGCCACAGCAGAAAGTCAGGCGCAGAGGACATGGATGGAATGAAGGGGGGAACCCCTTTGGACAAGCAGATGCTGGAGGTGCTCTGGTTCCTTATCAGTGCTCATCTAGCTGCCTTTACGTGTGGCTTGGGCACAGCTGCACCCACCTTCTCTAGCTATTTTTAAATGCCTGACCTGCTCATTGTGTTTTGCATACACACAGATGGAGCAGGTCATGGTCTGTGAATTAAAAGATCAGCGGTACAGCGAAGCCTTGTCTGCGGCAAATGCAGGTGGGTTAGGAGAGAGCAGGGGGATTTCAAACTGCTTTGACTGAATACAAAGAGCGAAAACTCACGTCTCAGGCATTGCCCTCAACTTTACACACAGTCCTTGAAAAGAATCCAGGCAACAAACGGGTCCAGGAGTTCTCAAAGCTGTTGCAAGAACTAATTGCTGGTAGGTGCATGGGCCTCTTGTGTATCAAAGGGACAGGCAGCAGTGCCACCAGTGTCTTGAAATGTGTTTCCGGAAGTCCCGAAGGTTGACTTAGACCGATAAGTCAAGACCAAGGGACACGTCTACAAGTTTAATTTGTGAATGATGGAAACGTGGTGTGCCTTGAAAATTGCGTTATTGGTGCTGCGTATGCTTGCATGCTCCCGACTTTAACCACAGGGCGTGAAGAGGATACAGAGAGCAGCTCAGGTTCGGATTCAGATGAGAGCGACGTAGAGGGAAGCAATGATCAGACGAGGGATGGGGAGGAGGGAGCAGCGAAACAAGATGGGGAGGACGACAGCAGTGGTAGCAACAGCGAAAGCAGCAGAGATAGTGAAGAGGAAGGGGCGGAGGACAATCATGTGCAGGTGCGTGAACACATGAGCGGGGATGAAGAGAGTTTAAGTTCACATTTGGTACATCTATATGATTTGAAGGAGCCAATGAAGTTTATGTTAGTGTTTGAGGAGTGTCAATGTAGGACGATTAAGGGTAGATAGAAAGGACGGAAAGGGCCTTCCATGTATTTGCATAGGAGGAAGAGCAAAGGAGCAAATGGGAGAGTTTTATTTCTTGTAAACCATGTGTGTAGAAAGAAAACCAAGTGTGTAGAAGGAACGTGCCGATTAGCAAGCATACACTGTGTGGTGATGCTTGTGCGTGCTTTTACTTAACGAGGGAGATGAATTAGGTTAGTGTAGTGGAACGATATACGAGAGCATTGCGTTATTGCGTTCATTGGGAATGGATGAGCTGGTGCAAGCGTAGATTCAACCATAACATCAAACACAAACTGACAACGCTAGCAGTGAAGTCAGGTGTAAAGCAAACCGCAAACAATGCAGGTAATTCCTGGCCCTACATTTAGGTGCTTTATTTTGTGCAAGTCAAGCTTTGCTTTTTGAGTAAACTGGTGGGGGAGTGGTGGGTTCTTTCCCCTTGATAACCATGACTGCTGTGCTACCTTTGCTACCACACTTTAACTTGTCTCGCCAAAGCTCATTCTTTGTCACGCCTAATTGGTGGCAGCAACAAGTCGTGCGTCAAGCAGTTAGTTGGTTTTCAGTTGAGATCGTTGTGCTAGTCTTGTTTGGTAAGCTAGCTCAAATCAGCCAGCATGTATCAGTTGTTCTAAGTCTTATACTTTGTCTGATGGTGATACAACCTGACATTTTATGCAAGTCCCTGACCTTTGTGTGGACGCAGGACCAGCGGCAACAGCAGCCGTCGACAAGCGCAGCTGACGCTGCAGCATCGCACCTATCGAGCCTATCCCTTGACACCGGCAATTTACGGATGACACACACATCCAGAGCCAAGCTCAGGGAATCAATAGGGGGAAGCTTGAAGGCGTTGAGGGAGAAGCAGCAAATGCAAGAAATTATGGACAGTGACCCTCTGCTAGGAGGATGAGCTGCGTTTACCACGACCTGTGACGATGCTTGTTGGCATTCGCACCTTTTTAACCTACCTAATACACATGACCACCGTTGCTGATACTACTGCAGAGGGGGGACACTGGGCAAAAGCCCAAGCATGCTCTTTTTTGCATGAAAGGTGCAACCACTCACACGTCACTTCATCAAATTGGACCCATCCTAGCTTCAAACTGATGCTGACTTTATAAGCTACCCGAGCAAGTGCTCAGATTTAGACAAGTCGCCCTGCGTACAGAAGGACAGGACTAAAAGCACACGTCGTGCACCTGTACCCTAGATGGGTGCTTTCCAGGGGGAATGGCACATTAATTTGCATATCTCGCCAACCACATGCTCTTTTTGCTTCATTGCTTTTGCAATGATCTTTATATATTATAAGAACTTTAAAACACAAAATATCACTCAATTTAATGCTGCCTCTGGCTGGTCAGATACAGCATATGGCGGCTCAAAATGTAGGGTTCACGCCGCGGCCGATTGGGTATGGGCCCCCTAATTTGCACGTTTCAAGATCAGCTGCCATCCGTACCATTTTGGGCCTCAGTGTCCCCCCTCTGATACTACTGATTCGTTATTCTATCTCCCAATCACGTGATCCCCACCATCAAAGGGTTTAAAAGGGTTTACGTGATTCCCACCGTCAAATATCAACTCCTCTTTTTCTCCTGGTATATTAATTCACTTAGTGTGCTTCCATTGGGTGGTGCAGAATTATGTGCAACATTCTTTCCTGATTCATGCACCTGGTAGTGCACTGTCAACTGCAGCATACCTGAGCGCAAAAAAATTACGGGGTCTCCTCTCTGTTTGGCTGACGACCATGTACGGATGAGAGTGCCATTTGCATTATGGTGAAGACTGTGTGTACAATTTTGACTTGTGCCACACGCAACAAGCTTGGCAGCACAAAGCAGCTAGCTGAGCGTCAAGCAAGGAGTGTTGTATACACTATGTAGGAGGTAGCATTCTCACACACTCCATATCCATTACAAAAGCAACTTGGTTTCCAGATTACGCCAGCCGGCCAGCCTGCAAGCGTTGCACAGTAGTCCGTAGTGTTTCTCTTCTGGCTCCTTGAAGTATTTGTCAAAGAACTAACTAAACAAACTACCAAACTGCAAGCAAACACATGGTTGTCAGATCAAATTACCATCCCTGCAAAATATTAGATTCAGTACATCTGCTAACAGCAAAAGAAAGAAAGAAAACGCAGATAGTGTAAACACTACTGGCATGGATTGGGAAAGGATGTTGTTTTATGTTCTGCACCACCCAATGGAGGTAGAGACACACAATATCTCACCTGGTGGAGTAAGAGAAGTCTTTCGGTGGGGATCAGGTGGTTGGGAGGCAGAGGCCTGCACACGCACCACCAGGAGTATTGCTCAGATATTAGTGGAGGTTGTGTGCAATGTCTTGTCTCATCTGTATGATTTTGGAAGTAGACCAATAACTCATCTGTATGATTTGCATGTAGACTAGTAACCCCAAGGCTGTGGAGTGGGTTCCTTGTGTGGCTGCTAAAGATGGTGCCAGTTGCTCCTAATAGGATGGTGTAGAGGGTTTTGCAGTGCTTGAGTAAGCGAGGCATGAGCAGCTTATTTTGTTCTCACGCCTGATTTGCTTGTTGAGTAGGGTTGGGGCGCTTTCGGACATTTGGGGCGCCAAGAATGGCCTTTAAGGTGGAAAAACCATCCAGAAGAGGAGTGGGTTTGCAGAGCTATGGTCCTTATTGCTTCTACCAGTTCTTTGGCTCATGCCCTTGCGCTCTCTGCACACACACATGTGTGTCTTGCTGCCACTCATCTTTGATTGGCTCCCACACCGCTGCTCCCTCCCGGAGCTGGGACCATTGACTCAGACAGACCTCTCGGCCTCATTGTGGTTACACATTAATATGACCCAACGAACAAATAGAATCGGAGACCTTACACGGTACAGGGTCTCTTGAGGATCCCCTCCAATGGTACCTCTTAGAGTTCACACATGTTGTCAATTGAATACCAAATCCAGAGGATAAAGTTATCAATAAGACTGGTCATCCAGCTTATTGAACAAGACATATTGAAACTCTCAAATGTCAACCAACTTAATTGCTCTGTCACATAATTCGTCGCTGCCAACAATTGGGCATGACAAGGGGAAGTGTCTACACAGTTCTTATTTTGGATTAATTTGTTAAACTCCCTCTTTTTACAACTCAACTCACAATCTCTGATTGCAAATGTGCAAGAACTACACGAGCGGACACACCTTGATTGGTTTACTTTGGTGGAGGCTGTTGTTGCTCATCATGCCGGCCCACCTTGCGTAACCGGTGTCAGCTAGACTATGTCATGACACAACACGATGACGTGTGGTGAGTATTAAAAGCTCCTTCACGAATGGGTGCACTTGTGTACCGTTCCTTCTGCGGCCGTGTTCAGCTGAAACTGTGGTCTAGTATCCTTTCAGCTTTCAGTACCTACTTGACTCCAACGAGATGGATTCCACGCTGAAGTTTAGTGTGGTATTACTTGTAGGTTGTTGGTGGCTTTGCTTGCTGGCAATTGGCTGAACTGCTTAGCTTGAGAGGTTCCAAATTGGGTTTTGCCCTTATGAAAGGTCTATATTTCAGTATGCGTCTACTTTGGTGAACCAATGTCTACACTTTGATGTGTTTTTGCCTACTTCTTCTCGTACCTTTTAAGGTTAGCATTTTCCAGTTGTGTCACAGCCCTTTTTAAACTTGGTTTGTTTTTAGGTTTATCTCGTTCTCATAGGTTGAGCAGCCAGGTTGAATGCCTTTGTATTCCAAACTAAATTGATCGGAATCTCCCCACCATAGTAAATAATCCACCTTGTCATTTATTCGGTTCAAAAAGAGGACGCAAGCAACTGAGCCTGCTTACTTAAGATTATTTGGCAGTGTGGTCGCCACAGAAAAAGGCCACACACGTTGAAATCATAGGAGTGCTCTGACATGAATGTAGAATGCATCAATGCTCGCTAAAATTGACTGTGAAAAAGGTAAGAGTCATTCCAACCAGAGATTCCTGGTATCTAAATCTTGCCAACACGTTAATCCCCTCCTAAGTTCTAGCCAACGTTCATAAAGCAGGTCGCTGCTTGCAACGCAAAATTCTTGGATGGCAGCTCTTACCAGCCCTCAGCCATCGCGTGGCAGTCAGAGAGGCTGCTACTGATGTGATGGTACATCGGACCAAATTAAGCTGAAGATGGGGCGAGTAGGACAGCAACAGTACTAGGGCTCAATCAGACTTGAGGGAGCCGAAAATAGCCTTGTTGAAGCAGTAAGAGGCGGCAAAGCCCACGGTGCCGAGGCCTAGGTACACGCCCACGATGAGGATGCTCATGTACGAGAGGTAGAGGAACACGGGGATGGCACCAGCGAGTGTGCTCATGCTGCTGAGCAGGAAGCCTAGGGCATACACCACGATGTACATGGCCACCGAACCTCCGCGATGGAAGGACTGCCACCTGCAACCAAAGATGAGTATTATATTTCAGCCAAACCTCCGCAGTGGAAGGACTGCCACCTGCGACCAAATGTGTTTTTTGATTTCGCTGAGGCATTCAACCTGGGATGGCAGCCCAACTTGTGAGAACACGGGAAACCTCAGGGTCGGCCAAATTAAAAAAAGGACCGGACACGCAACTGGAAAATTGCCAACCCTACAGGCACAAGAATAGGTGGCAAGCTAAAACTTCAACCACAAATTATCACGGCGGTGGAAGTGTGGCCACGTTGGGGAAAGAGGGATTGGGGGGAGGTAGTAACAGTAGAGCTCTCATCATGCTGCACAGGGTTTGGTACCAAAGTGGCTCCTTTTCCTACTCTAATGTGTGTGTTTTGTGTGTGTGTGTGTGTGTGTGTGTGTGTGCGCGCGCTCCTTTTCCTACTTTAATGTGGGAGTGCTTTCCACTGCCTGTGTCAGTTCTTTTTCCTTTTCCTTTTTCCCTTTGGGAGGGAGTGGATTACTGCCTGTCGGTTCATTTTTTTGCAGGACCTTTTAGGTTTTCTCCTTTCCTGTGCAGTTTTCATACATCACATACACAGTCCCTGTTAGCTGTGGCGAGTCACGACTAGTAAGCAGCTGTGGCGTGCCACGACTAGTAAGCAGCTGTGGCGTGCCACGACTAGTAAGCGGCTGACCCACAGTCACATTCACCACAAAACACTTGGACACCCTCAGCAAAGTGTTTTTCCTTTCCTGTGCTTACGACACATACACAGGTTCGGCCAAAATCATGTATATATACTATACGGTGTATGTACGGAAATTTTGGCAGGGAAAGCATAAAACACACGGTCATATACGGTGTATATATACGATTCTGGCCAACCCTACATACATACGGACATATACGGTGGATATATACGATTCTGGCCAATCCTACACACAGTCCCCAATAGCCGTGGCGTGTCATGACTGTTCACCAGCTGACCCACGGCCACTCACCACCAACGGTAGTCCTCCGCCCGCAGCTGCACATACGTGCACAGCACCGACATCTCCACCGTCACCAGCACAGTGAGCACGCCGATCATGAACACAAAGCCGAACAGGTAGTAGAAGTAGCCAAGCCACAGGGAGGTCATTGCAAAGTAGAGCTCGATGAATATGGTGCCAAACGGCAAGATGCCGGCTGCAAGGGTTTGAAGGAGAAGAGAGGGTAGGGTCGGACAGCTGTTTTCTAACAGTGGAGTTCAACTCAGCGCAGTATAGCTAGAGCTCAATGTAGTCGGTGCCGAACGGCAAATTGCTGGCAAGCGTACGCAAGTAGCAGGCACACATACACGCACACATACACGCACATACACACTGTATAGACTCATAGGCTGCCTTTTGCACTTTCAAAGTAGACGCGGACTAAAGCAGCCTGTCGACAAAGCTGCCAGGCGCAATAACAGTTCGAAAGCTGCCTTTTGCACTTTGCTGCATTGTGCGTTGAACAGCCTTTCTCACAGATTGATGTGCACGCGCAAACTACACTCTTCTCTGACACCCACCCACGAAAAGGAGCAGCGTGGGGTGAGCACCGGCACTTGGGGGTGGGATGTGGCGGGGGATCTGATTGGTCTTGACGGGGTTGTGGGGGATGGGAAGGTTCAGGGCCATGAAGCCTCCGACAAAGGTTAGGGGGATGGAGATGAGGAACCACACGGCCACGATGCTGGCGTACATGCCCAGGGGAACGGCGCCAGAGGTGCCTGAGTGTGTGTGATGTGCGTGATGTGTGTGTGTATTTGTGTGCGTGCTGTGTGCAAACGTAATGAGTGGAGAATCCTGACTGTGTGTGATGCATTTGTGTATGTGCTTGCGTGTGTGCGTGTGTGCGTGTGTGTGTTGCGTCCCCACCAAATGATAAAAAAGCGGTGGTGATATTCTTTACGTACAGTGCACATATGTGTGTGCATCAAGTGAGTAAACAGGCTACAGGGCACTGAGGACATAAGTGCATGGTGGACACACAAACACACCTACACACACGCACGCACGCACGCACGCACACACACACACACACGCACGCACGCACGCACGCACGCACGCACACACGCACGCACGCACGCACACACAACGTGACTCACTAAAACAAACCCCTGTTTAGTAGAGGTGACCTTTCCACACAGAACAGTACAGGCCCCAAGATATACAAGGAAAGATATGTGCCAAAAAATGCATATAGTTGCCAGTAGGTGTTCCACGTATTATTTATATATATAGTTGGAGGGCAGGCAACAGGGCCCTACTCCTAATACTCAGGTCTGGCACAAGACCCTGAGGACACAAGCGTATGGTGGGCACACGCACGATGTGACACTGGCATACGAACACACAGACTGACACACTGACACAAGCGTACTGACACACTGACCCACAGACTGAGTCAAGCGTACGGTGGGCACACACACAATGTAGCACTGACACACTGAACCCACAGGCTGACACAAGCGTACGGTGGGCACACGCATGATGTGACACTGACACACTGACACACAGGCTGACTCAAGCGTACGGTGGGCACAAGCACAATGCAACACTGACACACTGACACACTGACACACTGAACCCACAGATTCACGCAAGCGTACGGTGGGCACACGCACAATGTGACACTGACACACAAACACACACACGTACTGACACACTGACCCACAGACTGACACAAGCGTATGGTGGGCACACACACACACACACGCACACACACGATGCGACCCACTGTCTGCACAACCCAACGTCCCTTCCTACCTGTGTGGTGGATAATGAGGTTCAGGACTGTAAAGATGGCCATGACGATGCCTGGGTAGAAAACGGACACCAGGGCGCACACGTAGGGCCACCCGGTGTAAGATCGCTCCATGGCACCCCAGGAGTACACCGAAGATAGGCCAGCAAGCACGGCCAGGCACACAAACAGAACTGCAGGCGTGTGTGTATTGCGTGTGTGTGTACGTGTGTGTGTGTGATGGCACCCCAGGAGTACACCGAAGATAGGCCAGCAAGCACGGCCAGGCACACAAACAGGACTGCAGGTGTAAGTGTATTTGTGTGTGTGTGTACGTGTACGTGTGTGTGTACGTGTACGTGTGTGTACGTGTGTGTGCCAGCAAGCACGGCCAGGCACACGGACAGAACTGCTGGCGTGTGTGTATTTGTGTGTGTATATGTGTATGTGTGTGTGTACGTGTGTGTGTGTGCCAGCAAGCACGGCCAGACACACAAACAGAACTGCAGGCATGTGTGTTTGTGTGTGTGTGTGTGTGTGTGTAGTGTCTGTGCGTATTTTGTAGTGCATGGTCGTGCATGTGTAAGTAAAGGTTTCAAATAAGCTCCTGAAACTCTGAGACAGGAAAGTTGCCCGCAAGCACGGCCATACACAAACTGGGCAGTGCGTTCCTTAGCTCAAAGCTCAAACGCACGGCGCACAAAAGATCGTGACCAGCAGAGATAAAAACAAATTTGTTTAGTCAAAAAGAGAAGGCACACGTGCGCACGATAACTACAAAGCTCAACGCACGGCGCACTGATGGTTGTGGCCAGCAGAGATAAAAACTAACGTTGTATAGTCAAAAAAGGAAGGCACACGTGCGCACGATAACTACAAAGCTCAAACGCACGGCGCACCGATGGTTGTGGCCAGCACAAAGAAAAACAAACGTCTTGAAGTAAAAGAGGCGTGGCCACAGAAAGCTCAAATGCACGACGCACCGATGGTTGTGGTCAGCAGAGCTCCACGGGATGCTGGGGATAAGAAGCCCAGAGTGGCCAAGCCAAGAGTCACAACGAAGGTGCAGATGATCTGGACGCCAGAACCGACCTGTACGTGCATGTGTGTATGTGCTTGTGCGTGTGTGTACATGTGTGTACGTTAGATCTGGACGCCAGAACCGACCTGTACGTACATGTGTGTTTGTGCGTGAGCGTGTGTGTGTGCGTGTGTGTGCGTGTATGTGCGTGGGCGTTTGTGCAAAGTTGAGGGTGGCGACAGGTACGTAAAGGATCTGGTTGCCAGGGGTGCTATGTGTGCCCTTACTTTCACACGTGAGTGTGATGTGCGTGTGCATGTGTGAGTGCCCATACTTTCACACGTACGTGTGTGTTGTGCATGTGCATGGGTGAGTGTGTGTGTGTGTGTCGTGTGCATGCATGTGTAAGTGTGTGTACGTGTACGTGTGTCATGCGCATGCATGTGAGACTCAGGATGCGTGCGAATCACCACCTGCAGTCCAGCATTCCTAAATGCTCCCCTGTACCTTGGATCCATTTCACTTTCCACTCTGTTGCTGCTTCTGTATGTTGGCACATAGCTGCTCACATAGGCACACAGCACATTGCTGCTCACATAGGCACACAGCACATAGCTGCTCACACAGGCACACAGCACATAGCTGCTCACATAGCTGCTCACATAGGCACACAGCACATAGCTGCTCACATAGGCACACAGCACATAGCTGCTCACATAGGCACACACAACATAGCTGCTTAAATAGGCACCTCATCTACGTCTGGGGAGCAGCAGTAGGTAACAAAATTAGGGCCTCCTCTTATGCAGGGTACAGCACACATCACGGAAGGCATTCCTCTAACGACATGTACACGCACACTGGATACAAGTCTTCAAATTAATTTAATCTCCCTACAAGGTACTAGATCTTTGGCATCAAGACCCCCACGCACCTGAACAGTGAGGAACCTGCTCTTTTGTCGGATTTAAAGAACGCCAAATAAAGTTTGTTATGCACTAAAATTTGGTAAACCCATCAAGACCCCACACACCTGGACAGCGAGGAACCTGCTCTTTTGTGATATCCAAAGAACGTCACAAAAAAGCCTGCTGGTGATGCACTTCAACTCTGATCATGACCCCACGCACCTGAAAAGCGAGGGGCCTGCTCCTTCGTGGGATCCAAAGAACGTCACAAAATAGCCTGCTTGTGATGCACTACAACTCTGATCATGACCCCACGCACCTGAACAGCAAGGGGCCTGCTCTTTCGTGGGATCCAAAGAACGTCACAAAATAGCCTGACTGCGATGCACTACAACTCTGATCATGACCCCACGCACCTGAACAGCGAGGGGCCTGCTCTTTTGTGGGGTGCGGAACACGTCACAAAAAAGCCTGCTTGCGATGCAAAACACGTCACAAAAAAGCCTGCTTGTGATGCACTACAACTCTGATCATGACCCCACGCACCCGAACCGCAAGGAGTTTGCTCTTTTGTGGGGTGCGAAACACGTCACAAAATAGCCTGCTTGTGATGCACTACAACTCTGATCATGACCCACGCACCCGGACAGCGAGGGACCTGCCCTTTCGTGGGGTGCGAAACGCGTCACAAAATAGCCTGACTGCGATGCACTACAACTGACCGTGACCCCACGCACCTGGACAGCAAGGGGCCTGCTCCTTCGTGGAATCCAAATAACGTCACAAAATATCCTGACTGCGATGCACTACAACTCTGATCATGACCCCACGCACCCGGACAGCGAGGGACCTGCTCTTTTGTGGGGTGCGGAACACGTCGCCTGTCACCAGCTTCCAGCCTGCCTCGTCCTTCATGTCCAGGTTGCTACCCTGCGCATTAACACACGTTTTTGATCAGGCTGTTTGCATCGATTCGTATTTATTATAAGTTCATCCTAAGCCCCCACGCTGACAGCAGCACATGGTTGGATCAGGTTGTTTGCATCGATCTATACTTTCGAGAGTTCATCCTAAGCCCCACGCTAACAGCAGCACATGGTTGGATCAGGTCCTTTGTATTGACATATATTGAAGCAGATTCTGAGCCCAAGCAAGCAGCGGCACCGGCACGTGTTACAAGTGAGGTTGTTGAGTACTATCCCTGATGGATGAGCAGGAGGTAGCAATATTATCATACTATCCCTGATGGATGTCCCTCTAGCATTACTATCATACTATCCCTGATGGATGTCCCTGATGGATATCATACTATCAATATTATCAAACTATCCCTGATGGACGAGGTTGTTGAGTACTATCCCTGATGGATGAGCAGGAGGCAACATTCAACCTGGAAGCTTGAGCCTGCTGACTTCCTCCTCAGGCAACCTGGGAAGGAGCTTGCACTGCATCATTGTCATCTTTCTCCCACTGGCGTCCTTGATGAATGTGAATTCTTACACTTTACCCGATTTCTGAAAAGCACGTTTGTTGTCTCTTCCAAACTGGTGACACTGCGTGCGTGGTTCTCCTGATTCCCCTCACCTCCATGACCACACACACACACACACACACACACACACACACGCACACACACACGCACACACACACTCACCTCCATGACTAGCTGCTCATACTTGGCCAGGTCCTTGCGCACGGTTCGGAACAGGATCATGGCCACGATGGTTGCCATGACCAGCACCACCAGCAGCGAGTTCATGATGCTGAACCAGTGGACCTGCGCACGTATCGTGTTATGTGTGTATGTTTGTGTGTGTGTGTGTGTGTGCGTGCGTGTTTGTGTGTGTGTGTGTGCGTGCGTGTATGTGTGTCTCACTTATGTCACTGCATCAACTACACCGTAGCCACACAATCCACAAGCCTCACAGTCATATGATTGATCCCTCACAGTCATATGATTGATCCCTCACAGTCATATGATTGATCTCTCACAGTCATATGATTGATCTCTCACAGTCATATGATTAATCCTTATCCACAAACCTCACAGTCATATGATCTTCTTTCCTTTAGGCATGAGCAAGTGTATGCCCCCTCTTTTTCTCTCAAGATTTGCAACTACAATAGCTTTCGTACCTTTCCTCCAGGCATACGCAGGTACGCATCCCAGCGTGACGCCCACTTGATCTGAGAAGGCTGCCAGTGAACATCATACGTGTACACCACATCCATGCCCTCTTGGATCTCCTGTGTGAATAAAGAAAGGCTGCCAGTGAACATCATATGCCCTCATGGATCTCAGTGAACATCCATGCCCTCATGGATCTCCTGTGAATAAAGAAAGGCTGCCAGTGAGCATCATATGTGTACACCACATCCATGCCCTCTTGGATCTCCTGTGTGAATAAAAAATTGTTAAAATTGTATAATAAAATTTTAAAATAAGGCTCCACTCAGGCCTTAACAAAGACGCATGCTCCGTTCCTCATCAAAGGCACAGTGCAAATAGTAAGACAGATGTAAACACACACACAACGCAGAGTGTTCCCTTAATTTAGGCACCGCCACTTGCACCTACGTGAGGCCAAAAACATTACCCATTTTCTGTCGCTGATCATAGGCACAGTGCATTAGGAATCATTAACAGTGCAGCGCATCTACACGCCTCACCCGTCAAGCACCACCACTTCCCAGATTCAGGCCTGAACCGCGACTCATTCTCTGTTGCTCCGAAAGGCACGTACATAAGCGTGTCATTAAACAATGATGGTCACAAACGAAAATGCTAACATGATGTACATACGCGTAAATAAGCTGGTTAATGTACTGACACAGGGCAGAGTGCGTATTCACAGTTAACAGATGCAGTGCAGCTCCCCTTCGTAAACATGTAAGCCTTACCCTCAAGCAACACATCCAGGCCTGAACCAAGACTCACTCTTTGCTACTCATCAAAGGCACAGGGCTTATCAAAAAAGGCACAGGGCTGATCATCAAACTCATCAAAAAAGGCACAGGGCTGATCATCAAACTCATCAAAAAAGGAACAGGGCTGATCATCAAACTCATCAAAAAAGGCACAGGGCTTCTCACCAAACTCATCAAAAAAGGCACAGGGCTTATCATCAAACTCATCAAAAAAGGCACAGGGCCTATCATCAAACTCATCAAAAAAGGCACAGGGCTTATCATCAAACTCATCAAAAAAGGCACAGGGCTTATCAAACTCATCAAAAAAGGCACAGGGCATCATCAAACTCATCAAAAAAGGCACAGGGCTTAAAGGCAAACTCATCAAAAAAGGCACAGGGCAGTGTACGTGGTCACAGTTCAGGTACCATCACTTCCTACGGTCAGGCCCAAACTGCAGTGTGTTCACAATTGCTGCTCAGAGTCACTGTGCTCATCAAAATCAATACGCAGCACAGCGCAGCATGGCGCAGCGCACCGACGCAGGACGCACCCCTTGCCCTTCAGGCATCACCACTTCCTTCCTACATTACATGTGCATTCCACGTCCCACCTACGTTACATGTGCATTCACATGTGCATTCACATGTTACATGTGCATTCCACTTCCCACCTACGTTACATGTGCAGGACGCACCCCTTGCCCTTCAGGCACCACCACTTCCCACCTACGTTACATGTGCACGTGCATCGTGCAAGCAAACACACTAATTTGGCAGCTGACTACCCTTTTAGCATTTTTGGAACCCATCTGATATACATATTAATTTTCCCGTCAACCTACCTGAGGCCCAAAGCGCGACTCATTCTCCAGCCCACACGCAAAGTCTTCGATGGGTTGACCAGCAGCACGGTGAATGCTGCAGGGGGACACCTCAAAGCCGACCACCATGTAGTAGGAGTCGGGCTCTGCATCTGATCCACTGCCCTCTGTGCGTGTGTGTGTGTGCGTGTGCGTGTGTGTGCGAGTGTGTGTGTATGTGTGTGTATGTGTGTGCGTGTGCTGGAAGTGTTGGTTGAAACAAGGGAGAAAATTTCGGCTGTTTGCAGTGCAGAAAAGCGGAGCGGAGCAAAGCTCAAAGCTGACCAACTGGTCCTCTGAATCTTATTTGCTGCCCTTTGCGCACACGGGTGATGGAGGTACGGGTAGAGAG
>Ga0307948_1000330_pt1 | contig 31980 bp, 30 predicted proteins | sample OrgLakmetagen280_FD_201824 | JGI IMG/M metagenome (GOLD analysis project Ga0307948, IMG submission 201824) | Saline water microbial communities from Organic Lake, Antarctica - #280 | ecosystem: Environmental > Aquatic > Non-marine Saline and Alkaline > Saline | place: Antarctica: Organic Lake...
GTGGGTACCGCTGACATCTTCATCACCACCACCGGCAACAAGGACGTGATCCGGATCGAGCACATGCGCGAGATGAAGGACATGGCCATCGTCGGCAACATCGGCCATTTCGACAACGAAATTCAGGTCGCGGCCCTCAAGAACCACAAATGGACCAACATCAAGGAACAGGTGGATATGATCGAGATGCCAAATGGGCATCGCCTGATCCTGCTGTCCGAAGGCCGCCTGCTGAACCTTGGCAACGCCACAGGCCACCCCTCCTTCGTCATGTCCGCGTCCTTCACCAACCAAGTGCTGGCACAGATGGAACTGTGGATGCGCGGCGACCAGTACAAGAACGAAGTCTACATCCTGCCCAAGCATCTGGACGAGAAGGTCGCGCGCCTGCATCTCGACCGGATCGGCGTGAAGCTCAGCAAACTCGACCCCGAGCAGGCCGCCTACATCGGCGTGGCGTCGGATGGTCCGTTCAAGCCAGAGCATTACCGCTACTAATCAATTGGAATACCAAGACTATGACCCGAAATAACTATATCTTCACCTCCGAGTCCGTCTCGGAAGGGCATCCCGATAAATTGGCCGATCAAATCTCTGATGCGATTGTCGATGCAATGCTTAAAGATGATCCAGAAGCACGTATTGCCGTAGAGACCATGGTAAAAACGGGCATGGCCATCGTGGCGGGGGAAGTTCGAACGTCTACATATATAGATTTGGAAGAACTCATTCGAGAAGTGATCTTAGACATTGGCTACAACAGCAGTGATGTAGGGTTTGATGGCGCATCTTGTGCCATTATCAATGCCATAGGTAAGCAGTCATCAGATATTGCGATGGGTGTTGATGAGGCAGATGATAAGGCGCTAGGGGCTGGCGACCAAGGTTTGATGTTTGGGTATGCCAGCAGTGAAACAGAAGTGCTCATGCCAGCGCCAATCTTCTATGCGCACAGATTGGTAGAACAGCAATCTAAAGTACGAAAAAACGGCCAGTTGGCTTGGTTACGCCCAGATGCGAAAAGCCAGCTGACCCTGCGGTACCTAGATGACAGACCCGTCGGCATAGATGCCGTAGTGCTATCGACACAGCATGATCCCTCCATCAGCTTAAGCGATTTGCGCGAAGCGGTAATGGAGGAAATTATTAAGCCAGTACTTCCAAGCGAATGGTTAACCAGCGATACAAAATTCCATATTAATCCAACAGGCAACTTTGTTATTGGTGGCCCTGTCGGGGATTGCGGCCTTACAGGCCGTAAGATTATTGTGGACACGTATGGTGGTATGGCACGCCATGGTGGTGGTGCATTCTCTGGAAAAGACCCATCAAAAGTAGACCGCTCAGCTGCATATGCTGGCCGCTATGTAGCTAAGAATATTGTAGCCTCAGGTTTAGCGGAACGTTGTGAAATTCAGATCTCTTACGCGATAGGCGTCAGTGAACCCACTTCAATTTCGATCGAGACGTTTGGGACAGGAAAATTAACGGATCCCGAAATTTCTCTGCTTGTGCAAGAGCACTTTGACCTAACCCCCAGTGGTTTGATTAAAATGTTAGATCTTAAGCGGCCAATCTACAAACAAACGGCGGCATACGGACATTTTGGCCGTGAGCTTCCTGATTTCACCTGGGAAAAGACAGACAAAGCTGATGTACTCCGGAAGGCCTTATAGGATCACTTCAGGCGATTACAGGCCACCTCCTGACGTTCATTGTGATAGCATTTTGACTGCAATCGTTGTGCCATCCATCAACCTGACGGATTTGTATGCTGGTATAATAGGCGTTGAGATGAGTCCGTTCTACGGGCAGCGACCTGGCGAGCGCCACAGACGCCCGTTTTGTGCGGGTCACCGCGGCCACCGGCCAGTTCCTGAACATAGCTGAAGTTGATGTTATTGGCCTGCCACCGATGGTGGATGCCAGTGATCTGATTGTCTAAATTCCAATAATTACTATGCGCAAAACTGGAATCAACAAAGTCTTGAAACAGTACAATAAATCAAAAGTTCGTGTGCTTGCCCTTGTGGCAGAAGCGTTCGGGGGTCGAGGTGGTATAGCACAATCCACGCGCGACCTCATGCTGGCTTTGTCGAGTTTACCAGAAGTGGCCAATATTGACATTTTGCCAAGGTTACAGCCTGAACCTACTGTATGTCTTCCGGCTGGCGTTCGACAGTTTTCGGCACACAGATCACGCTTGGCTTATGCGCTCCAGGCCCTCTGGCATGGCGCTAAACTCAAGCCTGATATCGTCTACTGTGGTCATGCTTTCATGGCGCCACTCGCACTCATGGTTGCGCGCATGACTGGTGCGCGTCTGTTGTGTCATGTACATGGTCTTGAAGTCTGGCAGCCTCTATCGATCGCTAAAAGACGTGCTCTCGCATCGTATGACATAGTTCTCTGCGTCAGCAATTACACAGCTCGTAAATTTGTTGAGGTAACAGGAATTGATCCTGATCGCTGCAAAGTGATCTACAACACATTTGATGAGCGCTTCACACCTGGCAACAAGTTATCTGCACGTAAAAAGTTTAACCTACCAAGCAACAGTGTTGTTCTTTCTACTGTGAGCAGACTGGACCCTAATCAACGTCATAAGGGACACGATCGGGTAATACCTTTGTTGAGGGACCTCGCTGGGGTTCATCCTAACCTCATATATTTAATAGCTGGCACAGGTGGTGATCAAACAAGACTTGAAGAGCTTGCTCACGACACAGGCGCAGCCAACATTGTACAGTTTCTTGGCTTCGTGTCTGATGAGAATCTTCCAGACCTTTATCGGGCCAGTGATCTCTACGTAATGCCATCTCACGGTGAGGGGTTTGGCATTGCCTTCGTTGAGGCGATGGCCTGCGGCACACTTGCGTTAGGACTGGACCAAGGCGGTGCCGGTGATGCACTTCGGAACGGTGAGCTTGGTATCGCAGTGAGAGAAGCTGATTTTCCAAACGCCCTGCGCACGTCGTTAGATACGGCCACTTCGAAGATCTCGGACATTTCTGAACGAACCAACAATATCTTTGCTAGGGATCAATTTACCTGTCGAGTCAAATCAGAAATAAAGTGGCTCATGCAAAATTAAAAAAACTTCGAAAGCAACTGCTGATCATTTTATAATTAATCTCAGTCATAATTATATCGCATGTACACAAGACCTATGAGTATCCAAAAGCACATACACGAGGATCAGACATGAAAATTGCAATATTATGTGGTGGACGTGGAACCCGATTGCGGGAAGTATCGGAGACCCTTCCCAAACCAATGGTGCCAATTGGTGGTAAACCTATGTTATGGCATATTATGAAAATTTATGCGAGCTACGGGTATAATGATTTTGTACTCTTGCTCGGGTACAAAGGAGACATAATACGCGACTACTTTCTTAGTTATTACGCTCATCAGGTACCAGTAACCGTTGATCTGTCAACTTACGGCGAAGAACGACTTACGTTTCATGGAGATCAAGTGGAGGATTGGCGCGTCACGCTGGTTGATACCGGTGATGCGACCATGACAGGTGGTCGCATCAGGCGTGCGCGTGATTTTCTTGGGGATAATGCTTTCGGTTTAACCTACGGCGACGGTGTTGGGGATGTTGATATCCCAAGTCTCATAAAATTTCATCACAGTCATGGGCGTACCGCAACACTGACGGGCGTCTACCCGCCAGGTCGCTTTGGAGAACTGTCGGTTGAAGACGGCTTGGTTCAATCGTTCAATGAGAAACCCCAAGTAAGTGGTGGCTACATAAACGGTGGTTTCTTCGTTTTGAACCCCAACTTCATCGATGACTATCTCGATGACCGCGAAGACTTGGTTTTGGAAGTCGAACCAATGAACAAGTTGGCATCGAACAACGATCTTATGATGTTTCCACATAAAGGTTTCTGGCAGCCCATGGATACTCCTCGGGAACACACGTTGTTGAACGAACTTTGGGCTTCGGGAAAAGCACCGTGGAAAATTTGGTAATGCCTCGTGTGTTTTCGGGTGCCTACGAAGGTGCGTCAGTCTTCGTTACTGGTCATACTGGGTTTAAAGGGTCGTGGCTATGCGAATGGCTTCTGGCGATGGGTGCCACAGTCACAGGCTACTCTGATAAAATTGCAGACGGCCCAACCATGTTTGCTGCAATAGGATTGGAGCCGCGCATCAATCATGTTTTGGGAGATGTCCGCGATCCCGAGGCTCTAATCGCTTCAATAGACGCAGCACGTCCTGACTACGTTTTTCACTTGGCGGCGCAACCCCTCGTGCGGCTCTCCTACGAAGAACCCGCACAAACTTTCGCCACCAATGTTATGGGTACGATTAATGTGTTGGAGGCTTTGCGCATTTTAGACCGGCCCACCGCGTGCGTCTTGGTGACATCTGACAAGTGCTATGAAAACCGAGAGGTCCTGTCGGGCTATCGTGAAGACGACCCAATGGGTGGATACGATCCCTATAGTGCCAGCAAGGGCGCAGCAGAAATCGCCATCCATGCCTATCGTCGGTCATTCTTCATGAGCGCGTCTTCGCCCGTACGTATCGGCTCCGGCCGAGCGGGAAACGTAATTGGTGGCGGTGATTGGTCGTCGGATCGGATTGTGCCCGACTGCGTGCGCAGCTTGCTGGCGGGCAAGCCAATCAGTGTGCGCAACCCATTGGCAACTCGGCCATGGCAGCATGTCCTAGAGTCGCTAAGCGGCTATCTCTGGCTGGGTGCGCTCCTTGGTGGTCGGTGCCAGATGCCGCGCGTTGCCGCACCTATCGATGCCAGCGAAGGTTTTAACTTTGGACCCTGGCCCAACGCGAACCGCTCTGTAGAAGAATTGGTCAATAAAATATTGACACACTGGCCAGGCGACTGGGACCACAATGGTGGTTCTGGATCCTATCATGAAGCTGCGTTGTTAGGACTGGCGGTTGACCGCGCCTATCACAAGTTGGGTTGGACTCCCGCTCTGACCTTTCCCGAAGCCGTGGAGCGTACAACGGCTTGGTATCGCGACACAGCCACTAAGGGCATTGACGCGCGCAAACAGACAATTGCCGATTTAGCCTTTTATGTTGAGGCTGCCCGGCAGCAGCAGATCGCATGGACCGTCTGACCCCGCCTATACCATGAAAGGACTTTCTATGATCGACGGCGTGACTATCACACCCTTAAGACAAATACCGGATGAACGCGGTAAAATCATGCACATGCTTCGCAGCGATGCTCCACATTTCCAAGGGTTCGGTGAAATCTATTTCAGCTGCGTCTATCCTGGCGCCATCAAGGCTTGGCACATCCACAAGGTGATGACGCTGAACTACGCGGTGGTGCACGGAATGATTAAATTTGTGCTCTATGACGACCGTGAGGGCTCACCTACCCGCGGTGAAGTACAACAGATTTATATGGGTGAACAAAACTACTGCTTGGTGACAGTACCACCCATGGTATGGAATGGTTTCAAGGGTTATGGCGCGAATATGGCTATTGTGGCAAACTGCACCACCCATGCCCACGATGCTGACGAGATCGACCGAATGGATCCGTTCACCGACAAGATACCCTATTCCTGGGATCTAAAACATGGCTGAAACCGGTGTGCTGGTTATCGGGGGCGCGGGCTATTTCGGTGCCCGTCTGGCCGAGGCCTTGGCCACCGACCGATCCGTCACCGTGAGTTGGCGGTCGCTGCCGCCAGCACGATCGGCGTGGCTAAATACGCGCATGGTGCGGGGTCTGTCATACGATTCCGCGCGTGACCACGCACTACCGATAGCTGAGCGCATGGCGACTGTAGTGAACTTGGCCATGCCCGGCGCTAAGGAGGCATCCGCCGACCCCGAAGGTGCAAAGGCCCGCGCCCTTAGGACTATTGACGCCACGCTAGCGCTGCTTGACGAGGGCCGGACGGACCGAGTCGTGCACTTCTCTTCCTTCCACGTCTATGGTGGCGCTGGTGCGCCGAACTATTACGAGGACACTTCGCCGCAACCCATCCACCCTTATGGCGAGGTCCACGCCTTGGTCGAGGAGCACATCGCGGCTCATCCCTGCGCCGACCGCGTCACTGTGCTGCGACCGACAAATATGGTTGGCGCCCCCGCGCATGCTGATCTTGGCGATCAGGCCGGACTGATTTTTTTGGATTTATGTCGCCAAGCCGTAGCAGGGCGGATAAAATTGCGCAACGACGGCCACAGCTACCGGGATATCCTTGATTTCACTGACGCAATTGCCGCGGTGCGTCTGGTGCTCGAGACCCCGTCGATGAGCGGACAGGTAATGAACCTCGCTGCCGGTGATGCGATCCGCCTGGACGCTTTGGCGCAGGCTATCGCCGATGCCGCTTCAGCTGAGATGGTCTTTGGCGACGGCACGGATGCTTTCCGCGATCCGTTCCACGTCTCGATCGACCGGCTGCGCGCAGCGGGCTGGGTGCCGGCCAATGATCTCGGACCCGAAATTGCACGCACGCTGGCCTTCTTCCGATGACTGCGCCTCGCCTTCTCGTCGTCTGGATGGCAGGGTTCCAGAGAGTGAACCGTCGCGTCTTCGCCGAACTGACGGCAATGGGCGTACAGGTGCGCTTGGTGGTACCCGACCGCTACGGCAGCGGCGACAGGGCGATTGCGATCGCGGATGCGGGGGCAGACGACGCGCCTTACGACCTGACGCCGCTGACACCGAAAGGAGTGCATCCCCGGCTACAGACCCTGCCGGGCCTTGATACGGTGGCGCGGGCGTTCCAACCCACCCATGTGCTAATTGACGCGGATCCAGCCTCGATGTTGGCACGGCAAGCGCTCAACCTGCCTGGAGGCGCACCGGTCTGGGCGCTGACGGCCGAGAACCAGCCAGCCCTCTACGGGCGCGATCTGAGTGCGGCGCTGCGTGCGCGCAGCCCGGGCAAACTGGCAGGCGTGGGCCTGACCTTCGCCCTGCGCAAGCTGGTCGAACGCCGGATCGGGCGAGTCCTCACCCTATCGCGCGACGGCACCGCGGTGTTCGAGGCGCGCGGCCTGCCCGTGACGCAGACGCCACTGGGCTTTGATCCTGACCTGTTCTTCCCGATACCCGAGCCAGAGCGGCAGGCAGTGCGCGCGGAACTTGGGCTGGATCGACCAGTGATCGCCTTCTTCGGTCGGCTTGCGCCTGAGAAGGGCCTGCACGTACTGATACGTGCGTTGGAGCATCTGGACGATCTGCCTTGGCAGCTGCTGATTGACGACTTTACCACCTATGGCAGCGCTTATGCCGAGACGCTTAAAGCCGAACTTTCCGGTGGCACGCTAAAGGACCGGGTGGTGTTCTTCGAAGCGAAGCACGAGGAGATGCCGCGCTTCATGAATGCCGCCGACATCGTCGTGCTGCCCTCGGTTTCTACGCCCAAGTGGAAGGAACAGTACGGTCGTGTCATCCAGGAGGTCATGGCCTGCGGGCGTACCATGGTTGGCAGCACGTCGGGCGCGATCCCTGAGGTGATGAGCGGGCATGGTCACCTGTTCGCCGAGGGGTGCGACCAAGCGCTAGCGCGGCTTCTGAGGCGGCTGCTGACGCAGGGGTGCTTCGACGATCCTGCCGCGCGCGGTTACGCTGTGGCGCATCTGTCCACGCAGCGCCAAGCCCAGATACTGGCGGAGGTGCTGCGCGACACACCGCCAAGAGAAGGTGCGCCGTGATGCCAATTTCCGAACAAGACATCTCGATCCTGATTCCTACCTACCGCTACCGCGACAAGATTGGCCGCGCTGTGGAGTCTGCGCTTGCTTCCGGTGCGGGCGAGATCATCGTCACCGATGACTGCAGCGGCGACGGCACAATGGAACTGCTTGCACGCTACGATGACCCGCGCCTGCAAATTTACGAGAATGCCCGTAACCTGGGACTTTGGGAAAACCATCTGGCTGCGCTGGGACACGCCACAAAACCGTGGATCAAGTTCATCCAGGCCGACGACTACCTGCTGCCGAAAGGGCTTGCGGCCTATGCCGCCGCGGCCGATCCGGGTGTGTCAGTGGTGTGGTCCTGCGCAGTGGTAAAAGATGACGAGACCGGCGCGGTGATGCAGTATCAGGACCTCGACATCCCGCGGAGGCTGAACGGCGACGCATTACTGGAGGCCTGCATCTACCTTGGCTGGATGCTGGGGTCGCCCAGCCATATGATGGTGCGTTCCGACGCAATCGAACGCGACGCTGCGGCCTGGGATACCGGGATCTCGGCCGATGTAGTGCTTGGTACGGTGGCCCTGGCCCAGGGTGCCGTAGCGCTCTTGCCGCCCGGCGCGATCGGGCAGGGTTCGCACCCGCGGCAGGACGGCAAGACTCAAGGCCAGCGCCGCGGATTGCAGCGGCTGGTGGCCACGTCGGCCTATCTTCATGCCCGCCCCGAACCGGCGCTGCGCCGCTTCGCCATGCTTTGGGCGGCGATGAACGCACCCATGGCGCTGCGCACCGCGGTCAGCGGCACCCTGCGTGGAGGCATCCTGCCATTTGAGGCCTTGCAGCTGGTGCTGAGCAACCGTGCGCTGGCGCGCGGGGCTGGGGATGAAGAGGCCCTGCTGCGGGCCGCGCGGGCCTATCGACGCGAAGCCCGTACCCCGCATGACGTCGGAGCCGTTTTGGACCGACTACACGGCTGTCATCCGGCAGCGGTGTGACCCGCTCCAGCCTTCCATTTCCGGGGCGCGGAACTGTCACACACTTCTGCCTAAAGGAGCCTTTTTGATGATGGACGACCTGAGCCCGAACACAACTGTTGTGCCCGATCCGCTGCGAAGCCCCGGCGCCCATGCCCAGCTGGCTCTGGAGGACGACATCATTGTCGATGACGATGGTGCGCCGGTCGGTCGTCGTGTAGGGCCAGTTTGGTCCTTTATGGACAAGCCAGATGACTTCTACGAGGGCAAGTACAACAATCGCATGCGCTACGTGCCGCGTGGCGAAGGCTGGCTGCCCACTCTGCCCCTGCGCATCGTCATGCAGCACTATCCCACCACCGTTGCCGCCGAGGTACCCAAAGGTGCCACCGTGGTCGAGATCGGCTGCGCGGGTGGGCTGACCTGGTTCGGTCGACGCTACCGGATGATTGACATGGACTTGTCGCAGGCGGCACTGCAGCTAGCGGCTGAAGATTATGAACTGACCCTGCAATGCGATGCCACAAGCATGCCACTGGCCGACGGGAGTGTTGACGCGGTAATCAGTTCTTGCCTGTTCGAGCATATGACCGACAACCAAAAGACAGCGCTTCTGTCCGAGGCGTTTCGCGTTTTGAAGCCGGGCGGCAAGGTCGTGTTCCTGTACGACCTGTGGACCGAAAATGCGGTGATCGCGAGCTATCGTCGTGCTGATCCCGACCGATACCAGCGCGAATTTCTCGACCAAGATGGGCACTTGGGCTACCGCAGCGTGGAACAGAACCGCGCCTTCTTCCGTGACGCTGGCCTGCACATCTTGCGCGAAATATTTCATGAACGAACTATGTTCCAAAGTAATTCAGTCTGGAAAAAATTCTCCACATGGCAGGGTATGCGCGGGTATTTAGGGCGGATTGGCGCGGTGCTAACCGGTGGGCCGCTGCGTCTGCCAATGCTGGTGGCGCTGTCGATCACCGACGCCACGCTGGGCAGGCTGTTCCCACAATCCCATGCCCGCGGCATGATCACGGTTGCGCGTAAACCGTGAAGATCCTCGTCATCGGGCGCTTCTTCGAGGAGGGCGTGGCCCTCTTCATAGCCGAGGAGTTTACGCGCATGGGCCACGAGGTGCTGCGCTTCGATCCAGGCCCAACGCTAGCTTCTTTCGGTGGAAAGGCACGTTTCTACTACAACCGTGCCCGCAGCATCACCATCGACGCGGTGCAAAAGGTGCGCATGATGGCAGGCCAGGACCTGCACGGTGCTAAGTTGCGTCGTCTAATAACGCAAGCCGGTGGAGTGGACCTAGTGCTGTCCACACATGATTTTCTTACGCCGGCGGATGCCGAGGCACTGAAGGCTGCGACCCATGCGCCGCTGATCCTGTGGTACCCGGACCCGGTCTGGAGTTTCCGGCGCCACATGTTCCTGAACGCACCCTACGACATGTTGTTCTTCAAGGACCCATACCTCGTGCACATGATCCGTTCGAAGTTGGGAAAGCGTGTGTTCTATCTGCCTGAATGCTACAGCCCGCAGTCGCTGGACCCAGCCATGGCCGATCCGGCCGATCCTATCTGGGCGACTGACATCTGCATCGCTGGTAACCTCTATGCCTACCGAGTCGCACTATTCCAGCAGCTTGTCGATCACGACATGAAAATCTGGGGCCTGCCGGCACCCCCATGGATGCGCACCGGCGATCTGACACCGAAGTTGCAGAATCGCTACGTTGCTCATGCCGACAAAGCACGTGCCTTCTGCGGAGCTAAGATTGTACTCAACACGCTGAACCCCTCAGAAATTTGGGGTACTAATGTACGTACCTTTGAGGCTTGCGGTGCCGGGGCCTTCCAGATTGTCGACTGGCGGCCTGGCTTGGAGCATTTATTTGAAATCGGCAAGGAAGTTGAAATATTCACTGACACAAATGACCTGCTCTCCAAGATTGACTTCTATCTTGCAGCGCCGGAAGAGCGCATCAAAATTGCTCAGGCTGGTCATTCGCGCGCGTTTTATGATCATACCTATCGGGTGCGGCTTGGGCAGCTTTTGGACGTTGTTGAAGGCCGTTCATCCGGCTATCCTGAACCTGCGCCTGCATGGCAGGGCCCAGGAAATTAAACGTGGTCTCTATTGAAAAAAATATAAGTGTGCGAGGTCGAGTGCTGAGATCTGATCGAAAAATAGTGCGCAAAGCAGGGACCCTACTAACTTTACTTTTTGGCATAACGGCGGCAATTAATCTTGGCGCCTTCGTCACCGACGGGTCTCCTTTTCCCAATGCACATTTAGCCGCTGCGGCGCTTTCTCTATACTTGTTGTTGGAAGCAAAGCTCTATCTCCACAGATCAGACACTTTAGGCTTGATCTCCCCGGTGCTCTTAGCGTTGGTCTTGCATTTTTTTCTTTCTTACCTCGCAGGGATAACTGCGTCTGCTTTTGAGCCATGGGTACTAGAGCGCCATGCATACCTGTTGCCTAACCTTGACGACGAACTAGTTAATACGATGATGCTGGCGATCTTAGCAGCATTCTGCATGCTACGCGGCTACGGCCTCGCCCGTCCACTCGCGCGGGGTGTGCGTCGGTCGCTCGAACGTATGCCAGAGCTGCGTCGCGAGATGCGATCTGACTTGAAACTCATGGTGGGATTGCAGATTGTTTATTTGGTTGTGTTAGCCTACGCGATCAATTTGGGTGCCTTTGGTTTTCTAAGCAGCACAGAGACGCGAGCACAGAACACCAACATTCAGCAATTTCTAAATCTTGCACTAGCAGCAGGTACACTTTCCTATTTTCTTATTCTTCTGCGTTATTTTGAACGTCGTTTACAAAGTCAAACGAACTCTCTTGAGAGTGCGCTTGTCGTGATCATGATCTCCCTACACGTCATTGCTGGTGCTTTAGCCGCGTTTAAAAGTCAGATCGTGTTTCCATTCGTGATCGCAGGATTTGCTTATTTTCTTGTGACAAGGCGCCTGCCTATACGCTACTTCGCATTAGCAATAATGTCACTTATTTTGGCTTATGTAGTTATGGAACCCTACCGGTCTTATCTAGCTACCTTAAGGCATCCACCTTCGTCTATTACAGAGGCAGTACGTACACTGAATACGGCGATATCCATGCGTAGTGAATTCGCACATGATAGTGACGTGTCGCGAGCAGAAGCGATTGCGTCACGTTTCGATTTAGCTGGAATGACGGCCTTGGCAGTTGATTATGTTGACAACGATCGACTGCAATCCAGAGCCCGTGATGAGTTCCAAGACAGCATTCTCTTGGCACCAATTTTAGCATTCGTACCTCGTGCAATATGGCAAACCAAACCCAGCTATTCTCCCGGCGTCTGGTTCAATCAGGAAGTTCGGGGGCGTCAGAACGACGAATCCACATCAGTGGGTATGGGACCTATAGGATATCTATATATGGCGGGCGGAGTCGTCGCTGTAGTGCTCGGTTTTCTGGGCTTTGGCATGCTACAAGCTCTGATCTTTGAAGGAATTGGCCGAGCAGGGGCCGGCGGGCTGATTATTTTTTTAAGCGTTGCAGGCACTCTCGTTGGTATACCAACTTCTTTTGGGCCAGCCGTGACTGGCGTTTTAAGAATGCTGCCAGTGGCCTTCGTAACCCAGTGGTTTCTTCTGCGCCGATGAATTGCGTGTCGCTTGGGTTGTGATTAATTTTGGAACAAATACGTCGTAGGAAATTAGAATGAAAACAATGGGAAAAATTGCATGAAGCGTATTGCAGCCCCCTATGTAAATTCTGGTAATCCACTGGTTCTTTCTATGGTACCACCCGATGTTTGTCGCGTGCTGGACATAGGCTGTGGCGGTGGCGACAATGCTAGGCATCTACGCGTGACGCATCCAGGGATAGAGCTGATTGGACTGACACATAGCGCCGAAGAGGCGGAAATTGCGGCGCCTCATATGGACGCGGTGCACGTAATCGATCTTGAACGCGGCCTTACTGACGAGGCTTTAGATGAGTGGGGCGCGCCCTTCGATCTCTTGTTGCTGTCACATGTGTTGGAACATTTGGTAGACCCGGAAACGGCACTGCGGCGCTGTTTGACGCGGCTTAAGCCTGACGGGCACGTGCTGGTAGCCGTGCCGAACGTTCTGGAATGGCGGACACGGATGCAGTTGATGAGAGGGCATTTCGTCTATGCCGATCACGGCATTCTTGACCGGACGCATATGCGGTTTTTTACTTACGACACTGCGCCTACAGAACTCATCGCGCCGATCGCCGGGCTGACCCTCGTGGAACGTCGCGGTCGTGGCTCGATGCCACTGGGACCACTACGCCGCCTTGGTGTGGCACGAAGCCTGTGTACCGCACTAGACCGGGCGGGTCTGCGTCGTTGGCCCAATTTCTGCGCCCGCGAAACCGTTATGCTGGCGCATTGGAAGGGGCAGCCAATAATATGACTAGGACCAGCCTGCGCATCGCCATCGCGAGAATTACCCAGTCTCACACCACCGCAATCTATTTCGAGCGCGCAGCGCAGGCCGCTGGCTACGACGTCACCGTGATCCACACTCCCGACGTCGTCCCCGCTCCAGGCAGCTGCGACCTGTTTCTTGTGGTCGACCCGTGGTTCCATGGGTTGCGATATCTACCACGGATGGACTGCCCAACGGCGGCCGTGTTGATCGATGTACATCGCGACACGGCCACGCGCGCGCAGTTCGCGCAGTTCTTCGACCATGTATTTGTGGTCCAGCGCGATTTCGTGGATCGCATCAGCGACGGCCATGACAGCGTGCACTGGCTGCCGCTGGCTGGAGACCCAAAGCTGCATTTTATCCCCGACCAGCTGCGCGATCTGGAGGTGGGCTTCGTCGGCAAGCTGGGCGCCCCAGGATCGCCGCGCCACGCCGTTCTGTCGCAGGTGTTGGTGCGCTACAAAACGAACGATTTCAAAAGCCCACAGACGCTGGCGATGGGGCCGGTCTACAGCCGCAGCCGGATCGTCATCAACAAGAGCATAGATGTTGACGTGAACATGCGCGTCTTCGAAGCGCTGGCCGCCGGGGCTCTGTTGGTCACCGACCGGATCGGCAATGGGCTGGAGGATCTGCTGACTGAGGGCGTGCATTATGTAGGCTACGATACCGCCGAGGAGGCCATCGCACAGATCGACCGCTACCTCACTGACGAGGACGCTCGGGCACGCATCGCGCAGGCCGGCCAGGCACTGATGCGCGAGAAGCACAGCTACGACGCGCGGCTGGGACGAATCCTCGAGGTCGTGCGGGCGGCGGGCGATGCAAGGCCTGCCCCAGCCCGGTGGGATTCCCCAGCACAGTTGCGGCGCCGACGGGCACGATGGGCGCGGCGCCGAGGCACCAGCCTCGCCGCAGCCGTTGGTCTCATGGCTGACGGGCTTTCGCCCGCAGCCTACGGTGATCTCGCCATCGGGCTAGCACGCCGCCTTCGACAGCGCTGGCACACATTCCGCCACCGCGCCTCGAGGCAGCAGACATGACGCGCGGGTGCATGCATTGAAGGTAGTGCATATCGGCCTCGGCAAGACCGCAACTTCGTCCTTGCAAGCCCACGTGTTCCCCCGTCTCGCGGAGATGGGTATGGTAAGACGCTACAACCCGCCCCCGGTCATGCAGGCGCTGGACGGGGTCGTAAATGGTTGGCTGTCTGAGGCGCAGGCTGCGGCCGATTTTGCTGATATCGATGACGTCCTGATCTCGAACGAGACGCTTGTGGAATGGGATCCTGCCTATTGGGAGGAAGGATCCGATCGCCTGCTCCGCCTGTTTGGGCCGGATGCGACCATCATTCTTACGCTGCGCGAACCGGACAGCTATCTGCGAAGTCTTTATCAGCAGATGCTGCACAGCGGCAAGATACGAACGCCGCAGGACGCCTTCCTGCCCGCCAATGCCTACCAAGCCGTCCGACGGTTCATCCGCCCCGGCGAGCTGGAAGCGATCAACATTGACGCTTTCGACCTGTCCCAATTGATCAACCTTTATGCGACCCGATTTCGGTCCGTCTTGCTGCTGCCCGTCGAAACGCTGGGGGGGATGGGCTTCCTCGGCGCGTTGTGGCCTGTGTCTGAGGCCGACAGGGCCGCACTGGCCCGTGCCTTCGCCGCGGCGCCGCGAGTAAATATCTCCTACAGCCGGCTTGCGGTGCGGCTGACGCTGGGCCGCGAACGGCTACTGGCAGGATTGGGACTAAGATCGCTCTCGGCTAGCGACGCGCAGCTGCAGCGGGCGCTCTTTCATTCACGTGGCAAGACGCCGGTGCCAAAACGATCAGTCGTCCCGTCTTGGAACCGGCTAATGCGTATACTCACTTGGTATGGGCCGAAGACGCCCTTTGCGCTGCCACCTGAATTATACTTGGGACAGCATCAGGCGCGCAATCGCGCTGTCTACGCAACGCTGCGCGCCGCAGCTGAGGGTTATGTGCACTTGCGCGATGGCCGCAGCGTCGCCTTCGATCCCATCGCGGTTCCTGACCCCGGCATCACCAAGGAGAAATGCGTTTGACGACACCCATCCGCCCGCGTCCATCGACGCTGATCAACATCGCTGCGATGCTTGCGTTCAGTGTCTTCCGCCGGGCGTTGGGGCTGGTGTCAATCTCGGTCCTATCCCGCGTGCTAACCCCGACCGAAGTCGGCGTCTATGCCTTTGCGCAAACCACCGGCCAGACCTTTGTGGGGGTCCTGCGGCTAGGGGCGCTGCAGGGGCTGCACGTGTTGATCGCCCGGCGCGTGGTCGACAACAAGCCCGCGGCAGATCTGGGCGCACTTCTGGGCGGCGGGACGATCCTGTGCAGCGCCATTGCGACGGTGGGTGCGGGACTGATGATACTGCTGGCCAATCCGATCGCCGTCCATGTCTTCGGAGTGCCCGAACTGGCCCCCTACGTGATCGTGGCCGCCGTCTACTTCGCCGGGCAGTTCCTGTCGCAGGCGGCGTATGTCGGCTTCGCCGGCATGGGGCGGTTCGTAGACTATACGTATTACGCCACCGTAGTGGGCATCGCAACGGTGGCGGCGACGGTCCTTGGCGCGCTGCTGTTCGGCGTCCAAGGCGCCGTCTGGGGCTTTGCCGGCATGACTCTGGCGGGCGTACCGGTCTACGTCTTCGGTTTTCAGCGCGCGCTGACGGCCGCAGGCGTCCGGATGCGGTTCAGCCCACAACGCGAACACATCCGCCAAATCTTTGCAATTGGGCTGCCTTTCTACTTGGCGGGCGTCTTCCTCATACCAGCGCAGTACTGGTCGCAGGGGCAGGTCAGCCGCCTTGGCGGACTGGAGGATCTGGCCGACCTTCGTGTAATACTGACGTTAATGGCCGTGGTGCAGATGATTCCACAGGCGATCTCGGGACCGATCATCTCGCTTTTTTCCGAGCGCGAGGGAAAGGAGGCGGGATCTGGCGCCGCCTCAGCGTTCGAGCACATGCGCTGGCTGTGGATCTTCGCGCTAGTCAGCGGCGCTACGCTGGCCGCAATCTGGCCGCTGGCGGTGACGATTCTGTTCGGCGCAGGCTTTCCACAGGCGGCGGCGATGGGGCAGTTAGCAATCGTGGCATTCATTCCAATGATCGCCGGCACCTCATTGTCGGCGGGTATCTTAGTGGGTGGGCGCACCCTGCCGCTGATATTCGTGGGCGTGGTGCAGGCGGCGGTGATGATTGGCTTGGCTCTCACGCTGATAAAGCCTCTGGGATTGGCCGGATTCTTCCTGGCGCAGGCGGGGGCTGCCACCGCTGCAGTTGTGCTGTGGCTCACGGTCTTGGGCTGGCAGACGCGGCAGGTACCACTGAAGCCTTGGATGGCGCCGCTTGCAGTAGCGACTGTGGCGCTGTGCGCGATACTTGCGCTTGACGCCGCCACCGCCCAACCCGCGTGGCTGCGATTGGTTGCCGGGGCGGCAGGGGTGCCGGCCTTCGTCGCCATACTCGCCGTTACAGCGCTAACTATGGCGGAACGTCGAACGCTTTACAGCCAAGCGCGCGGATTTGCATTGCAGGGATTAAAGCGCCTGGCCACACGGCGCGACCGGACGCCCGGACCAAGAGGATAACGCCATGAAAATTGCCATCGCCTCGCTGGGCCGGTTCCATGTACTCGACCTTGCGCGCGAACTCGACGCGCTTGGCGAAGAGGTGCGCTTCCATTCCTACGTGCCGCGGAAGCGTGCCGAACGATTCGGCCTACCACCACGGTGCCATCGCGGCCTTTTTACCGTTGTCGCGCCGCTGCTGGCCTGGCAGCACAAGGCGGCAAATTTGTGGCCCGCCGGGCAAGAACGCGCGATGGCGCATGCGCTCGACGCCGCGGTGATCGCGCGGCTCGACCCCTGCGATGTCTTCATCTGCATGTCGGGCATGTATCTGGGCGCGGCCCGGCATGCGAAGCAAAAATACGGCGCGCGCATCTACCTGGAACGAGGTAGCCAGCACATCGTCGCGCAACGCCGGATTCTCGAGAGACTGGGGGCAACGCGCAAACCCTCCGATTTCATCGTCGCGCGGGAACAGGCGGGGTACGACCTGGCAGACCGCATTGCAGTGCCCTCCACGCCGGTGGTGGCCAGCTTCGTGGCCGAGGCACCGCACCTGCAGCCAAAGCTTTTCGTCAACCCCTACGGCGTGGATCTCGATCACTTTCCGCAGCGCACCGGCCCGCGCCCCCCCGGACCGCCGCAGGTGCTGTTCGTGGGCGGGTGGTCATTGCGTAAGGGTGTGGACGTGCTGATGCGGGCGATCCGCGCGCTGCCCGGTGTGCATCTGACCCATGTGGGCGGTCTGGTCGACCAGCCATTCCCGGAGGGCGATCCGCAATTTACCCATGTCGGCACAGTGCCGCAATGGCAGTTGAAGGACCATTACGCGCGCGCCGATGTCATGGTGCTGGCCTCACGAGAGGAGGGGCTCGCGCTGGTGCAGCCGCAGGCACTAGCCTCTGGCCTGCCGCTGGTCTGCACCACGCAGACGGGCGGTGCGGACCTCGCGCTAACGCCAGAACTTTCGGAGCGGATCTCTGTGGTACAGCCTGACGACGCCGTCGCGCTGGCTCAGGCGCTGTCAGCCGCGCTGGACCACCATCGCGACTGGGCTCCGCTACCCGAGACCGAACGGGCACAGCTGTCCTGGGCCGCCTATGGCATGCGGTACCTGATGGAGCTGAAAAAAGCCCACGAACAGGACATTTTATGTACCAACTCCATAGGAGACTGAATTGAGTTCCATTCTTAGACTAATGGCAGCAGTGCTGCCCACATTTCGCGGCATTGATTACCGTGTTATCGGTCGCTTCCACAGGCGAGGTGGCTTTTCTGATCGTCCGATCGTCTGTGGCAACGGTTTCTTGATGTCAGGCTCGACTTCCAATGCTGGCTATGTATCCGGGGTAAACGAGCGACCATTCCTGAGATTTATTGGAGCGCAGATTCAGGATGGCGAGACGATTTACAATCTCGGGGCAAATATAGGCTACACGGCGTTGTGGCTGGCGCAAATTGCACAGAAAAAAGGAAAGACGATATCGGTTATCGCTTTCGAACCAGATCCCAGTACCTTCTCCCTGCTGCAGCAGAACGTGGCCTTGAACAGAGCATTGAACGTTTCCTGTGAAAACGTCGCTGTCGGGGATTTCGACGGTGTCGTCAATTTCACGTCTCATGGCGATGGAGATGGTGCTGCGCATATCAGTCAGACTGGAGACATGGAGGTAGCCATCCTGACCCTCGATACGTTCCAGAAGGGGCGCGAGACTGGTCCCGACTGGCTCGTCATGGATATCGAGGGTTTTGGTGGCGAGTGTCTGAAGGGAGCGGAGAGCCTGATACGGACCTTTCGCCCGAAGATCGCCCTTGAGGTGCATTCGGCGGACGAGGACAGCAAGGTTGAAAGCACCCTGCAGGCGCACGATTACAGAAAGTTTGCATCACAAGAGAACATTTGGGGCCGGTTCGATTTCTGGATGTCGTACACTTCGAAGGAGGCATGACGAAATGGTGAACTACGTGGAAAAGATCAGTTATCTCACCCAGCAGGGGATGCGACGACTGACAGGTCCGGAGGGCTGCCCAAATTGCGGGCATGACGGGTACGAGACCCGAGATCGCAAGGCACTGGTGACTGAGCTGCGCGACTGCACGCGGTGCCGGTTGATGTATCGCTACCCCACCGATCCGGTGGAAGAGAGCGTGGATTTCTACCAAAAAGACTATGAACAGGGATTCACCACCGACATGCCCGACGACTACGCGCTGAAGCGGTTGACCGACAGCCGTTTCGCGGGCCACGAAAAAGATTATGCGCCGCTGATCGCGCTGCTGGGTGATCTAGGCGTTGCGTCCGGCACGCGGATCTTCGATTTCGGATGTTCCTGGGGTTTCGGCAGCTGGCAGTTCACGCAGGCCGGATACGAGGTCAAATCCTTCGAGATCTCGCGCCCTCGCGCACGCTACGCCCGAGAAAACCTGAGCGTGGACGTGATCGACGATACAGATGCGTTGGCGGCAGCGACGCATCTGGACGGCACCTTTGATCTGTTCTTCTCAAATCATGTGATGGAACATGTGCCCAGTCCCAGCAACGCGGTGGCCACCGCGCGCCGGCTGCTGAAACCCGGCGGGCTGTTAGTGGCCATCACGCCCAATGGATCGCTTGGCTACCGCGCGGCGGCACCCGAAAGCTGGCACCGGTTCTGGGGCAAGGTCCATCCCAACATGCTGAACGACACATTCTGGGCGCGCGAATTTGCCGACAGTTCGCATTTCATCGGCAGCCTGCCCCACGGCCGCGACCAGCTCTCCGGCTGGACCGCCGCGTCGGGCCAGGTGCAGGACAGCCAGCAGGGTGACCAGCTGATCTGCGTAGCCCGGGTCTGAAGCGCCCTCGCACCCTGCAAAGACTTATCAAGGAAAATCCGTAATGTCCCGCATCACTATTCTCAAACGCCAATTGCCGCCCAACAGGTTCTTAGCGAAGACCACTTCCGAAGCCGTGCGCAAGGTGCTCAACCGTAGCAGCGCCTTCACCTATGCCCAGAACGGCGAAGACATTCTTGCGATGAGCCTGCTGGGCTGGCCCGTGGGCGGATTCTTCGTCGATGTGGGCTGCAACCTCCCCGAGATGCGCAGCAACACTTTCCTGTACTATTTGCGCGGCGCTCGCGGTATCGGTATCGACGCCAATGGCACCTTCGCCCCGGCTTGGCGGAAGGCCCGACCTCGGGACCTATTTGTAGAAGCCTGTATCGGCTATGGCGAGGAGGTGGAATTCCACACCTTCGAGGGCCACGCTCTGAGCAGCGTCGGCGGCGCGCGGGTCGACGGTGTGCATGACCGGCAATACTCGCTGGTAGACAAGCGCACTGTCAACACGGTGCCGCTGCAAACCCTGCTGGAGCGGCACAACGCACCGAAGGCCTTTGACCTATTAAGCATCGATGTAGAAGGCTACGACGAGATCGTACTCGACACGATCGACTTGCAGGTCTACCGACCACGACTAATCTTAGTCGAGGCGCATCAGCCGAATATGCTGGCCTTGGCCGATCATCCGTTTGTGCGGCGGCTAGGCGGTGACGGTTACCAACTGGTTGCGGTGCAGAAATCCAACATGTTCTTCCTAGACAACGTCTGATGTTGAACTCCGCCTCTTCGGACGCGCATAGGGGGCCGTTGATCTGCCGCCAGATCGTCGCCTCGGTCGACGATGCTGCGGCAGGGCCGAGCTATTCGGTCACTGCGCTCTCGGCGGCTCTGGGGCGGCGGGGTCATGACAGCGCGGTAATGGCAGTGGGTCGGCGAGTGCCGGAGCCGGGGCTTGAGATCTTCGCCCAGGATTTTGCAGGCGTGCCGGTGGCAAACCGGCTGATGCTATCACGCGGGCTTGCAAGCGCGCTTGACGACGCAGCGGGGCAAAGCGCAGTGCTGCACATGCACGGACTGTGGCTGATGCCCAACCTTTATCCCGCCCGCGCCGCGCAGCATCACGGCGTGCCGCTAATCGTGTCACCTAGGGGGATGCTGGGGGCCGATGCACTGGCCTTTTCGTCGCGGCGCAAAAAATTGGTCTGGGCGCTGGGGCAGCGTCGTGCACTGGAGACGGCAACCTGTTTCCATGCCACCGCCGACAGCGAAGCTGAAGACATCCGCCGCGCAGGTCTGTCTGCGCCGGTTGCAGTGATCCCCAATGGCATCGACATCCCCGAAGGCGAACCGGACATGGCCGCGCGCACGGTGCTGCATCTGGGCCGCCTGCATCCCAAAAAGGGTATCGACCGGCTGGTCGCCGCATGGGCGAGTGTGGCCGACCGGCACCCGGACTGGCGGCTGCGCATCGTGGGCCCGTCCGAGATCGGTTGCCGCGAGGCGCTGGAACGGCAGGTCCGGGACCTCAGCGCGCCCCGCGTGGATTTCCAAGGTCCGCTATTTGGGGCCGACAAGTTGGCCGTCTACCGGCAGGCGGGGCTGTTTGTGCTGCCCACGCTGAACGAGAATTTTGGTATGGTTGTGGCTGAGGCGCTGGCCGCAGGTATACCAGTAATCTGCACGAAGGGCGCGCCGTGGCGAGGACTGAAAACCGAGCACTGCGGCTGGTGGATTGATCACGGCCCCGACGCGATAGCCGCGGCTCTGGACGCCGCCTTGGCGCTGCCCGAAGTAGAACGTGCTGCGATGGGTGCGCGGGGCCGGGCTTGGATGGCGCGCGATTTCGGCTGGGACGGCATCGCGGCGCGGATGGCTGATGTCTACACTTGGTGCCTGGGCCGCAGCGACAGACCCGACTGCGTGGTGATGGCATGACCCGACGCGCCGGTGTCGACGTGGCCGCCAACCGTGCGGCGCGAAAATGGACGAGGCGGGAACAGGTGGGCCGGGTGCTGTGGGCGCTGGCCGCGCCGCTCTTTCGGTTGTCGCCGCGGCCGTTCTGGGGCTGGCGGCGGGGGATGCTGCGGCTGTTCGGGGCGCGGGTTGGGCGCGACGTACACGTCTATCCCACTGTGCGGATCGCCATCCCCTGGAACCTGACGCTGGGCGACGGCTGCGCGGTGGGCGATTATGCCATCCTTTACGCACTCGGGCCGATTACACTGGGACCGGGGGCAACGGTGTCTCAATACGCCCATCTCTGCGCGGGCAGCCATGACTGGCGCGACCCGGCCATGCCGCTGACCAAGCCGCCCATCGTCCTCGGGGCCGATGTCTGGGTCTGCGCTGACGCCTTCGTGGGCCCTGGAGTCACGGTGGGCGAAGGCGCCATCCTGGCCGCGCGCACCGTGTTAACGAAGCACGTAGATCCTCACAGCATCGTCGCAGGCAACCCGGCGCGCCAGATTGACGTCAAAAAAAATAAGGAAAGTGGTAAATTTGTGGACTATCACACTAAATAGACCTGTAGAAAATTGGTATGTCGAACATTTCCAATCTAACAAGCTGCTGAAAACGGCCAAGAGCACTCCCTCTTGTCGGAGAAGTCGAGGCCGGATACGGCCATGCTGGACGACCGGGACAAAAGGGACAGGAAGATTGCCTAAACTTTGAGTAGTGAGCAGAAGTCCGTCTTTCTCAGCAGCCTGCTAAGCCAGCACAGTCCATCGAATAAACTTAAAGATGATGGTGGATACCTTACAACACATCAACGTTATACTGTCGTCGACAGGAGAATAAATACAAGGAGAGTTGTGATGGATAGAAAAGTATTTGGTATTGGTCTTTCCAAGACCGGGACCACCTCTTTGGCTTCAATGCTTGAGAAATTAGGCTTCTCTTTTGTTCAGGATAATATGGGCGACTATGAAGAGATCACCCTTGATGAACTAATTTGCAGAATGGATGAAGCCGTGGAAAAGTACAATGCATTTTCCGACTCTCCCTGGTGTCGATTTTATCAGAGATATGCTGAAAGATTTCCTGACTCTCAGTTTATACTGACCCTGCGGCCCGTGGATAGATGGATGAACAGCATGAGTAACTTCGCCGACAAAGATATCCCCATGATGGGACACGCCTATGGAGTGCGAAGGTTCAGGGGTAATGAGGAACACTTTAAAAAATTATACCAACAGCATACCATTGATGCAATTCAGTATTTCAGCGGAAAGCCAGGTCGTCTACTTGTTTTAGATATCGAAGCCGATGCGGCATCTCTGGCAAGGGCAATCGAGGCATTCTTGGGCCTGAGTCCATCAGATTTTTTGTTTCCGAAGGCTAATGTCAGCCGGAGAAGTCATATCAAATGGTTGCTTCGCGGACGCGTCCCAAGTGTCTTTTGACCATCACCGTCGTAATTCTGACCTTTAACGAGGGGCGCCACATCAAGCGCGCGCTGCGCTCAGTCGCACCTTTCGCTGACCGCTGCGTGGTGGTAGACAGCGGATCGACTGACGAAACCGCAGCGCTTGCCCGCGCGCTGGGGGCCGACGTGCTGACCCACCCCTTTGTAAACCAAGCGCAGCAGTTCAACTGGGCGCTGGACCAGCTGCCCGCGGACACCGGCTGGGTGTTCCGCCTGGATGCCGACGAGGTTGTGTCGGACACGCTCGCCGCGGAGATCGCGGTCCGCCTGCCCGACCTCCCGGAGGACGTGGCCGGGCTGACCGTGCCGCGGCGCATCGCCTTCCTGAGGCGACCGATCCGATATGGCGGGCTGTTTCCAGTACATATTCTTCGCATTTTCCGCCACGGGCGTGGCCGCAGCGAGGACCGCTGGATGGACGAACACATCGCAGTGGAGGGCCGAGTCGCGGCGCTGTCGGGCGAACTTTTGGACGACAACCTTTATCCATTAAGCTGGTGGATTGCCAAGCACAACGCGTACTCCAGCCGAGAAGTGGTGGAAATACTTAATCAAGAACATGTGTTTCTGAAACGAGAGGTTGTTAGTCTTCAGTCCTCAGGAAAACAAGCGGAGCTTAAGCGTTGGCTTAAAACACATATCTACGCCAATCTGCCCGGCGGGCTTAGGGCTTTCGCCTATTTTGTCTACCGCTATTTAGGACGTCTCGGCTTTCTTGACGGTAAGGAAGGCACCATATTCCACATCTTGCAAGGGTTCTGGTACCGCTATCTCGTAGATGCGAAGCTACATGAAGTGCAGCTATACATGCAGCACAACAACGTCGACGCGGTCGTTGCTATTCGAGATGTTCTTGGGCTTGACGTGGCCGTATCAACTGATAACGACGCTGTCGTCGATCCAGTGAATCGGAACTTAAGTTAGAACCGCGACAAGGCTTGGGGCACAGCTGAAGCGATACTGCTAACCCGCAGGCACAATCGCGCAGCCACTGACACCGTATCGACGTCACCACCCAGCCGCCACCTTGGTGCAGAGACCGACAGAGCGCACTGCGAAGAGGATGTGGCGTGATAGAGAATCAGGATTGGTCGGCCTGTCGTGTTGTCGTAAATGGTGTTGTCGTAAATGGTGTTGCCGCTCCGCTTGACCTCTGCCCAGTTTTGCCCCCAGCCAATGGCGTTGGCCAGCAAGTGCTGCTCAACGGAGACGGCGCTCATGAGCTTGCCAATTACAACCATATCGCGCGCCTCGGCCAAGCTGGCAATATTTGCAATAATGGTGTGTTTGGAACTGACATCACTTCCGCCTGAAAGACCCATGCCCGTTTTGACATGACGTTTGATGCTGCCGGTGTTTACGTTAAAGACACCTATCGTGGCTTAAGAAACCAGCTTGGTCGCGTTTGCGATGTAATCGACGTGCTTAGCACACGTCTTGGAGCGTCAATATGACCGCACCGTTGCTGCCTGCAAACGATCGAACTGTGTCGATCTCAGCAAGAGATATCTGGCAGAATGGCCGGGTGAGTATTTCGACACTAAAAACGCAAAAAAGCCCCACTCGGCGCAAGCCGAGTGGGGCCTTCAGCATTTCAAAATCAGTACATTAAGACCGCAGTGTCTGCGTTGCGGTTCCTGATCCGCCAGTACCACCCGGGGAAGATGATCGTGCTGGCGCTGACGCCATATCTGGAAGTGCCTGCGTAGCCCCATGCGCTCGCGTTTGATGAAACCTCGACGTTGACCTGCGTCGACGATCCAGTCATCCACGTGAACAGTGCCGGGCGACCAAAGGTATTCTGATGAACCGTGTCCCGTCCGGTTGGCCAGCCTTGGTAATTATAACCCCATCCGAAACCTTTAGCGTTCATGTGATCCTGCGCACGCAGAGCCGTTATTAGCTTAGCGTTTGATGATCCCGCCCGGGCCTCGGCCTGTGACGCAATGTCGGCTGCGATGGTTCGGTTGGCACCGAGGTCGCCGCCACCAATCAGGCCGGCCCCCGTTGCGATCTGGCGAGCGACGTCGGCTTTTGCAGTAAGCGCAGTTTGCTGCGGCTCAGAGATCGGCTTTACTTGGTCCGAAGTGTTATTGACGTTGCCAAGTCCAACATCGCTGGCACCGAGGACTACGTCGCCCGACCTGCCCGCGACGGTGCGCACCGCGCCAAGGTCGATGATGGTGAACGTCCCGTTGCCGTTGTCCCGCTTTAGGTAGAGCTTGCCATCCCGGGTGTTGATCGCCAGCTCGCCGAGATCGATCTGCGCCGTGGTCGGGACTTTGCCCGGCACGGCGGAGCGTTTGCTGAGCAGCTTTGACGTCATGGTCCTGCGGCCTCCTCAGCTGCAGCATGGGCGGAAACCTCGACAGGCATGCCGTCAATCACAGCCTGCGCCTGCGCCCGCTCGGCGTCGTCCCGGGCAATAGCCGGGTTTGCCACCATTTCGGCGCCGATCTGCTCGCCGGTGGTCTCGTCAAAGACCGCCTGTTCTACCTGCGCCGGGATCGGATCAATCGCAGTCTGCGCGACGATTGTTTCCATGACTGGATCGCCGGTGGCCTCGTCAAACACGGGAACGCCCTGGTCGTCCGTTGCCCGCTGCTCTCCGGTCACCTCCGGCCGCCCGTCCGCCAGCCGGTATTGCGCAAGCCGGGCCTGCGCCGCCCGGTAGGCGACCAGCTGGTGATTGAACATGTTGTTCGTCTGGTTGATCGCGTTGTCAGCCTCCCAGCCGAGCGCGACCGCCTCGTAGGACACGTACCCCAGAGCGTGCACAACGGCCGCTAGACGGGGCGGTAGGTTTTCGTGCGGTATAACCCGCAAAAGCTCCTCGTCGCCCTTGCGCCCACCCGCGAGCGCCAGCTCAGACGCGACGAAGGCCATGCCACGCTTGGTCGCCTGACGCGCGCTGAGGGGCGCATCACCCTTTTGAATGAAAACGGTCATAGATCAAACCTTCCGCACACAGATCACGCCCACGTCCACGGCCGCAGGTGCAGCCACGAAAACGACCGTGTAGATGAAACCGTCAAAGCTGACGGTGTAGTCCTCGCCCTTGCCCGGCCGCTTGATCGCGCCGTCGACGTAGACAAACTTGGGCCGCCACCCACGCGGCAGTGGGAAGGCGGTCTGGGCGCCGGTGCCGGAATTCCAAAAGGCCTCCTGCGCGACACCCGAGGCGATCCGCGCCCGAAGCGATGCAAGCTCCTCACGAAGATTCTGCGCCGGTCTCTCAATGTTCACAGTCATGGTTTCACTGCTCCGCGATCATGCCGCCCACCGCTGAGATCGCGGTCGTGACGGGGGTTTCAGTATTGGCCACCCGCAAGAAGCCGTCGAACAAACTGCGGCCTTGGTTGGTCCCGACGTGCAGCAGGTTGGTTTTGGGGTCATGGGCCAGCGCCGTGACCGCATCGCTGGTGCCATAGAGCGTGCATTGCGCCCCCGGATTGAACAGCTTGCGCTCATCCTCATAAAGTTTGGCGATCTGGTCGGGGGTCGGTGCAGTGGCGGAGATGCGAAGAAGCGCCATTTTGCCCGGATAATAGCCTGAACCTGAGAAGTCGTTGTTTCCTACCACCAACTTGGCACCTGCCAAGGTGAGGTTCTGTGGAGCGTCCCAACTGTCAGTTTCGACACCGTTCAGATAAAGCTTGGCAACCCCATTTTGCCGGAGCAAGGCGAGCAGTTTCCACTCCCCACTGAACCATGGGAGGTTGCGCGTTGTCGGTGTGCCACCGAGATTGATGCGCATTGTGTTTTCGGTGCCATGCCCCTCAATTACGAGCGAAGCAGATATGTCAATTCCGCGTGAAATAACAGATCGCCAAGTCTCCATCCGATCAAGCCAGACCATGACCGAAAAGTCGCCAGTCCCAAAATCCAACGCTGGATTGTACGCCTGCTGAAGGAAGTTGGTCGTCTTGTTGAAACCCGAATACGCCATCAACTCTGCCCCCGTGGCCACCGAGCTACGCGAGATCGTACCGTTGACGATAAGGCCGTTATTATTGACTGAGCGATCTGATACGGCTTCCTCGATGGTAAATCCAGAAAAGCGGGCCCCAGCGACAGCGCCGGTTGGGGTTCCACCCGATGCGACCAGGGAAGCCCGCAAGTTCGTTGAACCTTGGGGAACAGCAAGAACGGCTTCAAAACTCCCCACCCCTAAATAAATGCCAGAGCCGATGCCTTGGTTTCCAGAACCATCAGTTCCAATCTGAACTACGCTGCCAGTCGCGTCACCGACTAACTCGTCCACAGTCCAACGGCATCGGTATGTTTTTCCAGGTTCAAGAACATCGACGCCAGACACGACCCGGCCCGAAGGCGAGCTTTCATGGTTGTGAAGAATTTCCAAGATTCCTCCACTGACAGATGCAACGGATATGATTGCTCGCCACGTTCCCTGACCCGTGATCGTTCTATCGGGCTCGAAAAGGCCGGACAGCACGCTGGCCCCCTCATTCAAATCCATGTTGTCGGTGTCTGCGAGAAATGCTCCCTTGATATCTCCGGGCATCCAGCCGGTGGTATGGTTTGATGTGATGTGCGCCACCAGTCCGCGGGCAGTTTCATCCGGCTTCGACTGGATGAGGTTAAGCGCACCGTTTCTGCCAATGGCCAAGATCCCATTCGAGACAAACGCCGGTTGGCCGCCCTTAATTAAAAGTTGCGCGCCTTGCGCCGAAGTCGTTGCGTACTGTTCAAAGTCAGTGAACGAGTGGGACGAAGAAAGCGGCAAAGGCACGATATGGACATATTTCGAGCCGTTTGAGATCGCGTCACGAACACAGATCAATCGCCCATCCTCTAAAAACGCAAGGCTGGTCGTTCCGCTGAACGATGAGAAAGACAGGTTGCGAACGCTGCCATCATCTTGGATTACACTCACCCCGCCATTTGTCGCCACTGCAATCGTCGGCACTGGCAGGTCAGTCGCTAGGTCGATCGGTGCATTAGGCAGGACGGTCATGGCAACGTCGTTGATGCTGAAATCGACAATCGAAGGTACGATCCCCGAATGAGGGCGGGATTTTGCGGGGTAGATGCCGAAATAGGTTCCGCCCATATTTTTGGTCAAAAGAGAAACCTGATCTGGCGGGAAGTTTATGAGAGCCATTCCATTTCCGCTATAGCCAGCGTTGTTTGGAAGTTTGTGCGCTACGGCCAAGAGACCGTTCAAAGCAAAAACTTTGAAGCCAGTAGAACTTTTGGAAATCTGAGCATCCCACAGCGGCTCATTGTTGAATTCTCGCCAAAAAGGGAGCGTTGGATCATCTCCATCGTAAATTCTTAGCTGGCAGAAATCTCCCACGAAAAGACTGACAATCACCGCCACCGCAGGAAACTCACGGCGTGTCCCGCGTGTGGCAGTGTTCAGAGGTTCGTTGTACCAGCTGGTGTGCTGGCACCGCTTGCGCCATGCCCCGCCATCGCTATCGAGGCCGGTGTCGTAGATGAACACGTCCACGGCGGTTACGACCTTCTCCGCGAGAATCGCACTGATGCCCTGATAGGTCACGTCGGCTTTCACGGTTGCAAGGTGGGTGGCGGCCTCAGTCGCTTGTGCAGCCGCCTCGTTCCGGGCCGCCTCGGTCGCCGCCTGCTCGGCCTGCGTCGCGACAATCTCCGCCTCGGCCTGCGCGACCTTTGCGTCCAACTGCGCCTTAGTGACATTCGCTTCGGCAGTCAGCTTGTCAACCGATCCGGTCAGCTTTGAGATGGAGCTCATCAGGGTCATATGTTCGGTCCTCGATGGTGGGGAAGGGAAAAGGGCGGCACAGCGCGATCAGCGCCGCCCCGCCCGGGTTATTGATCTATGACCATGCTGCCTGCTGCCGAAATGGCCGTGGTCACAGGAACCGTTGTATAAGAAACCCGGCGCAGGCCCTTGAACACCGACCGGCCCGCCGACGTGCCGACGTGCAGGAGCCCGGTGTCCGGATCGTGCGCGAGCGCCGTCACCCCGTTCGACGCCCCGTAGAGCGTGCAGGCTGCGTTCTCTTGGAACAGGAACCGCTCGTCGGCCTCGATCTTGGCAAGCTGCGCCGCCGTCGGTGTGGTCGCGGTGACGCGCACCAGCGCCTTCGGCTTCGTCCCGGCGATCTTGAGCGTCATGCCCGCGATCGTCAGGCCGTCAATCGGCGCGGCGCTGACAACCCCGTGCTTGAACTCCCAAACGCCGGCGGTCTGCTCCCAGCCCATCGCGTAGAGCGTGTCGGCATAGCCTGCGTCTGTGCCCTCAAGATGGTTGGCCTCGGAAAATCCGCTATAGGCGATCAACTCCGCGCCGGGTGCGACCGGGTCGCGAGTGATGGTGCCGTTGACGATCAGACCTTTGTTTGCCACGGAACGGTCGGCGTCTGCGAGGTAAACGTTAAAGCTGTTGACGGCGAACTCGTTTTCTTGACGCACCTGAATGCCGATGCTGGGATCATCGGCGGTTGCAAGTGCATAGAGGACGGTTTCGCCGACGGCGCCAATATAAAGACCAGTGATCGAAATATTCCCAACCAAACGCGGGCCAACGCCAACATAACTGTCAACATCGATAACGATCTTGAGCGATGCGCCAGCAGGAATACCCGGCAGCGTTGTGTCAGCATTGTGGGTGGTGCCACTTCTGGGGGCTCGCGCGATCAACTGCCCGCCAGTAATTTCCAATTCTCCAACAACATTGCTAAAGCCCGTCCAACCCACAACATTATTGAAATTCGGGCTTTCGATATACTGCCCTCCTACCAAATCAGCGTCGTCTGTATCAGAACACGCAACAAGCAGAGTATTTGTGGGCATCCAGCCTGTCGTCCACGAAGCAGAAGTGAAGCAGTGTCGGCTGTTTTCGAAGCGGGTGAGCCCTTGATTATGCCCAATTTGGCGCTCGGAAATGGATGGCGCGGTAAAGTCTACAGGCGTGGAAACCCAACTATACCATTGCGCCAAGATGTTCCCCATCGCATAGGGTATGATCTCATCTGCACCTGATATGTCATAGGGTGGTTGCCACTTAAAAAAGTGGTTTCCCGCTGCCACAAGCCAGAGCACGTTGTCAGGGCCAAACGCTAAGGTAGTAGTGTTTGGGTTGTGGCTTAGCGTATTGTCGCTGACGACAGTGCCATCATCTTTCAGTATGCTCGTACCACCGCTAGTGGCCACCGCGATCGTCGGCATAAGCAGGCCAGTTGCGATTTGAATTTGGGCTGCAGGGAGAATGGTAATGGCGACGTCGTTTACGGAACGGTGGGTCAGAGATGGGATGGACGCGTCCTCAACGAAGGATGCAGCCAACCGCCGCGCAATATTGTTCGTAAATCGCTTGGAAGTGTACGGCGATCCCTCGTGGTTGGTTGCGCGGTCCGATATGAAATTACAGCGGAACAATCCGGTGCCGTGACCAGCGTAAATTTCGCCATCATGAGCGACAACACGTGTGATCGGATAACCTCCAGCGATCTGGGGCATTAAACCAGCTGGCCCGCCCGAAAATACCATCCAAATCGGCAAATCCGGATGGTCAGCATCGTAGATGGTCACTTTTGCGGCTTCTGCCACAATCACCGCGACCGCCGGGAACTCCCTACGCGATCCACGGGTCGCGGTATTCAATGTCTCCCGATACCAGCTGGTTCCAGCGCAGCGGTGCCGCCACGCACCGCCATCGCTGTCCTTGGACGTGTCATAGATGAAAACGTCCACCGCCGTGACCGCCTTCGACGCGGCGATCGCGGTAAGGTCCTGATAGGCCACGGCCGATGCGGCGGACTGAGCGGCGGTGTAGGTAGCATCTTTGAACGCCCCGGCCTGATCGCGCGCGGACAGGGCGGTCGTTTTGGCCCCCTGCGCCTGCGCGGTCGCTGCGACGGCGTCGGTGACGGCCGCGTCGAGGGTCGATGTCTTGGTAACTACCACGTCCTTCAGATCGTCTATCGAGGCTGCGAGGGTTTCCACTTGCTGTTGAACGGTCATGGCGGGGGCTCCTTACGAGAAGGCGACGGCTTCAACGTAGCGCGTCTGCGAGTTGGTGTAGGCAATCGCCATCTCGAGGAGGGCAGCTTCGATTTCGGTCAGCGGTCCGGCGGCGTCCTCGACGATCCCAATGTTGTTCGCGATCACTTGGATTTCGTCATTGAGCGGGGCGACCACAGCAGCTGCATCAGATGCCACGGTCGCGCTGGCGGCGGCGTTGGTCTCGCTGGTTGCGACAGCCTGCTGGCTTGCAAAGGCGGCAGCCTCATGTCCCGCTGCCGCTTGTTCTGACGTGGCGGCGTTCGCCTCGGAGGTGCTTGCCTGCGTGGCAAAGGTTGCGGCGTCGATCCTGCTCTGATCGGCTTGCGACGCCTTCACCTCGGCGACGTTTTCAGAGGTCTTTGCGTTGTTGGCGGAGACAAAGGCTTCCGACGCCTTGGCAACCGATGTGGTCGCGGCGTTCTGGGCTGCGATTAGCTGCGTGCCAAAGGTCGCCAGCTGGGCGGTTCCGCCCTCGATCGCCTGCTGGGCCGCGATCATCTGGTCATAGGTTGCATAGGCCGGCAGGTCTGCAAAGGCGGTCAGGCCGTCACCGACTTTGTTGACCCCGGTGTCGATCACAAAGCCCAACTCGCCTTCATCGAGGATTGGGTTGGCTGCAGCCCACTCGGCGGCCGTGCCACGACGCATCTGAATTTTCGCAAATACTGTGCTCATGGGGTCACTCCTGGGCTGCGCCCATCAATCGTGCGCAAAGTCGGGTCTGTGGCGGGGCCACCGCAGTCGATCACTGCGAGGCCGACGTAATCGGTATCGGGCGCCCCGCCATCGAGCGTCTGGGGCACGAATGGCACGGTGATGGTTGTTGAGCTGGGGCCTGCTACCCGAAACGGCGATTTCCCGAAGTAAACGACGCCGGACATGGTGTTCCCCTCGTAAACGGTGACGGTGACAGGCCCTGCATCGGCACGTAGCCACAGGGCCTCAAAGGGCGCGATGCCTTGGATGATCCGCATTGACCGGATCACGAAGAAGTCGAGCGTATCGACGCTGGGTAGGTCTTCGCCTGC
>Ga0307948_1000338_pt1 | contig 31544 bp, 49 predicted proteins | sample OrgLakmetagen280_FD_201824 | JGI IMG/M metagenome (GOLD analysis project Ga0307948, IMG submission 201824) | Saline water microbial communities from Organic Lake, Antarctica - #280 | ecosystem: Environmental > Aquatic > Non-marine Saline and Alkaline > Saline | place: Antarctica: Organic Lake...
AATCAGTCTGATGCCGTAGGAGTAGCTGACTTTGCGGACAAATGCCTTGCTCTGTTTGATCACTGACCTTGTCTCTTTTTCTGGTGTCTTGTTCAGTCTGACCTCCTTCTCTTCTTGAAGCTGCCTTTTTTTTTTTGCTATAGCTCAACTGCCCTCGCTGGCGGATATAGCTGTGTAACCCTTACCCTTACCCTTAACATGAGGGACATAGGACGCTGTTAGCTAAGTGTTGCTAGCGGCTCCATTGGCAGTGCCATATTAATAAGGTTCTAATAGTATTCATGGTAGTTTGCTACGGTATTGACATGTCCTAGTTTGTGGAGGGGGCGCTGATTACTTCTTATCCAGCAGAGGCCCAGGGGCAAAGTTAAACATCGTTCAAATTTGCAAAAAAAAGGTACATAGCATCCTGCACCGTTATCGCGAGTGTCCCTTGAAGTCCTTGCTGCGCTTTTTGCTGGTCTTGCTGTTGGCTTTCCGGTTCTTGAGCTGCTTGATGCGCCCGGCCATGGGCATCGCCTTCTTGCGCTGCTTCTGCCTCTCGGTGAGGCCACCTGTCTTGGACTTCTTCATGCCCGTGGAGGCCCCAAACTTGTCACGCCCCTCCCGACCTGCCAGCACTGTAGCCATTCTTGCCTTCTTGTCGTGCTCACGCTTTTTGCGCGCTACAAAGCGCACAGGTGTGTGGGGGAATATAGTGAGTGTGTGTGTATGTGTGTGTGTGTGTGTGTGAGAGAGAGAGAGAGAGAGTGTGTGTGAGAGAGAGAGAGAGAAAACGGGTTTGGTGCTTTGGGCACAGGAAAACCACAACGTGCTCCAGATACCAATTATCTTGGCTTGCACAATTAAACAGGAAAATGCATGATCTTTCTAAGCGGGCAAGTCAGCGTTCCTTCAAGCCTGACTGTAAATTCATGGTAAATCCAGTCTTGTATTCAAGACAGTTTGTCAAAAGCTTGCAAGAACACACACACACAAAGGCATACACAAAGGCACAAAAGCACACGCACGCACATGCCTACAAGCGCATTCACACATGCACAAAGACACGCACCTTCAAGGCTAGTAGGGTCAACCTTCGACTCATTCGCGCCCGACCACATCCTACTGTGCAGCACGTCTGCAGCCTCTGCCTCCTCCTCGGCCGCCTGTAGCAAGCGTGCACGCTTGGCCTTGCTGGCACTCTTCATGCCATGCTTCATCATGGATGCTTCGATCAGCTTCTTTTTCTTCAGCCGCCTGCAGGTGCGCAACACAGGGATCAATGTGTGTTTGTGTTCATGTGTGTGTGTGTGTGCGCGCGTGTGTGTGTATGTGTGCGTGCGCGTCCACTTAAAAATTAATCATGTGCATGCATATGTGAATATAAATGAATAGATTCAGTGGAATGTTAATTAAGGCAACCTTAACCTGCACTTCTTTTGAATCCCGGATAACTGTTGGGTGATTGTAATGTGAAGGACTGTAAGAACGCAAGCGTTGTTGCCACCCATTCACAGATAGAACCCATACTTCAATGGATAGAATAGACCCGCCATACCATGGAATCCATACTTCAGTGCATAGAACCACCATACTTCAGTGCATATAACCCACTTCAGTACATAGAACCCACACTTCAGTGCAAGGAGCTGCAAAGGGTAGAAGGACGCGGACATTAATGACGATGCACGGCTGGCATGGGACGACAATGACCTTTATGTTCATATGAACATGCCTCATCATGTGTACACATGCCCACAAAATGCTACAGTAAACACCAATAGAAAAGCACATACAACCTCTCCCCCGCCACGCCCACGCACTTGATGTGTTCGAAGTCTTCTTGAGTCATGATGCGTATTGCTTCCATGTGCTCGGCAGGATTGCTGGGCTGAGCCTCGGCTCCCCCCTCCTTCTCTGCTTCCTGCCTTTCCTCCTCAAGTTGTGCCTGGCGCTGCCGCTTCTCTTTGGCAAATGCTAGCTTGCGCTTCAGTGTAGAAATGCTGCAAGCGTGGTGTGTGTGTACGTGCATGTGTGTGTGTGTGCATAAAAAGTGCTTTAGGCTGTGAGTGCAGGATCTTACGTTAAACATCATACGTCGTTGCTTTTGCAGCCACCCACAGACCTGTTGTTCAAGCAGTGGTAGTATATAGGATGTAATATAGAAACTCAAACATGATGGAACCTTACTTATAGTCTGCTACGACGTACGACAAGCTCGTCCATAACACAGGAGCCCCTCACCTGTCCGGCTGCTGCGGCAACCTCTTGCTACTACTTCTGGGCTCTTCCTCTTCCTCTGTCTCCTCATCTCCACTGCTGCTGCTCCCCTCCTCCTCCCCACTCCCACTCAGATCACCATCGCCCTCTGAAAGCCCCTCCTGCCCCTGACCGTCGCTGCTCTCCACCCCTACCGACGACTCCCTCTTCCGCTTCAAGCTCGCACTCTTTTTGCCGCCACCGCTGGCACTGCCTGGCTCAACTGCAACCCCCTTCTCCCCTCTATCCTGATCTTGTGGCTGACCCCCTTCCTCCATCTCCTCGTCCCCACTGTCCGCGTCCACCCATTCACTGCCATCGTCACTGCCGCCAGCACTCCCTGTGTGTGTTTGTGAGCATGTGTGCGTGCGTGTGTGTGTGCGTGCGTGTGTGTTGTGTGTGTGTGTGCGTGTGTGTGTGCGTGTGTGTATGTGTGCGTGTGTGTGCATGTGTATGAGTGCTTGCATGCATGCATGAGTGTGTGCTTGTGTATGTGTGTGTTTTTGTGTGGGGGGGATAGAGTGTGTGCTATGGGTAAGGGCAAAAAGCTGCTACATCAAGACCGTGGAGAGTAGCACTGCACGCATGCAAACAACACAAACACACCAGTTGACAATCAAAGCATAAAGGAGGCAGGGTGCAGCGACAAACAAGGAGGATCATACAGACATGCTTGTGACAGATCCCCCACCAACTGACTGTCTGCGTCACTAACGATAGGCTAAGAATACAACAAGAACAGTCCATCGTACCTGCTGTACAGGAAACTCACCGCTATCAGAGTTGTCTGTGTCACTGCTGCCTGCACTGCTCATGTGGTAGTCGTACTCGTCTGAGCCTTGGCCTGCAGCCTCTGCCTGCTCCAGCAGCTCAGCGCCATCCACACGGCTGGAAATCTGCACGGCAGGGGAGTGTGTATGCATGTGCTTGTGTGTGCATGTGTTTATGTGCTTGTGTATGTGTGTGTATGCGTATGCTTGTGTGTGCATGTGCTTGTGTGTGTTTATCCCTCAATTGTTTGTCTCACGTTCTTGTACACCCAGCAGTGGGGCATAAAGTTAAGGGATGGAGATGTGCTGCAATGAGTTGGACAAGCAAATCGAATCCACTTTTAACCTTCTCCACCCTAAATCAAGGGTGTGAAAATTTAGGGCGCTTGAAGTTTAAGGGCATGCAGCAATGAAAGTAAAATGCTCGCCGCTCTCATCCACATATGCATATGTGACAACATATATGCCTTGTTTTGTAGTTCTATAATGGGGAAGGCTATTGACATCCTGGGAGTCAAGATTAATAACTGACAGCTGCGCATGTTCACAGGACATGTTATTAAAAACAGATGTCACGATCTACATCGCAGCTGTGGACCTAGGCACACTATGGAGACATACGCACACAAACGCTCACAACAAGCACACAATTGCACAAAAGCACGTGCACACGCACAGACCTGTGATTGGCCGTATGCTGAGGGCCGCAGCATCATGTCAGCTCCCTTGCCCCTGTCCTTCTTTGCAAGCAACTCTGGGTTGAGCTCCCTATAGGGGAAACAGAATAGACAAGGTTAGCAGATTAAACACGTGTGCGTGCGCGTGTGTGCATATGTGTGTGTGTTTGTGTGTGTGTGTGTTTGTGTGTGAGTGTGTGTGTGTGTGCGTACGTGTATGCATGCATGCGTGCACATATGTGTGTATTTGTGTGTGTTTGCACCATTTAATCTGCTGAGGTGGCGCAAGAGGAAACAATTGCCCGTATGCTTAAGTGACGCAAGAGGAAGAGTATAAGGCATGAAAAGAAGGCAAGCAAAAAGAGAATTGCCCAAATCGTGGCGAGCGCTGAAGCACACCTGAAGAGTCCGATGAGGCCTCGAGCGGAGGAGGAGACCTGCTTGTTCTTGAACTTTTTGTAGCCTGTGAGATCCTGTGGGTGCATGCATGGAAAACATTCAATGTTGGTCAGACACACAGACTCGCGTGTGTTTGCAGAAGAGACTCGCGTGTGATTTGCAGAAGAGGCACGCACGTGTTTTGCAGAATGGACACACATGTGTTTGGCACAAAAGACACGAATGAAATTTGCAGAAGAGACACGCATGTGTTTTGCAGACATACACTACAGCGGTTCAATTCCAAGCGTGGGATAAGGAAACGTCCAGCGGCGATGATGTAAAGCACATGAGAATTGGCCCTCCAGGTCAGGCAAGAGAGAGGCCCAAAACAAGAGGAGATTAACCTCAAGTAACACAAACAACCTCTGGTACAACAAACAACCATGAGTAACACAAACAACCTCTGGTACAACAAACAAGCTCGAGTAACACAAACAACCTCGAGGCTCACAAACAAGCTTGAGTAACACAAACAACCTCGAGTAACACAAACAACCTTGAGTACAACAAACAACCTCGAGTAACACAAACAACCTTGAGTACAACAAACAAGCTCGAGTACCACCAACAAGCTCGAGTAACACAAACAACCTCGAGTAGCATAGATGATGGAAATCCTTCCTTCATCCCTGTGCTCCTACACAGCAAATGCGCACAGCACACATCTCACCTTGAGCAAATCGCCCTCCATGAGGAGGGGGCTGCGTAGGCACAGCTCTCGTGCAGTCTTCAGTCCAACGGTCATGACTTCTGGACGAGCCCTGAGGGTTAAAAGTGTATATGCATGCGTTCAAGTTAAGAGACAGTTTGCATGTGTGATATGTTGTATGTAATATGTACGGTGGGCAGTGCTTAACACGTGCATACAGAAAGTTTGCGCTTGTGTGCTGCGTGAGGTGGTAACCGCGTGCACACACGTGCAGAGGCTGCTTGTACTCGTGCTATGTATAGTTAAAAACGCTGAAACGTCCACACAGTGACAGTATGCGCTTGCGATATGTATTATGCATACATCACTCGTGTGGAGAAGCAGCGGTTAGCCCTCCTTCCCTGCCCTTCTTAAAGGAACCAGCAGTGTGTTGCGCATAAGCAACTAGCTTTCGCTATTTTGACACGCCTCACGGTTCCTGGATAGACTGGTTTGCTGGCCTTGACTGCCGCAGGTCACAAACTACACAGGTCAAGCAAGACCTCTTGCGCCCCCTCCTTACACATACCAGCAGACCCAGATAATACACACTTCTTACACATTATGCAAAAAAACTGGTCCACCAGCTCATGCACTCCACGCAAGATCTAGACCGCTTAGACCCACTGCTGCTATCCCCCACTCATGCACACACTTGTCATGCAAGAAGCCGGTCCATTAGCTCATTGCCGTGCACGCAGAAAGCTGACCGCTAAAGACCCACAACCATAACATACAACCATACATACAACCATACAACCATAACACACAACCATAAACACATACATACGTACAACCATACATACAACCATACAACCATACAACCATACATACAACAAACAACCAAACAACCATACAACCATACATACACACATTCAACTTACTTGTCGTGTACAAACTGATCCACTAGCTGCCGCAGCACCGGCTGCAGGGTGTCGGGGGGCACCAGCTCGTGCACGGCTCCCACTAGGGCGGCTAACACTACCGTCACGTCCTTGGTGTGGGGGGAGATGTACTTTTGGAGGTAGGGGTAGAAGTTGAGCACCATGAGCCTGTGGGGCAGAGGGGAAAAGGGGGAGGGGAATTGAGCATGACTAATCAAGCATTGAGATAAATGTCGTGCAAAGATTGGGGTAGAAGAGTTCAGGTATCAAAGCAACTTCAGCGATAAGCACATGATGGGTCAAGCGCCCCAGCCAAACCTTGAATGAAGTCAGCTTGATTACATGCAAGGGAAGTCATGATTGCTTCTTTCTTAAGCATTGCAATGCAGAGGCAATGAGGGGCGGCAGAGATTGCAAGCGAGCAGTCAGACAGGTCTTGCTAAAAATGACCAATTAGTCATAGGGGTAAGAGTTGCAAGCAGCACTGCAAAAGTGGAGATTAAATTAAATACCGTATATGCGGTATATCACCGCATACCGCGAATGTTTCTGATCTTCTCGTGGAGTATTAAGAGCAGTTTAAATAACTAGGTTACTAGGGCCACGCGAAGCTTGCCTTGTGGTTAGTTATTTCATTTTAAGCATGAACGGGGACAGGCCAGGAAAGCCTCCCAAGCCGCCCCTCAAGGCCCCCAAGGGGGACAAATAGCTTGGGGGATTTGCCCTCTCTTGGGAAGGAAGGACACTAAGGGGAAGGGTGTCTTCAATCCCTTAACATGCGCATGCACACGTACACACGTACGCACACACACGTACGCGCACACACACGCACAAGTACACAACGCGCACACACATACGCACAAGTACACAACGCTCGCACACACACACGTACGTACACAATTGTATACACACGCAAGCACGTACGCGCACGCACACACACACGCACGTGCACACACACACACACACACACACACACACACACACGTACGCGCACGCACATACGCGCACGCACGCACACATGCGCACGCACGCACACGTACGCGCGTGCACACACACGTACCTGCACGCACACATGTATGTACACACATACGCGCGCACACACACACGCACAAACAAGCCCACAATGCACGCACACACGTACGTACGTACACAACTGTATACACACGCACGCATGTACACACGTATGCGCACGCACACACACATACGCGCACACACGTATGCGCATGCACGCACACGTACACGCGCGTGCATACGTGTGCACCTGCAGCTCAGAGGGCCAAAGGTCCTCGCATAGGCTGCATTGGAGTAAATGATTAGATTGTGTGCCCCTCGCATAGCTCGCATTGGGGTTTAATTAAATCAAAGATTGCAATAATTACGCGCCTGTACGGTGACGATACGCAAAACCTGTGCTGTATGTGCCAGCAGGCAGCAAGGGGGCAGCGGTGGGTGAATATCACAAGTTTGTAGAGCGTTTACATGCGCACCAGATAATAGCAACGCCTCTGATATGTGCATACACAGGCTTCTTACACAGTAGGTGGCACTCATTTGTGCAATATATCGACTTCATAATTGCTTTTAAACACCAAATTTAACTGTTTGCACACACCAATTGTGCATGGATTAGCAAGTACAGTGCGGCCACGTAGATATCAATACCAACAACACTTAATCTCCGCACACTCACGGACTCCATTGTGCACATTCGAATCATACATGACACCACAAACAGGATGGTCATGCGATTTATTGCAGCAATGATATGCACTCGCCTCCATACACCCCATGCAACGATATGCAATGATATGCAATGATATTCACCCCATGCAATGATATGCATGATTGGCACTTGCCTCCCCACCCCATGCTACTCGCTTGTGTACTCCAATAACACGTCACGTGACACCACGGGTAGGATGTCCATGCATGCGCATGTGCAGTAATGCAGCACTAATGACACCTACTTATATTCACGCGCCCCACGCTACTCGCTTGTGCACTCCAATAACACGTCACGTGACACCACGAATAGGACAACTGTGCATGCGCATGTGCGGTAATGCAGCACTAATGGCACCTACTTATCTTCACGCGCCCCACGCTATACTCACTTGTGCACTCCAATAACACGTGATACCACAGATAGGATGGCCATGCGTGTGTCAAAGGTCTCGTTGCCAGTCTGAAGCCGTGAGAAGAGCTTCTCTGCAAACGCCTGTGTTTGAAAGGCAGGAGAGGTATGTGGGTGAAGGGAGCTATAAGCCGTGACACAGATCGCACACGGGCAAGGTAATAAAATTGCATGTCACACATTAACAAGCCTGGCAGCAGCAACAAGAGAGTTGGGCTCTCTGCTGAATACTGCTTAAATAAGGTTGCTAAGAGCTGCATATTCTACACAAGGGAGGTTTTGTGCAGATACCCCCCTGATCTGTGCCCTCTTTCCCCTGCCTCTCTTCGTTCCCCTTTCTCAATGCTGTAAAGACACAGTAATTATAACAAACCGTTTACCCTCACCATTCACCTGTGGGTCGTTCAGCAAATGCATGGCTGCAAAGTTCTCATAGCCCCCCGGGGTTGTGCCCTCCTCCCCTGCCTCCCTGCGCTCCGCTTTCTTCACTGTCTGCAACACCCGCTTCAGCTTGTGCTGCTTCTTCTTCTTGCTGCTTGTGGTGCCCTGTGCAGGAGGAAGCAGACCTTTTTAAACTTGTTGCAACAAGAAGCAAACTGCTGGTACTTGAGCTGCTCCTTTTTTTGCTGCTTGTGGTGTCCTGTGCAAAAGGAAGCAGGCATGGCTTTGAATCGTTATGCAAGTAATTGTTAATTGCTACCACTTGAGCTGCAGCTTCTCCTTCTTACTGCTGGTGGTGCCCTGTCCCACGAAAAGCAGGCACAAGCTTTCATGCATGACAAGAATAGTCACATGTCGGGCACAAAATCATACAACAGGGAATTGCCACACAATCACACAATGCATGCAATGCCACAGAGCATGGGCAGCAATGGGCAGCCTACATGCAAAACAAGAAGATGGCGTGGAATGCGCATACTGAGCTGATTGAGTACAACATGCCGCAGCAGAGCACCTGGCACAAATGAAGTCAGGCCCAAGAAAGGAGGGTTGGCTCCTACACAACAGCCATACAAGTATGTACTAAACAAGGGCAGCTGTGCTGTTAAGTTGTTATGCTTCAGCGCCCCTAAAGCTAGTATTTATTACCAAAAACAATAAGGGGAGGGAGATAAAGGTCCTTACCGAGTTGCTTGCTTTGTAAATCTCCTCCTTTGTAGGTGCTACAGGCTTTGCTCTGTCCCTGCCATCATCATCCTCACCCTGCAAGAACAGCAGGCATGCACGTGCTTCACTGTCGAACACAGCAGCAACAGCAGTAGCCAAGCAGCAGACCTAAAGACCTTCAGACGCTTGCAGGTATTATGCAATGCTCCCTCGGGCCACACCAAGACACCAGGCCTCACCAGGCCGCACCAATACACCAGGCCACACCAGGCCACACCAAACACCAGAGAGACACCAGGCCACACCAGACACCAGAGAGAGAACACCAGGGAAGAGAGAGAACACCAGAGAGAGAACACCAGGCCACACCAGACACCAGAGAGACACCAGGCCACACCAGACAACAGGCCACACCAAGACACCAGGCCGCACCAGGCCACACCAGGCCGCACCAGGCCACATTAAGACACCAAGACACCAGGCCAAACCAAGACGACAAGTTTCAGGCCACACCAAGACACCAGGCCACACTAGGCCACACCAAGAAACCAAGACACCAAGTTGGACCATGACATCAAAGGTTAAATGTGTGCACCACCATTTCTAATACACCTCACTGCCCCGTACTGTGCTCCATGTACAACTGAGACTCAATACACGCGCCTTGTCCCCTGATTCATTCGTCTGTGTGTGAGATGCCTTAGATTTTGTGCAGAACAGGGCTTGCAGCGGAATTTTAAAACCATGTGGCCAGAAAAGCTGGCTATGCATTTTGAAAATGCACACACATCATGGCTACCGTCATAGCCTTGGCAGCATAGAACACACCTCGCTGCCTCCATCTGCGCTGTCAGACTTGTCGTTGCCCAAGAAGAACTTTACGGCCCCCAGCATGATGCGTGAAGATTTGTGCATGGCCGCGCTGGCTGTGAGTGTGGAAAGAGGCTAGGGTCGTAAGTATGGATAAGAAGTTTCTGCATTTGGTTTGTGGCAGCGCAGCCCTACATACACACAGGCAGCTGCCATTGCACCAGCGGCTCTTAGTTGTGTTTGCACACGCGCAAGTGCGTTGGTTGACATAATAAGGTTTTCTCCTCAGCCTTCCTCGCATGTGCAGCACCACTATGCAGTTGCAGGAAACGTGCTAAACAAATTGCTGTGCAGAAAAGTTTAGGCACATTTCCAGTATTAAGGACCTACAGCTGCAACCGCCTGTTTCCCCCGGCTTGCGAGAGGCGTTAAGAGACAAATGACCCCAAATTGAACAGATGAGTGGTGCATGAGGAGCACCCATTAATGACGTCCATTGTGCGTGCATTTCGCTACATGTGGCGCTTCTACAGCTCAGCGTACACAGTGAACGGTTTATTTGTTGGCCAGCATGTACATGCAATAGTGGCACTCACCAATGACGTTGACCGTGCGTGCATCTCGCCACACGTGACGCCTCCACAGCTCTGTGCACACAGCTAGTGACTTTTTGGCGGCGGCCTCGTCATCAGCAGACAGTACGCTGCAATCATTGGCGCAGATGCTTTGCTTTTAAATTTAGGATTAAGATGATCTTTAGAGAGCAGGTCGTGGAGAGGAAATAAAGAGACTGGTGCTGCTAAGGTGGTCAAAACTAAGTGTTGTTGCAAATGACATGCCACAGCTAGTTCATTGATCCGAGTCTCCTTTGGACCTGTTGCTAGCTCAGCAGAAAGGAAATTACACTGCCGCTCTGATGAGTAGCACGGCTGGTACAAACACACACACACACACGCACACACACAACACACTCATACACACTTGCACTCAACAAGATCCTGCTTGCTGCTGGCAACCAATAGCGGCGTAAAGCATTGTTAGAAAGTAGGGTAGAAATAAAGCTACAATTCACCTTGGCAATTCTCAGATATCTACTCTTTTCATTCCTCCATCTCACCTGTACATGAAGTTCTGCATGTAACGGTTCAGGCCCTCATTCCGGTGCTTCTTGTTGCTGTTTTTGATGTCTGTGTTAAAAAAGGGAAAATAGAATGCACACATTAAGGGTATTGCAGCAACAATTAAAGTGAAAGGCAATGTGCGTGCAGAGGCATGCGTTTTGTCTGAGCCTCCCTCTAGACCAGACATACCATTTCTTTAGACCTGGCCTACCTGATACGATGTGCTTGAACAGCAGCTGCCGCAGCTGCTTGTCTTGGCAACGAAACATGCGGAAAAAGAGGGGGAGCACCTCGTTGGGTGTCAACTGGTTGCGGTTGCGAAGGAGCACCAGCGCCTGTGAAGGCACGCAAGCATGCTTGTGAGGAAAAACGTGTGGAAAAATAGGGGGTGCACCTCATTGGGTGTCAATTGGTTGCGGTTGCAAAGGAGCACCAGTGCCTTTGAAGGCATGGCTGGAATAAATGTAGAAAGAAAAATACAAGAAAAAGGGGAGTACCAACCAAGTTTGCAACCCAATGAGGGATGCCAATCGGTTACGAAGGAGCAACGGCAGCTACAAAGTCGTGCAAAACATATTTGTTGAGGAGCTATGAGCATCTTCATCACAGGTACACAGGCAACCAGGCAACCAGGCAAACCGCACGTACATCACAGAGTTCATTTATTTACGGAGCACAGAGGCAAGGAAATACAGCAAGGAGTGCTAGAAATCCTATAAAACACTGATAAAGGGCAAGAAAGGGTTTATACAAAATATTTCCGCCCTGGAGACTGAACGCAGAGGCGTACGTTAGGCCAGACAGGCAAATAGAAGAGCCACCACAATTGCAGCATTACACATAGCACATAGCAATGTAGGTTTGCCAATGTGCAAGGAAGCTGCAGCCAGTTGGGCTTCTTCAAGCAATCATCTAACAACACAATAACACATACACGCACATACACACAAACCTGCACGATGGTGCGCCTTAAGGCAGCATCCAGCACCGTCGCATGCGTGTCTAGGAGGTCCATGAGCTGAGATGCCAAGCGTGCCGTGTCTTTGGGGTAGCATTTGGACACCTGGAAGGAAAAGTTGTACGTGTATAGCTGAGTGTGTGTGTGTGTGCATGTGTGTGTGTGTGCGTGGTGCGTGGAGCAGACGTCAGCGTACCCAGAGGCATGAGGTGTAACTATGTGTGTTCATGAAAGCAAAGCAAGGTGGAAGGCCACACAGTTCACCATGTTCCTATACATTTTTGGCACGTTCAATCGTAAAAGTGAGACACAATATTGTAGTAAAGATAACATTATGTAGGGCACACAAACACACGCGCACACACACACACACACACACACACACACACAAACACACACACACACACATACAACACGCATACACACACATACTAAAAATACACACAACTACGGGTTGAAGAGCAATCTCACCTGTGCCATGAACATGACAAGGTCCCCGAACTCCCGAGACTCGCGGCTGGGCTTGAGCTTGAACACATCAATCAGGGCCTCATAATGTTGAAGCTGTTATGAAAAGTTAACGAGAGGGGGAAGAGGGGGGTTAAGTAGGCATAGCGTGCGCTGCGAAAGCATGGAGGTAGGGTTTTGTGGGACGCACCTGCAGCAGGAACTCATCCTTGTAGCCATCTGCATCCTTCTTGATATGCCCCTGTTGTGGTTACCCCAACAATGAGAGGGCAAACCAGTCAGTGTGAAATTAAAAGTGGCTGCTTGCAAGGTGTGCCGGCTGCGCCAGAGCCTTACCTGCAGCGTCAACAGATGTGAGCTACTCATTCCTATTAATATTAAAATAAATTAGGAGACCTTGTTACAAACCTCCGAAACTTTTCCATACTTCTAAACTCGACGATTTCGATGCTCTTCTGATGTAACAAAAGAACATGTTTTCCGCGGAAATCTCGTTGAAGGCTCTTCAAAGGTGTGACACCAAGAGAAAGATAAAATCCAGATAGAAACACACATGTACACATACTTACAAGTGCGCACACACACACACACACACACACACACACACACATACACACACATACACATTTACACATACACAACTCACTCAAACACACACACACACACATACACACGCACACACACACGCACGCACGCACGCACGCACGCACACGCGCACACACACGCACGCACGCACACACACAAACACATGCACACACACGTGCACACACACACACACACACACACACACACACACACACACACACACACACACACACACACGCGCGCGCACACACTCAACCACACACACACCTACACACATATGCACACATGCACACACACAGACGCGCACACACACACGCACACACACACACACACGCACACACAAACACGCACGCATTCAGGTACCCTGCTTTGCTTTTGAGGAGCTGTAGGTATAGCATGCCAAGAACTGGTCTCAGATCTTATCAGACAAGTGGACCCACAGCTACGCCGACTAGCTTGTTACAAGCTCTCCAACATAAGGCCAAATCCTACACTGCTAGCAAAGAAGAGCTGAACCAAGACCAGATCCAGGAGCTGCGCAGTCTGTCAGGTGAGGAACCAGGCTGGAACACTTTTGTACACATTGATAACACTGTGACAGGATGGCAGGTTAGCAAACAGGAATTGCTTCTGCGTTTACAACCTTGATAGGAATTGCACGACAGACCATGAAACTTGTCCTATTAACACACAAGCAATAACCAATAGGCCACGTTTTTGTGCAACTGCATGCAGGGCAGGTGCCATTGGAAGAGCTAGGCTTCAGTGAAGAACTTGTACAGGTGTGTGATGGGTTCCATAATACATGCTGCTCATACGTAATATGTCTATGCTTGTAAACCTCAGCAGCATTTTGTAATGTAATGAAGCGTTCGCAATTCCTGCACAATTGTATTTAGGACCCATGGCTCATCACCCCCAAGCTCACTGCAGCCATGGCAGGCAGCCCAAAGAAGCACCCGTTCCTTAAGTAAGTTCCAGTGTGGTCGCTCCTTTGTTGCTTGTGTGTTGTGCTTACCGGTATAGTAGTGTTGTGTGTGCATGTGTGACGATCTCAAAACCTGAAACTGATTGATGACCGCAAATAAAAAAGACGGAGAAGCTGCTTCAAATAGACACTCGACAGACGGAGCAAAGCGACCTCGTGCAATGGTGTAAATCTTTTGAGAATGCAATAGCGTCATACCCTACTTAAGGGATACACAAGATGCAAGGGGCCCTTCTCTCTCGTAGGGGCCCAGTATTACTTTTCCTACCTAGGCAGCGTGCAGCTTGAGGCAGGCTGCTGCAGGCTCACTGTGGGTACCATAGGCCTTCTTGCAGAACACCCGTGCTCATCCTGTGGTAACTCACACCACCTCGATTGCAGGTCCTACAAGGGCAAAAGCGTGTTACGCATATTCAGTCTTTGTGTTCGCACGTTGCGTGCACTGTTTAAAAAATGCTGTCTCCAGGTGTTGCTTGAGGTTGTGTGCATTCTTTGTTGGACCCATTTGGGTGCATGTTATTGCTGCAGGGGCTTGGTTGCCTATCAGGAGGTGTACGAGAGCTCTGACATGACGCTTGGAATTTTCATGCTGCCAGCCAAGGCCTGCATCCCACTCCACAACCACCCTGGTAAGGAACACATTGGGCTTAGGGCTCCGAATAGGGCATCAGGATTTACAAAAGCATAGGGTGGACAGAGCTTTTGTTCAGATGAATTTTGGCTGCTGATGATGATGCTGAAAACCCTCTGCTCCTGCTTGCAAACCTTTACTAACAAAGCTGCTGTCCATGGCCTCTGTGTACAATGCTCATAATGCAGATATGGTTGTGATCTCCCGCCTCCTCTTTGGCAGCATGCGTATCAAGGTGAGCGACATCGCACGTGCATTTGTGTGTTAAACGTGTTCTTCTAATTGTGCAAGCGTTTGCAAGGGGAGGCGTGAGTGCTGCCCTGCAGCCTGCTGACCAGCAAAGCTGTACAAGCAGGGTACCGAGTGTTCAGCAAGGAAGGCGCTTTGCAGTTGTTGTGTAGGGCTGCAAGGCTGGGTGGTATGGCATCTCAGAGATCATGGTCATGAATGACACACCAAGTGTGTGTGAACCTGCACCTGCCTGGTTTCAATATTACTCATAAGTGCTCAGCCACATGGCCCACTTTTGGTTATTTTGCACACAATTCCGGTGTTATTTACAAGCTGCTTGCGCTGTGACCCTGATGTCCCATGATCCTGACGTGTTGGTGCATGCTCAATTGACTGAGAACAGTGGCGTTTGCACCTTGCTCAGGCATATGATATACTCGGAGGCAACCCTGGGGGGGAGGCTCTGCATCCTGCAAGATCGGGCAGCTGGTCCAGCCAGGGAGAGGAGGAGGAAGGCACAGGTGTGTTTGTGTATGGTTCTGTGTCCTGCAAGATTGGACAGCTGGACCAGCCACGGCAAAAAAAGGAAGGCACGGTTGTGTTTTGTGTATGCGTATTGCGTGTCCGATAGCAATGATGTGTGTGTGTGTCAGTCAACAAGTGCTCAAGCTGGATTTTCCCTAGTTAGACGATGGACCAAACAATAAATATGCATCTTACGGTTGTACTCATTTCTGCAAGTACAAATTTAAGGTTGCAACTTTGTTGGTTGCCGTGTTGAATTTGCTATAGCATCTGTCTGTATGTTGGTTTGCACCTTGTGTTCGTGTGCATCTGTTGCAGGCTATCAGCATTGTACGCTTGCGCGCGTGAGCAAACTTCTTCATGCATGGGGATGAAAGATGAGTTTCCCCTTGACCTTTATTATTGCTTTATGCCACACAGGGAAGAAAAGTGGCTGGCCATGGCCGTTTGGCGTAGGCCAACAGCAGGATCGGTGCATAGGGCAGCTAAAGCTGGACACTGTGCTGTCGGCCTCGTCCCAAGAGCCCATAGTGTTGTATCCAAACAGTAAGTTTCAGCGAAGAAAGTCACAAAAGAGAAAATTTAAAGAGGAGGCAGGGAAATCCTCCCACAATTGGTGAGCAGAAAAGCTGTTTGCTTACTAGACACTTGACTACAAGTCCCTCACTGTGTCCAGAGCAACCTAGGCTCTTCAATGTCACTGTCGTACACTGATTAGGAATTGGAATGGGAGCATCATATTTACCTATATATTTCTGCATATTAAAAGATACTTGTAGACACAGTAATGCAAACTCGTTCTGCAAACGGAAAGTTTAAGGACCATGCACTATTGCTTGGTGGGGGGAATGTGTGTGTGTGGCATAGTTGTAGCCCTCATAACCACCTCTTTATGTAGCGGATAATAAGTCAGCCAGGCGTGGTTCTCCTGCATTCTTCATGTCTGTTGCACAACCTCTCTCCGTTGCCGTGCACGATGTCATCTGTGTTTATCTCTTGACCAATTTCTGTGGTTACAAAAACAATTGACCCCTGCTCTCAGCTGTATGTAAGTAACATAAATGAAGTGTATGTAATTACATAATTCACACGGCTCCTTTCCCTAACTCTATATCTCCGTTGAATGCTGATTGGCTTCCGTTCACTTTTCTGCTTCCCTGCTCTCTCAGGCTGTAACCTATATGTACCTGAACACAGGCTGTAACCTACATGTATTTGAAGCAATCACGCCCTGTGCGCTCCTTGATCTGCTCACCCCTCCTTATGATTCAAGTGAAGGTGCGCCAGGTCTCTGACTTCCTTTAGCATAGGTCTTGTTCCTTCCTGCCTTGATACTTTTATAGTCTTAAACTTGCACACACACGCACACAAGCATATACACACGTAACCATACGCTTGTACTATAAGTCTTCCTTGTGCCAAAATGAGCCACTTCCCTGTGCTGGCCCTCTCTATCATGGCCCAGCACGCATATGCACATATGTCATAATATCCTCAAAACAAGCCACTCTCCCGTGCTTGCCCTCTCTATCATGGCCCAGCACACATATGTCTTGATATCCTCAAAGCACCCTTCAGCAATAACATCTCCCTTCTGACTTGCGCTGCGCTCATTTTCACTCTTTTTTCGTTCGCAATCAAGAGTGCCCGTTAGTCTGACACTCAGTGCTCAGTGTCTTTCTCCTCCACCCCACAGGCCGTGGCTGTACTTATTTTCGAGAAGTGAGGTCTCTGTCCCCTGACGCTGCCTCAAAAGAACTGGCAGCTTATGGGCAGGTCCCCAGCAGCCCACCACCTCTACTGGTAGAGCTAAAGGTGAAATTCTTTTCTCGTTGACCTTTTTTGCTTAAAACATACAGCTTGATTCATGCATCTGTGTTACGTCATCTTGGCGTAGCTAGCTAGCTGCTTCATTTGTGTAGTGACAAGATACACCACACCAAGGTCACTAGAACCATGGAATGTTTTGGTGCCGTTTGGGGTTGTTCCAGAAGTATGTGCAAGACTCAAAACGCAGCTTTGCTGTATGTGCGTGTGTGCATTGTTTTGCAGGAGTACAATCCTGGATTCCAGTGTGAGCTCGCTCCCTACATGGGAAGGAAATTGATGGATTAGGGCAGCGGCGTAATTCACTACAACATGTAAATTAATTATCATATCTTCACCCTCATAAGTGCATCTGACACGCTTTCCATCCCTTTTTGCCGACCTTCAGTTTGAGAATCTTCTTGTGCGTTTTTCTTCACTCTGTCTGAGTTGGTGGAATGTTTTATGGCTAGTCTCATACAGCACTCTTCCCTAATTTATGCCAGAATTGCTTGTAATTTCTTTAAGGTAGAATGTGTGCTGATTATAGAGAGGGAACCTCGTTTAGCTCTATTTCTGCCTTTTGAGATGGTTGGGAGGAACTGGGGTAGGATTGCATACCAACGCTAGCTGTTTAGCACCCCTAGCTAATATTTCCTTCCCTCGTTCTCGCTTCTTTATTGTGATGTGTGATGTCCTGAGCAAGGTTACCTTGCACAACAGCAAAGTGCTGTGAATGTACAAGAACAGCAGTATATATCCCAGTGCTTGTAATACTAGAAGTGGTTGTTTGTGCATTTCTTTAGGCAGGCCAAACATCTGGCAAGGTCTGACAACGTTGATTTTAACATTTAAACTGTTATTTTAACCTCTCAGCCAGTCTGTCGTTTACTGTGTAACGGTTTGTAGAGCCTGGTATTTTATTGCCATTTAAAAAGAAAGAAAAAGAAAAACTACGCAGGCAGTGAAAACCACTCCCTACATTAAATAAGGAAAAGGAACCACTTTGGTACCGAGTACCGTAAAGCTCCTCCACCGCGAAAAGGAAAGGAAAATCAATGGGGATCAGGAGGGTTGCAGGCTTGGCCTGAAACCGACTCTTGATGAGAGTTGATAACAGTACTGGAAAGGGCACGTCTGGTATGGAGAAGTTTAGCAGCAAAGTTCACAGAGTGCAAATGGAGCTTGGAGGCAAGCTTCTGAACTCTTTGAGAATCGAGACCCAGTTCCTTGAAAGGCTTCAGAGTGTGAGTGTTGTAGATGGTGCCGCCCACACCCAAAAGGATGATGTGGAGATTAGCGAAGGCTTCTTGGAGAATGTTGCAAAGGTCTTTGTGCTGTTCCTTTGCTTGCGGCGTTCAGCTGGTTCTGAGGTCTGGTGTCCTCACAGTACTTGATCTCGACAAGGTGGATGTCACGCCGAGGTTTGCTGAGGTCTTTAAGTCGGTGCTGTCTGGGAATGGTGGCTCTGCTGGTGGCTGGCGGTGCTGCTGGGGTGCTCCCAGTCTCCCTCAATTGCCCCCTGCCACACCGAAGAACCCCCCTACATTAGTTTGTTGTTTCTGTGTTTTTGCAGCGCTGGGAGTAACCAGCACAAAATCTGGGCGGCTGGAGTTAAATCTGTCTTTATCTGGGAAGCGGGGTGGGAAGAGCCATTTATTGGGAACAATTCTACTTTCAGCTGTTTCAGAAATCTGGAGATTATGCATGTCCATCCGTTCGTTGCTGCCTATATCTTTAAAGACACACATCCTGAGACATATCAACAGGCAGCTTTTTTCTCGTACTCCTTGATGCTTTCTCTTCGCGCTTCTTCAAAACAAACGTTCTCTTTCTCTATACACTTTTCTCTTCTACATACATCTGTATCGTGTTTCCTCTAGCTTCTGTTTCTTTTGTTTAGCCAGGTGTAGTTTCAGGCTTTTTTCAAACTTCCGCTGAGATGCCCTTTGAGGCAATATAGTGATGTAACCTTACCTTACCTTTGAAGACAATGCATGATCCTAAGGAGCCTGTTTTGCTGATAGCCTTATAGATCATGCGGCATGCTAAGTTGTGTCTTTCGGTGATCATGTTCCTTATTTGCGTGTGTTGGCACCCAGAGAGGATGTGCAGGGCACTGTCTACTTGTGGGCAGATTACCATTAGACTCTCAAGACAGCTTTTGTGAATTCCAGTTTGAGTATTTCATCAAGTATTAATGAGAAGCAGATTGGTTGGTGATTATAGCAAATGACTTGAGAGTTACGCTGCAGAGGCTTTCATACATCCATCTGTTCCCTTGAATATAATACCAAAGGACATTCAAGCAAACAAACACATGACATCCTCTAGTCAAATTTATAGGATGTTATCCTCCTCTTCCTTCCGAAAGCAGTCTGGGCGGTATTCACAAAGCAAATAAGCCACCAAGCGCAATCAGGAATACAACGTTACATCGTTATATATGCGGCCTCTAGGGCATTTGAGCGGAAACTTATAAAAAGCCTGCAACCAATAATCTATAAAAACTGAAAGTTTGTTTATGAGAAAGGCAGGAATATGAACACCAGGAACTAATAGAGCAGGAAAAAGGGAAGGAGTAAGAGACAGCGATGCTGCAAGATTAAAGCTGGTGACCATAACAGCAAAAACGACAAAGTTGTGATGCGAGTTGCAAGCAATTTCCATCAAACATGAATGTATAAAAGGAACACACACACACACCAACGGTCACCTACTTGCAATACTTTTGCCTTGTACATCCACATGGTTTCACGGTAACATGTCACAATCATTGGCCAGACACTTGCAGCAGGCCCATCGTAGTTCAAGCAACTAGCACAGCTACGTCACAAAGCTGCGAGACCACTTAAACCAGTTATAATACAAACCCCGACTGTACAGACTCTGAGAGGAGAGAGTTCCACCTGCGTGGTACTGTACTCTTTCTCCCTCTGGAGCTCCCAAACGCATGCAACTGCATAGCAAATCCTTAATTCATCCAGTCCCGAGAATCCACACCTCCTCCAGCTCTAGCGCCATGGCCTTGGGGACCCTTTTGAGGGTTCTTCACGTCCTTGACAGCAGTGTACGCCTGAACAGTAAGAAGCATGAAGTGAAAGTGCAGACCATGTAGGTCACACGAGACAAAAATAGGCATTATCCAATGAGTGAGTCCCCATACATAAGTGCATCGTGCGTAACATGCACGGTCTTTGCTTCCATGTGTGGCTAGATAGCTGGGAAAGCTGAAAGTGCTAGTCTTCTTAGCACCCGTGAAACATACCGCTCGCCCCACTGCACTGCTCTCAAATTCTTGCTGCCGCTGGGCTGCCTGTTGCACAGGGGGAAGGTGGAATGAAGGTCATGACACGAACAAACGTATTCCGAGAGGACCGTACAAAGCTGAACTGTGCCTGTCTTTACCTGAAAGGCAATAGCTTCAGTCACGCACGCACGCACATACACATGTGCACACACACACACATAAACACCCATACACCCATACATATGCACACATAAATATGTATACGCACACACATACACATACACACACGCACGCACACGCAGGCACACCCATACATACAAACACAGTTGCATGGACACACACGCACATGCACAATTGCTCCATCATTCTATTGCACACCTCCCCATTTCATGCGATGTGGCGGACACAACCAAACCCTTCACGCTTACCCGCTCTGCGGCGATAGCCCGTGCATCTCTGTCAGCCTCTGTCTGCACCCCTCCTCCTGCAGCCCCGCTCCCCCAGTTCTGATACCCCTTGGCCTCCTTGGTACCGCCACAGCAAGACAGGAGGATGCCCATTAGGATTGTTTTCAAAGTAACTTGGGACGAATGCTTCCTGACCAAAAACATATAAAATGCTACCTTTCTCGCAGAATTTTTCGGCTGAATACTGGAATATGTTGGAGAAGAAGCCTCAGGCAGCTGGCCTGGCGGTGGTCCCTCCCTATATCCTGTTGTACGTCCTTGTGGGATCCTTTTTGGAGCCGCTGATCCAAAGCAGTTACCCATGCTTTGTAATTTGATATTTACATTTGACGTCTTCAGATTTGAGGCTGTCCCTCCTCCTCGATTCAAGCGAATTTATTTAAATCAATTCATATATCTAATCTGTACAAAAAAGAGGTAGACGGTTCCAGCTCTAAGGCTTCAGCCAAAAGAAAATGCCGAGCTCGCGTGGCAGTGCTGCAGGGAGCATGACGAGTACGCGCATGGGGTAAGTGTCTTCACTTGCTTGTAAGGGGGGGTGCCTTTTTCTTTTCTTTGCTCATATCCTCATGCCTTTTACACAGGCTCAAGACCACCTCCAACCCAAAGCCAAGCTTTGTAGATGAAAGCCTGTTCGGTGGGGGAAAGACTCAGGGCACCTCGCCAGCAACTGCACGAGCGCAGGTACACACATGTTCCTTCGCCAGCACCTACTGCGTGGTGCTTGTTCTTCTTTACTCTTCCCAGTCTCGACCTTCCCTCCTGCACACAACATCTTACAGGTTGAGGCTTTAGAAAAGGCAGCTGCGGCTGCCAAGAAAACGAGGGCTCCCAGGGATGTGCCTGACATTGTAACCATGCGCAAGTCTGACTTAGAACGCATGGTCAAGGTACGACGCAATATGTTAGCTTTTATACACAAGTACTAAAGAGATACAGTCTGTGTGATGCGCTAATGCACATGAAAAAACATTGCGTATGCACGCTGTGCTTTGCTACCTTGCAGGCTTCCCCGGTCATGAGTGCCACTGACATAGCTGAGATGAAAAAGACGCTGCAGACGCGTAGGGAAGAGGCCTGCGCTGTCTCCAAAGCACGGAAAGAGAAAATGCTCAAGCTGGAGGAGGAAGCAAAACGGAAAGCACCTGAGACGGAGACAGAGCGCCTCAAGGCTGCTGCCAATGCAAAGCTGCAGACACATGCAGAGCACCTGCTAGAGGTGTGGAGTGACTTGACCGGGGTGTGATATGAGTGACTTGAGCTCATATACATAAGCTGTAATTGCGTGGAACGATTCCTGCTTGTGCTACTCGTTGGGAAGTATCTGAAAAGTTGCTGTGTGTGCAACCTTCCCAAAAGCAGACTGCTCGATTGATTCATTATTTGCAACAAATCCTCACGAACGCGTCTCACTGGCATCTCTGCTTTGTGTGGAAATGAATGCCCACAGGAGGAGAAGGATTCCGTGAAAAATATGAACCAGATGATGCTGTACTCAAAATGTGTGACAATCCGAGATGCCCAGATCCAAGAAAAGAAGCAAATGATGCTGGAGACTGAGGACGAGACTAGGCGGCAGGTGCGCAACTTGAAATCTACTGGGGTGACTGTGTGTATATGTGTTGTGGACTGGGGCCTCGTTCTCTTGCAAAAGCTGTGAACAAGTCCCAAATGCGGTTAGCTAGAAGGGCTGCCACAGCGTTCCCTTTTGTTGAACTGAAATGTCCTGCATGCACTTGTACACTAAGCACGTGCAAGATATCATGGTTCAGACATTCATGCAAAGGTCTGGAATGATGTTACTCAGGAACCACTTGTGTTTCTGGTTATGCGCTCTTGTCACTAAACTGCTCACCTGCGATGTCGGAAACAGGACCTGATGATGGAGATTGAGCGCATCAAAGCCTTGGAGCAGTATGAGGCACGAGAGCTGCAAAGAAATGACGAGCGGAGACGAGGTGCTAAGGTGTTGGAAGACCAGATCGCTCAGCGCGAGTACGAGAGGCTGCGACAGGTGCGTGTTGTAGATGTGTGTGTGTAAGTGTGTGTGTGTGTGTCTGTGGTGTGCATGCACCCTTATACACATGCGTGTGAGTATGAACTTGTGTATATTTTAGGGGAGCAAGCACAGTCAGGCATGTACGTGAGGTGCTGGCTACAGGTGTTTCAGAAACGTAGCTTGCCTCTTCCTCTAGGTAATTCCACCATATAGACGTTCCAATTTTTCTCATGCTTTATAACAAACAAATTTCGATCTGACGTTGCTTGCTGCGGTTGTGCATACAGGAGGAGCTGCGTGACCAGGAGCGCATCCAAATGCTCAGAGAAGCAGAGCGCTTAAAGGAGGATGAGCTGCAGCAGGTTAGTGGTGTCAGATGCGGCAATCCATCCAGAACAGTGCAAATTTGAGAGTTGCAGAAGATCTTGCAGCTGCGTGACTGCTGACAATCATTACAACCTGCGTATTTCACACATCAAATCCACAGGCGATTGAGAAGAAGATCCAAGCACAGGCGCTGCTCTCCGAGGTTGCCGCTGCCAATGCAGAGCAGATAAAACGGAAGGAGTTACTCAAGGTGTGTGAAGAGCAAGGGATTGAGCAGGCCAAGGAGCTTATTTCTTGACAATGAACAAGTACACAGACCTGACAAGTCTCTGTTCCTCTTGCCGTGCTGCTTAAAGGTGCACAACATCTGATACAAGCCTCTAGGTCTCAGTTTGTGGGTGCCTTCACAATATGCAGCACATCAGATACGAGCCTTTAGGTCTCAATTTGTGGGTGCCTTCGCAATATTCAGCACATGCAACCAATCACGCACTGTTTGACTTGTGCTTTTGTATGAATCAGATACGGGAAAAAGAGGAGGACATTAAGATCTTGGAGTACATCCGTGCCAAGGACGCACGTGAGCAGGAGGTCGCATTTGAGAAGGAGCGCGTACGACATGAAAAGGAGATGGAGACAGTGCGGCTACGTACAATGCAGGTATGATTGGATAGCAGGTACACAAGATGTAACGTAGCGCTGCTGATAAGCTGGGCAAGATGCTTTGAGTCGTTCATGAGTCGTTAGGCAGGAGACACCTCTTGCTTGATATTTAGAGAGAAAGCTCCTGTGATGCAGCATGGGCGTTTGCAGGTAACAAGCTAGACGTTCTACTCGTGCACGACATGCGTGTGCAGCATGAACACCACTTTACAATAGCAACAGCCAAAATCAGGTTGAGCTGGACGGGCTCCGCGCACACAAGAACGCCTATGTTAACGCACTTGCTCACATGCGCATACAGACATACCCACACAAACACACACTCTCCCTCTACAGGAGCGCGCAGCTGACAAGCAGGCTGAGCTAGACGAGCTGCGTGCCCGACGCTACCAAGAGACCAAGGACCGTGAGTGGCGCGCCAAAGAGAAGCTGGCAGCAGAGCGCCAAGCTACAATGCAGGTACTGGACAGGGTGGCTGCTATTATAGGAAACTGTCATGTCCTCACGAGAAACCACGGGTAAACACACGCAAGCTTTCTAGATATGTTTGCCCTTTTTGCTTGCGTGAATGGAAGCTGTATTACAAAGAGAGTCAAATCTTTGCTGCATGGAGATTGGGTTCTGGGAGTGTGTTATTACTTGCCGAGACATCACTAACAAACTGGCATGGATGGTGACTGAGTTTTAGCTTGCTACTTTACCCAGGAGCCTGGAAGTATCATGACTTTGTTACGTTGCGTGTAAACTCTTAAAGGTATTGTATTTTTATTTTGTGCCAAAGGCTCGAACTCATGTGCCTGTCAAGGATTCTGTCTGGCCTTATAGGCCCATGACAGACTGAATGACAAGCTGGCACACACACACACACTCTCACGTGTTCCCACCTGTGCAGCATGAGCTTGAGGATGCGCGTGAGGCACAGAAAGCTGCCAAGATGCTGCAGAGAGCGGAGATGGCTAAGGTGTGTGGAGCTGTTGTTGCAATTATTAGCCAGAAACTACTTTTAATTTGTTGGCGATTAATGTGGTGGAAAGGGAGTAGCGTTTGCAGCTGGGCAGGGCAAAACACGGTTCAAGGCAGTGGTGGATTTGGTATAATTTGAATTGGATTTGCCCCTGAAAGTGATAAATGACCTGGGAAGGCCTTGACTTGGAAGCTTCACAAATTGTGCATGTAAGCAACGTAAGGCTGGTTTTGCGGGAGCATCACCAACCAGGTAGGCAATGCAATCTAAATTCTCCTTGTTGCGTTCACATGTCTTGCACAGGTTGAGCATGATGAGTTTATGCGCGTGCTGGCTGTGAACCACGCCCGGGAGTTGGAGGACTTGCAAACTCAGGCTGCAGCCATGAACATCAATGACAAGTACAAGGAGGAGCTGCAGGCGCAGATTGCTTCAAATGAGGAGCTGAAGAAGAAGGAGCGACAGGTGAGGGGGGCTGTGAGCTGTTTAGTAGGTATAAATCAGTGGTGGTGTGGTAAAATTTCTCAACGATTTTCTTGTGGGCAAAAGGATCTGAGTTTAGATGAGTGTCTAAGTTTGGCATGACGCCCTTGGAGGGGTAGGTAGGTCGTACTCTTTTCACTTCCTTGTTAGATACCTATCTTTGCGATGCAGTCTTGGTGACGGTGTAGTCTAGCAGCGCAGATCATTAATGCGGTCTTCAAATCGTGCTCTCGCTTGTACTAGCAGATTTCCGCCACAGAGTTTGTTTTTAGTTTCTCTCTTTCTTATCATTAGAACTGCTGAAACACCCAAACATATGTAAAATGCATAGAGAGCCCACACGTTGTTAAACTTTCCTCACGTGCAGATGTACTTGGAGGAGGGGCGAAGAATCAGGGAGGCTGCTGAGATTGAGAAGGCACGACTAGCCCACATTAAAGAGCGCAAGCTCAAGGACTTAGAGGACGCGGGAGTGCCCGCCAAGTACCGTGCAGAGCTTGAGAAGTATAAGCTCCAGATCAAGTGATTGCTGCGCTTCGTTGTTCATTATTCAGTGACCTTTCTTATTATTAGAGCAGTGACTAGGTAGGAGAGTCCTACACCAATTTCAGACAACAGTGTGCCAGGCATCTAAGTACCAATTCTTAATGTGAATTCTTCTGTATTCTGTACTGATGAACGCAAAACATGATTTTGCCTCTGCATCATTTCAACTGGGTGCACCTCAGATTGACATTGCTCAAGAAGAGCTTGATGAACAGAAAAAAACTCTGGTAATAGTTACATTACCCCAATTAAGCACTAAAACTGAATGCCCGGGGGAGAAAGAGAAGAGCAGCCACCGAGGCGACAGAGGTAACAAGGATTAAGGAAAAGGCCAAATTGAAATTGGTAACAGAAGTATTTACACCATGACTAAAGGCCAAGAAGGTGCGTGGTGACAGCCTGTTTTACAGTGACGGCAAAGCCATGGTGATGCTAGTTACTAATAAAGACAAGAAGAAAAGTATTTTGCAGGGCCATCAAGAGTTTTCCACCACCCACACGCACACACGTCAAGAACACAGAGAAATAGCATGCTTACGTTACAGATGGACATTTAAAAACGTTCTTCCCCTCAACCCTGAATTGTGCTGAGTTTTTTTCACTGACACTCAGTGTCAGGCTGACAATGTAGTGTAGCCTTTTCGTTTCTCTGCTTTCTACACCCAATCTCGAGGAGTCTGCAAGACATCCACCAACTTTTGCTCGCGCGATCCAGGCTCTGGTATAACATTGTACCTGCATTGTACAATATGACCGTGAGTCCTTATCAAACAGTATAAACGCGTGGCGCATTTTTAAGTCTGTAATAGGGCGAGGCAAGGTGTCTAAATGTACAGCTGTAGTATGATCTTATGCATGACATAATATCCTCGTATGTATTTTCCAGTGGAAGCAAGCTTGGTCGACAAAGAGAGGGAGGGAGACACTCAGGCACTCTCACCTCCTACACTCTTCCTCACAGACACTTAATTCCAAAAAGCAGCAGTAGCAGGGGAATTTTCCTACACTTCTTCTCATACACATATTCTTTCAAAATGCAAGAGTACTTGTTCAGGCCTGTCCTATGAACCCAGGGGATTTAAGTACAGAGAGCATCTGTGTCCTGCTACAGCTGAGACTTGGCGTAGACAAAAAGGCCTTCGTCCCAAACACATATTTTGGGTACGTAAGTTCTGGGTACCTCTACCAGTGTACGCCTGTATCCGTATAAATAATCCTTACATCATTTCCCCTTTTCCCCTTTCATGAAACTGCTGCAAGCCACTTGAGTGCTCACTTGGGCATCGAAACACAACAAAGACGCGCCACCGAAATACGGTGGGAAAGCTGTCTTACACACGTGCTGATTAGGCAATGCCACTAGCCCTCTCCATCAGTGTCTGGCAAGACAACAGCAAGGCATACTTCAATTAGATGTAAAAGGAGTACACTAACGTGAAGCAAATCAGGGGTGGAGCAATTACTATTCTGGACTTACACGAAGCAAGTCAAGGGTGGAGCAGATACCACAATACTGACTCTATGAAACTAAACAGGAGAGCATTTGCATGAAGTATGTCAAGGGTGGAGCAGATACCAAATACTGACTGAATGAAACTAAATAGGAGAGCACTTGCACGAAGCGAGTCAAGGGTGGAGCAGATACTTACTACTTACGAGAACCAAAGTAAAGACGGAGCAGATATCATTATGAACTTACGTGAAGCGAATCAAAGGTGGAGCAGATACCATTATGGACTCCATGCGGCCTCCATCCAGACCAAACTTCACCCCCCGGTCGTAGAGCAGGTTAAACTGTGTTGTATGATGATGCAACGTAAGGGGGAGTTGAGGGTGTGTCGCCAAAGCTTTGTAAGTGGACTCGGAGCTGTGGTGCCAAATGTTGCATACCTTGTACTAATATGTTAATTAAACTCCACTTAGAAGCACACACACATATGCATGCACAACTTCCTGTGAAAGGGTCTGCATCAAGACAGCAGCAGCCACACAATTGTATATTTCATAGAGCGACAACTTAGGTCGATCAAAGAAGCAGCCAGGGTGAGGGATGGGGAGTTGTGGGGTTCTTTCAATGGTGTTTTAGAAACAGCCTTTCCTAAGACATAGGCTTCAAAGCAAGGCCAAACCCTTCATTGGTGTTGATTATGCAAGGGTCGACTACTAGAAGGTGTTTTGTGTTCACTCGTCATGCCAAAGTCATAGGCTCGAGATTATGCAAAGGTCGACAATTAGAAGGTGTTTTGTGTTCACTCGTCATGCCAAAGTCATAGGCCCGAGATTATGCAAGGGTCGACAATTAGAAGGTGTTTTGTGTTCACTCGTCATGCCAAAGTCATAGGCCCGATCCACCTCCCATTTAACTGCAGCGAGGGAGTTTCTTCTTCTGTGTACCAACCTCTAAATATCTCCCTCTCCGAATCAGTTGCCACTCTCGTTCACGCTCTGTGAATGGCCTATGGCGATGCCTCTCTGCAATAACCAAGCATTATGGGGAGCACAGGGGAAAGGCAACGTCATTAGGTTAAAACCCGCGTCGTGCAACCACGCGTCCACCAACATAAATGCCACAATGTCAAGCACATTCTGCGTACCGAGCAGCACCAAGTTTGGAGCAGCAAACCTGTATTTCCTACTTGTGCGTGTCGTATTGATACATTTCTGTGCACAACTTGGGATTCAGCTTGGCACCCTTCCATTTCCCACTACCTCCTTTCTTCAATGTCTCAGGTGAATACCTGGACCGAAATGAATATTCCGCTACTCGACTTGGGCTGCAGGTCCCCCTCCCTGCACCTAATCTTTGTCGTATGAAGTGCACTCTTAGACCATGTGCAATGCCAGCTGCACTCGAACCATATATTTCATTCACAAATACCGACAACCCACCCGCAATGGGTGCCCAGCTAGCAAAGATGCCCTTTCCCACATCCCTTGTGAATGCCTCTGCATCAAACAATTGCAACTGGCCGCTTCTCATACTGCCGCCGCTGCTCATGCTGCTGCTGCTGCTTCCAGGATTACTAGTGCTAGGGGTGCTGCTACTGCTGCTGCTTGTCGCTCCTTCCTCACTCTTTGTCATGTCATCAAAAAACAGACCGCCAACACCCCGGTGCTCGCCCCTCGCTGGTAAATAAAAGTACCTGAAAATTTGAGTGGACAACTAGCATCGGGCCTTCCCATAAAACTGCAGTTGCAGATCCGTTCACGGCAGTTTTACATGGCAGATTGGTCTGCCAGATTGAGCTAGCTGATCAACCTACTGTCTATTAATACAATTACCGCTGTAGTGTGATGAAAAGCACGTACCACATTTGGAAGCAAGATATATGGTCCAAGAAGACATTTCTTGAATAGGAGTAAGAGCCTACCTTCAGACAGTAAGCCTATTATGAAAGTACCCTGCGTTGCACTGCGACTCTGTGCATCGTTCGATCGTACCATACCATTCAACTCTACCATACCATAACGTACTACCGTACTAAACTGACTACACCATGCTGTTGTCAATTGAACCATATACATACTACACTGACTACTCTTTACTGTTCAATATTCATCATCACAACTCCATGTGCTGTTTAATTAAATCAAGCCACTCACTTGTCACACTCTTGCTTCAGCTCGGAGTAGAGGCCAGCTCTGTGCTTGTCACAGACGGATCTACACACAATGCAGGAAGGCAACAGGCGTGCGACGTGTGACCATCAGCACGTACAAAAGCGAGTTCAGATGGCATCAAGGACTGTATCAAAGGGCTCATGGCATCAAAGACTACTGACTACTCGCTCAAAGACTGTTCAGAGGGCTGATGGCATCAAGGACTGTATCAAAGGGCTCATGGCATCAAAGACTACTGACTACTCGCTCAAAGACTGTTCAGAGGGCTGATGGCATCAACGACTGTATCAAAGGGCTGATGGCATCAAGGACTGTGTCATTGTGGCATCAAGGACTGTAGTCGTCAATGGTATTTTGACGTGGTGCGCTGGTGCGGTGCGCTGGTGCGCTGGTGCGGTGCACCAGGCAACAGGAGAAAAAACTCAGGGCTACACTGCCGGTGGGGCTCTTTCTAGTTTGAGGTATGAGCATTGGTCCAAAGCCATTCCTTGGAAGTGTCATGCTCATGCTTCTTAACAGTGCCGACTTGTACTTTATTTGCGCAACCTACTTCCAATAGGCGTGAAAGCTCACGGCATCTTCCTCCTCCAAGTAAAAGGGGGTCAAATCACAGCCTCCTCCAAACCAGGATTGCCCAGCCACCTGCCGGAGGTATTGGCAGCTGCCATATGTTGCTACACTGGCTTCGATCGATTAGCATCGGCTGGCAGCAGCACAAGGAGCAGTTCAATGTACCAGAGTTCTGGATTGAAGTAGAGCCCACCTTACTAGCTCGGGTACGCACGCAGCATGTAACACCAATGACCAATAACTAGGGTTGGCTGCCAAAACCGTATATTGACACACCGTATATCTGATGATGCCCCTGTCAAAATCACCGTATGTGCACATATACGTATGGTTCTGGCCAACCCTACCAATGACGCATTGCACAAGTGATCAGGGTCGCGGCCAAACAGTGTGCATTCAATGCACACGTCTGTTTGTTTTGAGAAGTACTGAACAAAATTGCAGTTGCCACAAGCACACCAGTCTCACAACAAAGACAATTTTCAAACTATGCTCCTAGCATACAGGAACAACTCGAAGAAACAACCCTGTTGAAAACACACCAAAGCGTCTTAGTTTTCACCTCAAACAGGCGGATGTCAGCACGCAACGTGGGGATGTACGGGTGAGCTGAATGGAAGACAAGGGACATTGCCGCTGCCGAGTACTCCTGCGTGTTTGGTTTATATGGAAGCAACTGCTGTGAGCGGAATTGCTTGCCTGTGGAGTGGAAAAGAAAGCGGCTAGCACAAACCCTGTTTTCCCTGCGTAAAAACAGACAACATTCTTTCTTTCATTGTGTTGAAGGGCGTCCGTTCTGATAAAGCAGACCAGAGGGGGTACCTTCCAACTACCTTCACAATTCTGGCTTACATTTGCTGATTCTTTCACTAGCTCTTCCACTTGCTCTTATGGGGGTACTTGTTTTCAGATCACTGGAGTTGGTCGCAAAGAAACTCAGGGGCATTTAAATCATTTATTTGTCCCAAGTCAATAAGGCTTCAAGTCTGGTGGCTTCATTCTGCAAATGGAGATTGATAGCCATACCTGGCCTCCTTGAGCATTAATTCCCTCACGGCCCCTGCGCAAAATTTGATGAATTGATACAAAGTCATGCCAACGCGTGCGTGCCCGTTTGTGCGTGCACGGTGTGCGTGCGCGTTTTGAGTATGCTTGTGGCTGGGTGGGTGCGCGTGTGCGCGTGCGCGTGCAACATACTTTTGTGTAAATTTACGTGTTTGTACTTGTGTGTGTGTGTGTGTGTGTGTGTGTGTGTGTGTGTGTGTGTGTGTGTGTGTGTGTGTGTGTGTGTGTGTGTGTGCGTGTGCATGAGCGTGTGTGCGTCGTGCAGAAACAAAGCAAGCCAAAACCTGATACCTGATAGGATAATTATGTATCTACGAAGTGGTGGCATGGAAAAACATACAGCACAGGCTTATGTGCTCCTAATGCCGTGACGAAAAAAGCATTTATCCTTTACCAGCAGGGTTTCTCAAAATTGTTCATGCTCAAATATTGTTTTTGAGGGAATCACTAAAAGTGAAAGCTACAGTCGCATACACTGTATGCCTTGTATGCACCGGCCTTGTGGCTGACCCTATTACCTGCCT
>Ga0307948_1000352_pt1 | contig 31034 bp, 39 predicted proteins | sample OrgLakmetagen280_FD_201824 | JGI IMG/M metagenome (GOLD analysis project Ga0307948, IMG submission 201824) | Saline water microbial communities from Organic Lake, Antarctica - #280 | ecosystem: Environmental > Aquatic > Non-marine Saline and Alkaline > Saline | place: Antarctica: Organic Lake...
GTTTGGCACCCCAAAATGCAACGTAACTAGAGGGAGGAATTATGTGTGTATTTGTGATTGTTTTTAGGGTTGCCCAGAACCGTGCACAAACACCATATATAACCGTATGTATGATGATCACCCTGCTGGAAACTCCGTACATAGAACCGTATGTATGATGATCACCCTGCTGGAAACTCCATACATAGAACCGTATGTACGATGATCACCCTGCTGGAAACTCCGTACATACACCGTATTTGCAACGTATAAACGTATATATGTATGTGTGTAAGAACACTGCATGCTCCGCGCAACCCAAAATTTCTCCCTTTATCACTTCTAATGTGCCCTAATGGCTATCCATTTCTGTCACGCTATCCATATCTGTCACGCCCAGCTTTTAGCCGAGGAGATAAAAGTGTGATATGGACTTATATATATTGGTACTGCTTTCAACATCACCAGAAGAGTCTGCTCATGCCCACGCCCATCAATTGATTCTTGGTCTTGTAAAACTTGAAGAGTCCTCAACAGTTTATACAAACATTTACCAAGTTCGAAAGGGAGGAGCATCTTGATCGAGGAATTGCTGAGGTACGATTCACCCAGAGGTGTTTAGCAAATTACAATCTACAATGCTTATCACCCATTACGGGGCAAAATCACCAAAATTCAGAACGTTCCTGCACACTACATACACCCTTTTTTATGTCAACTCCTGCCTGCGGCTGCGCCTGTCCAGAAATAGTCAGAACGGTTACGGTCACAACGTCACAACGGATAGAGTTCCTGCCGCACACATGATGGTTCACGGCATACGCAAACATACACGCATACGCAGATGCACACACACATGCACATGGACACCCACCTGCTGCTGTGCTTTTAGTGCCCACTCCTTATCCAAACGTGCAAGCTCGCTGGCAAGATGGCTGCTGTGGCTCTGCTGCTGCTGCTCCAGCAGCTTGTTGTGTTGCTGCTGCTGCTCTGCCAGCTCCTGCCGCAGCTGCTGCTGTAATGCAGCCATGCACTGCTCTTTATCAGCTAGGCCAGCCTGGTAAGGTTGCGGGATAGCACAATTTGCGTGATCATAGTAACAGGAAAAGCCCGATCAACCATGAGGTGATGATGGCAACAGCATGGCCCACATTAGCACGACAATAGCATGATCACATAAGCACGACAGAGGTGACATGCAAAATTAAATTCTGCAATAGCATGACAAAGGTAGCAGGCAATAGTAAGATCTGCATTGGCAATAGCATTGGCAATAGCATGACAAGGGTATCAGGCAATACCAAAACCCAAATTGGCAATATTGAGATCTGCATGAGCACAGCAAAAGAGACCGGCAGTGCCAAGAGCAGTGCCCAACAGCAATCTTAGTAGGCAGCAGCAAGTTTCATGTGCAAAATGACAGAAGGCAATATGCTGGTCTGCACTAGACAAGCCTCACAGCCATTAGTGCTGAGTAATTAGATGGCAGACAAGTAGGGGGAAGCATCGCAAGCGATGCTGAAAAGTTGGCGAAGCCTTTTGCGCTGTGAACTGGCAACTTGTGTGCTTTGTGCGCGCTTATACATGTGTGTGTGTGTGTGTGTGTGTGTGCGTGTGTGTGCGCGTGCGTGCGTGTGTGCGTGCGTGTGTGCCTGCGTGCGTGCGTGCGTGTTTGTGTGTGTATGTGTGTGTGTGTGTGCGTGTGTGTGTGTGTGTGTGTGTGTGCGTGTGTGTGTGTGCGCGTGTGCGTGTGTATGTGTGTGTGTGTGTGTGTGTGCGCGTGCAGGCTTGCCTTCAACCTGCTCACATCTGTCAGTCACACATGGAGACTCGCATCCTCTCAGAACACGCTCCCATCGTCATCGCGTCATAAAAAATAAAGTTTTAAAGTCCCTTGCAACTTGAATTGTGGAAATCCGTGCACCCAGTCGTGTGCTTGCATGGAGCAGCGAACTTTCCGTCCGCGCCTCTCCTTGGCCCCGGACCCATCAGGCACACTCAGAAACGTCTCCTGTCCACGCCTGTGCGTTCAGATGATGTTCGGGGGGCATGGGCTGGGCTGAGCGCCGGGCAGCTTCCTCCAGCTACCAAACATTGAGTCAGTTCTTTCCACAGCACTGCTCACTGCACCCCTGGTCACCAAAACTGGTATGCCCCGACAAAAAATTTTGCTTGGCCTTCCTGCCAAGTTTCAGACCTGGACGTTGGCTGCGTGGCTCTGGCCAGGCCCTGAGTCTCAACTTTTACAAAACTCGTTCCGGGGTACGCCCAGCAGCACCACCCCCTGCCCCTCCCCTCCCCCTGACACCACAGGGCTGCCTGATTTGTAAGTCTAAGTCACTGTGCAAGTTTTGGGGGCGGGGGGTGGGCTGGGCGGGCCTGCGCACACTGATGTGAACTTTGGTGGGAAGACATCAAACCTAGGGGCTGCGCCCCATGACTGGGGCTTCGCCAAAAAAGGAAATGTGCCGAGGTCTTGGAGCGAGGGGTTTGCCCGTCTTAAGAAACGATTAAGCATTGCAGTTGGCATGAAAAAAAGGCGGCGCTGGCTTGTATTGGTTCCCATTCACCAGGGCCTGCGTATTTCTGCAAATTCCCACTTCCACGCATCACTACGCTACACTTATGGACACATACAAAAATGCAACACACACACACCTTGGCCTGCTCTTGCAGTGCCAGCTCCACGTCAAGCTCTGGCACCACCTGCGCTCGTTCATAGCAGCAATGCACAAATGAGCACTCATCAGTTGCACTTCATTGTAGGCAGGCATGCTGCTCGGCGTAATTGCCCTGAAGAGACTCGAGGAAATGTGCGAGATGGATGACAGCTAGATGCATTTGAGGAAATGTGCGAGATGGATGACAGCTAGATGCATTTCTGAGCCCTTCCCTTTTCCGTGCAGACAGGCAGAGTCTGCCAGAATAAACCCAAAGCCGCATTCGTCCGTACCTCATCCTTCTCATAACCTTCCTTCCCTATAGTGACCCCTAATTGCCTCCATAAACACAGAAGCGAGCCAGTACCTATCTGGCAGTCGTCAAAAGCAACCAATGACTCACCAGCCAATGACTCAACCAACCAATGACTCACCAACCAATGAGATCAAAAGCAACCAATGACTCAACCAATGACTCACCAGCAGCGTGCGCCATCCAACGGCTTGCTTTGCTTTAACAATGTCTCCATAGATGTGGTCCCCGGCGTACAGGACCTGCACACACACACACACACACACACACACACACACACACCAAAGCCAGTTGAAGTGAGCGGCTGTGCAAATGTGTGTTTGTGTACGTATATAAGTAAAGTTGGGCAGAGCCAAATGTATACACTCTAATGACAGCCTACTAGCTTGGAACTATATAATTTGATACAAAGCAGCATTTAATGAGAAACGTGTGCACGCATAGGTATATGGTTCTGGCCAACTCTGTGTATGTGCACGTGTGCGTATTTGTGTGAGACGTGTGCGTGTGGTCATTTGCTTGCTTCACCTTTGCCCCCATGTATTGAGGGATAAATCTGTGGCCATAGAAGTGCAAAAAGATGAGTGAAATTTCCTGTCCTTTATTTATGCAGGGAATGGTTTTTACTGCCTGCATACATTCGTCTATACCAACTAACAAGCCACAAAAATGAGCCACTGCGCTGCGCATATGCACCTGCATATTTATAAAGACACAAATTTACACCCACAGACACATGCAATGCATGCACACACCCATAAATAGACACCCACAAACATGTACACAAGACATGTATACACACAAAAAGCACCACGCACACACTAATTTCACCTGCTCGCCTGAAGTGATCCCTAATATCCGATGAAGGTCCCTGAAATGCAAGTGTGTGTGCGTGTGTGTATGCGTGTGTGTGTTCGTGTGCGAGTGTGTGTATAATTACACGGCTATCAAAAGGTAGGGACGTGTCTCAAAAACAATAAGACTTGCAGATGCAGGCTTAATTAAAGGCGCAAACACCTCATCTTCAGAATCACATGACTTTGCAGATACATGCTGCCTGATCTGCAAAGTCTTGTGCTTATGCCGCATAGAACTACAAAAAATATACAATACAGATCTTCTCAATTTCACCTGGAAACAAACACCATGTGCATGCTTCGTTGTTCAAACTGTTTGAGAATTCCAACCTTTCATTTGACCATCATTGCTACCAACGCACTCGAAACAGACTATGTCCCCAAGTAAGCTGCTGTGCAGGGTTCAGTGCCTAGACCACGTCATTGCTGCCAACGCACTTGAAACAGACTATGCCCCACGTCATTGCTACCAACGCACTTGAAACAGACTATGCCCCCCAAGTAAGCTGCTGTACAGGGTTCAGTGCCTAGACCACGTCATTGCTGCCAACGCACTTGAAACAGACTATGCCCCACGTCATTGCTACCAACGCACTTGAAACAGACTATGCCCCCCAAGTAAGCTGCTGTGCAGGGTTCAGTGCCTAGACCACGTCATTGCTGCCAACGCACTAAACAGACTATGCCCCACGTCATTGCTACCAACGCACTAACAAACTATGTCCCCAAGTAAGCTGCTGTGCAGGGTTCAGTGCCTAGACCACGTCATTGCTGCCAACGCACTTGAAACAGACTATGCCCCACGTCATTGCTACCAACGCACTTGAAACAGACTATGCCCCCCAAGTAAGCTGCTGTACAGGGTTCAGTGCCTAGACCACGTCATTGCTGCCAACGCACTTGAAACAGACTATGCCCCACGTCATTGCTACCAACGCACTTGAAACAGACTATGCCCCCCAAGTAAGCTGCTGTACAGGGTTCAGTGCCTAGACCACGTCATTGCTGCCAACGCACTAACAGACTATGCCCCACGTCATTGCTACCAACGCACTTGAAACAGACAATGCCCCCCAAGTAAGCTGCTGTGCAGGGTTCAGTGCCTAGACCCAGAGCAGAGCAGCGCACACCAAGACACCATCCTAAGCACTGCATTATTCCCTCCAACTGCCAGTCAGTAAGCCCTGCAACTAGCTCCACATTTTCAGCCTGCCCCTGACTCACTTATAGCATCCACCCTGAAACACACTCGTCTTTGGCTTTGTCTGAGCCGCGTGTCCTGCGCCATTACTGCTGACCAACTGTGTGTGCAAGTAAAATTGTGTATATGTAATATGTATGTGCACGCGCGTGTGCACGTGCGTGTGTGTGTGTTGTGTGTGTGCGTGTGTGTGTGTGTGTGCAAGTAAAATTGTGTATGTGCGTATGTATGTGCACGCGTGTGTGTGTGTGTGCGTGTGTGTGTGTGTAAGCGTGCGTGCTTGTGGGTATAGCATCTATTCACAATGTAACCGCCTCTAAACGCTATACATACTTAACGTCATGTTATGGTTCAATTTTTGTCAGAATAAACGTCAATGCTGCAGATTCTGCAGTCTATAAGACAAGAGTTGAGCTAGAGAAGCGTGTAACTGTCAACACATACTGCACATTCTCAACACATGTATGTCAGCCTACATAAAAACAAACATACCCCAATGCACACCTCCTCTTCACTGTCCACACTGCTAAAACTGGGGGGCCGGAGGTCAGGCAGAGGGGCGTCTGACATGTCAGCAGCATCAATGGGTGTGATGGGCATGCCCTCATCCGTATTGCGTAGAAGGCCTGCACAGAAGGCCCACGTGGTTGTGCTTTATACTTCTGGTGTTGTGCAATTGGGTTGTGCAATAGTACTGGTGCTGCGTAGAAGACCTGCACAGAAGGCCCACGTGGTTGTACAATTGATAGCACTTGCTGGGACAGAAAAAAAAGTGCGGCGAGTCTGACTCCATGAGACCATTCCAACACATACACACACCTGGTACACCTTTTTTAAAACCATGGACACACCTGGAGCACCTTCACATGGACACACCAGGTGCACCTTTTTCACAAAGTACACACACCTGGTGCACCTTTTTACGACATGGACACACCTGGCACACCTTTACATGGATGCACCTACTTACAACATACACACACCTGGTACACCTTTTAACAACATGGACACCGCACACAGCACACAGGTCAAAGCACACTGATGCTGAATGAGCATGCACACATGCACACGTGCATGCCACATGCATCAAAACACGCAAACAGGAGACACACACACAACTGCCCACTCCTTTGCAAAACACACGCACATTCACACACCTGTGCCTACATCCACACTGAACAGCTGCCCCCTGTCGTTGAAGAAGGCTGGCTTGCCGCACCCTACTACGACAGCATCAAAGTAGTCCAGCCACTTCACTGTTCGTCCCGACCCTCTGCAAACGCGCAAGCACAGGATTGCACTTTTGAAACGCAAGCCTTCATAGATGAAAATGATTGAGGGCGGGGTATGTGGTCTGGTTTGTTGCCTTTACAGTTGTTTTCAGAACTTGGAGGGAAAAAAGAACAATAATTTTCCATAATATTCATAAGTTTGCTGGCGCGGGTGAGAGTGCAGAGAGGGGCACACCTGTGAGTAGCTGCAGGCAAAGGAAACAGAGGATGAGAGTGTGAAGAGTGCAAGCGCGTTATGTTTTAGATGAAAAGGGGGCACTTCAGCCTTAAGGGAGCGAGACAGATTGATGAAGGAACGCGTGTTTACTCTTGCCCATTGCTCTAGCAAAAGGTGCATAGAAAAGGTGGCCACATAAGAATGTTTCCTTTCAAGGTGTGGAGCAAAAGATGAGCCAGCTGCTCGGTCCCACATGCACGGGCAAATTAAAGCTCGCTCACATTTCACCAAGCAGGAGGTAGTTCATGACCACGTTGGTATAGTCCCAGATTGAGTTTGTCGCCAAGAAGATGCGCCGACCGCTCCCTCGCCACGTGCGCAGCACTTTACGAAGCAACGGGTCCTGAGGGGAAGGGCAGAACCACCGAGTGCTTGCTGGTGTACGTGTGATGAAGCACAGCTGCTCTGACTAGCGCACATGATGTTGTACTTGTGATCAAGCACAGCTGCTTTTATAAGCTCTGACTAGCGCACATGATATCAAGTTACAGTTGGACACGCGTTTATCTCACGAATGTTTGTGTCCTTCACCGAGTAAGTACACACATGACTAGTTATCGTGTGAGCGCACCAACTCCTAGAAGCCTAAGGCTCACCGGAGACTTATGGTGGAGAATTTACATACGTGCACACACACATACACGCACACACACGCACACGCAGTGACACACAAACATACATAAGCGTGCATTTACTCATATCAGCGTACAGCCACACCCACATTCACCCACATATACACTTTTGCAAACACCCTCACCACACCCACACCAAATCCGCAACCGTACGTACATGATGTATGTATTTAGCTGGGTCAGCCGCCACAGACTTTTTCAAGGAGCCGTCTCGGTGGCACATGTCCACTGAGCTGCGGAGGTCCTGTTCGCAAACACATAGAACCCCAACAAAAAGTGAGGAGCAAAACTACAGTGACGCACAGGCAAGCTGTCACAGCAAGTAACTACGCCAGAAAGGCACACAGCTTCACAGCAAGTGCACGTGAAACAGCAGAGCTCTCCTCTTGAAGCTCACCCTGTATAGCTGCTGGTATGTCTTGTCTTTCAAGGCGTGCCCCAAAGGTGAGTCCTGCATGTACCGTCAGCAACAAATTCGTATTCATTTTTACCTAAAAAGGTGAGAGTCCTGCATATGCCGTCAAAAAAGGTGAGTCCTGCATGTGCCTTCGTCAACGAATTCGCATACATTTCTACCTAGAAAAGCGGCTATCCTAGAAGAAATGTCGTTATTTCAAGTTCTGAGGTTTGGTTTTTCTCTGTCTCCGCTTTCAATGGTCGCCGATCCCACCAATCCGGTCCACCACCATTTTAGCGTACAGGCAACATTACTTACATGTAAACATCCATGCATCTATGTCAGTTACGTCGGTCACACTTCACTGCTCTCTGCGCACATTTGTGCACGAGAGAAAGCACATGCACGGGACAACATGACGTGCATGCATTTATGATAAAGCCGGCTTGCACATTAATATTTACAAGGACTACCCAACACCATTCAGCAAAGCTAGCCCCTGCAGAGTAGCCCATGCACTTATGCCACCCTGATTAGATTAGACTTATATCTACATGGATACATGCACTCATGTCAACTTGATTAATTTATATTTAGATTTACATAATACATGCATTGTCACCTTGAATTCCACCAGCTGCATGAACAGGTATGCTTCTGCCAGTGAGAACAGGGTGTCCACAAGTGCAAAGTCACTGCCCTCAAAGTTCAGGCTCTGCGTGTGTACGCGTGAGTTGGCATGTGTGTGTGTGCGTGTGTTTGTGTATGTGTGCTCGTTTGGGTGTAAAATGCGCGTGTATGTAAAATGTGTGGATATGCGTGTGCACATGTGTGCACGTGTGTAGTGACAGAAGAGGTTGCAAACATGTTCAATAAGGTTGTATGAAACGCAGTCAATAGCATACTTTTTGGTGAATGAGCAGAGCACGCACCGTGAGCAGGGAGTGTGTTGTATCGATAAGATGCAATATGTGGTAAAATAAGTATTTTGAAGAGCCGATGCAATAAAGCGTTCCATGAATGTCATTATGCGCTCCTAGAGTTGCAAAAGCCATCAGGTAATGTCTATAGCAAGGTTGCAGCTTCACACTGGACTTGCGCTGCCTTGCCATCAAGAAAACTGCACCCTACATTGCTGATCATAAAACCCTTTGCTGATCATAAAACCCTTTCAAATTAGCATTGCTCTGACTGTACTCAAAGACAAACAGCAAACTTCAGGTTCCTCGGCACACACACACACACACACGTGTGCACACAAGCAAGCTGTTGCTTGCTAACCCACCGTCATGAAATCTTTGTTTCCTACCTTGAAGGCAGAGTTGTACATGGTCTTGCGATCATCGTCAGATAAGGCTTGAAACCCGTGGTACCCTATCTTCACGTACTTGTGGCGGTCCACTTTCAGCATGTTGCCGCGGTTCTTGTCAATGACGAGACCCTTCATCATATAGTCCCAGGAAAACGTGAAGCTTCGGAGGTCTTCTGCATGAGGGTGACAGTGCCGGAGGGAAACAACTCAGGCCCAAGAGCGAGAGCCTCCTTTCCCCACCTCTTGTATATGTCTCATGTGTGTCTTATGTGTAATAGGTTTGTTCTTGCTAGCAATCAAGAATGTGAAGACTGCAAATTGGGAGACACACGCTCAACTTGTTGTGAGGTGCATGCACCTTTGCAGGTCACAGCCCCTTTTCATATCACGAATGCCAAATGCCCAAAGTACTTTTCAATTCTACGGAGACCGAAAAAAGTGAGTACCTAAATAGACCTATCAAGCGACTAGGTAAAAAGTTTCAGCCACTTGTCCTGGGTAGGAAATGGCACAAATGGTCACTTTTGACCTCCAAAGGTCAATACATATCCGCGTTCTGTGTCTGTTGGGAAAGAAACTTTTTTGGGGTCTTTCTCTTGCTTGGAATTCCTGCCAACTGCCAACTAAAAAAACCATGATGCTACAGGTACCCAAGGGCTGGCTCCCTTGACTTCAAACTTTTGCACCATTAACAATTAAAGGCTCGACATTATGTCTACTCAGTTGTCCCCTCTACCGTATTGCCCAAATACCTTCTATGTTTATACTCGCTTCTCCTGCCTTGAAATTAAGGCAGACAGAAATCAACGATTAATCTCAGCTGTTGACGTCAAGATGACAGGACAGCATGTGCTTTTATCCCAGAGTAAACAGGAAATTGCACGATTTGAGATCAGTGCCCCAGAATGTTGTACGTGAAATGGAGAGTGAAAGCAAAGAGGTTGAAGCAGAGCGTCAGAGCGACAAAAAAAGAAAGACATTAACTGCACCTGAATGTATGTGTGTATGTGTCTTACAAGTGCACACACAAGCGCGCTTACATGCTTTTCTACATTACTTAACCTTGTTGCCATACCTGGGTACCCAAACCGTGTCACCAGCTTCTCCACCTACATGTGCCATTTGAACGGGGAAGGCTTTATAAAGCGGTGCAGAAACACATTCCACTTCAATGAGGGAGAGTTCATTATTTTATAGGGCGGTGCAGAATCACACTCCACTTCAATGAGGCAGAGTTCGTGATTTGCACGTGTAGCCTAGTAGAGAAATTGCACCAAATGGAGAGAAGGTTTAAGCATTTGTAGGATTTCAGACTTGCTGCTGGTGGGTCCTAATACCAAAAAAAATGACTCATGGTTTCCATGAAGAACGTTCGGCAGCCAAGTATAGTATATAGATAGTATATAGAAGCATGCCACATGTGTAGGGTTGGCCAGAACCTTACATATACAGTGCATATACGGTATTTTTGGCAGGGAAATCACCAAATGTACGGTCAAAAATGGTATATATACACGGTTCTGGCCAACCCTACACATTTGCGCTCGTGCTTTGAATGCTAGGTTTTCCACCTGTCGATGATTGGTAGCCACGCAATCTACTGCTAGTTCATGAAACTTTTACATATAAAGGCAGTAGCTATGTTTGCTATCGTTTGAAAGTAGTCAACGAAGGGCAGGCAACCCCCTTGCATAGCAGACTGCACCGTACAAAGTTAAGTGGAAGAATATGCTGTAACATTTTCGGGTATTTCTTACAAGTACACCATACTTTTCCATACTTTTCCGTTCCTGTCAGTCTTTCCCTCTCTCCCACTCTTCCTCCCTCCCTCCCTCACTGACTTACCGTCTGTTGGTGCGCCAGTGCCTCAAATGTCTCTGGCCGGTACTGAGCTAGCGTGTAATCCATGTCAAAGCCAATGGCCTGCAGACCAATTTAACGAGGTCATTCCAGCGCCGACAGGTTAAGTGACATCACACATCAATGGGCGTGAGTGTACGTATGCGTATGAAGCACAACCTCACCTTGATGTGCTTCATGTTCAAGGCCCGGTTGCAAAAGACCTGGATTGTGGTGACAGCGGAAAGGGCAGAGAGTGAGGATTTGTTGATCTCAGCAATTTTGCAAGAGGGTTATTGTGTAAGTTGCTTACACCTCATGCCTGTAACTAGTAAGAACAATCTGGTTCATACGTATTGTGCCACTTACTTTTACAAGCCTTCTTGAAGTATTTAGATAAAGCAATTGTTCATCTGTCTGTCTAAAGCTGTAAATCCGATTGTCTCCGCAAATTAGAACCACTCCTACTAGAACACTGTGCAACGTCGCTCTCTAAAACCGGTAATGCAGTCCTGTTTCGCCCTCCCATGTGCAGGTGTTACTGGTACGGCAGTTCACCTGTCGGTGTGTGGGCACAAATGAGGGCAGCAGCTCCTCAGTCCAAAGGGGATGGTCTCCGGGCTGGGGGGGGGGTGCAGATCCATAACCCTGCTCATTTTTGTGTGGTGTACACTGTGATCATGAGATGATGAGCCTAAGCCATCCTTCGTGCATTTGCGTGCGTGCGGGTACACTTGTCGGTATGTATATTGCATATCTGCATGTGTGAGTGTATGTGTGTATGAGTGTGTGTGTGTATGTGAGTTTGTGTGTATGTGTGTGTGTGTATGTGTGTGTGTGTGTGTATGTGTGTGTGTATATGCGTGTGTGTATGTATATGTGTGTATCCGTGAGTATGATTGTGCAAAGGCTTTTACCGAGTTGGGAGTTCGTGCAAGCAGGTGGAAAATTAGCCCTTATCTGCACCTGGTGAGAGGAGATGGGCACTCCAGAGATGTTAAAGAGGTCGTTCTGAGCAGTGTTGTTGATTGCAACAGCACTCCTGAACGGAGCAACGCTGAGCCTGCTTGCGCGCTGCTGATTCCTTTTGGGAGCAGGCTTGGTTTGAAGGATTCTCCTGCCCAGATTGAACATGCCTTGGCTTCCTCAGTGTTGAGAGAGCAGTGTTAGGGAGGTATCTCAAGTGTCTCAAGAGATTCAATTCTTGGACACGCTATCGAGCGTGGAGCAACCAGATTACCTCATACTAAGTAAATATACATTATACGAAATTACCTGACAATTGCTTTGCAACCGATCGAAGGGGAACGACTGCATCGAATCAATTATGCTTTTGTAACTTTGATTTCGTTTATCGTTTCCCGGCTTGTTCTTTGGAACCTCTTCCTGTTGATGGGCATTCACTCCCTTCCTCAATGAGTATCTCAATAGGCGTAGAAGTGGTGCTATGCAGCTTGACGCTGCGGCATGCCCACGATGCCGACCATGTTGATGAGGTACTGCCTTTGTGTGTTTGAATGGCCAGACTCTCTTTTACCAGTAGATACACACCAAGTGTTGTCATGCCTCATCCATATGTCACGTATATATGCATCTATGACCATGCACGATGCGTTGCTCTTGCATGTCATTGCACACTCATGCAACAAACCCTTCCTCAGGTCAAGCTGGAGCTGCCTGCCTGCGTGACCCAGCTACTCGTCACCTGTGCCAAGCCTGAGCCTGGCACAGCAACAGCTGGACCATGCAGCCTACGTGCCTTTGCACGTGACCTAAACAGCATGCAGGCTGCTCGATTCGCTCCCCTTGTGGCCAGCAGCTTAGCGTGCGAGCCTGGGAAAGCGGTGGCCTGCCCCACAGAGGTGAGTGCACTGTCAATGCCAAGCCCTTTCATGTTTGTTTGCGTGCAGGTCAGGAGGCACACACACATCCATCCATCCACACATACACAACACACAACACACATGCACACACAATTACACACATATACACACACGCACATGCGTGCGCGCACGCACACACACACAATTTCACACGCAGGTGGTTCTGACAGACCATGTGGTGGTGCGTGGCCGATACAGCTGCTTGCAGCTCACGCTCATGGGTTACTTGGAGCATGATGGCGCGGATGTGGTTGCACATCGAGCGGCACACGCTGTGCTGGATGAGGAGGGCTTGCCTCTGCCTCAGGTAAAGGGGGAGGGGGTTCTCTGTAAAAAAAGTTGGTACTTTGAAATAGAGCTGTTACTACAGGGACAGAGCGATGGAGGGATTTTAGAGGGAAATGGGGTCAGTTTTTTTGAGAGGAGAAGAGGGGAAGAGGAGAGGGTTGAGGGCATACTGGATACCTATCCCTACGCTAGGAGACTGGGTGGAGAGGCATAGTGTTTCAGGTCATTAGCGTCAAGTTTACGGTGCAACGTATCACCTGACCAGGAGCGCAGACAGTGTGCACCTATTTCTCACCACGTGTGAGGCATCCATCTCCCTCTCTTCTCTCCTTTGTGCTCACAGCTGTCTCAGGGCATCCAGCTGAAAGACCTGAACCTCGCAAGCCTGGCAGGAGGAGTGTCACTGCCAGACAGCAAATTGGCAGACACCAACATGCCTTGGGGTTCAGGTGGGAATCTTTTGTGGCCGCCGAACAACACTGATCAGCCCGTTTTTCACTCGACTCCAGTATGTGTGGAATTTGTAATTCACACCACTTGCGGCTTGTTTGCAGGGGGAAGTGCAGCAGCCGCTGCTGAGTCAGGAGTTAGCTGGGATTGGGGAAACGGGCTCTCTGCTGCCCCAGGCCTGCCACCCGCGCATGTGGCTGCATTGGATCAGGCGTTGGGGTATAGGAAGAAGGTGGGTGGTACAAGAGAGGCGAGAGTGGTTATGAGGCTAGGGGGTGAAAGGGGGGTGATGTGAGTTGTGAGGTGGGGGGTGTGAAGGGTTGTGGAAGGTGCGGCTCCGAGCTTCTGAATCTTCAACTGAGCTCAGGTGCCACCAAGAATAAATAGTTTTAAAGACTTTTGTAGTTAATGAGACGGTAAGAAAAGAGGCGCGGGATTCCTAAGGGCTGGTCTAAAGTAAGCGGGGAAAGGTAAAATCCTTGATCCCTGTGGCAATGTTCTGGGTTAAGATAGGGACGAACTGCCCGTCTGCTGTGACCATTTCTTTAAATCGTGCGAATGCTGCAGCAGAGGATGTAACTTGCACTCTTTCCATCAATTTCCGCACTTGTTGCTGTTGCATCACAGCTAGGTTCCCTGCAACCTGCAACAACGATGCACCCCATTGTGTAGAGTTGGCCCAAACCGTACATACGGAAATACGGTGTATTTCAATACGCCGTATATACGGTACCCAGGAGGGATGTGTCATACGGCGTATCCATATAATACGCCATATCGTATTTAACACGTATTTCACCGTATTGAACAAATTGGGCCGTATTATACGATTGCAAAATTTGCCGTATTTTGCCGTTTTTTAATATATTAATAACCTATATCACATTGGAAAAGGGACGTTTTGGGTGATTTTGGGGCGAATCGGGTCCATTTTGGGTAATCGGCACTCTCGAAATTAAAAATACGGACGTATTATAAGCGTATTTCGTATTTATGCGTATTTTACCGTATTGGACGTCCCAAATCACCGTATGACACATCCCTGACGGTACTGTTTATGAAAATTTCCCACCAATTTCGTATTTGTATGACTGTACATGCGTTTTGGCCGACCGTATATATACGGCGTATATAAAGTCTAATTACGGCCAAAACCGTAACTGCAGGTGGTGCAGACTTGGGTTCAATTCCCAGCAACAGCAATCCTTTTCGCTCATTTTTGTCAGATTTATTTCTCTCGCCTCTTAACAATTGGGCACTTCCCTTGCTTCCTACTTTCTACAGATGCATTAATAATTAGTTTTATGGGTGGTTATGGTATTAAACTTTCTTTTCCATTGAAAAAGGCCATTCCTGGGTCTCTTTGGCTTATTCAGGCCTAGCTCCCTGAGTATTATTTTCTGGTGTAAATCATTGGGTCATGCGTACTCAGCTCTTCAAGAGATGCAAAATGACCCCCCTATGAATTATTTCTGGGTGACTCCATTTCCCCTCATATATGATAATGTACGGAAATAAGGCGTATATACGCTCATATACGGCGTACCGTACCTTCTGCATTTGTTGCTGTGTGCTTTGCTTGTGCTTGCACGTTCTTTGCTTGTGCTTGCACGTGCTGATGGCGCAGCTTGGGCATGGGCCTGGGTGCGTGACCTTGTTTGCATGAGCTACCCTACCTGCGCATTTGTCAACTGCTGAGCTGCCCGCTCTCTGCATGTGTTACCACTGTGCAGTGCTTTCTCATCCTCAACCTCCACACCAGCAACCCAAACCTCCTGCTCCTCCTCAATCTTCACAGTGCTTTCTCATCCTCAACCTCCACACCAGCAACACAAACCTCCCTGCTCCTCCTCAATCTTCACAGTGCTTTCTCATCCTCAACCTCCACACCAGCAACCGAAACCTCCCTGCTCCTCCTCAATCTTCAATCGAAGGCTCGGTCGGCTTTCTGCTCCTGTGTTCGCTTTTTCCCATGCTGTAACTGCCGGTCCAAAGCTGCCTGCTTCCGCTGGTACCCCCCTTGGGGCGCAACAAGTGCTGCTGACGGGGCTGGGGCGAGGCCTCGGGGAGCCTCCTCTGCTCATCTCATACAGCCACCCACCAAACTTTATTTCGGCAATCCCGGAAAACCCCGGAGCCTCAAAACAAATATATAGTAATAAGCAATACCGGCATCATTTCGGAGGGCAAAAAACGTTATATTTAATCAGGGTGATATAGGAAAGGTACGGTACATACAGTATATGGAAATCCCATGTACGGTTTGGGCCAACCCTACATATGTGTGAACGAGCTCATTATACACGCCCCACCGGCACACACAGTTGGATGACAGGCCGGGCCAAGTCCAGCGCGAGCCCCCTGGCAATTTGCTGCGCCCCCTCATGGCTTCTGCCTACGATGTGTGTGCCATCCTGCAAGGTGAGCTGTTTTTTCCAGAGCAAGTCGCTTGCAGATCAAATTGTCTTGCAGCTCATAGTGAAAGTAAGACTCAGCTGCATTATTCCAGCAAACACCTGTTCCATGCATCTAAGAATTGTGGATCTGGATGTTTTTGTTGGCTGGTAATCCTCCCGCCCTCCCTCGCTGTTGCTATACCCCCTTCCCTTGTCTGGGACATGTACGTGTTTCTATTTCCCTGCCTAGGACATGTATGTGTTTCTATTTCCCTTGCCTAGGACATGTATGTGTTTCTATTTCCCTTGCCTAGGACATGTATGTGTTTCTATTTCCCTTGCCTAGGACATGCGTGTGTTTCTATTTCCCTGTGCAGGCGGGCAGCCCGTGCAGGAGCGCAGTGGAAAGTTCCTGCCATCCACGGACGCCCCTGACCCCAGCTGGACGCATGAGGTGGTGCAGATGGCGGTGTCATGGTGCGTGGGTATGTCCCCTCATTACCAGGGATGTTTCATACGGCGTAGTTGCATGGTACCAGAGGGGGTGGACTGAGCAAGTGCTCAAACATGCTCCCTTTGAATGTTTAAGGAGCAACTACTCGCACGCCACTGCATCAGAATGGAACCAATATAGCTTCAAACTATTGCTGACACAAGCAGGTGCCATTTACTGACCCATACTTATTTACACGTATTTTGCCATATTTATGGAACATATTTATGGAATTGCTTTGTATTATAATATAATTGCAAATTTGGCCTTTCATGGCAAATATTATGTCTTCCGCAGAAACAGCCATCCAGCGAGCTTTGAATGCCAGGATACAATATATATATAATCGCATTAAATTTTGTAAAGAACGAGTTGGATGATTTGGGACAAATCGGGCCCATTTGGGGCCGCAACTCCCAAATTCGCAAAAACGCGATTCCATGATGTATAAGTATATTATCGTATTCAACGTCACAAAAGTCTCCTGCCCAATATGTTAATGATGCTTCAAAATGGACGCTCTTTGATCAAGCGAGATGCTTCAGCGCTGTTACACTTCTCCTGTCCTGTCTTCTCCATTGCTTTGATGTGTTGATTTCTTGGCACGTAATGGCGCTCCACATCTTACCAGCCCCCTGTCTTATTTCAGCGCAACCGCTAACAAATGCAGGTGCCGTCTGGCCACCGCCTTTAACAAGACGTCCTTGCCGATGGAGATGTCGGTGGGGATGGCAGGCCTAGGTGCTGCGCTGCTGCTGTGCCATGCCCCCTCCACGTGTGCCACCTTCATTGCAGAGGGCGGCTTGCAGGCCATCACAGGTGAGCCATTGCTTATGTGCATGCCTGTCATCTCCTTGACAATATCCTTGTACGTATGCAACTCGCTTGCTTGCTTGTGTGTGTGTGAATGAATACATGCCTTACACTGCCTTTCACACACACGCAAGCTTCAGGTGGCATCACAAACTTGACAAAGCAGGCCTGCACTACAAACCCCACACTCTGACGGTATTACCCTACGTTTTCGTTCAACCTGAGTACGTGATACATCTGTTGTTTTGCTGTCATCAATGCCCTATGGCCTGTGTATGTATGATGCGCAGAGGTCCTCTACATGCTCAACCCACCCTCCAACATGGTACGCCTGGCTGCCTGTGTGTGCGAGGCCATCATCGCTACGGCAGGACCGCTGGGCTGTGAGGTGCGCTGAGTGATTGCTGCTGTTTGTAGAGAAGAGATGCAATCGTGTCTGTGTGTGGGTGTGGGTGTGTAAGTGTCTGAATGTGTGTCCGTGTGCATAAATTTGTGTTTTGCAGATTTTTGCAGAAGGCATTCATCATTTTTATAGCTCAGGGTTGTTGAGTTTGGGGTTCAGTCAAAAGTTCAGGTTTGCAAACTTTCATGCATTTTAACGAACCTTAAAAGTGCCGTTCGCGAGCCATCAAAAGTCCGTCGAACTTTATGCCTTTTTTTGGAATATTGGGATCCAAAATTGTAGTCAAAAATGCAGGAAAGAGCCTTAGATGGCCGTCAAATGTTCTGATTTTTGGTGAACTGATTATAATATAAATAGAATTAAGGCAATTCGATCATGTTTTGGACGAGGATGACCACAGAAACCAGCAGAATCCTCCTTTTCGAAATTGCACATCGAACTGCTCAAACAGTTCAAGGATTCTAGATTTTTGCAGACTTTATCAAACCCTTGCTCCCAAAAAATTGAACCGAACAACCCTGCTATTGCTCTACTTCTCCGACCTGTAAAATGGATAGGCTTCTGCAGCAGCACTTGTTGTGAAAAGGTGCGGGCACTCATTGTAGTGCAAGTTCCAGCTGCCGTGCACCCTCTGTACCTTACGTGCCTGCTCAGTGTGAAACAAGTAAGCCTTGCCGTCACATTTCTTCCTTGAGGTCTCCCAGATTTCCCACCTCTAATCTGCCTCGCAATTGTGTGATCTGTCATGCCTACTTCACTTTGAGCTCAGGCTGGTGTGTTTGAATGTGCACTCCAAAGCTGCGGGGGCAAGTCTCGTCTAAAATTGTGCTTGTACCTTAATTTCAGGTTCTGCTGGGCTGGTGGTCCCCCCAAAAGGCCCCTGTTAAAGAGGAGGAAGCAGCAATCATTGTTAAAGCGGAGGATACACGCGTGAGCACGCCAGGTACACATGAAAAGGGCGATGTTGAGGGTCAAGCACCGGGCCAAGAGAGCAGAGAGGGGGAAGGTGGTGTGAAAAAGGAGGACAATGCAGAAATTGGGGAGGTGAAGGTCAAACGTGAAGGCAGGGATGGGGATGAACTGGGGGGCATAAAACAGGAGGAGGAGGAGGTTGATGTGGAGGGTGAGTCTAGATTACCTGCCGCACGCTGTGGTGGTGATGGTGGTGGTATAGGAGGGAAAGGAACTACCCAGACAGGGGCTAAGTTGATGTGCGGATATTCTGCAGCAGGAGATGGTTACAACGGAGGTAGAGGGAGTGAGCCAGCTGGAGTGGAAGTGCATTTGAGGGAGCCTGCCCATCATCAGCAACCACAGCAGCAGCAGCAGCAGCAGCAGCAGCAACAACAACAGGGGGGAGAGAATGATGCGGGTGTAGGCGTGGATGAGGGTCATGGCAACGGTCAGGGCGTTGCAGAAGACAGTTGCAAGGAGAAAGGAGGAGACATGGCATCTCTTCCTGCTAGTCGTAGCTGTCTTGAGGGGGCTGAAGAAGGGAATGGCACATGCGAGGGTCAGGGTGAGGGTGAGCAGGAGCAGCAGGAGCAGGAGCAGAATCCAGAGCCTAGTCAGGTCGGCGGGAGCGATGCATATATGACTGAACCTGACCATCCGCTGTACAACATGCATTGCCGAGAGGGACATGAGGGCCAGGCAGCAGCGAGCAAGGAAGGGGGGGACGCAGGCACTCCCTCTGAGAGCCAAAGGTATGTGATCGTCGAAGCCTCGCAAGGCTGAAACGGCTAGGAGGCAAGTTTTTTTGCTTTCCCTCTTGAACATGTAGCCTTGAACTCAACCTAGTTTGCAAGGGGAGCCGAGGTTCAGAAAGGGAAAGGATGCAGAGTCGAAGGGGGAGGTTTATAGAATACACGTGCTCATGCATGCATGTTTGCGGCCTGATCAGCAAGATAGCAAAAATATATGGGCATCATATTAGGAACCGCACACACACGCACACACCACACACACTACACACACCACACACACCACACACACGCACCACACACTCACAGTGAGCCATACTCCACCGACGTTAGACCTAGGCTTTTTAACTGACGCAGGACAACTTAGTAGAGAGCGTGGCAGTAATCGCACACGTGCACACATGCACTCGCACTCAAATAAGAGCACACGCATGCACACTCGCTGCAGGGATGCTGGAGGCCGGAGAGAGGCCAGCAGCAGCAGCAGGTCAAAACGTGAGCACAGCCGATCCAACAGCCGTAGCAGCCGCTCACCTAGAAGCGCAGACGAGGGTGATGATGGACACAGTAGCAAGGTGCGACGATCAGTGCCTGTGCTCATCTTTATCAGCAAGCGTTGTTTGCTGGTCTTGCTGTGTGTGTGTGTGACTGCTACGCGTATGACTGACTGCTCACACTGCTACTTCTCACTCTGGTGTGTATTTGTGACTTTGATGGGCAAATCGAGCTACTCTCCAAAAAGAAACGTTCGAAGACAAAAAGCCTAATAGCCATCTTGTTGCAACATACAAACCGCCTTACGCCCTACGCGCCCCACTACCATCCGTCTATCATGTGCAGGCACGGAAACGACGCCGCTCCACAAGCTCTGATCGCCATAGACATTCCAGCCGAGGCCGATCCCCCCGCCACAGATCGCGCTCTGCATCAAGGTGCTTGTTGCGAATGTGTGCACATCACCTGCCTGTCTGTGTGGTATGTATGTATGTGTGTAGCTGTGGCTGTGCAGCTGATGTTGTTGTGGCTGTGCCCCCGAAGTTGCTCCTTGTTGTGTGTGAAAAGTCGATTACTGTGGTTGCCATCTTGACCCTGCGGATGTTGTATGAATCACACGCCCTCCGTGGCACGCAGACGTAGGTGTGTCCACAACAGCTTTAGCACCTAGTAAGCAGCATGTGCATCTCTCGTTCTCCTTTGCAAAGAAGGGCACACGATGACATGAGGACAGGTACTGCTGAGCTGCTTGGCCTGCCCGTGCTGCAGCCATGGCTTTCTTTGTGTGAACATGCTAGCCGTGGTGGAGCACAGGGGGGTGGCCTTGCTTGCTGACACCCGTATCCTTTCTGATGCCCTTCTCGCATCATGCTGACACCCACATATTCTTTCTGATGCCCATTCTTGTATCTTTCCTGCTGACACCCATATTCTTTCTGATGCCCTTTTCGCATCCTCGTTTCTGGTGCCGTTTCTGGTGCCCACCGTACTGCTCTTGAATTGCATGCTGTGCCCACTGTACTGCTCTTGAATTGCATGCTGTGCCTACTGTACTGCTCTTGAATTGCATGCTGTGCCCACTGTACTGCTCTTGAATTGCATGCTGTAATCCAGAACCCTCACATCTTTCTGACACCCGTATTCTCTGGCGCACACTGCTGCTGTTAATTGTGGGCCATGGATCAGGACCCTCACTGGGTACCCTCCCTTAACCCATGCATGAATAACATAGACAAAGCCATCATGCTGTGCATGTTTGCCTGTTGCTTGCTTAGTTGAAGACGTGTAGCATCCACAACAAAATGTGCCTGGGAAGGGTCACTTGCTTTTATGCAATGATCTTTCATATGCACGCACACACACACACACACACATACACACACACGTGTACATGTACACACACACTTTTACCTGGATACACATACGCACACACTTACACACAGACACAAACTTGACATGCATGCGTGTATACAAACAGGGGAAAGGATAGAAGAGGGGACAGCAGCAGGGATAGAGGAAAGCGCGAAGACAGAGGGAGTGAGGGCCGGGAGTCACGCAGGCATCGAAGCAGGTATGAGGGATTTTGTTCCAAGTCGCTTGTCATATGGGATTGTGTTCCAAGTCGCTTGTCATATGGCGCCTGTCTGGACATGGTCAATTGTTGCAGTTGTTTGTGAAAGGGTCTTTGTTTACTTACACACATGTGTGTGCTATAGCCAGCGAGCGGCCTTTTTCAGGCGCTCATGATGTTTTGCAGAAGGCCGCTCCAACATTCTTACACCTACAGCACCGTTTGTTCCAACGTCACTGCCTTTTATAACCATCTCAATTACATCAGCCCCACACTCACACTCTTATTCTCACCCACACTCACACTCTTATTCTCACCCACATTCACACTCTTATTCTCACCCACACTCACACTCTTATTCTCACCCATATTCACACTCTAATTCTCACCCACATTCACACTCTAATTCTCACCCACATTCGCACTCTTAGTCTCACCCACATATACACTCTTAGTCTCACCCACATTTACACTCTTATTCTCACCCACATTCACACTCTTACTCTCACCCACACCCACACCCACACTCTTATTCTCACCCACACCCACACTCACACTCTTATTCTCCCTCAAACTCCACAGCAAGCGTGACGACCGAGACCGAGGGCGCCACGAACACGGCAGCAGCCGCCGCATTGAACGTGGAGGCAGCAGCCGCGCAGAGGGCAGTGCTGTGACAGCTGTCGCTCTGAGCACGTCACGTGATGTCGGCGGCAGGGCTGCGGCGGCGGCGGCGACGGCTGGTCGACGCGGCATTGGTGCAGTATTGGGGGGAGAGGGGGGGCGTGTGCCTCAGCCTGCTCGTAACCACAACTGCTACGCACTGCTGCTGCGGGCGGCAGCCGGGCAGGCGCTACCTGCAGAAGCAGGGGCAACGGTGGTGCGGGTGTTCAGGCACTTGCACGCATACGACCTGCTGGCCAGGTGCGTTTGTATGTTTGTATGCATGTGTGCGTACATTGAGTGCAGGTTTACGATAGTCTCCTTGAGCAGTTTTCTCGCTCCCTCAAACACACGTAAACACTCGTAAACATTACATGCATACTTATATGCTCACACACTCACAAATTCATAAGCATACGCTCGCTCGCTCACTCGCTCGCTCACACATACATACACACTCACATGCATACATCTATGCACACACACACACTCACGCACACACACACACACACTCACCAATGCTCTAGCACACGCTCGCTCGCTCAAACATACACACTCACAAGCATGCATACACACACACGTGTGAGCAGGCTGCAGCGTAATGCCGACCAGCTTATGCAAATGCCTCCCTCTGGGCTGGACAGCAGCAGCAACAACAAGGGAGGGGCTAGTAAGGCAGCAGGGGCACCATTACCACAGGCTGGTGGCAGTGGAGGCCATGGTACTGGGACTGGTGCAGGTGCTGGCGCTGCCACTCCTTCAGCTCCAAGTAATACCAATGAAGCCAAACAGACCTCAACCGCCCCTGCAACTGGAGCTCCTGCAGGAGGTGCTGCCGCAGGTGCTGCTGCTGCTGCTGCTGCTGCTGCTGCTGCTGCTGCCAGCGGCACTGCTCCTGCTGGTGCTGGTGCTGGTGCTGGTGCTGGTGCTGGTGGCGCTGCAGCAAATGGGGGTGCAAATGCTGCCTCCCCTGCCTCACCCCCTGCCTTTGATGTGGTTAAGGTGATGCGGGAGACAGCAGGCCAGCTGGCAGAGTTGGCAGATGTGCTGGTGGTAGAGCAGCCGGCTAACAAAGTGGGCTCGGACCTGGGTGAGTGATCAAGGGAGGACGCACTCCATGCACGTTTTGTATGGAGTGCTTGGCCATCACAAAGCTAATAACGACTGCACAGGTTGATCAAGCACACACACACACACACACACAAGGTCATAAATCTGAATGGGCTTGCACATGGGCTATGCAGATGGGCTATGTAGAATCACAATGTTCCTCACTGCGCCTGCACTTGACTCATGTTCCTACGTCACCTGTTTGTAATTCAATCATTCTAATCGTTGATCAGATCACTCTTAAAGCTCCAATGCCCTTTTACCCTCGACAACGGCTGCATTGTAAAGTGCATCATGGCACGCACACACACACACATACACACACACAACACACACACACACCGACGTACAGACATAAATGTTGCTTCCCATGACGTGCTTTTCGTACTCCCTGCCTGTGTTGGCCTGCCACAAACACCTTCCTGCATAACATCCGTGCAGGCAAGATGTTTCCCAGCAACGCCCCCTTGGTCGATGAGGTAGTGCTGCGGCTCCTGCAACCCAGGGGCTTTTTTGCATGCCTGGCGGTGCTGGTGTCAGGAGGGGCTCAGGTAAGCTAACGCAGTCTTTCCTCCTTGGACATCTTGCTTGTGCTGGGCCTCCGGTGATTTCATTTTGAGGTCGTTGCAGAAGTGTGCGCTTTGGCTCCTATTGTATTGCAATCACACAAGCTCATACATGTTAAACCCATACGAATCACGCGAGCACTTTATACTTGAGCACTTCATACGTGAGCACTTCGTACGTGAGCACTTCATATGTGCATCACGTGAGCACTTCATACGTGAGCACTTCATATGCATATCCCCATGCACAACCAAGAACACCAACTTGCACACACACACACACATAGTCAAACACGCGCACACATCGATTCCCTCAAAACAGCTGCTGCCGCACTCCCACACGCAGGCCCTCGCTGCCGCAAAACGTGCTGCTATTGGTGCCCGTGCATCAGCTACTGCGCCTGCCAACAATGCCTCCAGTGCAGCTGGCACTGCTGGTGCAAATGCGCTGCCGCCGCAGCAGCATCAGCAAACACCACAGCCACAGACAGCACAACAGCAGCAAGCCCTGGTGTCACGCAGCCGCCAGGTGGTGCACCAATTGGCGCAATTGAATGGTCAGCTGGTCACTGCATTGAGAGCAGTGGTGGCCTCGCTCCTGTCATGCAGAACCGGGTGAGTGCTTGCCACGCGCGCACGTGCGCGCATGTGTGTGTGTCTGCGTGTGTGCTTGCTTGCCTGTTGCCACTCCATGTGCTTCTCTCACTGCCCTTGATTGCATTTGCGTGATCCAAAGTCCCTATTGCTCGTGGCACTCAGCCTCTGCTAATGTTTTCCGCCCCTTAGCCAGGCTCAGTTCACAAATCACGCCCCCCCGTCGTCCACAGGCCGCTGTGTCGTAGAGCTGCTGTAGCTGTCCATCACGTAGTAGCTGTCCATCACGTAGCTGTCCATCACGTAGCTGTAGCTGTCCATCACGTAGCTGTCCATCACGTAGCTGTCCATCACGTAGTAGCTGTCCATCACGTGACTGTCCATCACGTAGCTGTCCATCACGTAGCTGTCCATCACGTAGCTGTCCATCACGTAGCTGTCCATCACGTAGCTGTGCCTTTCAACCAAGCTAAAATCCATGCCCCACCCTTCAAAGCTTGCATGCTCGTTTATGCCCTTGTGTTTCTTGTGTGCAGGCTTGCTGTGGTGGGCAGAAGTGCTGCTGATGTGGCGATGCTCATTTATGCCCTGGACCCTGCCACAGGAGGAGAGGGCCTAGGCACCGCGCAGCTCAACAGGTGCGTACATTGCTTATTTTATGCACACGTCTAGGTGTTACGCGCATCTTATCATTGCGTGCGTCTGAGTCAGGCCATAGGCCCACACAGGCTGCTTATTGGCATGCCCAGGGAAACGATTTATTTGTCACAGCGTTGTCGAAACAAGGGTAGGGCAACAAGTGCCATCCACTCCCGTGAAGTGCCACAACCTCTTGTTTGTTCACTTCCTCTTCCTCTTTCTCGTTGGGTGTAATTCGTCCAGCAGTAAGCAGCAGCGGCAGCGCCTTGCTGCTGTGCGTACTTCTATCACAGCAAGCAAGCAAATTTGAAGCAGCAGACAGCCTTCTACCCCACCACTACTCAAACAGGACAAATTGTAGCCAGTGAACGAGTTTGCGTCAATACTTTTTAACACTGTCAGAATCAGTGACTAAATGTAGCCAGGCTGTTCTGGCATTAGTAATGCAGCGCATGCCAACATATCAGTGTTGCTAGGAATGCAAGTTACTATTTCTAGGTAAGCAGGGTGAAAGGATCTACACAAGTGATAAAAAGACTGACGACCTTTCTGCAAAGAAACATCCGGTTTCAGTGAATTCTAACATTCTAACCCACATAGGTGATCTTTGACATACCTTGTCACAAACGTACATACGCAGGTACGTACATACACAATCCCTGTGCAGTGCCATCTGCGTGCATCTGAGTGCACGTGCATGTCTTGTGCTCACTGTAACTTTGAGCGCGTGAGCATGTCTTGTGCTCACTGCAATTCTGAGCGCGCGTGCATGTCTTGTGCAACGAGCAGCCAGCGTCAACTTTGCCAACGTCGCTCTTCACAGGAAAAGCGGCGGAGGAGGGGCAGGTACTAAAGGTGGCGCCCCAACGGCAGCAGGAGGAGACAGAAAGGCCAATGGTGCCATGGCCAAGGGCGGGGGGCTTGGTGCGAGTGCTGCTGCTGCAGCTGTAGAGGTGCGTTTGGCAGCTTGCCCTCACTGTTGTGTGCGTGTGTGACCTCTGAATAGGGTTGGCCAGAACACACACACACACACACTCTCTGTAATCATGAATGCATGTATGTGCGTTTGGCAGCTTGCCCTCACTGTTGTGTGCGTGTGTGACCTCTTAATAGGGTTGGCCAGAACACACACACACACTCATTGTAAACATGACTGCATGTATGTGCGTTTGGCAGCTTGCCCTCACTGGTGCGTCACCACAGATCCGCAGCGGATGGTGTCATTCCAGAACGCTGACCTCTGAAAGCGCGCTCACATTGTTGGAGTGCGCACGAACGTGCGCGAAGTTCAATCGCATGGCTTGGCCTCACCAAATGCTTCTTCTTGCTTCATTCTCTTAGGTGGCGGCGTTGCTGCACCACGCACTGTGTGCTCACCGCGCTGCGTGCGTACTTCAAGGAGGAGCACAGGGCCGACACAGCGAACAGGTGCGTGTGTGTGTGTGTGCATGACTTGTGTATACACAATTTCATGCACACATGCTACACATGTGTTTGTAGGCAAGAAAGGACCACTTCTTCTACAGCTCACTGTGACTGTGCGCCATAGGGGCTGCTGCTACCACATGCGCCCCCTCCCCTCTCTCAATCACCCAACCCCCACAGCTTGCCACAGCCACGTCACTCATACACATCACACCTTCCCCTCTGTCCAAACACAGGTCACTGCTGCTGTGCACCATATGGCTGCCGCCGCACGTGCGCCCTCCACCTCCCTCACCACCAAGCCTGTTCCCAGTCCCACTCCCCCCACCCCTGCTGCTGCGGCCGCTGCTGCCTCTGCCAATGCCGCACAGCCAAGCACGGTGGTGGTTGCGGTGCCTGCGATGTCGCCGGCCATTGCCACAGCCGCACGCCTCACTGCATTGTAGGTGGTGAATTGCGTGTGTGTGTGTGCATGTAATTGTGCATGAACATGCACTGTTTTGGGCAGCTTTTGCTCCAATCAATGACTGAAAACTGCAATGGGGAGGAAGGAAAGCTGTTTAAGATATTGTACGGTACCGTAAGGAATGCGAGGTTCGAAAGAACCCAATTAATAAATCCCAATGCGAGTAATGCGAGGGGGGCAACAATTGATTAATAAACACAATGCGAGCCTATGTGAGGGCCTTTTGGCCCTTTGAGCTGCACCTACATGCATATGCACGAACGTGTGCGCGTGTACGCGTGTGTGCGCGCGCGTCCGTGTGTGTGTGCGTATGTGTGCGTGCATACGTGTGTATGCGTACGTGTGTGCGTCCGCTTCTGTGCGTTTATGTGTGTGTGCATGCGGGTACGCGTATATGCGTCCGTGCGCATGTGTGTTGTGCGTGCGCGTACGTGCGTGTTTGTGTACGTGCTTGTTTGTGTGCGTGCGCGTATGTGTGTTGTGCGTGCGCGTACGTGAGTGTTAGTATACGTGCTTGTTTGGGTGCGTGCACATATGTGTGTGTGTGCATGCACGTACGTGTATGCGTGCGTGTATACGGTTGTGTACGTACGAGTGTGCATGCGTTATGTACTTGTGCGTGTGTTTGTGTGTGTGCGCGTACGTGTGTGCGTGCGGGTATGTGTGCGTTCATGCGCATGTGAAAGGATTGAAGACGCCGTTCCTCTTGGTGTCCTTCCTCCCCAAGACAGGGCCAGCCTCCCAAGCTGTTTGTACCTTTCAGGTCTGGGAGGCTTTCCCAGCCTGTCCCCATTCACGCTTAGATTCAACATATTAACCCCAATGCAAGCTTCGCGAGGCCCTTGTAACTTGCTCCCGATACTTCGAGGCGGTGAACATGTTTGTGTAGGGTGGGCCAAAACCATATATATACGGCGTATATACGGTAATTCTGGCAGGGAAATCACCAGACATACGGTTACATACGGTGTATATATACGGTTCTGGCCAACGCTATGTTTGTGGTATGCTGTGATTTAAGTACCGTACGGTAAGCATAGAAACGGCTTGGACTCAGGTTGCCTTTTTCCCCATCTGTCCTCACACACTCACTCATACACACGTGCAAACACAAACACATACACACGCGCATAATACACACGTGCAAACTCACACACATGTATTAAAACACGCACATACACTTCAACATGCACAGGTGCGCCCTGGGTTGGGCCCCAGGTGCCTTAGGCGCCCTCCTCTCCCTCATGCGTGCGCGCGGCCGTGTGCACGCAGCTGCCGCTGCCCCTGCAGCAGCTGCAGCTGCAGCCGCTGCCACCTCTGTTGATATAGAGCTCGACATGGATGGGGAATTCGGCCGAGATGGGGGTTGGGGGGCTGCGAGTGTAGGAGGGGGCGCAGGTGCCGGAGCTGGTGCTGTGGGAATGGTTGGCCCATTGTATGCAAGCTCTGTGGTGCTGGAGGTGAGTGGGCAGGGATCTGGTGCTGGAATCAGTGTGACAAGTGAATTGTGGTGACAAGTGAATTCTGGTGCTGGAATCAGTGTGACAAGTGAATCAGTGTGACAAGTGAATTCTGGTGCTGGAATCAGTGTGACAAGTGAATTATGGTGACAAGTGAATTAGTGTGACAAGTGAATTGTGGTGCTGGAATCAGTGTGACAAGTGAATTAGTGTGACAAGTGAATTATGGTGCTGGAATCAGTGTGACAAGTGAATTATGGTGACATGTGAATTATGGTGCTGGAATTAGTGTGACAAGTGAATTGTGGTGACAAGTGAATTATGAAATCAATATGACAAGTGAATTATGGTGGCAGCCAAACGTGTTGTCAAACAGTGACTGATGAGGTGAGGTTTAGTCAGGGAGAGGTGGTGTGGTGTGGTGTGAGTTGAGGAATAAACATGCAGGTGGTGTCATTTCTTCATTTCCCTGCTTTACCTTAAAAGGGACAGAGGTGGCCAAACAGGCAATGAACATTGTCAAATCCTTGGAAGTGCACGGACACGCAGGATGTGCTGCAATCAAGGACTTTTAAGTGGTAGCTCTGGCACCGACAGATCCTCCTTGAAACCACTTACGTGCACACATACACATACACTCACATCATGGTACGACGCTACTAGCATTCATCTTGCACGTGTGCAAGGCCCAGAGTCGTACTATTGAGAAAAAAGCAACACATTCCCATGCGCGCACACTCGTGTCGTGTACGTCATATAAGGCAATCGCTCTGTGTGATGATTGTGCGACAACCATCCCTTGCAAATCATGCTGTGTGCTCCTCTCCTCCCGTCAATTGCAGCTCGTTCGAGAGGCTGGACAGCCGCAGCTGCTGCCGCTGTGGGCGGGTGCCGCACATGCAATCGTGCAGGCAGCACGCGCAGAGCAGGCAGGGCTTGGTGCAGGGGGCGGGCTGGTGAGTGCTGATGTTTTGTCCTTTTTAAGAGAGGGAGATGAATGAAGCTGGCGACCACGAGACGTTCTTGCTCAACATTCTCATTCTCATATACTAAATCTTCTGCTACCTCTTTTTCTGCCCTCGGTTATCCTTTGATTCAGCAATTTCTCAATGTCTCAGCAATATTCATCTCACACTCTTGCTTGCCTCATCTCTGTGTTTTGTACAGGATGGCCCTATTACAATTGCGCACGCTAACGCATGCACACAAGCACACACGCAAGCATACACAAGCACACACAAGCACACACACACAAGCATACACAAGCACACACAAGCACACACAAGCACACACACAAGCACAACCACGCAAACGCATGCACACACGCAGGAGGGTGGGGCCATGGCATTGTGTGGAGCGCCCCATGATGACCGCTCACGACGGACCCTGCTGGAGTTGCAAGGTCGTGCAGAAGTTGTTGCGGCCGTGCAGGTATGTTCACTTGTACGCGTATGTGTTACCTGTACTACCTGTGAATTTGTATGTGTGCTTGTGCTTGTGTGAATGCGCCGCCTCTCCATCCAGTTTTTGGCAGGTGTGCTCCTGTATGCTTCTACCCTACCCACATTAATTACACCTACAAGCTCACATACACACACAACACACACACTCGCGCACATGCAATTAATTATATGCAGCATTCACTTGCATGCCGGCCTCCTTTGTGCTGTAATGTATCTGTATGATTTATTGCATCATACATCCTAATAGCACAAACAAGCCCACCCATTTACACGTACGCACAAACATGCACACATCCAGACGCGTGGCGTGCATGCCCTTTTAGAGGCCCTTGACTCGCACCTCCCTCATTTGGTTCCTCGCACCTCCGACCACGCTGCGCGTGTGGGTGTGGGTTTGCGTCAGCACTCTGCTCCTGCAGCCCCCGGTACGCAGCAGCTGCCGCACCTCACAGGTAAATTTAAAGTTGTGTGCTATGTCATCTGTAATGTGGGTATATGCTAGCACACACATTGGCACGTGAATATGTTTGTGCCTGCACGCTATTGTCATCTGTAATGTGGGTATATGCTAGCACACACATTGGCACGTGAATATGTTTGCGCCTGCACGCTATTGTCATCTGTAATGTGGGTATATGCTAGCACACACATTGGCACGTGATATGTTTGCGCCTGCACGCTATTGTCATCTGTATTGTGGGTATATGCTAGCACACACATTGGCACGTGAATATGTTTGCGCCTGCACGCTATTGTCATCTGTAATGTGGGTATATGCTAATACACACATTGGCACGTGAATATGTTTGTGCCTGCACGCTATTGTTATCTGTAATGTGGGTATGTGCTAATACACACATTGGCACGTGAATATGTTTGTGTCTGCACGCATACGCCGTCCCAGCTCCTGTAGCAAATGCTGACTTGACATACATCCGCTTCCCTCACAATCTCACAATTTTGTACCAAAGTAAAAAAAAAAAGTTTGAACACAGTAAGCCTGCATGCAGGTTTCAAATACAAGTTGCATTTCATATGAGCGTCCAGCAGAAGAGCAAACAGCACCCCCAAAGCAGCATACGCTTACAAACTAAAATTTCATTAGCATAAACTAAAAATCCATTAGCATACGCTTACAAACTAAAAGTTCACACCTTTCTGCTACAGACACTTGCACTAAAACGCGCAGTCAAACACACCCATATACGCTTACACGTTTGCACACACACACACACACACTCACACACACACTCACACACACACACACACACACACACACACACACACACACACAATTGCACATACACAAACACCAGCGCGTGCCCCCTGTCAGGCCACGACACCAACACCCAACACCCTTTGCAAATCTCTTTCCCTCCAGCTCAACAGGCTCTGCACCTTGCAATCTACCTGCTTTCACTTCTATACTCTTCCTACTACCTGCACGTTCATCCC
>Ga0307948_1000356_pt1 | contig 30972 bp, 35 predicted proteins | sample OrgLakmetagen280_FD_201824 | JGI IMG/M metagenome (GOLD analysis project Ga0307948, IMG submission 201824) | Saline water microbial communities from Organic Lake, Antarctica - #280 | ecosystem: Environmental > Aquatic > Non-marine Saline and Alkaline > Saline | place: Antarctica: Organic Lake...
ACTTTGTGCCAAAGATGTGGGGTGACACCGTCTGACAGAAGCAGATGGAACAAGTCAGTAAGAAGGGGAAGCAACACGTTTTCAGTGTGACTCTTACCACGATCATCCCGAATCGTTTTTTCTGCGTGTTTGATAAAAGAAGCAGAGGAAGGGTCAAAATCTGGTTTGGACTGCGTGCTCATGTTTGAAATGTTTTTTTCAATTGGTAGCCAGAGTATGTATAGGGGGTAGCTCATACACAGGTGCTCGCTCATTGTTATGTTGAAAGGTAGTGTTCATGTTTCTGTACCTTCCACCAGGACCGGGTGGGACTGCAATGTCAGAAGGAAGAATTTGCCTAGACTGCAATTGGCCACTGAGTAACTGATGCCGTGTAGGTAGATTAAAATCTCCAGGTAAGTGAGGAGCACTTTCCTGGGGTTGCACAAAATGTGATTGAAGGTGCTCAGTCCATGACCAGGTAACCTCAGGCTAATTAACTTGCAGGCTGATTAATTCCAGGCCGAGCCTGCAACCACCTACAACCAAAGATTTTCCTATTCTTACCATATGATTGGGGATTTGTGCGGTACTTGGTACCAATTACCTAAGGGGGTAATTTCACTGCCAGCGTTTTTCAGGTGCACATTTGATTGGTTTTTGCTTCCATTGTTTGCACAAGCATTCTACTGACAATATGCACGCATCTGAACTGCAGACCGTTTCTCCCCTTGTCTATTGTGATTTTCTATTGCAAACACAAGCTCCATCTAATTTTGGTCCAAATCATGTTTTGCAAGAGCTGTCATCGAGAGGCAGAAAGTCCGCCGGAAACAACCTTCAAGAACACATCCTCCAAAGGAGTGAGGCCAACCTGCGTAATGGGGGGGGGCAGAGCCATGAGTGGATCAAATAATATTAAAAAAGAGTGCTTAGCTATGAATGTCAAGCCATGGCCAGTTAATTACTTGCTATGTTCACGGCCTCAACGAGTTCACATCCATCTCAGCACACAGCCAAGGAAGGCACCGGGTATGGATTTTCATGGAATTGGCAGCTCAGAAAAACGCCAACTTTCAGGTAAGGCGCAGGTAAGGTACCTACGCCTTTCCTAAAAGTTGCCATTTCTCTGAGCTGCCAATTTCATGAAATCCATTAACTAAGCATCATCCAAGACACGAAACAGACACCAAGGTTGACACAAAGATTTTGTTCATTTTGTGCCCTCCTCTTCTTTGCAGTACATGCAAAAGATTGCCAGTGAAATCAACGCGTACCTGGATGTCCACAATGCCGACAGATGTTGAAAGCTCCTGCGTCAGCAAAATGATTTGGTTTGAAGGGGAATCATGGTTGAACATTCCTTGCAGAATTAAGTAACCATAGTTGGAGTTTTCCAGAGCTGCACTGGGCTGTAAAACAAATCAGATGAATACATTGAAGCAGGTGTTGATCAATGCCTTTAATGCCAGTACTAGCTACAATGACATAATCCTAATTTTGAACTGATACTTGACCCTAAAAGGAGCATTGCGGCGTGGTTTGGTGCAATTTGATTCAGTTTGTTTCACGTAAAGCTCATGTAAATCTACCATTTTCAAAAGCCTGGGAACTGGGGAATCTGAGCTGATTTTAATGGTATTAATGTATTATAAGTCATCAGTTTACCACATTTTTGGTGGAGGAATTTTACGGTCCCCAGACCCAAAGTGGCTTTTTCCTCAGTGAATTTAGGAGTGGTTTTACAAATCAGGAATAGCTTGCACCTGGATCTTGCATCTTCTCACCTCAAGGCAAAGGAAAAGCTCTGGCAAAGCATCCTCCTTTTCCTTAGGCACCATAAAATGCTCGTAGGTGCTCTCTAATGTCGTCCCGAGCTCATCTCCACCAGCATCACCCTCGACAAGCTCACTCTGAGCACTCCTGCCTCCTCCCTCTCCCTCTCTCCCCTGGTATGTCGATCCTGCCCCGTCCGGGATGCTAGACGACATACCGCTCTGCTCTCTACTCAGTCCAGGCAGGGAGCTGTGGGCATCCTCAAAGTGGTCCTGCTCTACCCTGCCGCCCTCAGCAAAGTGCTGTTGCTGTTGCTGCTGCTGTGGTGGTGGTGGTGGGGGTAATAGCAGTGGTGCTTCTGACAGTAGCTTATTTTGTTGTGGGGGGTCGAGCTTTGGGTGACCCAGGAACAGATCGGGGCATTCCAGCTGGCGCTTCACGGATAAACGCACCACCTCCCGTCGGGCATCAAGTGCGGCCTCGTCTTCTCCCTGAAAGTTAGCATCAGCCAGTAAGATCCTGTCACTGTGCGCTCTGTGCATCATGGAAGTGTTCTCTGCAGCTGTGCATTAAATGGTACCTTATGCTGGATTTAAGGATGCAAAAAAAATCGACGTTCATGGCTAGTAATTTATCGTGTGAGTAAATTCAAATCCGTTGTGGGAATCAGGTAGTACTAGCTTAAGCCCTTGTGAAAACCCATGCCTTAAGCCTTAATAGGGTTGTCACAAATGTAGTTCCTGATCTGACAGCAGGTGGTCTGTAGCATACTGAAGAATAAGCCTTGACAAGCACAAAAAGACAGTGCATCTCTCGCGCACGGTACAGCACTGGCTGTTATTTTGCAGTGGTGCTCGAGTAAGGTATAGAACCTACCAAATGCACCGCAAGGGCCACGCTCACTCGAATGCCATCCCCAAAACGAGCCTTCAGCCTGAGGCCACTGCCCAAGCAGCGCAGTATCCCTGCTGCTATGATGCCAATCCTGTAAGGTAGTGGATAATTGATTACTTAGTGCACAACGGTTGTGTTTTGGAATCAGACCGCAGCGCAGTATCCCTGCTGCAATGATGCCGATCCTACAAGGTAGTGGATAATTGATTACTTAGTGCGCAACGTTTGTGTTTTGGAATCAGACCGCAGCGCAGTATCAAAGCTGCAATGATGCCGATCCTGTAAGGTAGTGGATAATTGATTACTTAATGCGCGATAGTTGTGTTTTGGAATCAGACCACTGCTAAAAAGCGCAGCATGCCGGCTACATTGCTGCAAATCCTGTATGACAAAAAAGCGCTTTAATGGAAGCGTTCGACGTAATTTGTGAGGTTCTTTCACGTTAGATTAATTAGATTGTATTTGTGTTTCTATTAGCTGTTTACACACCTCCAGGGTGTCTTTAAATGCAGAAGGTGCAGTTTCCTTCCTTTCGTCTCAAGTCATTGCCGTCAATGTAATCACTCATGCACACAAACTGAACTGAGAGATGTGTGCGTCAACACAGAGCACGTGTTTGTATCTATTACTGAAGAAAAAGACAAAAAGTAATGTCACAGGAAGTAACTCTTAGTCCTTCAATAACAGAGAGGAAGCCACAATGGTATCCTTCTGTACTTAAAAAAGGGGGCACGCAGTGAGTCGGGGAAGGAGGCACACAGCCACCCACCTGTCACCCAAGACGTCAGCCTCTTCCATACTGTGTGTGGTCAAAAGCATCACGCGTCCCTGCTTGGCCTCTGAAAGCAGGTTCCACACACCCCGCCTGCAAAGTTTTGGTGTGAATGCAGCTGTTTGACGCGCAAATCTGCACCTTTGTTTTGTGTGTGTGCAAAAGGACACCCTTGTTGTGTGAGTGCTTGCATCACTTTGGCTCATATGGTCAAACCTGCATGCGCACCCTGGATCAGTTGTGCACTTGCGTACATATTGTACCTTGAGTTTTGTGGTAAAGCTAACGACTGGAATGCCAAAGCATGAAAGTCAAGGAAACACTTACTATGTGTTACCCAATTTGAATTTGGATACAGGCCTTTGGTGAGCTCATCCAGAACAAGCCATACAAGGTATGATGGCATCTGACAGCCAAACCAAAACCTTTTAATCTTTTAATGTACACCTTGACACTGGATCAAGACCCGTGGTAGGCTCGTCCAGCACAAGCAGTGCAGGGTCCCCCAGCAGGGCAATAGCTAAGCTCAGCCGACGGCGCATGCCCCCACTGTACGCCCCTGAGCGCACCGCTCCTGCCTTAGTGAGCCCCACCTGCACACAAAAACAGTGTACAAGCATTTGTGGGGTTGTCCAGAACCGTATATATAGGCCGTATGTGACAGTATATTTGACGAGATTCCTGCAAGAATACCGTATAGACATCGTATATCTATGGTGCTGGCCAACCTTAAGCATTTGTTGCCTACAGGTGCGCACATTGAAGAATGCTTTGTCTTGTGATCCTCATCTGAGTTGTTCAATAAAATAGAGCAGCAAACGAGGAAGGCACACTAGTGAGCTGAGCAAATCTGTTCGCCTTAGCAACTTACTACCTGCAACATGCTTGATACTCTTGTTAAAAACACTTCGCATTGGATGTACGTGGGTATTGTTTAAGACCATTGGAGCTAGACCGATTGTTGCTCTTACACGACACAGGAAAACACAGCTGCAAAAAGAAATAGGTTACGGTAGGTTACACAGGAAAACACAGCTGCAAAAAGTGTCGATCGACAATAGGTTATGATAGTTTACACAGGAAAACACAGCTGCAAAAAGTGTCGACAATAGGTTACGATAGGTTACAATTGACCTAATCCTACCTTACCTAATCCTAATCTTTGCCTGCAGCGTTTACACTATCTGCGCTTTCTTCTCTTTCAGGTGACAATAGGGGGGGGCCCGATAGTTTGACATGCTCACCCGCTTGAGTAAGGCCTCTGACTCCTCATCCATGGGACCTCCGATTGGAAGGTCCTTGATGTGAGAAAACAGGGTGAGGTGCTCACGCCCAGTCAACTGTGCAGACAGGACGTTTGTGAGTAAGCCTGTTGTAAATACAGACGTCCGTAAGTAAACCCAGTCATAAGGTAAGGCAGATGGTTGTGTGTAGGCCCAGTTGTGAGTCAAGACAGACGTCCGTAAGTAACCCAGTCGTAAGTAAAGACAGACGTTCGTACAAAAACCCAATCGTAAGTAAAGAGATTTTTGTAAGCCCGGTCAACTGTGTGGACACGACGCTTGTAGATCGCAGCTTATTAAGCTGCGACCCTCAAAAGTCATGTCCAACAATTTAACAGAAACATGCATTGACATAAATAATAACACATTTCAGCTGGAGTAGGCAGGAAAGGTGATAACAGGATATTAGAGGGTGAGCTGTGGGCCGACATGCCTCTGAACAGCCTGAATGCAATACAAACAAAATATGTGGCAGGCACATAAGATAAAACCATGTCTGTGTGTGCAGCATGCCCCTGGCCCCAACAAAACCAAATGTCGGCACCGTGACAGTCATATTGCCCAAATACCAACAACAAAATGCATGCGTGCTCAGATCATTGATGCCATGGCTGTGGGCACAAGCACGTTGACATCAAAATGCATGCGCGCTCAGGAAAGCGATGATCTACTGATGATCACAGCACTTAACAACATAACGCATGTGTGCTCAGGGAAGCGATGCTTTACTGATGAACACAGCAATCAATAACAAACCGCATGTGTGCTCAGGAAAGCGACGCTTTACTGATGATCACAGCAATCAATAACAAACCGCATGTGTGCTCAGGAAAGCGATGCTTTACTGATGATTGATGATCACAGCAATCAATAACAAACTGCATGTGTGCTCAGAAACATGATGCCCCACCTTTGCCACGTTAAATTGTGGGCATAAGAGAGTGATGCCTTACCTGAGGCCACAGCACATCAAATTGTGGGCACACTCCAGTGACAGCCCTGGCAGCTGAAAGGCCTGAGGGGCTACGCACACTATGCCCACACACGAGCGCATCTCCACCAGATGCTTGTGCAGCCTGGGCAGGGCAAAAGCAACAGGGGTTGGTGTGTATATGTATTCCATCAACATCACAGGACATCACCACACAAGCACAACACCTTTGAGATGTAGAATACAAGTGTGTGTATAGACGCTGCATACAACACCCCTCCGTGATCTCATCCACAAGCAACAGCTACAAAAAGCCTCACCCCTGTCAGACACTTGATGATGGTAGTCTTTCCGGCTCCATTTGGTCCTAGCAGGCAGAAGCAGTTTCCAGGAGCAAAGCTAAGCCAAACCCCCTTTACAGCAACCTATGTGCAAGAAAATTGTGGCAAGCGTGAGGAATTTGTGATACATTGTAGTAGAAGTAGCTCCACAACTACTGTGGGGAGTGGTTTTTCATTGCCTGCATTTTTTTTTGTAGCAGTAGTAGTAGTAGTAGTAGTAGTAGTAGTAGTAGTAGTAGTAGTAGTAGTAGTAGAAGAATGTGGAACAATCCATATTCAGCTACCTGTATTCAACAAGACGGCTGTGGCAGGCGAAGGAGGGGAGCTAGTCAGGAGAATGCTTGATGCAAGAATGGGCTTTGATGCACAGTGATGAATAAGTATGGCAATAAGTAGGGCATGACAACACCATAACTCACCAGGGTGTTGGCATCAAGACGAGCTGCCCACCAATTCTGGAACCATTTCACAATGCTAAAGGGCCAGCACATGTGTGCAAGCCTGCAAAGAAGGAAGTGATTCACGTCGGTGTCATTAAGGGCGCAAACAAGCGTTACTCTGACATGTGTATGTAAATACCTTGGTTTTCACTCATATCATTTGGCATCAGACCCTCTTGCGACCTTGCGACAAATGAAAAATCAGCTCATTGGCCAAATACACACAAAACGCCACGTCTTGTTTCAAACAGCGACAAATGAAAAACCAGCTCATTGGCCAAATACTCACAAACGCCACGTCTTGCTTCAAACGGCAGCACCACACCTGTAAAGCATGGATTTCTTCTCCGTTCTCTCCACATCAGGCACGTGCTCTTTGCTTGCAGCAGCACCACCACTGCTGCTGCTTTTGGCCAGCCAAAACTGAGGCATCCACCACTCGGCACGGAGGAAGACCTTTAAGTAGGGTTGACCAGGACAGTTAGGTTCATAGGAAAAAGACTGACTGCACAAGCTATAAAAGCGCTTTCCTCATTGATTAATGTGAACATATTGTACGCTACAATATTGTGCAAGATCCCTTTATGATTATTTAAAACACGGCCCCCTCCAGCACAGCTACCAACTCTCATTATTGGGCTGTTTCAGGTAAATAATGCAACCCTCTTCATTTGATCCGTCTTTCCACTTAGGGGCTCGAATGCGATTAGGGAGCTGATTGATACCAAGGTGGTTCCTTTTCTTATTTTATGTTTGGAGTAATTTTCTCCGCCTATATATACTTTTCACTTTTCCCTCTGTCAATCCCACGGTGTTTGACATTGTCTAGTTCTACCTGTGTGTTGCATTGACAGTCATCCAAGGTTGTAAAAATTAGCAAACAACCCAAACAACAATAGCAAGCAGCATGGTGGTCTCAATTCAGTCTACTGTTTTGATAACTATATTGTATTGCTCCAATTGAATGGAGGAGTTTTACGGCACCCGCTACCAAAGTAACTCCCTTTCTTTTGACTAATGGGGAGTGGTTATCACTGCCTGCATAGTTTTTGCTTTTTCATCACTCACGTATTAAGCCTATCAGGAAAGCAGCGCGCTTCAAATCAACGAGGGGAAGTCCCAGACATAAATTCACCTCTATCTTTGCAGCAGACCTGGTGTGCAGCTTGCTGCAGTGCAACCCATTTTCTGCAGGCCAAAAAATATTCATTTTTATCTTTGCAGGCCTGGTATGCAGCATGCTGCAGCACAACCCACCTTCTGCAGGCCAACCCACCTTCTGCAGGCCAACCTACCTTCTGCAAGCCAACCTACCTTCTGCAAGCCAACACACCTTCTGCAATTTGACCTTCTGCAGGCCAACCCACCTTCTACATGCAGGCCAACCCACCTGCAGGTGACCTTCTGCAGACCAACCCACCTTCTGCAGACCAAAAAGGTGCACTCCAGGCGGCAGGAGCCCTGAAGGATCACTGCCCCCTCGTGCATCCCTCCTCGCGTCGTGCCATTCAACAGCACGCCCTGTGCTGTCAGGTGCAGAGGCTGTTGCCTCATGCTCCTTGCTGCTAGTTGATCCAGCCATGGTGCGTGCCTGGTGCTGCTGGTCTGGGTGAGTGCCAGTACGGGTTGTCGGTGTCAGGCCTATGCCAGGTGTGTGTGCATTTCCGGCCACTGCACTGCCACTACAGGCTCCTGCAGAGAAAGAGTGCAGCATGCACACATGAGGTGGTGTTCCATGCAGTGGCGCCTATTCTGCAATTGTGGCTAGGTATGCTAGCTTTGCAATTACTGCTAGCTGTGTGCTTTGAATTTTAGGTGAGTATACAAGGAAAAAAGGTAAGTCTAGTATCCAAAACAGGCCATTTAGGTAAGCATTTGTCTTATTGTGCAAGCAACCTCAGGACTTGCATAAAATATATTAATAGCAGCCCAAATCAACCATTTCCAGCGCAAGTAATTTTCACTTGAGATGCACCACAGCAAAGGTGCTAGCGCACACAGACACACACATGCACACATACACACACTGACACACACATACCCGTGTTTGCATCAACCGACATCACTCCTGTGCTGCTGGTGATGGTGCGTGCACATCCACTGTGCACCTCCGTCCCCACGTTCATGTACAGCGATCCGGCCGCACTGCTGGTACTGCCTGCAGAGGGGCAAGGAGGACCGCTCCCTACATCTCCTACCACATCAGTGCAATGGATGTTGCCTCTGGCAGCACTGTTGCTACAAGCAGCAGCAGCTTCCTGCTGCTCCTGGGGGGATTGAGAAGAGTGTGGCGCAGCAGTCGCACCTACGGGAGCAGTGTAGGAGGCCATTGAGGCGCGGCCGCTAGCTGGGTGACCTATGTGTGTTAGCGGACAAAAGGAATGTATGTGAGACAGCAGGAGGGTACTGTTCATGGAAGCACTACACATAATAGAAGCTCAGCTTCACTTTGGAAAGTGACTAGTGTCACTGTGTTGAGGAGATGGGGAATGGGTGTGAGAAGTCAGAGGGTAACAGGAATACAGCAGCTGTTCGAGAGGCTTGTGGGCGTTGCGTGGGAGGGAGGAGAGGTGTGTAATCATTGCTCGTACATGATGAGAGGACCATAATGCTAGTACACGATCGAAGAACGTGTTTGCAAGAAGCCCACAGAAAGAACGCGTTTGCAGGAGGAACACAAACAAAAAGCATGTGTGTGCAGGAAGCACCCAAACAAAGAACGCATTTGCAGGAAGCCCACAGACAAAGAACGTGTGTGTGCAGGAAGCACACAAATAAAGATCGCGTTTGCAGGAGGAACACAAACAAAGTGCGTGTGTGTACAGGAAGCACACACAAAAAACGCGTTTGCAGGAAGCACACGAACAACAAACGCGTTTGCAGGAAGCACACAAACAAAGAATGCATTTGCAGAAAGCACACAAGCAAAAACGTGTGTGTGCAGGAAGCACACAGATACTTTGTGCAGGAAGCACGCAAACAAAAAACATGTGTGTGCAGGAAGCACACAGATAGTTTGTGCAGGAAGCACAAAAACAACAAAAGTGTGTGTGCAGGACGTACACAGATAGAATGGCTGGCTTTCCCACCTGTACTACTACAGCTGAGATTTGAAGGGGGGGCGGGAGCGGGCGTGGATGCAGGGCTCGGACCGTCTGAGGCCTGGCTGCGGGCTATGCTGTGAGATCCCAAACCGCACTGCAATGGTGGTGTGGATGGTGGTATGGCATTGCATGAGATCACTTGATTGCAGGTTAATTTACCAATTGGCATGAGATCAGATGATTGCAGGTTAATTTACCAATCGGCACGAGATCCGTTGATTGCAGGTTATTTTACCAATTGGCACGAGATCAGTTGATTGCAGGTTAATTTACCAATTGGCATGAGATCAGTTGATTGCAGGATTTACCAATTGGCATGAGATCAGTTGATTGCAGGTTGATTTACCAATTGGCATGAGATCAGTTGATTGCAGGTTGATTTACCAATTGGCATGAGATCAGTTGATTGCAGGTTAAATTACCAATTGGCATGAGATCAGTTGATTGTAGGTTATAAATTTGCCAATTGGGACAATTGAGTCGATGATCTCAGGCCTGTTAGTTGTGCTTCTAAGATTCCTACTTGGCAAGGACATGAGATCACACGAGTAAAGATTTAATGAATGGAGCAGGATGCAAAAGGGGATCTACAGCAGAAGCAAGCATTGGAACCTTTAAAATGTAAGCAGCACAGTGTGGTGTGTGGCACCGTTGATAACTTTGGCCTAGTGCTCTTAAACTGTGCCACTGTTGAATTTGGCTAGGAGAGACGGTATGTGTTGACGGAACATGTCTGTGTTGATGCTGAATACATTGCACTTGTTGTTATCATCATTCATGATGGCTGCTGGCTTACAAAGGCTGCGCTGGTTCTGTACTAACATTAACGTACCAAGCAACATGAAAAAAGGAGAGCGCTTGTATGAAGCGGCATGATTTCATTGTCAGAGCAGTCTACCTTATCCCTCGCTCATCACACAGTGCAGCTTGGAAGTAACTCCTGATCCTGGTGCACTACCTCACGTCTGTACATCAGATTACTAATGAAGGTGAACACACATCTGCATATCAGATTACTATTTAATCATCCTGGTGCACAACCTCACGTCTGTACATCAGATTGCTATTTAAGGTGAACACATGCTATTTAAGGTGAGCACACATTTGATTACTAGTAAGGCGAACACACTACTTGTAACCTGTTTCCATAGCAACTCACCCTGCCTCCTGCAGCTAGGTGAGCGTGTGGGCTGCGCAGCGCATTTGGAGAATGTAAGGAGGGGGCACGCGGGGTTGAGACTGAGGCGGTAACTGTGGCAGTTGCAGTGGCCAGTCTTGGCAATGAGTTGGAGGGCTTGTAGGCAGAGATAGAGCTAGGAGGTAAGCTGGAGTGTGATCCTGCTGCTCCTGCTGCTGTGGAGTGAGGAGTACCGCAGTGGCTGTTATTGTGTGCACTGCTGTTGGAGCTGCTGCTGTTGCTGCTGCCTGAGAGGTGCCGAGCAGTGATGCTCATGCGTGAAGGGTGGGGGTGTGAGCTGCCTGTGGCTGTGTTCTTGCTGCTGGTGCTGCTCCGGTAACCACCATCTGAGGCTAGAGCCTGAGGGTGGGATTGATGGAATGCTTGTGTGGTTGGAGTGGCTAGGGCACTTATGAGAAGGGCATTATGAGGGTGCGTTATTGGCTGGTTGATGTCCTGTTGATTTTCATGTCAGGTTATGGCTAAGCAAGCAGTTCAAGATCAATCCCCCTTGCATGCACATGATGCACTTGCGTCTACACGCAAACAATGGAAAGCTTTTTTGTAAACTTCCTGAAGCTGGACAAACCCACTGCAGCATTAGACATGGTCAAAAAGGGCTGTGCACCATGCACACAAATATCTACCTGCAGGCCACTACTGCTTGCTGAGGGAGATAGTGAGGAAGGTGGTAAGTGGCTTGGCTGGCGGAGGTCACTGATGGGCACGTTACCGTTTGCCAGGAAAGATTCCTCAGACGTTTTCACAGCATCACCACCTGCAATCAAAGATCAGACCCGGCAGCTACGCATATGAATATTTTCTTTGGACTAGCGGCTATCAAACATGAAGAGAGGAATGGATTGGATGCTCAAAGCTTTGTGGCTCCAGAGCATGCATTTTTTTGTGTGGATCCAGATCATTGTGGCCTCCAGAGTCAAGCATGGCTGTGGCTCCAGCGTGTGCATACGTGATCAGATCTGGATGCAAAAAGGGAGCAAATAGCTTGTGCTATAGCCAGTGCGCTGTTGCCAGTGAAAATTTGTGCAAATGCATGCTCTGGATAATTAAAATGTTGCAAACCTTGTTACCTACGTACCCTTGGAACTGAATAAATCACCTCAAAAGGCTGTTGTACTTGACACTGCATAAATACCAGCTAGCTGACAAAATAATCAATTAACCGACTTAGTCATTCTTTTAAACTAGTACACGTGCACACACACAACACATAAAATACAACACATAAACACACCTGCTGTACTGCTGGGGGCGCTACCAGCCACTGCCTGGCTTGAGTGGATGCTCCCCTCCCTCCTCACACCATTTGCTTCAGCCGCTGCAGCTAAAGCCAGACCCCCAGACCTCTGCTGCTCTGCAACAGCCGACACTTGTGGTACCTCCGCACTGCTGCTGGCAGATGTAGCTGAGTTGCTCCTGTGGTGTGGGTTTGATGGAAAAGGCGTGCCCCCCCCAACTCCATCCTCGAGCATCTCAGGTGTGGCAGGGGGGAGTGTGTCTCTGCTTCTGTGGAGACTCGCATGTGTGCCGGGGGAGGGATGGAGGTGAGCAGAGAGGAAGCGCGCACAAATGGCACGAGCATTGGCAGTCTCTGCTGCCACGTCTGGGTCCTCTGCAGGACGACATGCACAAGGCATCAGTGTATTGTTGTTGAGGCAGGTCCACATTGTGCTGCTTGTGCTTGTGTAAAATACATGCATGCTAGATGTCTGTCTCTGACATTCGGGGGACTTCCTTGAAAGCAAAGGACTTCAGGGGCACTTCAGTCATAAAGTGAGGACACTCTTGTCGTGGACAGATCAAGCGTATCCAGATCTTGAGTCGTAAAGTGAGGACACTCTTGTTGTGAACAGATCAAGCGGATCCAGATCAAGCATATCGTAAAGTGAGGACACTCTTGTTGTGAACAGATCAAGCATATCCAGATCAAGCATATCGTAAAGTGAGGACACTCTTGTTGTGAACAGATCAAGCGTATCCAGATCAAGCATATCCTGGTCATATGCAGATATCAGTTGGGCACGATATTGATAAGACCTTCAGGAAGCCTCTTCATTTGCAGGGCCCCATATTAGCATCCCATTAGCATGCAAAACTCGCTTTTTGACCCCAACCAGAATTTGTTGCTTTGCCGATCAGCTTATCAAAAAGCATTCCTCTCTGCTGCTTTTGCACCCACCTTCCAATCCTCCCTCTTTGGACTCTGCATTACCGGTCGGCGTCCTTGACCTAATTGCACCAACACCCCCCTCGCCTCCATCATCCTGCTCCCTCCCTCGTTCCATCCCACTCCCTCCACCACCCATGCCTACCGACACAGACTCTGCAGGCAGGCCTGTAGCACTAGCTGTTTCAGATGATGTGGCACCAGCCTTGGCGACAGCTGCATCAGTGCAGGAGCGATGCAAATCGTCTGGAAGCTCCATGGCAGTTGCACACATATTTGGCGCAGCCTCTCCAGCTGGACTAGCAGGGACTCGCTGCAATGCACTTCCCTCGCTCCTACGCCCCAGCACGTGCTGCCCTGCATCTCTTTCCCACTTGCTGCTGCTGGCAGCGGGGGCAACAGAAATGCAATTTTCAGTGCTGCCAGCCTTCCTCACACCCTGGCCTGTGCTGGATCTGAGGGTGGGTGGTAATGCTGTGCTGTGTGTGGGCGGTAAGGCTGGAGTGCCTGATCTTCGCTTTTGCTCATCTTCCTGCGCTGCAGCATCGAGAGCGTGCTGGGCATGGCTGGGGTTGTAGCCCTGTAAGATAAGAATGAGAAATTTGAAATTTGTGTCAAGCATTACTGATGCCACCAAGAGTCTGCTATTCTAGTTAACTGAGTACCTAGACAGAAGGAGCTCAGAGCACAGTTCATCGTTGCTGCAACCTTCTGTCCCATGATCCATCCCTGCGCAACGAGACCTGATCGTGTTGTGGCAAGTCAGCGTAATCACAAGTGTGAGAACAATATAAATTAAAAATGCTAGGCATGTCCCGTGATCCATCCCTGCACAACGAGACCTGATCGTGTTGTGGCAAGTCAGCGTAATAACAAGTGTGAGAACAATAAAAAGTAAAAATGCTAAGCATGTCCCGTGATCCATCCCTGCACAACGAGACCTGATCGTGTTGTGGCAAGTCAGCGTAATCACAAGTGTGAGAACATAAGAATGCAAAGCATGTCTCGTGATTCACCCCTGCACAACGATACCTGATCGTATTGTGGCAAGTCAGCGTAATCACAAGTGTGAGAACAAAATAAAAATGTTAAGCATATCCCGTGATCCATCCCTGCACAATGAGTCCTAATTGCGTTGTGGCAATTAAGTGTAATCACAAGTAAAAAAGCTAAGGCTACCTACATATGTCAGCGCACCTTGTTGAAGCTTACAAAGCTGGACATCATGAGGAAGTGCCAAACAAATGCAATAATCCGTGCTTGAGCTGCAGAACTTGCGAAAGGCATCTTAAAAAATACCATGTAAGCTGTTATGCTGCCCACGTGCTTACCTTGTTGGAGCTCCAAAAGCTGGGCATCATAAAAAATACCGTGTAAGCTGTTATGCTGCCTACGTGCTTACCTTGTTGGAGCTCCAAAAGCTGGGCATCATTAAAAAGTACCAAGGCAGCGCGGTGCCTCCGGGTTCCTGGGGCACGATGCTGTCCAAGTATAAGGCCATCAACAGGTAGCCACCGGCCTGCATTTTAGTTGTTCAATCTTACTTAGGCTTGGCCAGGACCATACATACGGTGTATATACGGTATTTTGGCAGGAAAATCACCATATGCGGTCATATATGGTGCATATATACGGTTCTGGCCAACCCCACTCTTAACTCACACCATCAAACAGGTAAATAGGATGATGCTGTCTGGGCATGTGGCCATCAACGGAGACACCGGCTTGCACAGTGCTTGCATAGTGCTTGCACAGTGCTTGCATAGTGCTTGCACAGTGCTTGCATAGTGCTTGCACAGTGCTTGCACAGCGCTTGCATAGTGCTTGCACAGCGCTTGCACAGTGCTTGCCATTACCTAATACGAGGATGGGACTGAGACAGTTGCTGAAATTGGAATTAGCATTGCATGGCCCCTGTGCACAAAACATTTTGCTACTTGGGACCAGAAGTGCAGCCTGATTAACCCAATCCACTTCCTTCCAACTGCAAAGCTGAACACTGCTGACCTGGCCAAGAAGGATGTAGTACATCTCAGACAGGTCAAGGATGCAATCCGGCTTCCAATAGCGGAGCTCCTCCTGCAGGGGAGTGGTTGCAGGGGAGCAGGACAACCAGCAGTGAAAATAGAAAATGACCAGCAGTGATACATGTGAGAACATGTAAGGTTTGGAGTCGTCTTAAAAACCAAATGATGCAGTGCAAACACAAAATGATCGGCAGTGATACATGTGAGAACTTGAACAGTTTGGAGTCGTCATAAAAACCAAATGATGGAGTGAAAATACAAAATGATCAGCAGTGATACATGTGAGAACATGAAAAGTTTAGAGTCGTCTTAAATCCAAATGATGCAGGTGCCTGAATGCATGACGGGATGTTTACACAGTACACAACCTGTAGTACGTTTGTTGGTCCATATGCAATCAGGGACCAAGTGCACACACGTCTCTGGACCTTTTGAAACAAAGTAATGATCAATAAGCACGTGACAGCTCATAGTTCATCACAGCTTTCAGGGGTCAGAGGTTCAGTCCAATGTAGCATCTTCCGCGAATGGCAACTAGAGTTCACAATTATTATGTTTATTGCAATATATAGTCTGAAAAGATTCTGTAAAACATCATGTACACACCTGCTTTTCTGGTGTGGGTGGCCGGACCCAGCAGTACTCCCCCCGCGTCTCCCACACAAGGCCCTTGTTGGTGCCTGCAAACGAATAAAGTTTGTGAGGCACACCCACACGTGCCTAATATGACTGCTGCTTTTGTGAGTACGGGAATATCAAGGGACTGGTCTCAATTCAACATACTTGGAAATTGTTCGACTTAATTATGTCACCGCAGCGAGATGAACATTTACACGTTTCTTCCTGAAATTGCAACCATATAATATTTCAAGGGCCTCTTGAATGCAGCTATAGCTGATATGCATCAAACTATTGCATCCTGCGTGCAATGAGTTCTTTCTTTGTCGGTCAACATGTTTTTTATTTTCTTCAATATCACGACACTCTCCCTTGCTTTGCAGCAACTGCTCACCCGTGGTTGCGTTTGCGAGATCCAACAGGCCCTTGGACAGCAGGCTCCAAGGAAAGAGAGAGAACACTGCCACAATGCCCTCATGCGTTGTGCCATTGTAGGGAAAGCCAAAAGACAGCACCATGATGAAAACCCAGGCAATAATGAAGATGACTAATGACACTGGCACTGCCAAGTCCGCCCTGCAAGTGAGCACGTAGCTTGAGATCTGTCTAACACCAAAGTGGCACATTGCTTTGTATAAGGGGACACACAGTTACATATGCATTCAATGATTTGCTAGTGAGAGTGCTCTGTGCTGTGGATGAATGGTTATTGTTTGCAGTAGCAAGCTTATTGCTGCATTTAGGGAGGTGTTTCTTTTCTTGGCAGGCTTGGAACTTTAGAATTGCTTAAACTGATCCCTGACAAAATCTTACTATTATCATTTGATGCCCACGGTGCAGTTTCAAAGGATATTGGATTGACCTAAATGATCCGCTTCTCGGCAACAAACGCAACTTGTATCACGGCTCAGGCATTTAAATTAGTGTTGCCCACATGCACTACTGGCCACCTGATGAGATCAAGCAGACGCACAAATGAGTCAGGCTAGAATTGTGCAGCAACCAACTTACTTCCTGACCAGCACAGACAGCACCAGGGAGCCGCTAGAAAGGGCTAGAGCTGACAGCAGAAGAAGAATGAAGAGCAGGGCAGGCTCGTTCTTCAAAGCCATATCAAACCTGCCACAGAAATGTGTGTGAACAGCGGCAGAATGAATGCCTTGCACGCCTCACGACTATACTTAGCTTGGCAAAGGTGGCACAGCGTTTTAACGTTTGTGAGCTTCCCTTCTCACTAAATTGAGGTATTTTTATTAGTCTGGAGGAAGCAACTACATGTGATCTATATGAAGAGAATCCTTGTGTGAAGTTGAACGGGTGAAGGAATGTATCGGGTGCAGGGCCTAGATGGTGCCACCTTGTCCATTTCTAATGCAAAGAGCAAATCCAATCCCTTGCCGTATTCAAATAAATATCAAACCTTTTCCACTACTTACTGAAAGGCCATGCAAAAGAGGGTCAGAATGGCCGCGTGGACCACAGAGTTTAAAATTTTCATACATATCACAGACGTCCAGTAAGCGCTGCACATGGACATAAAAGCAGGACAACGTTGAGATTATATGCTTTGGTATGCACGAACAAAGTCATGAACAACTCCGCAAGGGTAAGGGTTCTCTTGGTCTGATTGCCTTTGCTCCTAGCTATTGTGGCAACAATTAGAGGCCAAATACGCCAGGTATATAAATTCCACCTGTCTAGAAGTCCCATCGATACCATGGCCCCTCTGACTCCCGTTTCTCGCTCGCCCACCTGCAAGGGGAACCCAGAGCAGAGGTTTCCCAAGGCAGCTAAAGCTTAGCTCATTAAATATGGTTAGCTATTATAACATACTTCCCCACAGTTGTGCTCTCATGTGTCTCCCAGCTTTAGTGATCTACACAATTTTTATCATCACAAAGAAAGTAATTTGTATCAAATGTTCCAACCCACGCACCACATTCTGAAGCAGCAGCACGACGTTGAACATCAAAGAAGCCATAATGAACACTGGGGCCACGCGGCCTATAGTGCTTTCTGTCTCCAGGGAGGGGTGGGGGAAGTTCTTGATGGACACCTTCCACGCCAGATCCGGCTCTGTATGTCAAAAGTTGAGGCACAAACATAACGCCCTGCCTCAGCGTGCTAGGTTGAGGTGTTGAGGTGCTTTGACTTGCGATTTGAACCAACGCCAAACATATGGAAGCATGAATTGCAAGGATATTGTGTGTGGCCGTACCATTGATGGCTCGCCTAGCAAACTCCCTCTCAACAGCCACCTGGTGTAAGACAGTGTCATGTATTTTGGAGCAGATATATCGTTTATTTCAATGAATGATTTTGCGGATGTGAAAAAATAGGTGTATGTATGTGATAAGAAGGTTGGCCAAAAGCATACAGACAACCCTATTTGTGTAGGGTCGTCCAGGACAACCCGTGAAGGACGCTGGCGAATTTTACCTCCCTCACGGGTAAATTAGGCAAAATCCTTAGGTCCGCTCCCATATATATGGCAGCGGTGCGTATGGGTTAGGGTTCGGGTTTCTCACCAAACCAACCCTAACCCTAAACTCTAATACATGCGGTATGTATACGCTGCTTTTAGCAGAATATTACTATGCAAACGGACATATATGGTGTAAACAAACTGTCGTGGCTAAATTCATGTATTCATTTTGATGCAGGTATGGCTAATCTGCGTAAGTGACATCTTGATCTAAGATCAAAACCCTCCAGTGCTCATTTGAGCATGTGCACGTTTCAGTAAGTTTTTGGCAAATGATTCATCTTCCTAATGCTGGAGCCTGACCTGTAGAGGAAGCTGTAAATAGGTGTTGGGGTCCTGGAAATTTCCCTTGAAAAAGGCGGCCGTGTCGTTTGTCTGAATGGTGAATGCCAAAGAAGGGCTGACCTGCAATGACAGGGGTTGTAGGTACACATGGAATGTAACAAGCGCCAAAAAGGAAGGCTGCGTTAATCATCATACTCATTTGCTCATTGCAGTACAGAGCACTGTAATATTTACACTTATGCAGCCTTGAAAATTGCAAATGTTCAGATCAGTTCGGCATAAGTGGTAAGAATTTAAATGTACAACAGTCTAAAGGCTAAGACTTGAGTTCAAAAATTACAGCATAATGTCATAAAGCACAATATAATCAGGCATTTTGCTTTTTTTTGGACGAAACTAGTAATACACGGTTCTGATTGGAAAGCCGCCTGAACAGAACCCAAGTAAGTGATGTTCTCTGTTTTGTTGCGTACTTTTGCGCCAACAATCTTAATATAAGATGAAAAACAGTAGGATGAAAATTAGTAGGTAGCTTTGCTTCTTACCATAGTATCCATTTTCTTGTTCCTTCCTTTCACACTTGACAGTATTGTCTCACCTGGTCACCTCAGATTGTCTCACATTTTGTCTCAGATTTTGTCCCACAGTTTGTCTCACAGTTTGTCTCACCTGGTCACCTCAGTTTGTCTCACAGTTGTCTCACAGTTTGTCCCACAGTTTGTCTCACAGTTGTCTCACAGTTTGTCCCACAGTTTGTCTCACAGTTTGTCTCACCTGGTCACCTCAGTTTGTCTTACAGTTTGTCTCACGGTTGTCTCACGGTTTCACCTCAGTTTGTCTCACAGTTTGTCTCACAGTTTGTCCCACAGTTTTGTCCCACAGTTTGTCTCACAATTTGTCTCACCTGATCACCTCAGTTTGTCTCACCTGGTCTGTCAGGTTCCTAAAGTGAATGGCCCCCATTGCAGTCTGTGGGTTCTTGAGCAGATGCTCATCCACCTGCAATGGATCGTGGATGCAAACTATGCTGTTGCTGCACTCACGGTACGGATAGACATCCACAGCTAACAACGTTCCTGGGAACTGTCAGACACAAGGTGCAGCCAAACAACGGAAAAATGCTGACCTCCTCTCTTGAGGACATGCCCATGACTTGGCTGGAATCCAAGGGAGGGTCATTTCTCTGCCGTATCGAGGCCACGACGTCTTCCACTATAGGGTTGTCTGCTGGGGTGTAAAGGAAGCTCTTGCACTCCACATTTTTCTGGAGTTTCAGAGGCGTTCAGAAGGCAGCTGTTACTTCTTTGCAGGGCTACGACTCTACTTCTTTGTATTTCTGGTAAGGTGGGCAAGTGCAACATCAGGCCGTAGTTGTTTTCCTTAAAGGCTAGATCTGAGATCAAAATTTATGGCATGCTACGGTAATAGGAGCTTGTGGGTGATGCTGCTTCCTGATGTGCACTATTCAGGCATACACTTCACAACTTCACAACCTTATTCATCTCTGGATCTGCACGCGTCTGAGTAGCCTGAGGTTGCAGGTAGGTACAGATGCAGACTGCACAAAAAAAAATTGAGCACACCCTCCTGAGCTACTTTTGATGCACCTTGAGGTAAATGTTTTTATTACAGTCAGGAATGTTGTTGACCGTTGTGGCGGAAGGGTTTGGAGTGGCCTTCGCTCCTGTGAACTCAGAGCCTGAGTACTGCACAGCCTGATCCACCTGTATGGGGTAATGGGTAGACACAGGCACATAAAGAGTAAGGAAGTCTGCGCTCGGAATCCTTGTACGAGTTGCTGCTCGGTCAGGCTCTGGAGCATTTAAGGGCAAGCCGTGATGTCATTAGACATGCCTGGCTCAGCAGATGGTGCTTAGGTAAACATGGGGAACAAAAATAGCGTCCTGTCAAAGGCTAAGTAAATGCATGCTCATGGTTTTGCTTGATGTGTGCCGTAATCCATTGCATGCAAGCACTCGCGCATCATAATTAAGCCTATGATTGCCTTATGATTGACGCACCGCCCAGATGATGAAGATGACGAAGATGCTGGATATGAGGTGAGCCAAGTTGAGCTGCCATGAACGAGCTCTGCGTGTTTGTCAGGGGTGACAAGCCCATTTGCGAGGTACGAGCGCAAGTATAAGGTCTTATCGCTTGAATTGAAGTCATTTGCGTGCAGGAATTATACATTTCATGTTCCAACATCATTGATGCAATGCACGCACTAGATCTGGCTGACGGAAAAAAAGCAGGGCAACCAGGGGGTGCTTGCTGTGTTTTAATGAGGGGGGCGTGAGCTAACATTGGCAGGGGGGAGACCTGCCTGATGAGCACGTTTTTCTGCCCCAAGGCTGCGGACTGGCGCAGGTACAGCTTCCACTGCTGCCTTGACGAGGAAGTCATGAGAATTGCTGATAAAGCTGTTTAATAATCACTGTAGTGCAAATGCGCTGTTGATATCCTGCCTCAATTCCTGTCCTCACGTACGCAACGCCAGAAAACGAGAGGCTACATGATCACAACCCAGAAAATATCTCGAACCAAAAATTTTTCCGAACAATTTGCGTTGCAAAGGGGCGAGAACCTATCAGTCCGAGAAATCGGCAGTGCTCTTATGTTTGCGTAGAAATCAAAGAGCTCATTGTTTAAATTTATTTTACACTTCCTGCGGGGCTCTCTGCAGATGCAGCAGCTATACAAATATTAATATAACTATATTCATATAGCTATTTATAAATAATCTAATAGTATGATTATACACAGTGCGCAAATGGCTGCACTGCCACAAAGCAAAGGACTTTGCAATCCCAAACTTGGGCTTGCAAGAAGACAGCTGTCCTTAATTTGCAGGTGAGAAGAGTGGGACTGGTTCTGAATGCTTCCCTTTGTTTTTACTGCCTTGTTCGCCACATCATCCACCACACTTTCAATCTTTGAAGGTGTAAGCCTCCACAAAAGAACGAGGACCGTGCCCACGCAAAGCTCCCACAAGCGTGGAAGCAGGTGTGTGCAACTATTCACAAGCTGTGAAACCACATTTATGCGCGTGCAAGTCACGCTTGCATCATCACCAACTGTCATATGCTGCAGATAGGAGCAGGCCTGATGGCCACAGCCCTGGCCCTGAACATGGCCTTAGTGCAACCAGCAGAGTCCGTGTCCACAGAGCAGCTCCTGTTCCTTGATGTAAGCAAGAGGTCTCGCTTGCTTGTGTTCGGAAGTGCAGGCTGGACTTGTTACACCGTAATTCACATGACCGTACGCTTAATCCCATGCCATCATTATACTGGAGCTGCTCAGGATTACCCTGTATATGTGCAGTGTATATTATGGTTGCATAATTAATACTCACGCAGTGTTATCTTCTGTTTTGTACCTGCAGACTTGGCGTGCTCTAGACCGGGCATACGTTGACAAGACCTTCAATGGGCAGAGCTGGTTTAAGGTAAGCATTATCGTAAAGCTAGTCTTCCTTGCATATTCCGTCCACTGTGCTGAGGTGCACCTCCTCCCCCATCATATTTATTATTATTATGATAAGCTTCCACTAGTTCAGCCAATTTAGACTGCTGTGCATAGCAGCCACGCCGGACTGTTACTAAGACTTGTTGATAGGGTTGGCCAGAACCGCATATACATACACTGCATATGAGTCATATGACCGTATATTTGGTGATTTTCCTGCCAAAAGTACCGTACATACACCGTATGTATATGGTTTTGGCCAACCCTACTCATTTAGCTAAGGTACATATCACAGATACGAGCAATGGGACTATTTTAGATGACTTTCAAAATCACCTCATGGCGTTCTCAACTTTGCACTACATGTTGTACAAAGCAAGCAGAGCTTACAAAGTGTGAGTGGAGAGCCTGTGTTCCTATCACAGACATCCAACATGACATCCAACATGACATGTGTTTGTGTAAGAACCTGACCTCAACATCTCCTCCCTCCTGCGCCAGTTGAGGGAGCAGTATCTTAAGAAGGAGCCCATGAACAGCAGAGCTGAAACGTATGCTGCCATCCGCAAGCTGCTGGCCACCTTGGATGACCCGTTCACGCGCTTTTTAGAGCCCGCCAGGCTAGATGCGTTACGGAAAGGAACCAAGGGTGTGTACATTCTTACAGTTTACAACGCGCAAACACAGCATGTGCCATTCTAATAGTCTTGAGGTAGCTAGCAAAATATCTCTGGTAATGAGTCCATTTGCTCCTTGCAAGGCTCTTCTTATTAACCATGCTTCTGTCGCAGCACACCATAACGTGAAATATGAGTGGCCAAGTGTGCACAGCCAATTAATGGCTGAAATCGCAATCGTAATTGCATTGGGATCGACATGTCAAGCCCCAAAATATGTGATGGTTTTATACTCCTGCATGCATGCATGCCCATCATATCCCACAGGTGCTGTTGTGGGTGTGGGCGTGGAAGTCACATACGATGAGACGCAAGGGCAGAACGGAGAGCTAGTGGTAAGCATGCAGTTATGTGCATTTTGATCTTTGTTGCAGAAGCTACTCCCAGACACGTCAAGACGTTGCGCAGCATAGCTTTGCCATCCTGACATTGGTCTTTCCATGAAGCACGCAATTCTTAGCGTGCAAGTCTATTGGCAGATACTCATAGTGAAATGTGCGTCTTGCTCCCTTTCTTTTGGTGGACCAACAAACACCTCACCTATGGATGCATGCCATTAACCGGCTTCATCCTCAGCTTATTTTGTTCAACACAATATGACCTCCATCAGTGTTTTTCTGACTGTTGCGGCTTTCTTTCCTTCTAACTTACATAGTTTGCACTTTGCTGCTGGTGTTGGTGTTGGCCCAGTGCCAGAGGTACAATGGCTCTCATACCGTCCGTTTACGATCACTTCCGAAATTAATTAATAATTTGGCCAGAAAACGAAGTTTTCTATTATTTTTGGAGGCCTCTCCGAACTGAATTCGAAGTGATAAATTAATTATTTATAGTGGTTTTGAGGGTGAAAAGAGCTCCAAGCGCGCCAGTGTGAACCCCTGGCCTCAGCCGCAGCCTCAGCTTCAGCCTCAGTCACAGCTTCAGCCATAACAAACAGCAGTAGCATTGCACATGCAGCATTCACAGGGGTCTCTCAAGCTCAAAAATAATTCCCGACAGGGCCCTCGAAGTCAAAACTTAATCCCCAGACCCCTCACGAACTGATATCGAAATTTTAATTAATTATTTAAAAGTGTGGTCCCGAAGTGATCGTGAACGGACGGTATTTGCCTAACAGTTCTCATATTTGCTACTCCGTGCCAAACAAACTGTTCTCACATGTGCTACTCTGTGCCAACCTAACGGTTCTCACATTCGCTACTCTGTGCCAACCTAACAGTTCTCACATTTGCTACTCTGTGCCAACCTAACGGTTCTTACTCCTGTCTCGAATAGTGACAGCTCAGAAATTGGTCCTCAAGTTTGAGTTGCTGTTTACAGTACCGTTCGTTCACGATCACTTCGTGACCACACTTTCAAATAATTTTCGATTTCAGCTCGTGAGGGGGTCTGGGGATTAATTTTTGAGTTCGAGGGCACTTCGGGAGGGCCTTGTTGGGAATTGATTTTTGAGTTTGAGAGCCCCCCTGTGAATGCTGCTGCCTGTGTACTGCTACTGCTGTTTGTTACGCTGAGGCTGAGGCTGAGGCTGAGGCTGAGGCTGAGGCTGACGGTGTGGATGATGCTGCACAGTGCTCAGAAGCAGGGAAAGAGAGGTTAGGGGTTTACATGCAGCAATAGCCACACAAAGGGCAAACGTAAATGGGGAAGAGAAAGGGAAGAAAAAGTTGCAAGCCGTTTAGTCCACACGTGCCCCACAGGCCTCTTCCCAGCCTCGCCCCTTGCCTTTGCCTCTTCCTCTTGCAGCTCCTTGAGTTGCCTCTCCCTCTGCAGCTTCTCACGGTCCCGCTGCTGAGCAGCCAGCCTTTCAGCTGGGGACTGGGGCTTCAAGAACCCGGACAGGGGGTTCACACTGGCGTGCTTGGAGCTCATTTCGATTTTCACCCTCAAAACCACTATAAATAATTAATTTGTCACTTCAAAGTCAGTTTGGAGGGGCCTCCAAGAATTATTAAAAATTCTCGTTTTCTGGCCAATAATTATTTAATCTCTGAAGTGATCGTGAAACGATTGGATCTCTGATCCTTCACGCAGGTGTTCTTTGGTGCTCTCCTTTTGCCCCAGTCTGTAATCAATCGCCCATGGCCCTGGCCACTTCAGAACACTAGCATTACTCTGAACACGTGCAGGTATTAAACCCAGTGCCGGGAGGGCCTGCAGACAAGGCAGGAGTCCGCTCCGGGGACTACATAGTGTCTGTGAATAGCATGTCAACAAGGGGCCTCTCACTCTATGAAGCATCTGACCTACTCCAGGTAATGATACAGATTTGCTAATAACAGACCACTGTATAATCCTAATCCCTCTCTGACCAAGTGCAGGTTGTGGAAATTTCGACTCTGGTCCTACTAAGCTTCGACTCTGATCTACTAAGCTTCTGATCCTACTAAGCTCGACTCTGATCCTACTAAGCTTCGACTCTGATCCTACTAAGCTTCTGTTCCTACTAAGCTTCGACTCTGATCCTACTAAGCTTCGAATCTGATCCTACTAAGCTTCTGTTTCTACTAAGCTTCGACTCTGATTTCTACTAAGCTTCGACTCTGTTCCTACTAAGCTTCTGATCCTACTAAGCTTCGACTCTGACCCTACTGAGCTTCGACTCTGATCCTGCTAAGCTTCGACTCTGGTTCTACTAAGCTTCGACTCTGGTCCTACTAAGCTTCGACTCTGATCCTACTAAGCTTCAACTCTGATCTACTAAGCTTCTGATCCTACTAAGCTTCGACTCTGATCCTACTAAGCTTCTAATCCTACTAAGCTTCGACTCTGATCCTACTAAGCTTCTGATCCTACTAAGCTTCGACTCTGACCCTACTGAGCTTCGACTCTGATCCTGCTAAGCTTCGACTCTAATCCTACTAAGCTTCGACTCTGATCCTACTAAGCTTCTGATCCTATTACGCTTTGACTCTGATCCTACTAAGCTTCGACTCTGATCCTACTAAGCCTTTGATCCTACTAAGCTTCTAATCCTACTAAGCTTCGACTCTAATCCTACTAAGCTTCTGACCTTCACTAGGATACATTGCCTATTCTCCTTCCTTTGCTGGGTGTGTTGCCACCGCGTGTGTGTGCGTGTGTATGCGTGTGTGTGTACGTAGGTGCTCCTCGTCCTAGGAACAACTGCAATGTGAGGACAGATTGAGCCAAGGGGGAAGGAGGGCTGTGTGTGACACACACACACACACACACACACACACACACATGTATACACACACGCTTACACACGCCAGAGCAGTATTGCTGTTCTCAACAGTCCGTGGCCCAAAAGCTCTGTGTGGCTCCTGTTCTATCACTTTTATGTGGCTCCTGTTCCATCACTTGTATCGTGCAGTAAGCTGAATATGTGGCTCCTGCTCTATCACTTTTATCGTGCAGTAAGCTGATCCTGAGGCTGGTAACATGCAGGTCCCCCTTATTCCTGACATCGTCTTAAAGAGGTCAAGATTCCGTTCTTGCATTGGTCATGTTGGTATCAAGCTGAGCACAGCATTCAACATTCATTCCCTCCTGCTCTTCATTCCTTGAAGCGCCGGAGCTGGCCTCCCTTCCAAACATGTCCTCCCTTCCAAACATGGCCTCCCTTCCAAACATGGCCTCCTTTCCAAACATGGCCTCCCTTCCAAACATGGCCTCCCTTCCAAACATGGCCTCCCTTCCAAACATGGCCTCCCTTCCAAACATGGCCTCCCTTCCAAACAAGGCCTCCCTTCCAAACATGGCCTCCCTTCCAAACATGGCCTGCCTTCCAAACATGGCCTCCCTTCCAAACACGGCCTCCCTTCCAAACATGGCCTCCCTTCCAAACATGGTCTCCCTTCCAAACATGTCTGCGAATGCCCTTCTCCCGCAGGGCCCTGGTGACTCCTGAGCTTTTCCAAATCCATGCCGGTAGCATTTACCTAGGGTTGGCTAGAACCATAAATATACGGTGTGTATACGTTATTTTGGCCGGAAGTCACCATATATACGATCATATACGGTGTATATATACGGTTCTTGCCAACCCTATATTTACCCTATCTGCGTTCTCTTTCTTTCCTCTGCAGGGCCCTGAGGGCTCCCAAGCTGGGCTGAGAGTTAGATCTCCCGGGTCTCCTGAGCCTCGCGACCTCAGCATATCACGGTTGAGGGTCGCCCTTAATCCTGTGACGTACGGAGCCTGCTCTTCAGTCAGCAGCTCTGTTGGAGGTGTGTGTGCGTGTGCGTGTGCGTGTATGCATGTGTGTGTATGTGCCTGTGTGTATGTGCGTGTGTATGCATGTGTGTGTATGTGCCTGCCCTTCAGTCAGCAGCTCTGTTGGAGGTGGGTACTGCTTATTTCATTCATGGTTCCAGGTCCAGGGTGTCCAATTGCTGCTAGTAATGACTATCCTGGCTAATGATTTTTTTGAAAGTTTCATCAGTTCTGTTCATGATGAAACGCTGCTCTGGACTCGGTGGCTATGTGGAAGGGGCGACTTTTTAGTGGTTTGAGGCGTGATTTCTGAGTTGCTGCTACTGCTGAGCTATACCTACTCTGCCTGTGGCAACTCTTTGAGAGCAGCCCAGGGTGAGACGATGCATATGCACACAACACAAAACCCTTATTTTAAGCATTTGTCACCTAGGAGAACCCAGAGGTTACATTGCCAGGGCGCAAGCAGCAGACCTGTCCTTTTTGTTGTAAATACCATTCCAATAATGAGGCATATGTCATATATGGCATATGTAGGGTTGGCCAGAACTATACATATATACGTATGTACGGTGTATATACGGTGTTTTAGGCAGAGAAATCATCATACATACGGTCATATACGGTGTGCATATACAGTTCTGGCCAACCCTAGGCAAATGTGGTGTGCGATGCTTAGCTGCCAAGCTAGCCAAGCCAGGGGGTACATAGCACTTCTCCAAGCCGTTCGTTATTCGTTGTCGGAAAGGTGGAGAAGCTGTTCAAGCTGCCAAGTTGCAGCTTGCAAGAGCAACAATCCAAGTTGCAGCTTGCAAGAGCAACAAGCCATGCAAGAGCAACAAACCAAGTTGCAGCTTGCAAGAGCAACAAGCCAAGTTGCCGCTTGCAATAGCAAAATCACCTGCACCAATGCTGCAATGCAATACGCCTGCTATAATCGTGTCGCTGGTAGACTACGTATTGTCTGCGGTGTGTAAACTCTCGTTGGGGTCGCTCGTGCGTGTCCATGCACTCGTATGATCCTGCCATGTAGAGTGTTCTAAATGACCCTGCCTTGTAGAGTTTTCTGAATGATCCTGCCATGTAGAGTGTCCTGAACGAGGTCATCTCAGGCAGGTAGCCATTCCGTGGTTTTTCAAACACAAAGCAAGGGGTTCCTTACGGGGCCCACCTCGCCAGCTTTTGCAATTAATCAAGATGTGAATTTCCCATAGCTTCATCAAGCTCCTTGTGACCGTATTTCCCGTGGCTTTCTTTGAAATCACTAGGGTTGGCCAGAACCGTATCCTTACACCGTATTTGACTGTATGTATGGTAAAATTCCTGTTCAAGATGCCGTATATACCCGGTATAAACGTATGTATGTATGCATGGTTTTGGCCAACCTTAGAAATCACCGATACTGACTTTCAGGAACAAGTGAGGGTGAAGATAACGGAAAGCTTGGATATGTGCGCGTGGCGACCTTCTCTGGTAAAACGGTGGCTGCTTTCCAGGATGCCTTGGAAGATTTGAGATCCCAGGTGGGTACGTGCATTTGGTGTTCAAGTGTACTGTTCACGCTTTCTCCAGGAACAGCTGCTTTGATGCGTGTCAACAAGTATGGTGCTCAGAACCAAGGAAAGTGCAACATAGATGCTTCCAAATATGCGTGCCTGCCATTGGCTTTCTTCAAATGTCTATATTTGTAAGTGCAGTTCTCCCTCTGTAATTTCTAATGTCATGGAAAGGCTCGAGCATACATGCCCAAGATGTAGCAGAATGCCCAGGATGTAGCAGAATGCCCATGTAGCAGAATTCCATGCCCAGGATGTTGCAGAATGCCCATGTAGCAGAATTTCATGCCCAGGAAATAGCAGAATTCCATGCCCAAGAAGTAGCAGAATGCCCATGTAGCAGAATTCCATGCCCAGGATGTAGCAGAATGCCCATGTAGCAGAATTCCATGCCCAGGATGTAGCAGAATGCCCATGTAGCAGAATTCCATGCCCAAGATGTTGCAGAATTCCATGCCCAGGATGTAGCAGAATGCCCAGGATGTAGCAGAATTCCATGCCCAAGATGTAGCAGATTGCCCAGGATGTAGCAGAATGCCCATGTAGCAGAATTCCTTGCCCACGATGTAGCAGATTTCCATGTCCAGGATGTAGCAGAATGCCCATGTAACAGAATTCCATGCCCAGGATGTAGCAGAATTCCATGCCCAAGATGTAGCAGAATTCCATGCCCAGGATGTAGCAGAATTCCATGCCCAGGATGTAGCAGAATGCCCATGTAGCAGAATTCCAGGCATGCTTGGCATGTAATAATTACAAGAAGCAATGACCTATTGAAACAGCTTTGGATCATTAGAAAAAATCAAGTATCTAACTGCGGTGTTGACTTATGTGGTGCTTCCATTACGTCTGTTCAGGGGGCAGGGGGGCGTTTGGTGCTGGACCTACGAAACAACGGAGGAGGACTGTTCCCTGCAGGTAACGAAATAACGAAGGTAACGGAACAATGAAACAAAGACGGTTCCCTGCAGGTAACAAAACAAAACAACGTAGGTAACGAATTAATAAAACAAGGACTGTTCCCTGCAGGTACCATTTTTAGGGTTGGCCAGAACCGTATACCTACATCGTATATGACCGCATATTTGGTGATTTCCCATGTCAAAAATAACGTGTATACACCGTACATATATGGTCCTGGCCAACCCTAAACATTTTACATCGTTTCTACTGCTCTGACCAGAATAACAAGCATACAAATATCAAATGTTGTACGCTCTGCTTTGCTCTGATCAGAATAACAAGCATACAAACATCAAATGTCGTACGCTCTGCTTTGCCTCAACCTTTGTTGATGGGGGATGCCTTCACTGCCATGAGGTATTACTTTTGAATTTGCTCTTGTACAAGGTGTGTGGTGCTTGTCAGTTCCGTCAGCGATACAACTTTGTGGCTCCATCTTCAACTCATAGATTTGATGAAGGCCTCACTCTTGGAGTTTTTACTTTCTGATTTCTTCGTTTGCAGGTGTGGAGCTGGGCAGGCTGCTTTTAAATCAGGAGGACATTGTGCTTATATCAGACAGCCAGGTGAGACAGCAGAGTGAAAGAATGAAATGTTTGCTATCTTCCCACGACTGCTGCAGGATCCTGCACAACATCGTGCTCATTGCAGACCATCAGGCGAAACAGCAGAGCGAGATAGGAGTGTAAATCATTGCTGCTATATCTTCCACGACTGTTGATCCTGAGTGACTCCGTGCTAGTTGCAAGCCGCCGGTTGAGGCAGCAGAGCAAGAGAGGATGAGTTGGTGCCTTCATCCACGACTAGGCAGCAGAGCAGCATGAGAGGACGAGATTGGTACTTCATCCACGACTCTGTGATCCTGCAAGACATTGTGTTCAATGCAAAAAGCCAGGCGCGTTTTTAAGGCGACTTCCCTCCCCTTAATAAATGAGGGGAGCAGCAACTCCTGCCTGCGTGGTGCTGTCTCTCCCTGTCTTTTTGAGGCTACTGAGTAAGAATTGCTTGAGGCACTGCCTGTGTGGTGCTATTTCTCCCTGTCTATTTGAGGCTGCTGAGTAAGATTTGCTTGAGGCACTGCCTGCGTGGTGCTATCTCTCCCTGTCTGTTTGAGGCTGCTGAGTAAGATTTGCTTTAGGCACTGCCTGCGTGGTGCCGTCTCTCCCTGTCTTTTTGAGGCTGCTGAGTAAGATTTGCTCGAGGCAGAGTAAGATGTGCTCACCACCAGTACTTGATCAGCGCAGCAATTTGATCAGCGCAGCAGTTTGATCAGCGCAGCAACGCATGGGACAATGGTGTATTGGACCAACTGCCACAAGACACTGCCACAAGACGTTGACAGCACTGTGTATCACAGCACAAGCATCTGGGAGTGATGTTTGTATGTATGCCCATAACTGCAACACCGGTGCCAAAGTGGCTTATTTTTAAGGTTGGCCAGAACCGTATATATACACCGTTTATGGCCGTATTTTTGGTGATTTCCCTGCCAAAAATACCGTGTACACACCGTATATATATGGTTCTGGCCAACCCTACTTATTTTCGTTGATTAATGTGGGGAGTGGTGTTCATTGCCTATGTTACTTTTTTTCGACGTGCCACCCACTGCTACATGCAGGGAGTGCGTGACATTTATAGCGCTGAGGGCACTCCTATGGAAGCCAAAGCACCATTGGCGGTGCTTGTCAATAAAGGCACTGCCAGCGCTAGTGAGGTAAGCGCTCAGAATACCTGTGGGGTACATGTATGTCTTGCGCCCTTGTTGAAGTGTGAAAGATAATAGTGTAATGCAGAATACACAGGGGTTAGGCTACACCCTGAACCT
>Ga0307948_1000358_pt1 | contig 30819 bp, 23 predicted proteins | sample OrgLakmetagen280_FD_201824 | JGI IMG/M metagenome (GOLD analysis project Ga0307948, IMG submission 201824) | Saline water microbial communities from Organic Lake, Antarctica - #280 | ecosystem: Environmental > Aquatic > Non-marine Saline and Alkaline > Saline | place: Antarctica: Organic Lake...
ACCCTGTCGTCCCCCCCTGAACTGCTCGCGCGCTGCACCCTGGCCTTGCTGCTGCTCCTTGTCACTGTCGTCGTCTCCCCCCCCATTGTCTCATCAAGATGCTCTTGCTGGCTTGCCTCTTTTCCATCTTCTTGCCCAATTCTGTTTGCCTCACCAATATTGTCCCTTCCCAACGCCTCTGCCTGTGACTTATCCGAACCACTGCCTCTAATAGGGACTCCTAAAGGCCCAGCACCATCCTCATCCGCCTCTCCCTCTCCAAACTGGCTGGCAGTATATGTTGCGGCTACCTGCTCCACAAATAATACATTAAGTAAGAGATCAGAGGCAGGCCCATCAAAGATGCCCCGTTCAACAAGCAGCTAGCTTTTAAAGTTGGTAGGTTTGGATCCCACAGGCCTGGAACGTTGAGGCATCACATCACTTTTCAAAAGAATTGCGGGGCCTGCATCTAACAATGCTTGCTGATTCACACAAGTGCACGCACAGGTAATCAGACACGTCCGTCAACGAACAAACATTTCTGCATCCCACACACAAACACACGCGACATTCACACGCAAATATAGTGTACCTGTACCCAGCAGTAGATCCAGCGGTACGCGTGGGCCCCTACAAGTCCAAGCTCTGCTTCAACTTCAGGAAGGCTTGCACTGGCAGGCAGCTCCGTCACGGCCTGTGCGGATGCATGTAACATGTGTTTAATAGGCATAGGGAAAGCAAGGCACGAAAGCCTTTGCCTCATGCCGCTAAATGTTGCATCAACTGGTTGCATGCTTGAGCGAGGAATTTTGGAGGCTAGGAAGTCACTCCAAAAAGGGCAATTTGCTACATTGTTATAAAGGCTTTCTGCAAGCTGAGCTGCCTATGTTCAATGCACCTGCTGCAAAGCAGATAACGCCACTGCAGGCAGAGCCAGGGTAGTTGCACAGACGCTAGCCAGTGCCAGCATTCCGTTAAAACATGTGGGATCAGCTCCAGGGGCTAGGCACATGGGAATAACCTCCGGCACAGGGGGGGGCGAGTTTTCTCGACCAGCCCCTTCACTGGGAGCCCCTGCAAAGTTTACACAAGATTGTACACATGCATTGTATGTGTGTAAGTGTTTGTGTGCGTGTGTAAGTGTGAAAGCGCTTAGCCACGGAGCACAAACCAAACTGGAAGACTTTACAAGCAAAGCACCTTCGCTGGCGGCTCTACTTTGCCGGCTTGGCTGCCTGCTAGGAGTTTGGTGCTGGGGTGTGCCACTGCTTGCTTGAGCTGATTGTAGGTCTGGTTGCCTGCGGCCATAGGGGATGGGACAATGCAACTGAAAGGCAACTAGCTAGTGATACGTCAGACAAATGCAAAAAAGAAAGGGTGCCTGCCTGTGCTGTTTTCCCAGTCAAGCATCCTGCCACCACGTTTGAAGAAAACATTGGAGGAAAGCAGGTGCCACCTCTGTAGACCAGTGATAAGACGTGCAAGGAAGATCTGTATTATCACCCAGTAACAGTCCGCGTGATCAAGTAGGACAACCAAACACACCGTTCACGTGACGAGGGCGTCCTTGGGGGACCATCAGGCGCACTTCCAGCGTCACCACGGTCATCTGGCAAGCCTCCCTGCAACTCTTTTCCAGCAGAAGCTGGCTCAGCTCCTGAAGTTGACAGCTGGGAGGGGCTCGGGGGAGGGTGCAGGGTAGCTAATGGCACCAGGCCAGCTGCCTCTGCTCGCTGTAGGCCCTCCAGGCTGGCAGCGATGTCCTCTGCACGAGCTGCGTCACCTGTTGGGGACAGGCAGTGATATGCCAAGTAGCACCGATGAAACAAAACAAGAATGGTTGACGGCGTGTACAGTTTGCCTTCAAGTAATGAATGTGGTGACAGGTTGCATGGGAGCCTTACACCATGATGTAGCTACATGCAATGCAATCATGTGCTTGCATAGTAGAGTTCCTTAGGTGTTTGCACTTGCTCACAGTTTAAGTTGGCAACTACAGGTTCAGCTGGCAGGACTTATGCGGCCATACTTGCTCCAATAATGATGTATAAACACAATCACCCAAGCCACATATGCTCCAATAATGTAGTCATACATAAACATCATCATACAAAAACACAAGCACCCAAGCCACATGTACCTGCAGCCTGGCAGATCAGCAAGAGGAGCGTCCAAGCTTGAGGTTCTTGGTCGCTCCCACGCACGGCTGCCAACAGCTGTGTGAGCAACAGGCACAGCAGGCAAGGCTTATGAACATGTCCCTCTACATTGTGCTCTGGCAGCAATCTAACAAGTTTCCATGATGGCAGCAAGTGAACCAGGGACAGCTGCCATCCAATTGCTATCAGGCAATGATGTCAGGCCCTTGCACAAGGCATGTTTGTGCACCCTTTGATCTTTGTGTGCTTTTACAAATCATCACATGTGCCTCCCCCTGACACTGAGGAACGTGAGGATGCAACCTTTTTGCAGGCTATGCCTCCCATTTTGGCCGCAAAGAATACAGCCATGTCAATTACTCGATGCACTCTAACACATGAAAATAAATGCACGCATTCAGCGAGGCCGTACAGCACGTACAAACGAAATGCACACAGACACGTAGACACCCTCACTGACAAGAAGACACGTCCTACCTGCCGTGCTAGGTCCGCTGCCTCCTCCAGGAGCATACTGTCTGTGACTTGACCATGATGCAGCAGCAGCGCAGCCAAGGCCAGCAAAGAGGGCAAGTGTACAGCACTACGTGGCTGCCCTACTGCTTCCCCCCTACTATGGACGCCCTTCCCAGCGGAAACCTCAGTAGTACCAACATTCTGGCTATCTTCACTACTGCCCAGATTCTGCCTATCTTGAGCACCACTAACACCATGACCATCCCTGCCGCTCCCACCCCCAGGTCGTGCAGTGCTACACTGTGTCACTGGCAGCCCTAGCGCAGACCGCAGGGCCTGCTCTGCCCTGCCATGCCGCTCATGCCCACACCGCAAACAAAACGTGGCGTACGCATACAGCGCCTGCTGCGCCTCAAGGCAGTGGCCTGCTGCTGTGCTGCTTGGCCCCTGTGCCTGCCAGCTGTCGCCAGCTGTCTGTGCACTCTCCGGAGCTGCATTGCCTGCTGGGATATAGCTACCTTGGTGCATAGAGGTTTCAGCTGAAGAAGAAGGCAGTCCCGCTGAGCTTACGTTGCTGGGGCCCCCTGGCTTGTTGCCGGCCATAACCACAAGGCGCTCGTAGAGGGCTTCCGCACGCCTTGCTGCACCACTCACCTGCTCATGCAATTGTGAGTAATTGTGCCCACCAAATGATAGCATACAAACACCTGCCTTTATTCCCCAAGCATTCAAAACAGATGAGCAGTCAGTGCACAGATGAGCAGTCAGTGCACAGATGAGCAGTCAGTGCACAGATGAGCAGTCAATGCACAGATGAGCAGTCCGTGCACACATAAGCAATCAGTGCACAGATAAGCAGTCAGTGCACAGATGAGCAGTCAATGCACAGATGAGCAGTCAAAGCACACATAAGCAGTCAGTGCACAGATGAGCAGTTATTGCACACATAAGCAGTCAGTGCACAGATGAGCAGTCAATGCACAGATGAGCAGTCCGTGCACAGATGAGCAGTCCGTGCACAGATAAGCAGTCATTGCACACATAAGCAGTCAGTGCACAGATGAGCAGTCAAAGCACACATAAGCAGTCAGTGCACAGATCAGCAGTCAGTGCACACACACAAACATAGACCACACAGATACCACTCACCTCACACTCTTGAGCCAAAGCCTGCAGCCGTGCAAGCTGGGCCAACCATTTACTCTGATCTCCCCCCTCCTCACTCCCCACCACTTGCTGTTGCTGCTCTGGTGGGGTACTTGACTCAGCCGCTGCCTCTTTGTTGCAGTTCCCCATCAGTAGGGCTTCTGACATGGCAGACTCCAGGCTCGAGTAAAGATCTACCAGGAGAGAGGCCTGCTGCTGCTCACTCAGCTGGGTGCCACCGATGCCCCGATGGTGCTGCGTTGGTCCAAGCAATGGAAAGGCACAAAACACTTAGGGCTTCGGAAAGGTGATTGTGGGCTTGTACAAATGAGCTTAAACCTCTGCGTGCTTTTTTTGCTTCTACTTCTGTGTAATGGCATCATTTCATCTAATTGTTGTTGAACTATATGGCTGCACATGTCAGCGTCATTACAAGGGATGAGCAAGTGCGGCTCTTGCATCCCAATTCATGCTTACAAACAGGCGGCCAGCTAGCAGCTTCCAAGAAATACCAGCTGTTTCCGCAAACTAGCTTGGTTCGTGGCAGTTTGAATCACACCTGCTCCATGGCAACGCCCACACTGCTGTGCCGCAAAGCCTCACGAAGCTCTACAAGCTTCCCATTTTTGGCAAGCTGCTCCTGTGGGTGACAACAAACATTTAAGTAGGAATCTGTGATTTGCCACGTGTTTGTGCAGTTGTGATGGCCCTACAACAGCTTGTAGTTGTGCAAGGGGAGAGCCCAAAAAGTATGGTTGTGCAGTTGTGATGGCCCTACGACAGCTTGTATTTGTGCAAGGGGAGAGCCCAAAAAGTATGGTTTCTGGGCCTTAGGCTCAGTGCATACGAATCAAAATGACGCCCACCTTGAGTTGGTGAAGGGTGGGCATTGTATGTGCTTGCCCCTGGAGCTCAGAGCTGAATCCTTCTTGGGCCTCTGTGGGCTGATCAGCACCATGCAGCTGCAGGTCGACTAAAGCTCCCGCCATCTGTTTGACCTGTACAATTAAGAAAGTGGGAGAGTGCATATTAGGTTTTAAAGCTGCCTGAGAGTCAAAACGGTTGATTAGTTTTAATGGTTTTATTCCATGTTGCAATGTCGCAAACGTCGTGCCAAAAATTTGCCTATTTAAGGAATTTACTTGTGTTACAAGTCGGTGGTGCTACACCAAAATTACTACAGTGATTACATACGCAGCTTAGCAGTTGCACTTTTTGACTGATGGCTTAATCTGTAACATCTGTAACATCTGAACTATTTCGTCACCATTCCCCCTAAGTCCCCTGGGGCCATCAGAACTAAATTGCGAGGCCATGCAACAGCAGCACGAGCAAAAAAGCAAAATACTGGTGCGATGTGCATACGGATGAAGTCCCCTGGGACCATCAGAGCTAGATTGCGAGGCCTTGCAACAGCGGCACGAGCAAAGACGCAAAACAGTGGTGTGATATGCACACGGATGAAATCACTGTGGGAAATCAGCAGCGGATCTTGCTTGTGTATGCCCTCCCTAGGTTCCACAACACACAGGGTGACATGCTACTTACACAAGAAAGGCCGTCAGTCAGGATGCAGGATTCCAGGAATCCAGGCCAGCAACCAGGCCACCTCCTCTTTACATGCTGTTAATTCTTAAATTCACTTAATTTGTGCTCACACTGTCCCCTGCGTCGCCACTAATGGCAACCGAATTGCACAGGAGTAACGCAGACGAGCATGGGAGTAGCATGATTCTGGCTAGGGATTTCTGTCGATTCTCTTCGTACTGAACTTTTTAGCTCAAACATTTCTCGTGACCTGTGACATGCGCCCTAATAACATTTTCAGGAAATCATCAGACCCTCAAACACCTGATTGAGAACATCCTAGAAACAGGATAGCCTTGTAAAGTAATTACTGTGCTCCATGTCCCAGCTGGGATGTCCTTAATTCAATAACCTGTGCCACTATGCTATTCCACCTTAGACTCAGCGCACCTGCTCCTTAAACGCCCTCAAGGCTCCCTGTGCAGGGCTGTGAGGCTGCAGCTGCGGCCTAGGGGGTACCAACTCCAACAGGGGTCTGGAGGGAGGGGGCGTCCAGGCAGGCACCAGGGGCCGTGCAAAGCGCACGCACAGGCCTTGCAGGCTGCTGCCTGCCTCAGCCCACAGGCATTGAGGATGCTCGGGAGGTGCAGGTGTGGAAGGCAAGCCCTCTTCTAGCAGCTGTATGTGTATGTGTGGTGTGTGGTGTAGAAATATACACTTTTCACATCTTCAAGCAGAAAAGGAACATTTTATGTTAAATCCTCTGTAAAGTCACATTCTATACACACTTCACATTCTATACATTCTAAAGCATGGAGTTTTTAACACAAAGCATCTTAAATTCTCGGGCTACCGGTATATACAAGGTAAACAGGCCCTGAACTAGCCTGTAAAGGGAGGTCCAAACATGAGCTTGAGGGCACACCAGCCTGATCCAAATGCATCCCCCTCTTTTCCATTACAGTTTTGGCTCAAATAAGCCGCCCTTCCCTGCAAGTATCGCCCCTCCTTCTCAGAACTAAGCCCACCTTGATGCCTTTCCCTGAGGGAGCTGTGTAGTGTGGCAGTGCACTGACATAGCCAGGATCCGCAGGTACAGCATGCAGCGGGCATGGCTCTGCAGCAAGCACCTCGCAAGTCCCTGGAGTGAGGAGGCTACTGCTTTGAGGCAGATCAGCCACGCCCCTGTATGCTGTCCACGCAGGGTCAGCAAGGCTGTCTGATGTCAGGAACCTGCAAGCGTGCAGAGCGCACAGAGACCCTGTCGGCAATAGTGAAGGTAACAGCTATATACTTCAAGAGGAATGTAAAAAGAGCGTCGTGGCAGCAGCTTTGCTTATTCACATGATATACAGACATGACTATGTGCTTTGCGCATAGGAATGACCACCTATTCCAATCTAAGCAAAGAAAGGAGTCACACCTGGCAACTTCGCACTGCAGCTGCCCCCCGTCCTCCAGCATGTGCACCAGTGCCTGCACCTCCTTTGCACTCAGTAGTTCCCGCTGACAGGCCGGATCAAAGCACAGCGTGTTGGGTGCAAAGAGGCCAGGAGGGGCATGTGCGCCTATTGCAGCACCACCAGGAGCACCGGCAGTGGCTGTCCCAGCAGCCCCTCCTTCTGCAGGTGCCCCACTTGTCAGTGTGCCGTTGAAGAGCACCACAGAAGGCCCTCCTGGACAAAGAGCAGACATAATGGAGAGAGGGGTGAGTGGATGCAGTTTGTTGCAATTCATGGGAAGCTGACTACGCTTTTCAGAAGACTGCTTGCGAGGCTGCTCATGGTTAGGCAGCATAGAAATATTGTGCTTTTGAGTATTGAAAAGTGCTGAGTTTGCAAAATTTGTAACAAACGCGAGTTTACAAGAGCATTAGTTCGTGATTAGTGTGATTTGTCACAGAAGAGACACATCCTGGCAGCTTTACTGTTCAATATTTGTACTTGCTACGAGTATAAAACAGAAGCCAAAGCCATAACAGTGTGCTTTCAAACACATGGAATGATTACTACCCCAATGGGTGATCATGCTTGCAAGGTAGGGCACTCAACAAATTACTCTAAAAACGGAATAAAATAAGGTGGATGATGGTGAGGATGAAAGTTAGCATGTTTAGCACCTGGAACCTGAAGGCCTAGGTTGAGCTGCAGGGCGCTCCCTGACTTGTTATCAGTAGTAGCAGCTACAGCAGCAGACAACGATGACGGGATTGGCGTCACGCCGCCCTTGACCTGCACACAAATATTGGATGTATATTGCACCATATATATATGTTTCAAACTTAATGAGATTTATGTATTCTGGAGCTGGAGTGCTTGTAGCTCAGAGCTCGTGTAGAGTTCGTGTAGCTCAGAGCTTGTGTAGAATGTCCTACACACAGTGCGTGCTTGTTGCTTGTCTTACTACAATGCACTTATGCTTACAGCATTCAGTCAAGAGGAAAAGGTGCTACGTGTGAATCTTGTACAAACGTCACAAATGCTCTGATTTTTGGTGTAATTCTTGTTACGTTGTGGTCTATGGATTGGTATTGAGGTAAGTAGCAAAGTGCAAGTGATATTCTATATATTTGCAAGCCCCATAATCTGTATGTTGTGTCAATCACAGGCATGCATTTGATATTCTGGCACTCTGTAACCCTGTTGCCACAGCATGCGCCGTCTATTGAACGTTCAAGCATGTCACCAACAATTACTTTCAGACATTAAAAAGCAAGCACGAACACTCACACTCACACTCACACACACGTACTATCACACACCAACATTCATCCCAGACCTTGTGCGCTTGAAGCCGTCAGCCGTGTTGTAACTTGAAGCTCTCTCTATATATATCTCTCTCTCTCTCTCTCTCTCTCTCTCTGCATCAGTTACAGTCCTCCCCCACCCAGCATTTTGACTCGGCTGTTGCGGATGACCAAAGCACGTTACCACACTCCATCTCCCTTGCTCATATGCAGAGTGCACACAGACCACTGACCTGTAACTCAATGATGTTGCAGCCTTTGGCTATCTTGGGCGTGAGAAAGCGGTAAGGCTGGGGCTCTGCTAGAAAGTCTGGGTCATTTGAAGCGGCTGTTAGGATTATTGGGTAAGGCATACAAATGTTTGTAAAGGTGTCACAAAGTAGGAAGACAAAGCATGGTGCATGCGTAAACTATATTTGCCAGGAGAGTCATTCATGTTGTGTGAGCTAATAAGGTTTATTAATCAGTGCAATTGCCATATAAATAACAACAATAGAAGAGCTGCTGGCTGGCTGGGTCTAAGTGCTAGTAATTTCGCTAGGATAATGACTATAATAAGGTTTATTAAACAGTGCAATTGCCAAATAAATAACAACAATAGAAGAGCTGCTGACTGGGTATAAGTGCTAGTAATTTCGCTAGGATAATGACTCACGATATAAGCATAAGGGGCAGGTGTAATCTTGTCAATCAGGCCAAAGTCTTACGCCTCACCTTAGCTTGGCACGGCATGATTACAGGTGTAACAAATATACGAAGCAGAACTCACCGAGGGATTTGTTGGTGTTTGACCGGGATAGGGACAAGGGGGGCGGGCTAGAATGCTCTGCGACTTCTGAAGTGTCTCTGCTTGGAGGAGGGGGAGACCGGTGGGTGAGCCACAAGCACACTCCGTGTAGCTTGCCTGCTATTGCCTGATAGGATTCAAACAAATTGAAGTAACGACTGGGCAGGTGCACATCTTGACGTGGAAAGCACGATGCATACCAAAGCATTGCTTGCATACTCTCACCTTGCGCTTAAGATTTAGCTCAATCTCTAATGATATACTAAGTGCAAAAGCATTGCGTAACGCACACAGAAGTCCGTAGAGCACACGGGTACGTGTCTTTGCTTGAGAGTAAGTGTCGTTCCACGAGCTTAATAAGAGCAGGTACTCAAAATCTTTTACACGGAAGTATTTGTATTAAAACCTGGTACGGAAAAGACCATCACATCTACTCACTCTGTAGGAGTTGGGGATTGCCGTTGGGTTGGGCACCAAGTTGAGCGTGCCCGGGGTGATTTTGCTGGCTCCTAATCCAAACTCTAGGACATCCACGTCCGCCCAAGCAAGTGGCAAGTTTGAGCGTGATTCGTGCACAGCCACACGCACACTGCAGCATGATAAACGAAAGGTAGTAACGTGACACTTGTAGTATGATCGGAGCTGGATAGATGCAATGACGATGAGCTAACTAGAGGTGTGATACATTTCAGCACGGGTCGTGAAAACATTAAACTGACTAAGCACCAGACACCCAAACATTTGTTGTCACTTACCTGTTGTTGATGAGCTCGTGCATGGCTTCCAAGCTGGCATCTTTCCTGAACCTGCCCTCCCACGTGTATTCGTATCTGCCGCCTTCCTCGTGCTGCACTGGCGCACTGGACAAGGGAGCCCAGTCTCCAGGATATGATATTACAACGTGTGTTTGAGGAGGGCCTTCATTCACGGCATTTGGGTCCACGGTCTTACGGGAGGGATTCGCTGATTTCCCGCGCTCTTGAGGGGGTGTAGTGGGCTTCAGGGGCTTGGCCTGTTTAGCACGAGGGGTGTGCACGCGCTTCATTCCTTGCTGCAGAGCCTTGCAGTGACATGCGGTTAGCAGAGGGCCTGGACAAGGGTTTGCTTACCAGAGTCAGACTGGACGACTTCACCGAGATGTTGACAAAGGCCCCGTGCGGATTGGTGTCCACACCAGGGCCAGCAGCAGCTGCTTTAGGAGCCATTAAGGTTTACTCAGACATTCAGGTTTGCAGGTTTACCCTCAACAGGCTCTTTGGGATCATGCGTTGTCTCCAAGGGTATAGGCAGCAACGAACGGAGTCCTTAGAACATTGCAAGCTTTTCACCAAGGATAATTAGAATTTAAAATTGTTAAGTATCATAATTATGAGCAAAATCTGTAATAGTTGCCTCAGATGTCTGGGCCAGAGGGGAGGAAAAAGGACAAAAAATGACAAAACGCGCATTAGGTAATTATAAATAACAACATAACAACAGCTTGTAAAATGCAAATCGCCACTAGAGCGCAGGCAGGAGCACACCTAAAGGTTCGCCACACGTACACGCACGTACACATACATGTATACACGCAGCACGCAGCACACATACAAATATATGCATGCATAAATCTCTGTGCACGCACGCAGCCCACAAACTCTCTCTCTCTCACACACACACACACACACACACACACACACACACACACACACACACACACACACACACACACACACACACACACACACACACACACACACACACACACACACACACACACTCACACACACACACACACACACACACACACACACACACACACACACACACACATACACACAAACACACACACACATACACACACACATACACACGAACACACACACACACACACGCCCAGAGACACACACGCAAATACACACACCTCCCTACACACACGAGGACACTCAAAATACATCCGATCAATGCGTACTGCACAGGCATCGGCGCGCAGCGCATTTAGCCCTAGCCTGATGCATCAGCCTCGTGTTGTGGCCCGCTCATCCACCTCTGCAGCTGGTGCTGCAGGGTCGGTGCCCTCCCCTACAATGCGGAGGAGGGGTCTGTTCTCTGCTGTGGCTCTCGTAGCAGCTGGTGGGTGCAGCTTATTTCATATCCATGTGTTGTTTGGTACAAAGCTCTGGTATGTTCACGCGCTTTTGAGCGGTTCAGTCGTAGCACGCACTGCTCCATGACTGGCACAAACCACAGGGGCTTCCCCTATTATGTCTGCCTCTGCCGGTGGTGAGATGAACACAGCAAAGAACGGACTGCAATGGATTGACGAGTTGGAGGGAACTGGACCATCTCCTGTAAAGGCAAGGATGCTCGATTTGCCTATCTGTCGAGAAGCCCTCGTAGCAAAGTAGTCTCTAGGCTACTATCTGTTTGCCTTCCAGAACTAGTGTGCAGCATCAGACACGAAAGACCAAAGGCTCAGCAGCAAAATAAATGGATTGCCACCTAGCAATTGCAAAACAGTACTCACTTTCTCACCTCTTACACGCCGCTTGCGCAGGGAGCTCGTATCAAGGCTCACTACGCGGGCCGCCTGTTGAGCAATGGTGCCGAGTTCGATAACAGTTACAAGCGTGGACAGCCCCTGGCGTTCTCTGTTGGCATTGGCCAGGTCATTCAGGGGTGAGGAGTTAAAAATTCCACCAAAATGCTGAGTTCAGTGTGCAACATGTCAAATGTAGTTCTTGGAGTAAAGCAAAGTCATATTACTTGTTACTTGTTTTACTTCTTATTCATGTTCCATGTTCCATCTTTAAGTTTCTATCTCATTACTTCCTTGGTCCTCACACTGCTCTTCATTTTGGGCGTGAGCTGAATTTGTTTACATTACCCAGTATACCCATCCCGCTACCCACCTCCTTTCTTGGCCTCCATCTTTAAGTTTCTATCTCATTACTTCCTTGGTCCTCACACTGCTCTTCATTCTGGACGTGAGCTGAATTTGATTACAATACCCAGTATACCCGTCCCGCTACAATCTCTCCTTTCTTGGCCTCCTTCTTCCCCTGGTTCTTGACGCTTCCAATCAAGCCCGGGCATTCCGTGCCCTCGTTAATGGGTTAATTCTAGCACTTTAAATATTTGCTGCCATTCCACGACGCAATCAATATAAGACTGAGTCACAACCTTGCAGCAACACACACTTTCATGTAGCCAAGAAAGCATTGAATACATGCTTGAATCTACCATCAACTTAAAATCAGTCTAAAACCAAGTTCTCTTAGTTGTTTCAATCCCATTGAATCAACAGCCTTGATTTTTTAAGATGTGCAAGAAGATTACTGAATTGGCCGCCTATTCTTCGCAGCTGGGATCTTGGAATCATTGGATCTGAGGCCGAAGGAGTGCCACCTATGAAGGAGGGCGGAAAAAGGAAACTGGTGAGCCTCATTCTTCTTTGCTCTCTTGCACACTTTCTTATACATCAGTGACTGACAGCAGAAGCTCGTTTAAACCCGCTGTAACATCTGTAGATCATTCCTCCCGCACTGGGCTATGGTAGCAGAGGGGCCGGGGGCATCATTCCTCCCAACGCTACACTCGAGTTTGATGTTGAGCTAGTGAAGGCGCGTTAACAAGCTTTCCTCAGACTCACTATCAGTGCTCTCCTAGAATGCCGAGAAGTTTGTCTCCTTCATAGTTGTTAAATTGATATGCAAAAGCGACTGTTCATGTGGTCCTGTGCAAAAATTACGGCATGGTGTATAGTGCACACTATTACTATATTGTCCATAAAGCATTGTAAAGATGTAAAAGAGTTTACTGGAAGAGGGTGTGATGACACACCCAGTATGATTGAGGACAGGTAGTCGGAGCTGGTCTGTGATGTATAAAATGGTCATGGATGTGTGACAGCACCCGAATGTTTGCATCAAGGCTTAATTTTGTAACAATAACAGTTTAAGTCCAGTGATCAAGCAGCCAGCCCAAATTAGGTGTAAGATGTTGCATTATGAATTATGGGCTCCAATGGGGTTGCTAGCTAAGGCCCCCACCCCCCAGAAATGACAACAAGCCAAGATTCAGTCGACATTCAATACTTTGACAAAGCGACTCAGCTCCAATACAAACCTGACCCGCAAGGTCATTGCCAAGATAGTCGATGAACATACTTGGTCGCTTGGCCGTCTGATGAAGAGGAAGGACCAGGTCATAACTGATGTCCATCACATAACTACCAGCATTCCACAGATGTGCTCTGGCAATACAATAGAGAGTATGCATTGATATGCAAGCTAGGGGCATCCAAAGTTGTAAACCAGATGTTTGAGTTTGACAACGGCATTAACAACTTGACTGACTGGCAAAAAATTCGCCCCGAAACGAAGGCAAGGGTTCAGGGTGATTGGCAAATACCAACATCCCAGGAGCAGTAATTGGTCTACTGAAGGCCAAGCTAGTACCATTGAGGAATGGGCCCTTCAATACCATTCAAAAGCGTCCTTATGTTGTGCAAGCAAGATTCTATTTGCATGCAAGGATCTTCGATATCTTTGCTGCAAAATTTGTTGGACACCCATAGCAAGGAAAGAACGAATGAAGTAGAATAATGATGATGATGATCTGACCACGAGCAAGGTACGTTTCAATGCAGCACATGCATTTGCACCTACCATTGGGATTGCCTTGCATATGCAACTTGGTTCTTATCACAACCAACAAGATGCCCGCCCGATTACAGATCAATTAGAAGAATGGCACTGTCCAGCCTGCCAGGGCTTCTGGCTGAGGAGCAACGGAATACTCGGCATTAGACAGACAGAGAGCGAAATATGGCTGGTCAATCAATTGGGAGCCAACATGAGAAGCAGCAAAGATGATCAGATCCAAGCTAATCATGTAAAAATGACTGAAAAAGATGAGCAAGCACCATGTCCACCTCTGGCACAAGAATTAAACATACGGACAAAAATATGGATAACCCGGTAAAGATTGGAGGATCCCAACAGACATACTCCCCAGTGGAAACCTACGCTAGTTTAGCTTGGATTACAAAGGCCTCCAGCCTGGCATGGCTGCTCAACCTACAGGTCCCAACAAATAAATAAATCAAAAAGATCGACAGCTGCACTAATGAAATCGTAAACCTCTGAGTAACGTGGGGGTCTGTTTGGCAAAGGAGACCAGAAAATCATGAAAAAACGTGTCAAGCATATGTCCTTGCACCAGCATTTTGAAACAGAAATTTGGGAACAGGAAAACTTGAAAGAAGCTCCAGAAAACCTACGCTAGGCAAACATATCAGGGACAAAGTTCATTTTGACACAACCTACTGACATACAAATCGATACGAAGGGTACAGGCAGCTGTGAACTATGAAACTACAGACTGGTTGATCTTATCAGACCACCTCCAGTACGAGAGACAGCACATGACAGTGAGCAATACGACATACCTAGCCAACCACCAAAAGCAGAGGACTGGCTAACAAAAGTTATGCTTCCCAAGTTCCAGATCCTCCCAGAGGTGACATGTGTGTACGGCATAGATAGTAAATGCTCCGGCACCATCACCCCTCAGCACCCCACATTTTATAGGATGCATACACTCCTTGTCACCAAGGCGTACACACCCTGCTGAGTCCCCCTGCCTATCCAAGACCTTGCAACAGAAATCATGGACTTCTTCACCGACTCCCAAGACTTTCAATGACAGGCAATAATAGTACCAAGGCTGAATGCTCACATAATCGGGCTCTGCCAACAAATTGCGTGACAGCCTTTTGCTACCATGCTCTGGTCACAAAAAAAAAGAATGGCTTCACCTCTAGAGTTTCAAGAATTATGGACAGCCCATCCGGGTCCAATCCAACAAGGTACACAGGGTCCAAAAGCTAGATGGCACCTACCACATGCTGTCAGGCTGCGGCCATCCCATTGTAAATAGAATGATTAGTATAATAGGCATAATGCTGCTGGTCAAATGATTATAAAAGCTATCCAACAAGGTACACAGGGTGCCTGCCTGCTAGCGCAAGCATATGTAGGGAGTCGTGCAACAATGATACAACAAGGCATTATACGCCCTTTAGAGGGGACACAGATAGGAATAATTCCAACTTGGCTCTTACCTTCCAGTCTCAATGCACAACAGTGGCGGAAATTTAGCAAGGCAGCTGCAATCATAGTTCCCAGCAACCACGCCCCAAACAAAACCCAACAAACACGTATCAAACTATGTCCGCCAATAATGCAAGGAGAGCTGCCCGTGATAACCGAGCAGATGGCGCTGCCAGTCCATACCCTGGTTATGAAACCAAGAGACATACAACCAAGCAAACGCGATACACACTTAATCAAAATCAAGTACCGTGTAGACACTTCCACTATCCAACAAGCAGAAAAGGCACGAGAACAACAGAAGCTGCTAATGCCTCGCTTACTCGGACACCGCAAAAACCTCCACGCCATCCTGCTAGGAGCAACCGGCACCGTTTACAGCAGCTACACAAGGAAACCACTCCACATCCTCGGAGCTACTAATCTAAATGCCACAGCACTCATGAAACATTGAAGCCTACATGCTATCAGATCCGCGACAAGAATCATACAGATGAGACAAGACAATGAACACAACCCCCACAAATATATGAGCAATACTCCTGGTGGTTCGCAGGCTTCTGCCTCCCGACCACCTGATCCCCACTGAAACGCCTTTCCTCTTTTGTGGGATGTTGTGTGTCTCTACGTCCATTGGGTGGTGCAGAACACAAAACAATATCCTTTCCTAATCCATGCCAGTGGTGTTTACACTATATGCAAACCTTTTCTTTTTTCTTCTTTTCTTTTCTTTTCAGGCTCAAACAAGCAAGAGCGCCAGGCACAGAAACTGATTTCCACTTTATAGAAAAGCAGCTACATCACTAAACAGAGCATGCAGCTGTCCTGCACGTACTTACTGACGTTTTCTTCTGGCTGCATTATCACTCTTTATGCTCAGCATTCTTTTCAGCAGGCCATTGCTTGAGCTAAGATCTTATTGCAGTTCACATTTGCATAAAATCTTGCGTCCAAGGGACACCACACACAAGGCCAAATGATTTGCCATTGGATGAAATCTAGGCGGGTGGCATCCAGGCCTTTCACACCACCCACCTCCTGACGTATAGCATAGATGATGTAGCGATATAGCTGCTCCATTCTTATGCCGCTTTGGGTATGAGTGTAGCTTATACCAATATGAATCTCTTGCGTTCAAACAGTAGGCTACTACGTTTCCTGGGCCTATTAAGAGACAAGCAGAACAGCAGGAGTCCCGTGCTGGATGTATAAGCGATTTTCAAGCTAGAGAAGAGCTTTACACATGGCAAGTGACCTTGCGTAATCCAGGATATCATTTTATTTACCTTTTGAGGTACTACTCTTAAAGTTCATATCATTGCATCTACGTCAAAACAGAGAAGCCACACGAGTATGATTCGGCAGCGCCCAGAATAACGAGAAAAACACAAGGCACACCGCCAGCTTGCACAACTTTCACAGTTTATTTGATTTATACACCCACATCGCAAACTGCAAAGTGGCTCTTCAAAGGTCAAACTCCAAACGCATGCAACCTATGCTATATTAAAAACTTTCACAAAATGCAAGCACGTCTGCGCTTAAACTCCAAAATAAATGTTTGCAATGGCAAGAGGGAAACCTTGCTACCTCCAGGTTTATGCCACTATTCGGATAGCTTCCAACCAGTTTTCAACAGTCATATTGTGCAGCATCAACCCACAGAAGTTCTAGAGCATTGACACTGCCAGAGTATATACTAAGCCTGGGCAAATTTTATTTTGGCCTTAACAGGGACACCACTGCTTGCCTCCCATGCCTTCAAAACCAACTCAGCACGCCCAAACTGCATCTCCACTTTGATATCTGCGTCACGTGCATCCTTAAAGGAGGGAGGCACATCAATTTTTACAACAGCTGCAGTTTCCTGCATGTCTGGGTCTGCTTCGTCAATGTACCTGTTGTGAAGTGATTACAGTAAAAGTGTAACAACAGTGTAACAAGAAAGGATGTGTTTGCTTTGTTGTATTGAGCCCCTGAAATAAAGAAAATTGTGAGCACAGGGAAACCAAAAGGCAAAATGCTCCTCACCGAATGGAAGATCCAGCTTGGTCAGATGCGTACAGCCTCACTTGAGGCCTAAATGTGTCGCTGTAGAGAGGATGCACCGTGTGCACAACGCTCATGTTGCTGGCCACCTAAGTTTGTGCAAAGCAACAAACATATGCTGAATTAAGTTTGCACACCAGCCTCTCGCATGTGTGTATGGAAGTGATGTAGAAATCGTGGCAACTCCTGAATGTACCTCAAAACTGCAAAAGAAGCACATACCAAATCATCCTTGGACACAAACAGGATGAACCCCGCATCTGTGTACATGATGCCAGTCTCCTTGTGAATGAAGGATCCAGGAAAGCCTGGCTCGTACCACTGGCAAGTCCTGACCCCGTAAGAGAGCTTGGACTTGCGTGCATTGATGAGCTCAGGTTGGCTGCAGGCGCGCACCGCCCCTGTGCAGTCAGGAAGATTGTAACTGACAGTTCGACTTCAGCTGATATTGCCTTACAAAATTAAGTCAGCTAGAAGCTTGCATGACTAATCAAAATTACAGTATCTTCTGCACATTCAGCTGCTGAGGGTGCTCTTCCCATCCATTACCTAGCAGCACTGCTGAGTAGGGCATGGGAGGCGTGATGAGGGAGCTGGATTTTTTGCCGTCAATCAGGGCTGAGTGCACTCGCATCTGCATTGGTAAATATAAGGGTACTCACCAAAGGATATCACAAGGGGTGGAAATTGGAGTCTCGCTAAAACTATCCAGATAATCTAATAACAATTTAAACAAAGAATGCACAGGCAGGTTTACTGGCACAACAAAATATAAGGCAAAATACGGCACGCTTACTCACTGAAAGGTACTTGCTTGAAGCAAAACCGCCACTGAGCAGTACCTGGAAATTGAAATATCAGTCTAGAATAAGAATTAAACAAATACCACCGACATTTTTCACCTACTTGACCAAGTTACAGATTGGCTGAGAGAAACCTTCTGCTGAAATGTTTAAGACGAAAATTGAGCTTGCAGAGTCAGCCTGGATCTCATATTTGTGCAACAACAAAAACCTACCTTATCACACTTCTGACTAGGGGACAGCTTCTGCAGTTGCTGTAATGCCAGCTGGATGGTCTGTGTCACAGGCTCCTCAAACAGGTTCTCGAGATTCAGCGTCACTGCACTACCCCTGAAGCTGCTGTTACCAGCCTCGATCAGAGCACTCAAGGAAGGGGGCACCAATATGCTGAAAAGTAAGGAGCATGGAATGCTAGAGCTGCTTAATCTACCCCCAAAATACTCATTTTATTCTTCAAATTTACAGATGCAGAACGTTTAAAACGGTTGAAGTACTGGACGTGTGCGGTCCATGCGAAATCGATGGTCACCCTGCACTGTTGTGTTTGTGTATGTGCATTGCCGATTGGCAATTATTTATCGGATAGTTTTGCGACCAAAGCTGCTAGTGACTTGGACTGAATTTAAGCTCATGTGTATCATGGAATGACGCGTTACCTCACAGATGAAGTACTCTGAAGTGCAAGGTGTGCCATCCTTTGGTGAAGGCCTCCAGATGTGCTGCCAGTGTCTCCCGTGAATGAGCACTTGCGGCTCTCAAAGCTGTTGTGGTGCATAAAGGAACGACATTTATTTTAGCAAGTGCACCAGACAGCAAGACAACTGTCTATGCAAAGATCCAGATCAGCCAGTGTCTCCCGTGAATGAGCACTTGGAGCTCTTAAAGCTGTTGTTTTGCATAAAGGAGCGACATTTATTTTAGCAAGTGCACCAGACAGCAAGACAACTGTCTATGCAAAGATCCAGATCATCTCCAGACCAAGCAGAGGCTGAAATGCCTGATTAGGTCAATGTTTGTTCCTGATAATTTAGATGGCTTTGCAACTTGCATATTTTGTAGTTAGATTGCTTTGCAACTCTCACTCAGGGGGCTCCAACCAATCGCTCTGGATTGGTCGCCTTACTTTGCATGATCCCACCTTTCCGTAACCTGTCGCAGCTCAGAAGGGTGCTTCTTGATCCACTGGTCATACGCCTCTTCACCGACTGCAGCACGGTACGCCTTCCTGCAAACCAAGGCCAACTGTTGCTTCAGTATGCTTTTGAAATTGCTAATGCATAATAAGCAGCCCGTTATTTTTATGAATGTGAATTGCAGTCTTGTGATGAAGGCATGTGAGATTGGCATTCCTCAACAGACTTATAACAGGATGAGAGCACAGATTCACCTCCGCTTCAGCTATGCAAAAAAAGCTTGAGGCCTGAGAGTACCCAACCTACTTGAAGGCCTCATCTACCATGACGCTGCCACACATTTTGGCGTCTGAGTGGACAGCCTCGGCCAGCACAACACTGCCACCGACACTCTTGCAAGTGTGCACCGTGACATCCACAGTCCCTCCTCCAGCATCTACTACCATCACAGTCTCCCCTGTGCATTCAGATAGGTTTGCAGGCAGAAGTCATTTTGAGAAAGCTCGGTAATTCAGTGGGGGGCTCATGGATAGCTAGATAATCACCCAGGATACTAGATTCCCTCTCAAACTGCCGATTTCAGTGTATTTATATATGAACTCCAGTTCTTGTAGTGCAGCAAAATTATTAGCCTTTCTCTTTTCTTATCTGTGTTTCTCTGTTGTTTCTCCATTTTTGAATTTCCTTGATCCTCATAAATTGCTCTTCACTAAAAGCTTGGTTTTTCTTTCATGTGTCCATTTTCTTATGCTATTCCTCTAAGAGCAAGTTGTGAGGGCACTTGAGCGGTTGTCTGTATTTCCTTGGAAATAAAACCCTCGTTACTGCATCTCACGATGCAAATGAGAAAGAACAAACCGGACCCACCAGCAAGCAGTGGGGGCTGTGCTGCGTCTACCAATGCGTGGATGGCTGCTGCCTCTGGCTCATACACAATAGCAAGGTCATCGCTGTTAGGCGTGCGAATGAAACCTGCCCGGAGCGCTGCATCTCGCATAGCCTGCTTGTTGGCATTGGACCAGCAGGCAGGTACGCTGAGGCACCTGAAAGAAGTTGGAAAGTTCAGCATCCAAAAGTGTGCTCCAGAGCTACGTAATGAGTGGTGCTCCATAAACTTTTGGCGTTTAAACATACTTCTTTAGTGATCTGCCGCTATGGATAATAAATATGTGGTTTCAAGCTATCTTACCAAGCAATGCAATCCATGCGGGCACGGGAGGGTCCAATCTCGGGATCTCTGATCAGATGGGCCATAATGAATTTGCGCAGGAAATGCAGGAAATCTGCCATTACCTGCAGCAGCAAGTCCGACCTGTTTAAGCGATTTCACGTTGATCAATAAAATGTCGAAGTAAAAACCCCATATCCTTAAAGGTTCTGGAGTTGAAAACAATTACCACATTCAGATCAAAAAGTCCAAAGGAGCAGAAACAGCAGGCGTGACCTCATTCTCCATGTGGTAGGTACCCAGATCTCAAAACATAATCTGCAAAAATGTGCTGAGACACAAGCTCTTGAACCTTCAGATTCCAAGAAGCAGCCTCCAGCATGCTGGATAAATTGTTTGAATGCAAGTATCAGCCATTGCCCTCAACATATGTCGAGGAATTTCCTTCTCCATCCTTGCATTCACACGTAACCAAATTCCATTACCTGCGTAGCTGTCAGTCCAGGCGGAAGGAGGCTTAACCGTGCCGGATCGTGCAACCCTAGCTTGAACACTGATGCGTCAACCAGACTGCGAGGTGAAAGGGTATGAGTGGCGCTAAGTGTTAAGGTCTTCAGATGTGTGTAAGGCGTGGGAATACGGGGCTTCTATAAAGTTCATATATTTAGAACCCAAAACAGTTCACATTTCAATATATAATACACATCCGTGAGGATACAGCAGTGTGTTGTATGCTGTGCAAGTTTGTGGGACGCGATCTCCTCCAGTCACCTGTAATGTGCAAGTTCGTGGGACGCGATCTCCTCCAGCTTCTTGGCAGCCGTCCATCCCCAAGCAATGGGCACCCTGGCTTGATATAAAGAGCAATGCTTGAGCGGAGAGATAACTTGATGTCACCATCAACAATGCCCCTCCCAAAACCTACGTTCTGTGGTACAGGATCAGGCTCCGTGTCTTTGGATAGGGAAAGGGTGCATCTGGCCAATTCTCAAGTGTTCGTGCACGAGAGAGATCGCCTGTAATTTCTGACTTGCAGGAAAAAGCGAAGCCGGAGGCGTGTGTGCCAACATCCAGGCTCACAAACAAGCTTTTGGGAGCGGGTTTTACGGCGTGATTTTCCATCTGAAAAATATATACTTTTGATGGATATGCCGTGAATTCTTTGTGATGTCGAAAAGGGACAAATGATATTATTTCTCAGACAATTATAACCGTATTATGGACGATGGACGAGCATCGGACGATGGACGATGGACGATGGACGAGCATCGGACTTGCATTGAGTTATATCAAGAAAATGGCAGTACAATGAATATACAGCAAATACAATCTCCTCACCTATCCATTTGCCACCATATTACCAATAAAAACATCTTCATGTCTCAGATAGGAAGCTACACCACTAAACAGACCATGGTGGCGTCCCGCACATATTTACCCCAAAACAGCATTTGCTCCTCATGTCATTGGCAAGGTGAGAGATAAGGGGAAGGTTCTTTCCTTTGAGAAAAGCTCAAAGTGAAAGACTATAATGGTCACAAGGTGTCAGTAGCCACTTGGAAGCAATGAGCTAGCCAGACCGAGCAGCTTTTTCATTGGAAATTTGAGTGTGCATGTCTGTGCTGAGCCAGGGGAATCTGAGATTATTCAAACCATCCCAGTTGAATAGTGCCATCAGAATCAAGTGCTCACTCTTTAAATCAAGCGTAATTGCAGCCCCATGTTCAAGAAATAATCTGAGTGGCACCTACCACAACCTATAGCACGAACACGTAGGAGCCAGTTTGAAAAATAGACAGCCAAAAAGTTTGCTTTCTAACTCCATGTGCACTCACTTAGTAGCACTTACACATGTTTGTTCCAGATGTGCTGGCTAGGAGGAAATGTAGAACACTCAAGATCCATTCCAAAGTGGTACCACAATGGTTTTTGTAACATGATTATAACAGCAGGCCTAGGCCTAGGCCAATAAGAGGAAAAACTGTGCAGGCAGTGAAGACCACTCCCCACATTGATTAAAGAACAGGAGCCACTTGAGTACCGTAAGACTCGGGCAAGAAAGGCAGGAGGGTTGCAGGTAGGCCTAGCCTGAACCGGCTCCTGATGATAGTTGGAAAGGGCACGTCTGCAGTTAAGTTGACAGAGTGCACATGGAGCTTGGAAGCAGGCGTCTTAATTAGGTATTTGAGAATCAAGACCCAAGTCCTTGAGAGGGTCCGTCTTGTCATTGTTGCAGATGGTGCCACCCCCTCCCAAGAAGCTGGTGTGGAGGCTAGTGAAGGCTTTTGCTGCAGAGCTAATTGTGCTGTTCCCTCATTATTTTATTCAGCTGTTTTGAGGTCCAGTGCCCCACAGCATGCACTTGATTAAAAGAGGTAAATATCACCCTGAAGTCTGCCGACATCTTTAAGTTGATGCTGTCTGAGGAAAGTGGATTCTCTGACGGCTGGCGGTGCTGCTGGGGTGCTCCCAACCTCCCTCAGTTGCCCTCTGCCACACCAAAGAACCCACCCCCCTCCATTGTTGTTTTTTGTTTCATTGGTAAACAGCCGGAGGTAGGCCTGAATCTATCCGAGAAGTTACGTGGAAAGAGCCACTTTGGTTTGATTCTGGTTTCAGCTGTTTCAGGAATCTGGAATGTTTGATAGCCAGTCGTTTGCTGCTGCCTAATTCCAGGGCGACAAAGCACCACCCTGCACGACCAGAAGGGAGCAACTTAATATTACCGGTATTACTTTTATTGGTGCACCAGTCCAGCATCAAACGAACACTGAGCCCTGAAACTTTGAAAGAGCTGCTTGGAACTATAAGTTGACAACTTGTAAAGAGAAGGGTTGGTTACCATGGGTGTAATGAGAAGTGTTGGTCACATGGGTGTAATTGCTGAAATTTCAGGGGATGATAGGCAAGAAAAACTCCGGCTCAACCAGCAAATTTTCATTAAAAATGGCAACGTCTTCAAGAGTCAGTATCAGACACCATCTTTATGCTCAAGAATAATATGCCCCAAAAATCTATATTTTTTCTCATTACAAATGCCAAATACAAAGGATTTAATTGATGCTCTCTTTGGGCAAATACATCCGCAGCACCTACTCCCATCAGACAATTTGTTACACCTTACAATATCCACTGAATACCAGCATCTGTCCATTGACATGTGCAAGATTTAAAAGGAGCTCCCATTCAACTAGCATCGTTTGCAAATCTGCCAAAGGAATGCCGCTGCCGCACACAGCCGCACAAATTACAGCTCAAAAACTGTTAATTGTTAGAGTACGTCTAAAGCACAGGAAAACTTCCAACCTATGTGCTCTCAGGAGTGTGCAAATCGGAAGGGGAGAGAAACAACCGCGCCTGTTGCTTCATCAGAGCATGCGGCTGTGACTGTTGTGCGCCCAAATAGCAGTTTCACAGTAAGTGTGTGGGACTCTCCTGAAGATCCTGTGGTGGATCAAGGATGAAGTAAGGCTGTCTTGCACAGTCAGGCTTTAGCTGACATTTGCAACTGGTCGGTGTTTCAAAAGCGACACCAAATTTACCTGTGGGGAAGTTCAGGGGCAGGCTACCAACGGCACGCATGTCAGCTCCGACATACCTGAGCGCAAACAATGGATGCTCACTTCAATTGCATGGCCCGTTATTTGTATTGGAGAACTCTGCACTTAATGGTGTATCTGCTTCACCCACTTTTGGCCAACATCTGTTGAAGCCAAGAGCTGGACATCGGTGTGAAGCTGGTCTCTGAATGAGGGAACCGCAACATGTTCAACCACCTCATCTCGCTCGACCTTCATGACCAAGTATGGAAGAAAAGTGAGCAGGCTACACACAGTGCTGGACAGGTTGTTTTACAAGGGTGTTGATCAAGGTAAAAAGGCGTAAGGCTACTTACAAGCTGGCCCTTGTTGACGAAGGGTAAGAAGACAGCGTTGGTATAAAATTCTTCATCTTCTGTATGCCTGTATCAAAGTAAATAGTCAACTGTTTATGATGCACCATAAGCAACGGTGTTCCAATCAATGAAGGCTCAGATGCATTGAAAGTAAAGGTGGGGCGTTTACCAGAACTTTGAAGTCCTTGGCGCAAAATCCTCCCAAGGCTCATGCATACGAATGCCTGTAAGAATTGCCAGAGAGTAGCATTTCTATTCCATCATAAATATCAAACACAGCTTTAGTCCAACATTCTGCAATTAATCACTTCCAATGTCTTGATGTCATGCTATTGTTGCTTTCATCAGATTTTCCATTCAGTACAACAAGATATACTGGTACTTTCATCCAGCTTCAGCTCATTCCACTCAATCCTTTCCATCTAACATAACTAAATCTACTTTCCAAACCATACCGTAAGTCAAGCGGCTTCGCCTTGCACGAATAAGGGACGGCTGACACCCATAGATCACTGCCCCTGTTGGGGGTAAAGAAAGTACTCAGCTTGCACGTAGGTATAGGGTAAATGGTATCTACTCTCAAATACTACGGTCTGTCGTGCTTGTGACCTTTACATCAAAACAGAACTGCTGAGTACATTTTGCAGCTCGTGTATCCTAGTTCAATATTTGCTTACTGATTCCTCACCTACACACTAGCTTTAAAAGCATAAACCTCCAATCTTTCATCAGAATCAGAAGGTTTCTGTTAGAGAGAACGCGTGGCAGATCAAACCCTGTAAGCCATTCAGGTTTCCTCAACAAAGGTACCTGAGAGCACTGCAGCAAAGGGGAGCAATGGCACCATTAGACAATCTGCCAGGTCGTGCTCCTCAATGAGAGCCTCCTGGACTCGTGCTTTGATGTAGATGTTGGAGGCTGCTCCACCGACCAAAAGCACCTGGAGAATTATGGTGTTGGTTAAGAGCCTCTGCTAGCTTTACTGCCTCTCCTTACCACATCAGACAGCACTTTCATTAGCTCCATTTCTACAATCAAACAAAGAGACCCTGCACGCCTCCCTTCATGTTATAGTGCTGCAAGTTCAAAGGTTATTGACAGCAACACGCACCCTCGAGCAACGATGAGGGAGGTGGTTCAGTTTGTTCAAGGCAAGCTCGATGGTGCAGTTGACGGTTTGGGCAAACAGAAGGCTCATGTTGTCATCCAATACTAGATCAGAACTCGAGCCCTGCAGTTGGCACAATGTAGGTGTTTGTTCATGGAATCAGTTGGAGAATAAAAGGAAAATTAGAAAATGTGTTAGGTAGCAAAGAATTTTTACACTTTTCAGAAAAGCTACTTAGTACTTTAAAGCATGGAGTTGCCTTGCTCAGAGACGATGCACTTTGCACGTAACGTGCTTGTTTTTGTTAGTATCTTTTTTTTGCCTGTGAATTGTAAAGGCATGTAGGTTTTTTTGCGGACAACCCCTGCTTGGCGCCTTTTGCTGCGCTTACCTATTAATTCATTGCCCCTATTCCGCTCCCCCTAATAAACAGTCCCCCTGCCTACACAGCAGTCAGGCTCTCATGACTGAACAGGATCACAAACTACCAGCTGTGCAGGCCCTTTGCCAGCCATCCTTCTACAATTCCAGCAATCCTTTGTGATTGAGCTATTTAGCGCGCATGAATTCCTTTATAATTGCAGTGCAGAAGTTATTTTGTTTGGTCACCTGCTTTTCCTCCAGCTGGGCTTTGCAAGTTTCACTCATGATTGCATGAAGTGATGGAGGAATGAAAATCCTGCGCATGAAGGGGGATCATGCATGAGGCAGGAGTGAACTACATGTATCATGCATGTCGTGATTGCCTTGATATTGGCATGAAACATTCAAAGCACTATTTTATAAATACAGGTCTCAGCTTATGAGCAATTGTGGCATCATCACCTGTGCTTTGCTGAGTTAGCAACGACTGTGGAAGACGTTGAGCTGTCGTCACTGTCATCATCCCCAACAAACTTGCACTTCTCGATCTCAAACCTGCAGCCCATTCAGATCGTGTGCCTAATGAGGATTCATGTACAAATTTGGCCTTGAGGCAGCAATGCAACAAATTTTGCTGAATTGGTCTGAAACGCTGTTAGAGCCCACTGGCAACACATCCAATTCCTGCCCGTTTCTATAAGCCTACCTTTCCATGACCTGCACCAGCTCACTTGGCTGGTTTTTGGCCCAGTCATCAAAGGCATCCTGTCCAACTGATTCCTTGTAAAACTTCCTGGAAGAGGAAGGCACCAGTTGGCTGCTGTAAAAGCTCAGAGGGGGTTACCTGAGGCCCAAAATGGGTATGGTTTTGGCATGCTCCTAGGGTATGGCTCCCCTAATTTGCACGTTTCAATCTCAATTCTAATATGTAGATTCCAATGCAGCTGAGCTTGAAACGTGCAAATTAGGGTAGCCATGCCTAATCGGCCGCGGCGTGAACCTTACTTTCTTAGCAGCCATATGCTGTATCTGACCAGCCAGCGCACCAAACTGAGTGATGTTTGGTATTTTGGAGTCGTTATGATAAATGAAGATCATTGCAAAAATAATGGAGCAAAAATAACGAGCGATTGGCAATATATGCAAATTTATGCACCATTCCCCATGGAGAGCACCTGTTCAGGATACAGGTACACAATGTGTGCATTTAGTCCTGTCATTCCTTACGCAGGGCGACTTAACTAAATCTGAGCACATGCTCTGGTAGCATATAATATCAGCAACATTGTGAAGCTAGATTGGGTTAAATTTGGTGAATTGACATAAGTGGTTGTCTTTTTAGTGCAAAAAGGTGCATGTTTGGACATTTGCTCAGATAACCCCCTCTGGTAAAAGCTGCTCAAAATATTGAAAGGAAATTGCAAAGGCAACGGAAGGCTGCAGACTTTTGCTGACAGATCCATGTGCATGTGTAGCCTTGTCACTTGTACTCATATTAGCCTCGTATTAAGTGCAGTTGCAGGCTTACAGGAAGGCAGCATTGATGTGAGCCGCTCCAAACAGGTGGCCAGCTGATGTCAGTGCCTCAGCCAGGACAACGTGCCCCCCACGTGCTTCACAGTCATGGACGGTGATGTCAACCGTGCCTCCTCCAGCATCGATGACCATCACAGTCTCACCTGTGTAAAAACAGGGTACAGATAGGGGCCAGGACCGTACATCTTACACATTTACACAGCAGTTACACCAGGCTTCCAGGAGACTGACGCATAAAGCAAACTTTACTGAGGTAGAAGCCCCTGAGAACATTGAACTGAAGAAGAAAAGACGGTGTTTCAGACTGTGCAAATAACTAATACCAAGTGTCAAGGATGCAGGAAGAGGTATTTGAATCGTAACATTAACCAAGACGCAAGCCATGCTGAGACAAATTCATGCGTTTGTAAGATACTTTCCAAAAACACAAGCAATGCTGCTTGCTAAAGTACTCAGTTTACTTTGTTAATGTACAAATAAATTTGAGTGTAAGCTTCCTGCATCACGTACCTGCTTGTAAGGGGGGCATTTGATTCTTCAGGGCATGGAGGCTGGCAGCCTCAGGTTCAAAGATAATGCTCAAGTCCTCGCTGTCCAGCTCTCGTATCATACCTGCCCGCTTGCATGCGTTGCGCATTTTCTCCTTAGACGCGTCTGACCAGATGGCTGGAACAGTCAGGCACCTGATATAAGGTTGACCGAGACGAGCAAAGTGTCAAGAATATCTGAATTAAAAGCAATTTCTTGGCAAGGACAACAATAGCCTGCGTGAGGCGGTGGCTTGTAATCTTCACACACGCTTGAGAATACAACCTTGTGAAAGGGGGAAAGCGCTTACATAAAAACATCAAATTTCAATTTAAAGACAAGCAGCTACGTCACTGAACAGAGCATGCAGCTGTCCTGCACGTGTTTTTTGGCATGCTGTTCTGGCTGCACTATCAGTCTCGGTTACTTTATGCTCAGCATATTGTTTTGAAAGATCCACTGCATGAGCTAATTATCATATTGCAGCTCACATTTGCATATAATCTTAAATCTAAGGGACACCACACACAAGGCCGAATGACTTGCCATTGGATGGAGTCTGGGCGGGTGGCAGCCAGGCCCTTCACACCTCCCACCTCCTGACGTATAGCACAGATAATATAGCGATACATCTGCTCCAGGTAGTCAGCAACTACCTGAAGGTTACAAAATTCAGGTGTCATTGTGTTGTGAGCGGCAAGGCAGACTTGCTACCAGTGTTAAAATCATCAGAGACTTTTCCAGATGCACCAAATGTGTATGAGGGTCCTTACCTGTTCAGTCGACAAACCAAAAGGGAGACCCGACGCAGCCTCAGGATCCTCCAATGCGAGCTTGAAGTTTTCAACTAAACTGAATTGGAGAAAGGAAAAAGAATCTCATCAAATATTGCGAGCTGCAAAATAACCGTCTAGAAATGTTGGCTTTGAGACAGTGGTGTTCGTGTTCTTAATTGGTTTTCGGATTAGTTTTTGCCAACACAACACAAATCAGAAAGCTTGGTAGCAGAAAGCCAGACTCAGCTTGAACAAAGGCACGGCACTTGGAAACGGCTTTGTCTTGTCAAACCCACCGGGCATCAGAGGAGCCTCCTTGCAGCGCTTCTTTAACAGCAGTGTGTCCCCAGGCTTTTACCGACCTGCCATGCAAGCAAATAATGCAAATCAGAAAAGAAGTGAATTATGATTGTGAGAATTCCCTGTTTCTTTGCACCTCAAAAAATGTTCTCATCCCTACAACTCTTTCTATTTCATTGCCATTTCTGAAAAAGGAGGAACTGAGACATCCGAATAAGCTTCAAGATTGGAACAGAGGACTAATTGAGTTGCCAAAAGCCACTCAAAAACATTAGACTGATCAACCCGAACGTTTTTGCACACACTGTTTGGTGTGCGTGTCTGTGTTGAGCATGGGGCGTCTGAGTGTGCATACAATCACAGTCAAGAAGTGTGCTATGAAGTATCCTGTAAAGTAGCAAAAGCCGGCATAAAACAGCACACAATCTACACCAGCCTAACATCTCAGCATATCAAAGCTTCTATATAACATTGATCCTACCTGTCAGGGGTATACAAGATGGTTGTGCGGGTCTTAGGGTATCGCAAGTTACTTTCCGGCCAAGTTTCATGCATGTGAGTTGCGCCCCAGACACCTGCATTGAACAAATGACAAAAGGAAACTGCTAAGTTCAACGTCTAAGATTTGAACAACAGCTCTAGCAACGTGTGTGCTTTTTCCTGATCTCCCTGATTTAAAAGACTGTGTTTGACTTTCCCTTTAACAATGCAAAGCTAATTGAATCCACCGACGGTATAATGTTCAGCCTTAAATTTAAGAGACAGTAATTGACATTGATGTTAATTGACTGCAGCTTCAAACATCAGATTACCTTGTTCCTTCATGGCATATGCAAAGCCAGTTGCATGAGTTCCGAAATCGATTGCAATCACTGCGGTTAACACGATAAGGGATAAGGGATAGCCTGAGAAGAATCATTCTTGTAGGGTAGTGTATAAGCATGGCGCATGGGGCGGTCACAATGCATGATACGTAGAGTTTCTGCATTGGGTCAAAGGCCGCTTATTTGTCCCACCATGTCCGTCCATTGGTTGGTTCTGAAGACATATATATTTAAACACACGGTTTAAAGTACATTTGTCTCAGAAGATGCATTGCAGCTGCCTCCGCTGCTTCCAGAAATTAGTGGTCATTCATTCGCAAGCAAAGAAAAGGGCGAGGCGTTTGCTCCCTGTGCTCATCACCCACTGATTACCTGTGGACTTGCCGGCCATCTTGACGCCCCCCTCATCTTGTATTGCTGGTCCCATGACAGTGGTCTCTGAGATTGTTAGGGGTGTTTGAATGTTAATATATACCAGCACTTATGCTTCGAGCAGTAGCTTCGAGCAGTAGCTTCGAGCAGCCATCCAGGCGACGCACCACTTACCTGTGCAGATGCTTCCTTTATATTGTGCGTAATTAATATTTATATTAAAATGCCAAGCAAGAAACGCCGCCTCCGTGGAATTTTGACACCTTGCCATCAATTGTATGGCATCCTAATGCGTTGTAGGTTACCAAAAATAATATGAGTACAGTCCCGCTCATAGTTAACGAGGTTAAAAACGACGACTTCCCTCCAAAGGGGCTCGTATTCGAAGACGGGGCACCAATAATGCGACCAATCTTCACGAGTCCTGGTGTTTTAGCTCGAGACCCAGCCTCCAAACTCGCACCAAGCAATGGCACAGGTTGTTAGCAAGAAGCACTCGCAAACATTGGCACATTAGAGCACGCAACCACCCACATCTTGCAACAAGTTGGCAGTGGTACGATTTGAACACGAGTTTACTTGGAGGAATTTTCCTTGATGACGCTTGACCATGCAATTCCTGCTTTGCCATGCAGCCCCTGTAACACAGCAGCAGCCGCAAGAGGTGGCACATCAACAGCAGCAGCAGCAGCAGCAGCAGGAAAACATACTAGATCACGCTGAGCAGCAGCCGGCACAAGAGCATGAGCTGCAAGAGCTGACACATCAAGAAAAGGTTCTACATCCCGCAAAACAGCAGGCACAACATCAGGAGCTGCAACAGGTGTCACATCAAGAACAGCAGCAGCAGCAGCAGGATAACAGACTTGATCACGCTGAGCAGCAGCTGGCACAAGAGCATGAGCAGCAAGAGCTGAAACAGCAAGAATAAAATCGACGTTCCGCAGAGCAGCAGGCACAACAACAGGAGCTGCAACAGGTGGCACATCAAGAACAGCAGCAGCAGCAGGAAAACAGACTAGATCACGCTGAGCAGCAGCCGGCACAAGAGCATGAGCTGCAAGAG
>Ga0307948_1000363_pt1 | contig 30591 bp, 35 predicted proteins | sample OrgLakmetagen280_FD_201824 | JGI IMG/M metagenome (GOLD analysis project Ga0307948, IMG submission 201824) | Saline water microbial communities from Organic Lake, Antarctica - #280 | ecosystem: Environmental > Aquatic > Non-marine Saline and Alkaline > Saline | place: Antarctica: Organic Lake...
GATTTTTCTAGCGTTTTTGGTTTGGTTACAGGCTTTTTTCCAAGCTTCCGCTCAGATGCCCACCAGAGGCATATATAGCGATGTAACCTTACCTTACCTTACCTTACCTATATGCAATCAATTCCAGCACCTGTTTGATGCCATACCAGCAGGTAGCACTGCTCGCCTGAGAGACTTCATCAATCAGTCTGATGCCGTAGGAGTAGCTGACTTTGCGGACAAATGCCTTGCTCTGTTTGATCACTGACCTTGTCTCTTTTTCTGGTGTCTTGTTCGGTCTGGCCTCCTTCTCTTCTTGAAGCTGCCTTTTTTTTTTGCTATAGCTCAACTGCCCTCGCTGGCGGATATAGCTGTGTAACCCTTACCCCTTACCCCCTTACCTATATGATCGCACTGAGCGGCACGCTTTTGGTTGTATAGTAGCAAATTTGTGCGGCAGAGCATGAAAGTTTTCTTTTTTCCAGAGGTGACACTATCATTTTTCCAAAATGAGTTGCTCACGTCTTTCTCATGTTCCTCTTCCTTATTTCCTTAGCGAGCAGTTGCTTGTAAAGAGTTATACTTAGTACTTGGCTTCGTTTCAAAACTCACATGATGAGTGACACTGCCTGTGTATAGTTGTACAACTATTCGATTTTACATTTTGCTCTGATGCAAAATCAAAAGAATAAGCACAGCAATAACAAGACAACAAAGAAAACCATATCCAGAAGAGATGCTACTGAGTGGTTTGCTGTTTGCTTCATTCACCAGCTGGGATTGCATTAAATTAATACTCCTGCATCCTTTATAACAGTACCTTCTTGGTATCCATCCTAAAATGGTTATGTTACCAGCAAAAATCTCAAGCTTTCTGTATGCACAGCTCATTGCAGTACACACACACACGCACACTCTCTCTCTCTCTCTCTCTCTCTCACACACACACACACACACACACAGTCAAATAAAATCATTAATAAACTATGAAAAACTAAAGTTGTTTTCTCAATCGATTGATTAAAGTGAGACGAGGGCCACCATTTGCATCTAACGCATTACTACTTCTCATCAACCAAGTGTTATCACAAGTGTTATCGCATGTTTCATTTGCTACAGTAATTACTGCAAAAATATCACAAGCAGGTTTTCCCTTAAGATCACGTTAAACTAGTTTTGATGGTATAAACTCAAAGAGCAAAAAAGATAGTGCCTACTTCCCGGGCAGTCGTGTTTGACTGAGTAGGCCAATGGCATCCCAAAAGCCCTGCATGCATTAACAATGGAACGAAGCATTGTAAAAATAATCTGGATTGAACGTGAGGAACTTGCGAACGGCACGACGCCAAACAAGAGTCTCACCTGTTTCATCACCTTATCAGCTGGGTTCAATTTTAAGCCCTCTTGGAAAGCGTGGGCCTGTATAGATTCATTGACAGTGTACACAACATTGCTGCATAATGTTTTAGGTGCTAGTCAGGTGGTCCACTGAAATTTTTTGAGGGAAAGGATGCACCATCATCAACAGACTTGTTAGCGAATGGATGGTCAAGGAGGTACCTAATACCTAATTAGGCTTGAAGAGCACAACATAGCAGCTGCCACTAGCTGCAGCACTCTACAGATGTTCTGTTGCGTGCCAAACACAAACATCTTGTTTGTAAAGCCCTTTTTACAACAGCTGCTGGATGGGAATAAACCCTTGCAGGCACTTGTTATCCAGGGGGAGAAAAGGGTGGCAAAGTGGAAATACCAAAGCCTCTGGTTTTAAAACTGACGCACTCTACCAACCCTTCGTCTAGAAAAAGAGCACAGTTGTTTCATGGTGAGAGTCTCCGATGCTTAGGTCCTCCCTGCTTACCGCTTCTGCATATTGCTTGAGATTGAACAGAGCAAATCCCTTGTGGTAGTATCCATCCATTATCTGTGTGAGCACATGACAGAAGCGAGTCGTTTGAAAACATCTGAGCTTGGAACTCACAGGAATCTTCAAGCAAACCTGTCACACAATGGTCACCACTCACATGTGGTGCTAATTGGATGACTCTATTTGCGTCAGCAGCCGAGCCCTCATACTCTTTTATACAAGAGTAGGCTATGCACCTGCATGTGGAGTAGAAAAGGCTGGACGTGTTTGCGGTCGCGTGTGTGCATGTTAAAAGAACAAGTAAAAATGACAACCACGAGAGAACATGCACTTCCCTTCTGCTATGAGGCACCGCACCTCAAGCGGTACAGTTTATATGATGAAGAGTTGAGGTCTATGGCCAAATCCAAACAGCTTAAGGCGTCCCTGCCGGCATGTAGGTTCGTGAAAAAGTTGAGTGCTGGAGATGTTGGCAGCAGCTAGAAAATGGAGCAGGGCAGCAGCTAATAAGCAGTACCACAGACGCACTGGTAATCTTGCTGAGCTAGGCGTGCCTGTGTGTGTGTGTGTGTGTGTGCACTTGTGTGTCTGTATGTGTGTGTGTGTGTGCATGCACGTGTGTGTGTGTGTGTGTGTGTGTGTGTGCGTGTGCGTGTGTGGCCATGTAACTTAAGTTACTCTTGCCGCTGTTCTACACGAACACACTCCGGCTAGGCTCCGATGCACTAACCTTGGCTTGGGTGCGGAGCTGCGTTGTGCAAAGAGAAAATGCATGTGTAAGCGCGGTTATAAGCTTGTGTGCGTCCCCTGCTGGTCAAGTTTGCTTGTGCAATTTCCTTCACCCACCAGCTTAATCCTCTCCTCAATTCTGGGGTCTATGCCTTTGTTATGTGACATGCTGGGCTAGTGCTGTGCTTCTCTCAGCGAGAAATGAAGTCCTTCCTTAGCTTCACATAAAGGCATCGACTTGTTGTAGTAATAGAGATGCTGGAGATGCTGAATTGTTGTTGAAAGGTGTTACGCGCATAAAAATATTATTGAAATGACACATGGGTAATGATCGAAGCAATCGTTTACACGTTGGACGGCTATGACGACGCGCCTTCCGCTTCGCTTAGGAGCGAGGGAAACCTTGTCTCGCTGGAGGTGAGGGCCTAAAAGATACAATGGCGGGAATCATTGACCTCCCCCTGACACACACACACACACACACACACACACACACTCACGCACACACATGCACACACACACACACGTACACACACGCACATACATATTGTGTGCATATACACACAAAGACACACACATACATACACACGCACACATTCGCACACACACACACACATACACTACATTTGCGTACATACACGCGTGTGCACGTAATACACATACAGACACAATTACACACATAAACGCACTTGCACGCACTTGCACACACAAACACACACACACACACACACACACACACACACACACACACACATACAGAGACACACACACACACAAACGCGCACACACACGCACAAGACACACACATGCACGCACTCACACACACACGCACATGCGCGCGTGTACACACTCACACGCTCAACACCTCTGATGGCAATCATGTGACTACATTCAAGCAACGCTCGGCACGTGCAATCCAACCCTCCTTTTGTGACACTCACTCCACGAGTCCGCTGCATATTCAATTGTTCACCTTTGCGCTCCTTTCCTAGTGGTGCGTAAGAGACAAGAGCCTGCTGGCCTTCACCCGGAAAAAGCAAAAGAGGAGGTGCCAGGTGGGGCATGTCGAGCCCTTTTCTGAGTTGCCAGACAAGAAGAAGGACCTATGCTTGCGGCTCAAGCACGGGGAGCAGGCCGTCGTGCTGCGCCTTGTGGCTAAGGAGGGGGAGCAAGTGCAGCGGTGTCTGTGCAGGCTGGGGAAGCGCACGTACCATGTGAGTGGATTGCTACACATTTAAAACCCCTTAGTGCCATGCCTGCTCCCACGCTTGTATGTGGCCATGAGGGCGCGCAGAGTGTGCAAGCTGCACGTACGTACACACCACGCAAATGGACGGCATGGTAGGAGTGAGTTCTCCAATTGCCCACACGTCGAAGGGAAGAAAGGACATGCCAAATGGCTGAAATGGCAGGGGCATAAACGCTGGTATCTATACCAGGAAATCCCACACTCACACAAATATATACGTACATGTTCGCACTCAATATACGCACATTCACTTGTACTCATGTGAGGTACACGATTTGAAACACGTTTGCACGCCAGGTCTCGTACGGACTGCGCCGCCCTGCAGTGAGCGAGGCCTCTACAGCGTCCACGTCCTCTGAGGGCCTGCCGCAGCAACATAAAGGAGGGCAGCAGCAGGTAACGGGGGGTGGTGTAAGTGTGTGTGTGTGAGTGCGTGCACGCTATGCTTGAGCTCTTTTGTATGTGTGTGTGTTTGTGTATGTGTGTGTGTGTGTGTGTTATACAATGCGTGCGGTTTGTGTGTGTGTGTGCATCTGTGTTCATGTGTGTGATATTTGCATATTTGCATGCATTTGTGCGTGTGCTTTGTTCCTCCACCTAAAGATTATGGTCATCCGTCCTTCCCAGCTCATCTGCTTCCCCCTTCTCCTTCTACCCTCACCAACGCCCTCACCCCTGCCCCTTTTCCTTGCCACACAGGCTCAACCTTCGTCCTTCACCTTGTACCGGGGCAGCCATTCCTCCTCCTCACACAAGCAGGTAAGCCGGGTGCACGTGCCGATGGCACCCTTAATCTCCATGCTTTCTCACACACGCGTTAAAATTATGGAGCAAGCAGGTAAGCAGGGTGCACGTGCCGATGGCACCCTTCATTTCCATGCATTCTCACGCATGTGTTAAAAAGTATGGAAGGTCGTGCACACAACACGTGTGTGTGTGTGCAAACATACACCTGCCCGCGCACGCACACATACAATTACACACAGTAAAAACCTAAAACACCCACCCACCCACACGCACCAAACCAGAAAATACACAACACACACCAAACCTGAAACACACATACACACTCAACACAAAATTTCACACACGCACACGCACACACAAGTATACATGCACAATGCACACACCGGCAGGGTGGAGGAAGCTGGCTGCAGATGCTGACCCCCTCTGCAACCAACAAGCGCAGCAAACAGGATTTAGGCGAGGAGGAGCAGCAGCCTGCAAAGAAAAAGATGCTTCTGGCATCATGGTTCATGCGCTTCTCACGCTCAAGCAGGTGTGTGTGTGTCTATGCTATTCAGTCCGCGCGTGGTTTATTTCGTAGGTGGCTGGCTGTTCCTGTAATTTGGTGTGGGTGTGAGTTGTGTGTGGTATGTGTGTGCTTGCATGCTTGCGTGCGTGCGTGTGTGTGCGTTGTGTGTTGTGTGTGTATGTCTATGTATGTTTGTGTGCGTTTGGATGGTAGGGCGATTATTTGAGAGTGTGTGGAGGAGAGGCTCTCAGGGGTTGAGCAAGGGGAAGCCGTCTTTTTTGATTTTCAATATCGCTTCAGATTCCCAGTGTCAGAGCAGCGCGCTTTTCTGTGTGTTTGAAACAAACAATGCGGCATGCCACTCATAAAGCATTTTCTTCTGTTGCTTCTCAGTAGCAAGTCCAGCGACCGAGCGGACAGCCCTCCCAAGCAGCCCAGCCAGAGGCCGCATCAGGTGCGCGTGCTTGTGTGTGTGTGTGTATACGTGCACATGTGCGTGCATGTGTGTATATGGGTGTGTGGGTGTGGGTGCACATCGGTGTGTGGGTATGGTGTGTGTCAGAAACCAGCGGTGGTAGGTGCGCCACTCAGTTGGATGTGGCATGTAACCAGCGGTCAAAGAAATTTTGGTAGCTCTTTAGTTTGCTGTGGTGTAGTTCCGGAAATTGCTGTGATGTAGTTCCGGAAACATGTGCGCAAGCAAGGCCCACTGTGCACATGGGAACACTTGCTTGTGCACACACACCTGCTCATGTGCGTATGTGCATATTCAGGCACTCAAATAGGCACGCAAAAACAGAAGCACACGCTTGCCCCCCCCCCCTTCTCCCCACCCACCACACACACACACACACACACATACATACGCATTTACACATTCACAATCACACACACACGCACATGCACACAGGTGGACGTGCAAGCAGGCCCCATCTCGTCATCAGCTATTGTTGGCTCGCCTCCCGCCACGGTCGCAGCCAACAGCACACCAAGGAGCAGTGGAAAGGTGCACGACGCAGCAGCAGCAGCAGCAGGTCCATCAGCTGCTGCAGGACAAGGCCTGCATCAACAGCGACAGCAGCAACCGCCGTCGTTCAATCCCCACCTGGACACAAGCCGTACCACACTGCAACAGCAGCCCTTGAATCCCCGTACAACCTCAACCTGGGTTCTACAGAGGCGGTGGATCCCAACGGTGCTTTTAACCCGCTGTATGACACCACCACCACCAGCAGCCCGTGTGCAAGCAATGCTAGTCCTGTGCAAAGGACTCCCCCGCCTAACCCTGACGTGGGTGGGCGTGGCCCTGCATTCCACTTGCACGGCCTGTCGGACGTACCATGCCCTCCTAGCCAGCCCACCAAAGTAGGGGGAGGGGCTCGTGCGTCCGAGCATAAGTGTGATGATATCTGTGTGTGTTAGTTGTTAGTGTGTTTGGCCACAAGTGGTTGAGAGTATGCGTGCGTGTTACATGCGTTTGTTGGTCACGCTTGGCGTGGACGTGCAAAGTGAACGCACGCACGTCCTGCCTCACTTGCCGATCTGCCAAGGTAGAGGCGATTTTGCTCGTCAAGCGAGGGTGTAAGCCAGCCTGGGAACGCGATCGCCTTTTGACCCTTCATGCTAGACTAGACAGTGCTCATCATGTCTGCACACAAGCACATGTACGTACGCACGCGCGCACACACACACATACACACGTGTACGCGCAGTCACATGTATGCGCAGACACACACACACACGCACTCACACACACACACACACAAACACACGCAATCACACATGTACACACACACATCCACATGTACACACGCACATGCATATGCACTTGCAGTTAGCATCTTTTGCCATGGTTAGTCTCCCCCTGCAAGACCCTAGCTGTGGCAAGAGTGGTGCCCCCTCTACAGCCTCCCACCAACAAGAGCTTACTCATGGGGCGCCCTACTTAGCAGTACCCTCCACGACCGGGCAGCAGTTGCAGTCAGGCCCTCAGCACCCGCAGCAGCTGCAGCAGCTGCAGCAAGGAACGCCACTGCAAGTGCAGCGGCAGCAGCAGCAGCAGCAGCAGCAGCAGCAGGGGCAGGGGCAGGGGCTCACCCCTCTTGCGCGTGAAGTTGGTAGGAGTGATCTAGGTGCCCAGCCGCATGATAACCAACAGGGCCTGCAATCCGTGGCACCACAGCAGCAAGGGCAGCAGCAGCAGCAGTTGCAGGGGCAAGGAAAGGGCAGTAGTCTCCCTGACGCCCAAGCGTCACCCCCAGCCACCCCTCCTTCACCCCCTCCCCCCCTCAGTGCCGCTCTTGTTGCAGACGCATCCAAAGCGCACGACCTGCTCAAAGAGGTGTGTAGATCGCAGTTGTGGGCGAGCCGAAAAAGGCATACATGTTAAAGGCAGCAAACGGAATAGCGGGGAAGGGCGTGTGGCTTGAGGAAGTTGAACAGTAATCACTGTCACCATCACCACCTCTTTTTTCAGTACTGCAGTAGTCACCATCACCATCTCTCTTCTCAGTGCTGCACTAGTCACCATCTCCACCTCTCTTCTCAGTGCTGCACTAGTCAAGGATGCCATCAAAGCGCATGGGTTGCTCAAGAAGGCAGGCTACGCTTTAGTGAGGTAGCGTGTACCGTTGACTGTGTCCTAATGGTCTTAAATTTATAGAGCTCAGGCTACAACCCCCCCAAGTGTTTAATTCAGTGTTTGGTCCCTGCAGAGAAAATGTGCAGGCTCAAGTAGGTGGTCCCAGCAGATGCAGTGTACACCTGTACAGTAGAGATTTCCCTGATGTTTACAAGGCCTGCCGCTCCTGTAAACAAGTGGCATCCTTCCTTCTGTGTTTGTTCTTTGCTATCTGGCCCCTCCCTGCTTGACAGCACGTACCAGGAGCACGAGAGATGGATAAAACGGCCCGTCCTCAATGTTTGTTGGCAACGCATCTGACGCCCTTACCATTGCTGGTTCTTTGTCTCGCGTACAGGTGGGTCCGACCTTGCTCCCGAGCAAGTACGAGGAGTACGAGGATGTGCTCGTGGGACTCATTGAGCGACGGAACGTGATTGAGGAAGGCATTGCGCGAGGGCTGCTGAACTCCGTGCTGCAGGTGAGCGGCATGCACACTCAAAATGCGCACACACACACACACATACACACACACACTTATGCACGCACACATGCGCACAAACATGTGCATGTACAAATACTCACGCACATGAACGCACACACACACATACACACACACTCACAAGCATGCACATTTTCCGTGTAGGAGATCACGCCCTATGACCTCGGGGTGCCTGTCCCTGGCCTGCCCGGCCGCTTCACCAAAATCATTGCGCTGAAGCACGAGCAATCAGACCAGCCGCAATCCCAACCAGAAGCACAGCAGCGCTCGTCCCAGTCGCAGCTACAGCAGCATGCACAGTTGCAGCAGCAACTCCTGACACAGCCCAGCTCAGCGCTTGTGCGATCGCAGTCACAACAAGCTCTAGAATCTCTTCCAGATCAGGTACTAGCAGAAGGCACTTGGCTTGAGCGCGTCAACATAAGCATATTGATCACGTGCGTGTGCAGTACGTTTTTGTTTGGCTGCCGCCTTCCTGTTGATATGCAGCTGCTCAGCCTGGCAAGCCCTTTCATAAATGTGCACACACTTTTTACACACAGACACACGCAAGTTCAAACTCGTGCGCACATGTACCCTCGCACACAAATACGCACACAAACACTTAACGCACACGCACACTTTTGAGCTTACCTACACACGCACACACACACACACATACACACACATGCACACACACCACACACACACATACACACACACCATACACATACAGCCACCACCGTCACAGCAGTCATCGCAGCCCCAAAACCACCACCGCCGCGGCGCTAGCCTGAGCGTGCTGCAGCGCCTGCAGAAGCAGCTGTCCGACGTCACAAAGCCTCCCGTGATAGAAAAGAAGAGCGGCAAGGAGCAGCGCCCTCAAGAAACGCTGATGTTGACGTTGCAATACGCAGGTGTGTGTGCTGGAGGCACAGCCTTCCTTATTTTTTAAAGGAGCAGAGGCCTTGTAGGAAATACACCTTGCAATCTCCAGGTACAAGCTTGTGTAGTGCCTTGCTTGTGTACATGTGTGATTGCTGGTGCATATTTGCCGTGAGTGGGAGAGTGTACTGTGTTACGACGTAAATGGGAGTAGTGTACTGTGTTACGACGTAAATGGGAGGAGAGTACTGTGTTACGACGTAAGTGGGAGGAGTGGATTGTGTAACGACGTAAGTGGGAGGAGTGGACTGTGTTACGACGTAAGTGAGAGGAGAGTATTGTGTTTCAACGTAAGTGAGAGGAGTGGTCTGTGTTACGACGTAGTAAGTGAGAGAAGTGGTCTGTGTTACGATTCTGTGCAACTTGTATGGACTTGGCTGCTCTGACTCCAATCATGCACATGTCCCTCACTTGATGCATATAAACTTGTGCATTCACGCAAACGCGCACACACACATACACACACGTGCCTTCCTCTGTCTTGTGCTGCAGATGCGGACCAGGTCAGCGTGGGTGCTCCCACTTGTGTATGCGCACGTACACACACACGTGCCTGCCTCTGTCTTGTGCTGCAGATGCGGACCAGGTCAGCGTGGGTGCTCCCACTTCGTGCACTTGCATCGCTGTAGCTGCTGCTGCGTGGTACGAGGAAATGGGGGCAACTGCACGTCTGGAGCCTGGCACATTCAGCTGGCTCATCTGCCGCGGGTAAGGGAGGAGCTTTTTCTGTGTCGAGTGTGTGCTCAGAGTTGGCCAGAGCCGTAAATATGCACTGTATATGACCGTATGTTTGGTGCTTTCCCTGCCAAAAACACCGTACATACACCGTATATATATATATATATATATATGGTTTTGGCACCGTATATGACCGTATATTCGATGAAATCCCAGCCTTACTGTATATATGTGCCGTATATGACCGTATATTCGATAAAATTCCAGCCAAAAATACCGTATATATATATATGGTTCTGGCTAACCCTACATATATTTGGGGATTCCCAGAATCAATCAGAAATCTGCCTGCCTCTTTGGAACTTATTGTATGGCTGTCGGAAATCGACTACAAGCCCCTTGCACCATGCTCAGTCTTGAATTTATGCGGAATGCCATCACAATCTGCTGGCATCTCATGAAATGGCTGATGTATTCCAACAAAAATTATCCATGGCTTGCGTCACCAGTGTTCAAATTGCTGCTGTACATGAAGTCGAGGAATGCAGCTAAGGTGGGGTAGCACGCACAAGGGATGCTGCCAAAGACGGATCAGACAAGCGTGGCTTATTAAAGTCCGAGGGTTGTGGGTAAGCCAGGTGGATTGAGTCAGAAGAGAATGAGGGTTTGTGGGTAAGCGTACGTGTATGAAGTAGGGGGGCCAGTTAATTCTTTTGGCACCTTCTGGAGCGTGAGTTGGCCACGACTCCATTCATACATGATATTATTGGAGGTAAGTTTAGCCAAGCCTTGTTGGACCACTGCCTGACAATAAGCATCAATGAGCAAGGAGGATCCCATTTATTTACCAAGCTCCTGTGTTGCGTCCTTTTTTTCTATACATCCTCTGAACCTATGTGTCCTTTTTTCTGTACATCGTCTGTACCTTTACGTCCTTTTTTTCTGTACATCGTCTGAACCTATGTGTCCCCACAATCAGGTCATCGCTGCGACATCTTGCTTCCTTCACGTGCTCCCCCCACCTCTTCAGCAATGACGCATCATCCTTTCGCTTGCCCCCTCACCACCTCATTGACACTAGCACCCGTTTCCTCCGCCTCCTCTTCAGGCTGAATGCCGCTTGCATCCCCTGAGGCAGCTCTGCCCTTATTGTTCCATTTTCTCTGATCCTCTCATGTTCTTCACTACTTTCGCTTCTCTAATCCTCTCATGTTCTTCACTACTTTCGCTTCTCTGGTCCTTTCATGTTTTTCGCTAATTTTGCTTCTCTGGTCCTCTCATGTTCTTAGCTACTTTTGCTTCTCGCTCCCTACACAGGGCTGGAACGTGGAGGCAGCTCTGCAAGAGCGTGGATGAGCAGACACGCTTGCTGGACTTTGTGTCGGTGTTTGAGCACCTCAAGAAGCATGAGGGCTGGCGATGTGAGTGTGTGCGTGCAGGGCTGTGTGATACTAAATAGCAGGGCTGGCGTCGTCTTCTGTTATGGTGTAGTAGCTACGTGTAGTAGCTACAGTGCTACCTTACTCGGTTACAGCAGTTTGTAGGCTGGTTGTAACTACTGAGCGGCAGTGGTGTAGAACAGGTGGAGCTGCTGAGCAGCATTTTGTACAGCAGTGAAAAACAACTGCTGTGCGGCAGTGCTTAGAACAGGTGTAGCTGCTGTGCGGCATCGTCGTACAGCAGAAACAACTGGTGTGTGGTGTGTATGTGTGCATGCCAAACAACTGCTGTGCGGCAGTGCTTAGAACAGGTGTAGCTGCTGTGCTGCATCGTCGTACAGCAGAAACAACTGGTGTGTGGTGTGTATGTGTGTGTGCATGCCAACAACTGCTGTGCGGCAGCGCTGTAGAACAGTTGCAACTGCTGTGCAGCATACTCAATTCACCCCTGACCCCTTGCCCTGCCCAAGACGTAAGGTCCATACAAATCCTTGCATGAAAAGCAGAGTTGTGTCATAGGAGTATTTGGGACGTTCAACACGGTACAATACGATCGTTTTTTAGCCATTTTGAAAGTGCCAATTTTTGACCCAAAATGGACCCGAATCGCCCCATGATCACCCAAAACGTTTCCAATTCTTTTCCAATATATTAAATGTAATCTAAATATTATAAAAGAGCATTGGAGGCTCGCTGAAAGGCCGTTTTGGGGGCAGGAGATTGCCTCAAAAGGTCAAAATTCGGCAAATTATGCAATTGTATAGTACAGCCCAATTTGTTCAACACAGTAAGACACGCGTTAATTACAATACGGCGTATTATACGAATACGCGGCATGACAAATCCCTACAGGAAAGCATACATTCCTAGTCACACATACATATACACAAAGAAGATCACTAGTATGCGCCCTTTTCTTATGCCATGTCGCAGGCCAGCACGAATCCATGGAGGCTTACTGCCAGATCAGCGCAGGTGGAATGGCTGACCCAAACACCACGTTCGCTGTATTTATAGAAGGTTGCATGAGGGAGCCAGGGGCATATATCCTGACTGTGGCCAATCATTGCACAGGTGCGTGTGTTGGTGCCCGTATGATCGTGCGTACGTGTATGTGTGTGTGTGCATGCGTGCGTGCGTGCTTGGGTGGTTGGGTGCACGTGCGTGCATGTGGGTGGGTGGGGTAGGGGTTGCAAAGTATGAGTGTGCAGGCGTGGGGAGTGCTGATCACAGATTGTGAGGGCTATGGCTATAAATGAGGAGGCGTTTTACCATTGGTGTTTGCTTGCGTGGGGTTGGCCAGAACCGCATGTTAACACTGTGTATGACCATACATATGGTGACTTCCCTGCTGAAAATGCCATATATGTGGTTTTGTGGCCAACCCTACACGTGTGAGTATATATCCATGTGTTTTAAGTGTGTATATTCTCACTGTTGCCACCTCTCTCTCTCTCTCTCCTTATCTCTCTCTCTCTCTCTATCTCTCTCTTCTCTCTCTCTCTCTCTCTCTCTCTCTCTCTCTCTCGCTCTCTCTCTCGCTCGCTCGCTCGCTCGCTCTCGCTCTCGTGTTATCAGGCTTGTGCGATTACGCTGTACTAGAGCGATTGTGACCGTATTTACGGTACCGTACCATATTACGCCGTACCGTACTGAACTAAGACGGTCGAGTTGACTAGTACGGTCTCGAACCGTACAAGACGTGGTCACTGTACAGTGCGATTTTGGTGTAATTTGGCAGTTTGGCTCCAATTTCGGTCCAAAACAAATAGTTTCTTTTAACAACATTGTTCATGAAAAACGCTGATTGTTAACCAGGAACCAAATACTGCGTCCGACTTTGAGTTTCCATGCAAGCCACCGCTGGGCCCTTCCCCCAGGCTGATGCAGCCCCAACCCAGCCTCAGAGTCGTTCAGGGAAGCATTGTGTGGTGTTGATGCGTGAGAGGAGTACGCTAAAGGTGGAAATGGGAGGTGTATGGGGCGGAGAGGCCTTTCTGAGGCCATCTTTGCACTGGCAGTGCCAGCCCCTGAGCTGATGCAGCCCTGACCCAGCCTCAGGGTCGTCTAGGGAAGCATTGTGTGGAGTCAACACATGAGAGGAGCATGCGGGAGGTGGAAATGGGAGGTGTTGGGGCGGAGAGGCCATTCTGAGGCCAAAATTGCACTGGCAGTGTCAGCTTGGCAGTGTACCGTACACCGAACTGTCAAGACGGTAAAATACGTTTGCCCAAATTCGAAAATACGCCGTCTTTTACAAAAAGACAGTCCGTACTGTACTCATAGTACCGTACCATCTAACCGTCTGAGCACAAGCCTGAGTGTTATTGAGATTCGTCGTGCATTCAATTTGCACAATAGTACGCATGCGGGCTGGTCTGGATTTGTGAGTTACATTCTTTTAGAGTGAAGATTATAAGTATTTATTTCCAATTGTACTCTTCTGAACCAGAACATGCTGCCTGATCTTTACCCTTTTGAACCAGCATAAGCACACGCACATATGCTGCCTCCCTTGTCAGGTGCACATCAGACACACACACACTACCACACATCACACACACAAAACATTCACACACACATACAAACACGCACACAGGGTGTGGGCACACAATCACACCCTGGTTTGACTCAAACTTATCAGACCGTTCACACGCAACGTGGTGTGCGCTGTGCTCCTCCCCCATTTGCAGTTGCTGCCACTCGGACTGACGGCAGTGTGGAATGGGCAAACAGCCTAGGGCGCTGTTTGGAGCCTGGTTGTCGGCTGGGGCACATTGCTGAGTTTGGGAACCTGGAGGCTTTTGGCGCTGCCTACGTCGCAGCTCATCGTCCGATTAATGGAGTGGCCCAGGTGTGCATGTTGTGTGTGTGGCGTGCTGCAGTTGCAGTACTAACAAACAGTGTAGCTGTACATGCACACCATCACACTCCTTGACGAGCTGTTTCACACACGCAAAAGGCAATTTTAAACACTCACACACACACACACACACACACACACACACACACACACACACACACACACACACACACACACACACACACACACACACACACACACACACACACCGGTCGTACAGGTTGAGGCGCACCGCATAGGAATGGCCGCCCCTGAGGGCGGCCAGCGTTTTGAGATGTACAGTACTTAAGTCTGTTGCGTGCATTCCCGTGACAGCTTTTGAATTTTGACGCGTGCATGGGTAGTAGATGCTTGTGACCCTGTGTTATTTGCTATGTGTAGGGTTAGCCAGAACTGTATACATGTACACCGTGTAACACGTATGTACGCATATCTCCATGCTAAAGGTACCGTACATACACTGTGTATATATAGTATGGTTCTGGCCAACTCTATCGCAGCTTGACATGTGTCTGCATGAGGCATTCGCACTTTGAGGGCAAACGCTAGCATGTTGTCAAGCTATTGCAGTGACGACTTAGCCCCTCTGGCCACGAGTGCCACCAACACCACCATCACCACACGCGCAATTCCAAATTCAATGATACCTTTACCGGCAGTGTTCTTTAATCTGTGAGCATGTACTCGGACTTAATGTATGTAATGACCCTAGAGGGTCAAAGCTCGGATGCAGTGACGGGCTAATGTATTGAATAGTCACCCGAGCACCTTTACCCGTCATCAATCCGGTGCGGTAGCTTAACTTTAGCTCTCTTGTTTAAATTTAATGGGTGGTATCGTGTGAGGTATTTTGGCGGGAAGCAAGGGCTTCTGTTTCCACAGCGCTAATAGGTTTGGCTGTGAGTTTTTGACAAGCCATGGTTGCACCATAGCTCTGTGTGTTGGAGCATGATTGTGTACTTGATGAGTGTGTGCAAGGCCCTTGCAGGTGGCTCTATTTGTATCAAGGCAGGCTGGCACGCGTCCTTGTGTGGAAGGGTGCAGATGCCCGTTGCAGCTTTTCCTTCCTTTTACTTCCTCTGCGCTGTCCGTGTTATATTTTGTGATCAAGGGACTGCGTGTTGTGTGCACTGTGGTCACTGTAAGTCTCTAGCTGGGCTGATGAGTGGGCCACCTGTTTGCCCTGTCTATCCTATCCTCTGAGTGGGCCTGTCTATCCTATCCTCTGAGTGGGCCATCTATCCTCTGAGTGGGCCTGTCTATCCTATCCCCTGAGTGGGCCACCTGTTTGCCCTGTCTATCCTATCCTCTCAACGACGGGTTGTTAGTGTGATGACTACTGCCCTTTTACCTGGTGGAGGATCTTTACGGTACACGGTACCAAAGTGGCTCTCTTTCCTTATTTATTGTGTATTGGAAGCAGTCTTCATCCGTCTGCATAACACTTTTTTTGTATTGCCCTTCCTTCTTCCTCAACACGGGGCTGCCGGTAGAAATACGACATTTGTGATCACATATAGCTTGCAATTGGGTTTAGTTGAGGACAAAACTATGTAGGACGGATTTGTTATCCGAATTGGCTGCTTCAAGAGGGCTTTAAGTAGCCGTGATTGAGCTTAGGTATCTAGGCATTTTAATTGGAAGGTGCAAGGTTTTTTCTATATTTCTCACATCTTAAAACTGTGACACGCACAGCTCAGCTCTTTGCTCAGAAATGTAACGCAACGCCTGCACATAGTCACTGTGGTACGGTACCATTTTCTGCATCTGCATCGAAACTTGTGTGCGCCAGGTGATAACAATCAGATCTGCAGATCCTGTATGTCATGGTATCGCAATCACAATCCTTTGCCAGAACCTGTCATGTGGTTGTTCTTTTCTGTTGTGTATACTTCACTGCTGACGGTAGATTCAGTTTGTTCCTTATGCACAAGCTGTATTGTAAACCATTTTCTTTTGGCGGTGCGCTTGACTAAAGTATGCGCAATAAAGCATGGCACTCGATGAAAGCAACCATGATAATGACTTTGGTTGAAGTGGGAAAGCGCAAGCAAGTCTGAACCTTCACAATTTTTTAAAATGTTTAATCATGCAAACAAGAAGTACAAGAATGAGAGTACCATAACGTGGTGTGACTGTCTATACATACTGCTGGGTGCCACTGTGCTGGTCGATCAAAGACAAAAGGCAACTAGGCGAGGGAAGGGAAGGGAAGGGAAACAGAAGGTGAAATGGCCAGAAAAGGAGTTTTACAAAAGTCAAGGGGGGATAGAAAACTCCCTACTACGAGGCTGAAAAAAAGCGGAAGTTACGAATAAGGGTTTACAAAGGGGGTAACCGGCAGCCACATGTGTTGGGCTGATAGGCATTGCTGGATCAGCCAGTGTAAAGTAAACGTAAGGTTGAATAAAAAGAACTGGTCTCAGCCAGTGCCATATTGTTCTCTAAGGAAAGTGATAAGTAAGAGGTGAGGAATGAATGATGAAAGGCAAAACCTGAGATAATAAAAAGAGCCTGATGGAGAGCCACAACAAGCAGTTCAGGCGTGTTAACTGAACAACAGAATGTATAACCCAAAGGGAGGAAGGGAGCGCCACATTAGAGACCCATGCTGTTCATGCAAACAAATTGGAAGCTGAGTTCAAATTTAACATTTAACTTACAACAGTGCACCATTACGAATAAAAGAAAGGGAGCAAAAGAGGCAGGCTGGATGGCCAGAGAAGAGAGAGAAAAGAGCAGGATGTGCAGAGCAGTGTAATGATAAGAGGGCAGGCAACCAGAATACGCAGGCAACCAGAATACTTCCATCCTAGCGGGTTTAACTCATGTTAAAGGTCTAGTAGTTTTGGCCTGCTTCCCCCTGCTCTCGGTTCTTAATAGAGGTGCCCGTGTCTTGAAATCTAGTTCGTTTTTCTTTGCTTGTCTCCCTACTATGCGTTATGTTGAGAGTGAGTGACTTGCTGGCGCAGCTGCGTTTTCTGCTAGGAGACTCTTTCTTATTCTCTTGGGTTATGATAGAGTTGGTTTTAGCGCACCAGTGATCGCAATAATGGCTTAGTTGCTTTTGTCCTGACTAACACGCACCGAGCTTCCCTTTACTTTATGTTGAGTCCCTCGAGGTTGTGTAGCTAGACGCGCCCTCGGCCCGTTAATTTTATTTCTTTTCAGCCCTGTCTCCTAAATCAGGCACCTTTTTACACAGGTTTCTTTCTTTCCCACCCTTGCTCGCCCTTCGTACATACACTTTGCCCTTCCAGTCATCGACCTGGTTGCCCCCTTTCCTTATTTTATAAGCTTCCAGCCTGCCCCTCTTGCTCTTTTCAGCCTCGTTGTAGGAGGTTTGCTATCTCCCCTTGACCTATGTAACATGCCTAAAGTATAAATCAACAAGGCAGGAAGAAAAGAGGGTGAATGGAAGTGAGACAGGGAAGGCTAAGAAAGAGAACGCCCAATCAGTGGCAGCGATGAGTTGTGTGACGAGCAGTTAGTTGGTTGATAGTTGAGAATGCGTTGTATGACTTGTTCGATAAGCAGGATGTGCCAGTCTTATTGATATTCGAAAAATGATGCAGAGTTAGTTGATGTGTTGTTGAATCCTGAACCTTGCAGAATCTCGAGCTTTTTCGCTTCCCTTGCCTTTGATTGAGTGCCCCTAGGCTTGTATTGGATCTGCACTCGGCCCGTTCTTTTTTTTAAAGCCTCTTACATGGGTGCACAGCTTTTTCCGTCTCTTGCCTTGTGCTCCGCGTATATTTCATGACTTTCGTTCTCAGACTTCAACTTACCCCCCCTCTTTCCTTTTCTCCCATCCTGCCGCGCTGGTTTTGGCTTGTTTCCAGCCTCATAGTAGGGAGTTTTGCTATCTCCCCTTGACCTATGTAACATGCCAAAAAAACTATTAAATTTGTTGCAGATGGTGCCACCACTATCAAATAGAGTGTGGAGGATAGTGGAGGCTCGTTGAAGAATGGTGCAGATGTCTTTGTGTGCAGCAGAAATACGTGACCAGTATAAGTCAAAGCAATATGAGCAGACTAGATCACCCATCATACCTTTCTTGCCAGACCTGTTTAATGAAGAAATTTCAAAAGAGCTGGAACCACCTTAAGTTATGCGTATTTTTGCCAATTGAATTGTCTTTCCTGTCAGGCCAAACTAGTATCACTACCAAGAACTACTAAACCCTGAACCAAACCCTGAACGCTAAGCAAGGGCCCAGAGACGTGTGGCTAGACAAGCCAGTCATGCGCCACCTATTCAAGGGGAGTATAAAGTGTGGCTGATGAGCCCTTGCATGAGAAAAAGAGAAGAATACGCAGAGTCAAATGTCGCGTTCAACTCAAGTGCTATTTAGATTAATGGGACAAAGGTGCTTCAGGTTCATCCTAATTCTGTAAATGTTCAATCAATGACCTGCCGCACTCAAGCTGCTGCTCACACTGATATTGCATGTGCATCCTGTGAAATATGCTCCTACCTTCTAGGACTTGAATCACTGGATCTGCTCCCTCCCTTTAAAGACATGAACATACGCGACGTCTGTAATCGTACCTACCATTGGCAGTGCCTACTAAAAACCAGCTGCTACAATGCCAATGAGCGAGAGGCTATCGACAACAATGACAAATGGGCCTGCCCAGCCTGTGTTAACCTAAAGGAAAACGAAAAGAAAGAACGGACCTCTAAATCTCTCAAAAGAGAGTTGGTGAAAGTCTCGTGGAAGTTAACATAGGAGCCAGAAGAACTGCAAAACACTTTTGAAAGCTTTAGACGCAGCCTCCAAATGTATGAAGCGCATATCACGACACCGATCCTAGTGCAACCTGAACCGGACAAACCTCTTAATGATCTTTGAAACAAGGGTTCTCAGCCAACCTAGAAAGAAACTCCTACCAGCCCTATGACATCAAACTCCGGAACAAAGTTAATTTTGACATACAGCCCACAAAACCCTCAAGAAGACACTGTAGCCACTGGGCGCTGCAAGTACTGGATCACTGACGTTGATCTCATGAAGCACCAAGGAACAACACCGAATCTCCCTCAGACGACCCTGTACGCCCAGAAGTGTACACTGCCACAGTAGCTTGCATCTACAACGTAGACGGCAAATGCAAAGGCATGCTCACCCCTGAGCGCTTCAACATTCTTCAATGGGGTTATGAAAAGGAAAATACAGCGGTTTACATGACAACATCCAACCACCCCCTGAGTCTTGCATCAGAAATTGTAAGCCTCGTTACTCGCAATGATATTGCTACCTCCAAACATACAAACCAAAAGATCAAAAACTCGTTTTCATGGATGCTTCCCCCCACATTATAACCGCCCTACAAAAATGGGCCCTAGTCACTAAGGAAAAAATGGTATCCCCCCTTGACCATGACCCCACATTCCCGTAATAATGGAATGAACACCCAAGAGATAAGGCCTTTGGAGCATACTGCAGCGCCTTCTCCTCCAAGTTCACTGATTTCTTTATTTGCCATCCCATTTACAATGAAAACACCATGTATCTAGCAACAAGGCGTGCAATTTACTCCGCTGCCCTTAGCACAGAGGCAACGGCTACCTTGATGTTTCTTCCCTCATGGAATAAAAGGATGACCACAAGTCCCTACGCATCCCTCTGCCGCAAATTCCCACACATGTGTACATTATGGGGATCCATACCATCAGTTCAACTCCAATATGCAAAAGTACCCTTCTGGAACACAATACAGACGCCACTTCCCAAACAAACATGGTATTTGCAAATCATTGCCATATGGAATACTAAAGGCAGAAATTGCCTTAAAGCCTACAACAACAATTGGCTAAAGGTTGCCAAAGCAGGAGGAGGAGGCGGATGTCCTGAGGCAAAGTGGGAAATCAATTGCATTGATAACAATCCATACCCCTCTGCACTTTGCACTGAAGATACCCCTGGCCTTTTTAAAGCAAGGAAACTACCCAGCGACCACCTTCGTCAAACCCCACAAGGCCCCCAAGATAAAACAAGTACCCTGGACTGACCCTAAAGCTCTGACAAAGCAACCCAACACATCCCCAGCCCAAACCTGATCCGTTAAGTACAAGATTGGCGGCACTGGACCTACACTGATCATAGTCTTATAAAACACGAAGAAGGGCAAGACACATGATCAGGTGTATACCACCCTTGCTTAAACGTATCCCATTACGTGAACCCAAGAGGAGTAGGTATTAAAATACCATCTCATGTGCAGAGCTAGCAGCTAAGCAGCCGCGATCATTCACGGCTACTCCCATAAAGCCACAGATAGCCTAACCTCAATGCACCAAATTAAAGGGCAGCTCTCACACCCAAACCTCCACTGCCACCACATCCAAGGAGATGTCCTCCAATCCATTGCCAAAGCAATCCACCAGTCACCACCGCCCATTCATTTTTACAAAGTCAAGTCCCATGCAGGCATTATAGGCAATGAATGTGCTGACGCTGTTCCTAAAAAGTCAATCACAACCTACTCTGGCGTTGCTGATACCTCCATCAAAACAGCTGGCCCTGAGGGAAATCCCTTCTACAGCATTTACTGGCTTGCAAAAGAATACGAAGAACATCAAATTTTGCAACATCAACCAAACACAGCCCAGTCACCTACCTTAAGGTTTTGGTACCTAACCAATTACCATGACGCCTTGCAAGCACACATGCACCTCCTCTACAAACTAGGAAATGCCAATACCGTAGCAAACTACCATGAATACTACCAGACCCTTATCAAAAATGGCACTGCCACTGGAGCTGCTAGCAACGCTTACCTAAAAGCATCATATGTCCCTATTAAAACCAAGTGCATCATTATGAAGTACAGGACAGGAACCCTGTACAACTAAAAGCATGCGGTATGGATTAAGCGCTTGATTAGCTTCTTAACTTGCCCCTCTGCCCTCAACTAGACAGTGCTTTGCATATCCTTTCTGGATGCCAACACACACAAATAAGGAATATGATCACTGAAAGACACAACTTAGCATGCAGCATGACCTTCAAAGCCATCAGCAAAACAGGCTCCCTAGGGTCCTGCTTTGTCTTTTTGGATATAGGCAGCTGCGAACGGCTGGCTGTGCAAAATTTTCAGGTTCCCGATACATTTGAAACTATGATTGTACCAAAGTGGCTCTTTCCACCCCGCTTCCCAGACAAAAATAGGTTTACCTCCAGCCGTCCGGATGCTGTACTGCTTGCTCCCATCTCCGCAAATCAAAAAAGCAACAGACTAGCAATGAAGGGGGGTGGGTTCTTAGGAGTGACAGGGGGCAACTTAGGGAGAACCGGGAGCACTTCAGCAGCACCGCCAGCCGCCACCAATCGATCCACCTTCTCCAGACAGCACCGACCCAAAGGTCTCAGCATTCTCCAACGTGACATTCACCTCATCGAGTACTGTGAGGACACTAGACCACAGAATCAGCTGAGCGCCGCACAGGAACAACACTAAAGCCTCTGCACCTTCCTTTCAGGAGCCTCAGTTACTCTCCACACCATCCTTTTGGGAGTGGGTGGTACTATCTACAACAATCACACGCTGGAGCCTTTTTAAGGAGCTGGGCCTTAATTCTCAAAGTGCTGTGAAAATTGCTTCCAAGTTTCATGTTCATTCTGTCAATTACGCTGACAAACTTGTTCATACCAGACGTGCCCTTTCCAGTACTTTCATCAAATCTCATCAGGAGAAGGTCTCAGGTAAAGCATGCAATTCTCCTGATCCCCATTGCTCTTTTTCTTATTCAATGGTGGAGGATTTTGACGGTACCCGGTACCAAAGTGACTCTCCTTTTCCTTAATTTATTTGGGGAGTGGTTTTCACTGCCTGCGTAGCTTTTTCTTTTCATCTTTGTTGGCTGACGCACCACTGCCCCTTTCCAGAGCTGGTACTGATACCCAGACATTCCGGTCTCATTGTGTAGCACATAAATATGAACAGCAGGCAAACAGAAATCTTTCACACTACAGGAATCCCCTGGTACTTCTTAGACTGCTCACATGATGTCACATGATGCCGATGATATACACTAGATCTACCTAATCCAGGAGATGAAGGTTATCAATAAGACAAGCACATCCAGCGTGTTTGACAAGGCATACAACAGTTTTTGATGCCAACTATCACACAATTTGTCGCTGTTGCCCAAGGCATGGGCATGACACCCTTGCGAGATGTACCGTGTTTTATGGCTATGGATAGAAAGTTCATGGAAAGTTTATGCGTAACATTTTGTATATTGTTGATGAAGATAGGCAGAGATGACATCATACAGCTGAAAATAATCACACTAATTAATGGCAATAATCTGTGTGGCAATTCTGCGATTTTCGATTTGTAACGCCTCTTTTTTTGTAACAGACATGCTCTTTCAGCACTCTTAGTACTTAAATGCTCTCACACTCTCACACATGCTCTGATGATCAAGATTAAATTAATACCACGATTCATCGTGACAACAACTAGTAATATTACTTGTACATGCATGTAGGCGCTAACCATAAAAGGAAAGGGATACAGCAATAAGGGAGAGCGCAGTGCTGAAGGCGAATGCGAACAGGCCTCCCAGACCTGCAAACAAACCAACTGCGTCCCTGAGAAACTTGTAGGGCAACTGCACTTCATAGCCTTTTGTGCTGTCTGGGCCGACCTGCAAAATAAGACGTGTGGACAGAGCTTGCATGAGGGCGGAAATAATGCACCCTGGCTGTTTCACAATGCTTTCCTTGCGCTCGTATCTAGGTTGTTTTTAGCTAATAATCCTCTTTAAAGAAACGCTGTAGATGATGTTGTAAGGTGACGCTGGTGCGTGAAGATAACCAAGCTTATACTGCGTGCAAGATTACTTGAAATTAACCGAAACTGGGATTATTCTTTGCAATCCATTAGAAAACTGATCTGGTTGACAAAATGCGTACCAGCTTGCCCTCCTGTGCAAGTTGAGCTACAGCAGCACGCATGCATGCATCCACACTCATGCCCTGCAGATCTGCGGCCTTTGATGGTGGTGGCTGCAGCCCAAAGACTTGCATGCGAACGCCCTGAATTTTGCCCTGCAAAATACAATTAAGGATTAAGGAAGCTAGCAGGATTTTGTTGTTTTGATAAACACGGATACCTGGTGTTGCTTGCTGTCAATAACAGATTATATCCTCTCATTATACTTAATTGTTCACAGGCTTCAAGATCATTACAACACACGAGTGATGGAACTGTGTTGATCAGGCAATTTCAAAAAATGTCCGCCGCCATGCAAAAATGTATCGACACATCTCTGTAAGAAAAATAATTGCATTTAGAATGCCAGCGGCGTGGATGAGGAAAGTTAGCAAAGAAGCCAAGTCTCACCTTGACCCAGTCAAAAGCGGTGCCTTGCAAAAGGAGCACAAGTCCCATTGTAGGCCTTATGAGAGACTCGTGCACCTGTGCTGCCCAAAGACCTCCACGCCAGGATGTCATGTACATTGTATGGTTATCATGCTGCAGGGCCAACTGCACAGTTGAAAAAATTATAGTGAGTTTGTCAACCCACCATCGATGCCAAGTATGAGTGAAAATGAGAGCAAGGTAATGGCTCATAATTAGATGGCCATAAAATATTAATAACTGACCCTTAAAACAGAGTTGCTGATTTGCTAGCAAAATCCGCTCTCACCTTGGTCCTCCCATCGGCATCTTTCTTAAAGTAAAGAAAGACAATGCTTGGTATCACCAGGGGGTTGAAGGATGTCAGCCCCCCCAGCTTGATCTGCACAAGGCAGTTGGTGTTTCAGGGCATTTTACCTCACTTTTTCACTTTAGCTGACTAAGCACATCTTGATCAAAGTGCTACAGCCTATAGCAAAGAGGTGAATCTGAAATTGTGCATTCTATCATGCCGCCATGTAAGTACCTTAATTATATTCAGCAGGAAAGGAAGCGGCGACTTGTTTAGCTCTTTTCACCAGCAAGGTCGCTTGTGTAAAACTCCTAATTAGACAACGTGCTTCACCTTCAGGTCGACCCAAACACATGCTTTGCTGGTGCCAGGCTTCAGGAAAAGGTCTTTGCAGGTAATTGCGTACTCTTTGTAGTTGCAAGCACAGCGGAAGACCTGTGTGACGAAAAGGCAATGCAGACAGTCTTCATGTCTAATTGTTACGATGGGCACTGAAGTTGTCTTGAGCCCAGGCTCTTGTGAAAACTGCAATGAATACTCTGACAGCAATCTATTTCTAACATCATATCTGTTATAGCAGTATGAGGTGCACAACATACACTTGGTCTGCAGGCTCTGGCCCCGGAATGTTCACCTTATAGACGCTTTCCCTTCCCCTCACGTTGCCTAAGGGGTGCACAAATTCGACATCAGGCAACATATAGTTCTGGCAAATGTATCTTTGAACCTGCAATTATTATTTGCATGGAAACACGCGGTGAGCAGGTGATAATACTTTGGAAAAAGTAACTTGCGGCGACTGTAATGGCATGCCTTCTCTCATGACGCCTGTCTAAGCAAGGCTCTCAGCTCGTCGTGAGGGCAAGAATGAATTTTAGTGCATGCTGAGCACAATGTATAAGACGGTAATAAGGTGAGATATAAATGTCAATGCCTTGTATGAACTTGAAAACAGAATCTACCCGCAAGAAAACGGTGAAGTAGATTGGTCCTGAGGATAATACTCAGTATAAAGTTGATCAAAGAATTAGAAAGAAATCGGTCAAGACCTGAGTCCAGCATGTCCTGCTCATTGCAAGCACCCCTCATAATGCAATCCTCAAACTCGATCAAGCAGTATATCAGAGGGGGTCATTTGAGCAAATGTCTAAACATTCTCCTTCTTGCATTAAAGGGGCAACCACTCTCACGTCAATTCACCGAATTGAACCCAATCTAGCTTCATACTGTTACTGATATTATAAGCTACCAGAGCATGTGCTCAGATTTAGTTAAGTCGCCCTGCGTAAGGAATGACAGGGCTATATGCACACATCGTGTACCTGTACCCAAAATAGGTGCTCTCCATGGGAAATGGTGCATTTTTTGCATATCTCGCCAACCACTTGCTCTTTTTGCTCCATTGTTTTTGCAATGATCTTTATTTATTATAAGAACTCCAAAACATCTCTCAGTTTGGTGCGCTGCCTGGTCAGATACAGCATATGGCTGTTCAAAAAGTAGGGTTCACACCGCGGCTGCTGAGGCAGGTGGCCCTAATTTGCACGTTTTAAGCTCAGCTCTGATAAGTAGCATAGATTCCAATGCAGTTAAGCTTGCAAACAGTATACCCATTTTGGGCCTCAGATAACCCCTTTGGCACTGGTACATACCTCTAGGTTCCCTGACACCATCCCAAGCAAGATGAATTTCAATGTTTCCTCGTCGACCTCTGTCCTCAAATCAAGCTCTTCTTTTGGAGCCAAACCATCAGGACCATAATTGCTCAAGCTCTGCGCAAAATCCTGAGCTCGCAGTGGGAGACCTGCTTGTTTTTGTATGTTTGTGCAGTATTTGCACATCAGTGTATATACATGTGCGGCGTTTGTGCGTGTATTGTGCTTCATAAGCTCGTTCTTAACAATGTTATGAGCAACTTAATATCGTCCTTACCTGCTACGGCTTTGCTCCTAAGCAGCGAGCCCTCAGGCGGCGCTGGCACATTGCCTGGTCCGTATTTGTGGCCAATCCATTGCCATGTAGTTGAGTCCATCGTTTTGGGCACTCTCTGAAGTCCTACTTGCTCACGGGTGCCCTCTGAGAGTGCTTGTGCAAAATACCTGCTTATACTCTTTTTTCTGTGGGGTCCCGATATCAGAAGTCGAATTATTAAGTATTTTAAAAAATCAAGCTAGATATATTACGACAATTTGCAAAGAGATTCGCGAATAATGGACTCCTCCACCTTTTTCAGCAGAGCTGCTGTCGCCCCCTGCCTCTCCACTGCGCCCACCGGTAGATGGATATGTTGTGCGCTCTTAATCTCTCCCTGTTTAATAAGATTGTTAAGACCTTAAGTTTGTGATGGCTGCTCAACACCAATAAAAGAGAAAGCACCCTTCTGTTTCTATCAACTTTCCAGCCTTAAGTTGTGGCAGCTGAAATTGCTGTTCAATTCCAAAGTACGGCCCTTGAAGTTCTGACCTTGGCGATTATATTTTCTGTGTATGGTGGTCTTACCTCGTGAAAAACTGTTTTATCCTTCATTATACTGTTATAATGGACGATGAGAGTGTATACTTTTATGAGGAGCCACGATGGTAATTGCATTGTGGTAAATGTTAAGTGTTGAGGAACTATGCAAGGCCAAGGAGCAGACATGCATGATGAGTACATGCTATGAAACAGTTCTTCAGAGATGTTCGTATTTCCTATGTATTGATTAGGCAGTCAGACTGCAATCTGAAGGAACTTTTCTGTTTGAACTTTTCATCCATCTTCTCCTTGGTTCTTCGCCTGTATTAATATATGTAAAATCACAACAGTAAATTGTAAAGGTAAATTGTTTAGCTCGCCACAAACTAAATGTAATATATTGCGTCATCCATTGAACCAAATAATTTATAAGCTTTCGTCGAGCGTGGTGAAAAAAATCTGGGAAATACATAAAGGATGTTACTCACAAAGTCTGCTGTGTTCTCTCTGTTCCTCTTCGCATGCTCTTACGCACAGCTGCAAGGGGCGAGCGACCAGCTGCCCAAAGCTCAGTGCCCCTCCACTCCAAACGACAGGCAACTTGATCTAGACGAAGCTTCCGAAGCATGCGGTACGTAGAATGAATTAACAGAGGGCGTAGAATGAATGTACTATTTTTCCTGCTGTGGCAAGGATCACCGTCCGTTGCATGATCAGCAATCCTATCCCTGTGTTTTTTGACCTGCAGACCCTGACAGCAAGGACTACTGTGCTCAGTAAGTGTATCAACTCCTGAACAAAAATCAATGCATTCACCAGTATTCCTGATTTCATCATTTTATCCAATCACATGCATGTACAGCAGCTAACCGTAAGCAAACAAACTCAATTTGTGAATGTGCTGCTGCTAAAACTTGCAGGTATAGCTGCGCCCTGTTTTCAGCATTCAAACCGGAGCTCAAAGAAGCAGGCCTCTTCAGCGTTCCGGAGGATGGCTCGTGAGTCTGTTTTCATGAAAGCCTCTACTATCCAACAGCGCGTTGGGTTCCTCCAGATCGATCTGAGGATGCATACAGTGTTGCCTTATTAGTGATGTTGCCTGTGCTCTGATCTGCATTGCAGAAATAATGAGCAGGGTTTGGCTAATGCATTGACTAGAGGGGCTGCTATCATCACCCAATGGTAAGTCAGCATAGACAGTTCTTGGCAAATTTGCTGCTCAGTGTTTGATTGACCGAGTAAGTGACGAAACCCCAAGCGAAAGCGTTCCTGACGACATTGCCGGCGCTGGATCTGAGCCTTCAAGTGGAGACCCAAGTGAAGATTCTGGCAAATCTTTGGATGTGCAGGATTACACGCCTGAAGACGTGGAGGAGGTGAATTTGTGTGTGTTGGGGGAGCGGCCACAAGCCACGCGTGAGCTGTCCTATATATATTGACACGACTTGTGCTGAATTATGCTTATCTTTGACGACGTAAGCTTTTTTACAATTATTGACACGACTTGTGCTGAACTCATGCTTGGGTTTAATGCTTGTTTATACAGACAAAGCATACCCTTCCACTTGCCCAATTAATGATACTACAGGATGTCCAAAACGCTACCGGTGGGCGCAGTGGAGAGGCAGGGGGCGACAGCAGCTCTGCTGAAAAAGGTGGAGGAGTCCATTATTCGCGAATTTCTTTACAAATTGTCGTAATATACCTAGCTTGATTTTTTTAAATACTTAATAATTCGACTTCTGATATCGGGACCCCACAGAAAAAAGAGTATAAGCAGGTATTTTGCACAAGCACTCTCAGAGGGCACCCGTGAGCAAGTAGGACTTCAGAGAGTGCTCAAAACGATGGACTCAACTACATGGCAATGGATTGGCCACAAATACGGACCAGGCAACGTGCCAGCGCCGCCTGAAGGCTCGCTGCTTAGGGGCAATGCTTTAGCAGGTAAGAACGATATTAAGTTGCTCATAACATTGTTAAGAACGAGGTTTGATATGCACAATACACACACAACCGCAGCACATGTATATACACTGATGTGCAAATACTGCACAAACATACAATTACAAGCAGGTCTCCCTCTGCAAGCTCAGGATTTCGCGCAGAGCCTGAGCAATGGTCCTGATGGTTTGGCTCCAAAAGAAGAGCTTGATTTGAGGACAGAGATCGACGAGGAATCATTGAAATTCATCTTGCTTGGGATGGTGTCAGGGAACGTAGAGGTATGTATATAGTGCTCGATTGAGTTTGAGCATTGTTTTATTAAGAGCACTGCTTGCAATGAACAGGACGTGTTTAACGAGTCATTTATGTGGAGACTCCAGTCATGTACATGCATGGGCAACATACTTTAATTGTGCAGTATTTCCTTATGAGTCACTCTAAGTTATAGCTCTCTTTTTGAATTCTTGGGGTGGAAATGATAACGTACAGTGGCTTCCTAATTATTAAGTGGCAGATTGGGTTAGTTGCTAGTCTCTGGGTCTCTAGGCACCGCTACATATCACTATATTCCTGTCTTAATAAACTGTGCTCATCACAATTGTGATGACCTATGCATGCTTGTACGATTTATGTTTTCCTCACAAGCACCTTGAATGCCCGCCGCTTCTTGTACTTGCAGGGTAGTCAACAACAGTCACTGCAAGCTCACAAACAATTTCTCAATTCTAATGGCAAACTGGCACCGACATCTGTAAAACAGCCGCAAGAAACTTGCATCGCTCTCCCCACCATTTCCTATTTATACAGCACCTTCAGCGGCTTAGACATCGGGCTTTGATTTTCAAATGTCAAGATGCTTCATGCTACGCAGCGCTCTGTCAACTATGCTGCCAAACATGTCCATACTAGTCGGCCTTTCTATTTATTGACGTTCCTCATCAGGAGCCGGTTTTAGGCCTGGCCTGCAACCTACCAGGTCTACATTGGTTCATCCAACTTTTTGCAAATGGAAGGGAACAAACGATACTTTGTGACTCTTTCTCTTGGTTAGAGTCAGGAGTAGTCTTCCCTGCCTGCGAAGTTCCACATAATGAAACCTAGTCTGACTCGCATTCCCGTTTTAATTGCAGGTCCAGAAATATGTTTGCCAGAACTATATGCTGCCTGATGTTGAGTTTGTGCACCCCTTAGGCAGCGTTCGGGGGAGGAGCAACTTTTACCATGTAAGTAGGTTTACCTGGTAAGTAGGTTTCCCATTAGTTTTCTGGTGTTTAGGGCAATTTGGTAGATGAAAAAGATAATCACCAACAAAAACAGTAACAGCCTGTATTCATGCAAAATGCTTGCGTCCTAATTGCAGGCGTTCCGCTGCGCCAATAACTATGCAGATTATGAGATCACCCTCCGTGATATCTTCTGGGCAGCAGGAGATGATAGGTGTTGCGTTTGGGTGGATATGAAGGTAGATGTTTTTGGTACGAGCACTCACTGCTTGATCTGTTGCACTGACCAAGTGTTAGATCTAGGCCAAATCAGGCACGCTGTCCATGCTCTGACAACAGAAACGCCCCCTTTCTTGGTTGGGTGATCAATGAATTGGGTGCTCGATAAAATGGTGGTCACATCATCGTCGCTCCGTGCTGTCCTCTGTCCTGGTTTGCAGGTTAAATCAACTATGTCCACCTTGATGTCTGTCCAACGTATCATCATTCCATCAATCATTCTCGTTTACTTCAAAAGAGATCCAGCAGATGGAAGGATGAAGGTGAACAAAATGTCAGAATATTGGCAGTGGATTTTTGAAAACGATAACCAGTGCCGTGGGGTATTTTAATGAGTGGAAGAACCACCTAATACAGAGTTTTGATGATGCATAACCTTGCTTAGTTGACCCAACCCTTTTCTGCTTCTTGGCTGTGCAGCTTGCACCACAAGCTGCCTTTGGGATGTGATGTGTACATTGACAACTGTGTCACGGTCGTTAGCTGTGGAGGCATGTGGTGTACACAATAGTGAGAACTGTGCCTCCCCTCTGTGCCACTGTTGCTATGCCTTTGCTGTATCAATGTGCCACTGTACCTCCTCTCTGTGTCACTGTGTCACTATACCCTATGAGAAAGGATGTCATAATCCTCCCACGCGCTCCATACAGTTGGCACTGCAGCATGACAACATGACAGTGAATGCCAATATTTGGCGTGGAGGTCTTTGGGCAGCACAGGTGCACGAGTCCCTCATAAGGCCTACAATGGGACTTGTGCTCCTTTTGCAAGGCACCGCTTTTGACTGGGTCAAGGTGAGACTTGGCTTCTTTGCCAACTTTCCTCATCCACGCCGCTGGCATTCTAAATGCAATTATTTTTCTTACAGAGATGTGTCGATACATTTTTGCATGGCGGCGGACATTTTTTGAAAT
>Ga0307948_1000364_pt1 | contig 30540 bp, 31 predicted proteins | sample OrgLakmetagen280_FD_201824 | JGI IMG/M metagenome (GOLD analysis project Ga0307948, IMG submission 201824) | Saline water microbial communities from Organic Lake, Antarctica - #280 | ecosystem: Environmental > Aquatic > Non-marine Saline and Alkaline > Saline | place: Antarctica: Organic Lake...
ACACACACACACACACACACACACACACACACACACACACACAGACACACACACACGCACACACACACACACTCACACACACACACACACACACACACACACACACACACACACACACACACACACACACACACACACGCGCGCACACTCATCATACTCTTTTTACACGCAGGCACAGACACCCGTGCAGCCAAAGGCAGAGGGAAGCATCATAAGCTTGGTGGTACAAGATCAAAATGGCACAGAGGTTATGTTTAAAGTAAAGCCCAACACCAAGTTATCTAAGGTAACGTGAAAAATTAAAGAACGGGCTTCTTTTTGGATGATTTAAACTCCCTTCACAATACACAAATTCCGGAAACGCTCGCAGGTCATGGATGCGTACGTTGCGGTAAGTTTCAAGCGCCTTTCATTCAATCATGCTAAGATTATCGCACAGAAGCAATTTGACCTGCAAATACTGTATCAATACAGTGCTTTAATGCTGTGCGGGAGGAAAGCATGAGCACCATCTTTGGTAAATTCACCCATAACTGTGCATCTCATGCGCCTGCAGAAGAAGAGCCTGGATCCAAACAGGATTCGTTTCTTGTTTGATGGCAATCGGATTAATGACACAGACACGCCCTCAGCGCTGGGGATAGAGGAGGGCGACCACATAGTGAGTCTAAATTGCTTCTCTTATTACGATTAATAATAATGCATAATGTGAGATAGATAGATCTGCAGGTAAACCAAATTTGAACGGCTGCACTACACATGGACCAGCATATATACAACAGTGATGGGCCGGCAAGAATGTAGAAGCGGGATAAAAGGGCTGTTTGAAGTTCCCTGCCAATTCACTAACGGTGGATATGCTCAGAGGATCTGGCAGCCTCGTAGTGTAGTGTGCCTCACCCTTCTGCTTCCATTCTGCTGCTGCAGGATTGTGTGCAGACGCAAATTGGAGGCTGATAGCAAAATTTCAAGGAGCCGCGCCCTGGATCCCTCGGTTATTTGTGCTTTTCTAGTTGACAAGGTTAAGGAGGTCGCAAGATTTTGCTGAATCGTTCTCAAGAGCATTTGACTAAACATTGACCAACTGCATTTCCTAAATTTGTTTTGTATGAATCTACTTTTTAATTCCTTGTAATCATGATTATTGGATAGTGGTTTGCCGTTACCACGTTCTCTGATGCAGCCAATCCTCAGGAACAGGGTACTCTAGTGCTGGATGAATGTCACAGAGGTAGGGTGTGGAAGACGTAATGAAAAGGAAGGCTTGCAAGCAAAGAATTGCAGCAACAATCCTTCTGGCCAATACAGGCAAATCGAGGAGTTCCAAAGACTGGCAAAGCTAAGGAGGGAAGGGGGAAGGTTTGTACTGCAATGGACTTGCACGCACGCATGCACATGTAAATAATAACAGACATGTATGAGCGCAAACATGCACACACATGCGCAAGCGCGCGCACGCGCACACACACACACACACACGCACACACACACACGCACACACACACACACATACACACACGGTGTCCATGCATGACTACTAAAAATAATGAAAACGCACTAGTAAGAACAAATACGCATGCTTGCAAGCATTCACACATGCAAATAAACACACATGCACAGAGGACAACAACAAGAGCAACCCTCTCTGAGCTTGCGCAAGCAAATCTCGGTGCCAGCGGGTAGACACCAGGCAGCAAGGCCACAGTCAACAGCAGCAGCAGCAGCAGTAGCAGCAGCGGCAAGCCGAAGAGCAGGGGGGGCTCCCAACAAAATCCAAGCGCCACCTGATCATCTTTCTGCTACCTGCCCAACAGCATCAGGAGCAGCAGGAAGACCTAGGCCAGCAGTAGCAGGCAGTTCGGCAGCCGTGAGACGTGCCAATCCACATCAGCAGCAACAACAGCAGCAGCAACAGCAACAAGAGGAGGAACAGCAGCAGCAGCAGCAGCAGTCGGCCTTGCATCAACCGGGTCAACGCAACCTAGTAACCACTCCAAGCCAGCAAAAGCGGCAGGACTCTGAACGGCTCTGGCTCCGAGGCAACCCCCTGTATGGCTCACCCCCACCACCCGGCTCACCCAGATCTCGCGGAGGCAAACTCCGGCCTGCTGCACTCCCTCCTAGACCATCTGCTGCAGCACAAGCAGCTGTCCCTCCTCGGCAACGCCCCCTCCTTGCACAGAGCTCTGTCTACCAGCAAGAAGGGCGTGGCACAGCCGATCTGTTCACGGTGCCTCACAGGTATGTCCTTCCAGGCTTATACACGACATGACACACACATGCATGCATACAAATATGCACTTGCATATACACAAAAATGCGCACACACATATATACACACCAATGGCCATTAAGATATGCCACTTTAGCATGGCAAAATGCCTAACCGCCGGCTGAGCCTGAAAGCTTTGTAAAATGCAAAATAACTTGGCAGGAAATTGATCAGTAAGTTTGTGGTGTAACTTGAGGCTATAATTATGCACTTTGCAAGAACCATACGTATATGCATATGTACGTATATATGGATGCTTTAGCAGGGGAGATCCCATACATACCGTTATATATAAATGTATACATACAGTAATGACCAACCCTAGCGATTAGGTGCATCCTTGCATCAGGGACCAGATCCTGATTTGCAGTGTCACATGCATAAGTTTTTGGCACAAGTTATGGAAAAAGCACAAAGCCTTGACCCCAAAAGACCTTTGCTATGCTCTGTTACTGAAAAAGAGGAGGATGTACCTGGGAAGATTGTTTGCTGCCCTTCAGCTGCATCTTCAAATGTGATGATGTTCATCTTCGAATATGATGATGTTCAGTTTAAGAAAGCTGACTTGCTTGCATGTTTATTTCATTTTGTGGAAGCTGCCCTGAAAGCCTAGTGGTCCTTGGTCAGGCCAGACTCTTCGGGGTTGCAGGTTTGAATCCGTCTGGTGACGTGAGTACTTTGCTGTCCGACAGCAAAATTTTGATGTTGTTTAAACACACGCACACTCACGCACACACACACACTCACACACAAATACACATACACTCATACAGATACTAGCGTAGCATGCATCAACACGAACATGCTACCATAAACACACAATGACACTGACACACACAAAACGCACACGCTTTCCAGCAACAGCAACGCACAACTGTACCCCATGCACGCCTGCTGCGTTTGCCCACACGCACAGCCCTGGCGGGAACAGCAGCCGCCCGCACAGCTCCACAGGGCAACCGCTGCCAGGCACCCGCCCCCGATCTCCTGGTAGCACAATGTTTGGCGATGCTCTTTCAATGGTCAGCCGACTCGACTCGGCTACCGGCAGCATAGCAGGTGAGGGGTAAATCTGTCACGTCTGCTGCACATCGCTGTGAGTAAGTATGGCTTGTATTTGCTGGCTAGGTTGTACAAGGGGGCTGGTAAATAAGCATTTAAGCCCTTATTTTTGACCCTGTCTAGCAGTGTTTGTATGTGTGTGTGTGTTTTAATTAGGCAAGCACGTTATACGAGTGGAAGAATGAGGCACCGTACTCCCTGCAGCTCAACCGTTTCAAGGTAATGCAATGCGTTGTACCACCTCTTGATATTGCAATAGCGATGCCCACCTCAATGCTTTCTCAGGATCATCTCCTACATCATCACCTTCCCAGGGTTGTTTGCACAGTGTCCGCTGTAGCGTTAGCATTCTTGTTTTTCGATCAGACATTATCATCACCCCCCCCATACGCACGCACGCAACACTATCATGTATGATAAATGTTATAGGCAGAATGGCCTTTTCAATCAAAAACCTGTGAACACACACATTCACACACACACCGTTAAAACAGGCAGCGTGGCACAGCCAGACACTGAGCGACTGCGCTCCGGCTGGAGGGGCGTGTCCATGCGCAGGATGGGTGAGGAGGAGGACAGAGACAGAGAGGAGGCAGTTACCACAGAGGACAGCCACAGCACCTTCGCTGCAGCAGGTGGAGTGGCAGTACACACACATCCAGCAGGCTATGCAAGTGTGGGTGAAGGAGAGGTTGATGACGTGGTGCTGGCATATCCCCCCAACCCTCCCCTCAGCATTCGCCACCACTCTTTGACGCACGTACCACCCCAGCATCACCACGCTCACCCCCTCTCATCAGTGTCTGTGCAACAGCAGACCAGCGTGCCGCAGCAGAGCAGTGAGGATAAGTATCTGACCCCCCATGAAGCGGCGGGCAATGCAGTAGCGAATCCTACGCCCCCTAAAGTGGGGAACCCTCCTCCTGCAGCGATCTTGAAAAAAGGGCGACCCAGGTATGTGTGTGCACGCATGGCTGGCTCTCTGTGTGCGTGTGTGCGTGTGTGTGTGTGTGTGTTTGTGTGTGCTCCGATTACAAAGGAAGTCCTGTTTTAGTGCTAGGACAGAGGGAGAGAAGAGAAAAAATGAAAGCAAGTGGGGGAAGCCTGTGAGGATGGAACTCTTTTCACTTAAACCAGTAGCAAGAAGAGGATGAGAATGCAGCAACGCGTAGACAATGCTCTACTGGGCAAGCGAACCCAGACCGCTGGTGTGCGTACTCATACCAAAGCAGCTGATGTTCTTGGGACGCACTGGCTCAAGCAGTCTTCATTCAAGTTGTGTCGTCAGCTGCTTCCTTCCTCTGATAAATGAACCACCCCATGCAGGTCACCACACTCACGCCTAGCCGTCGGCTCTTTGCCAGTCAAGCCGGGCATTGCCTCTGCTACACCCTCCCCCCCAAACCAGCCCCAGCAGTTGCAGCAACGTCAGCAGCAACAGCGGGAGGAGCAGCAGCAACAGCTGCAGCAGCAGCAGCAGGAGCTGAAGCAGCAACAAGAGGCCAAGCTGCATCGGCAGAGAGATGCACCAACGCAGAAGCAGGCGTCTCCCCTCTTCACAGCTGTGCCTGCTCACATGAGGGTGGCAGGAAATGGTTTTGCAGCTGTCAGTCACGCAGCCCCTTCCCCTGCTGAACAGCAGCGGCAGGCAAGGCCAATTCCTCATTTGGCACAACCTGCAAAGCAAGGTAGGTTGGCGCCTGTGCACGGAAGCTAGCCCATTCTTACATATGCATGCACACAATCCAGAAGCACGCACGCACCACGGCAGGTGTGATCACAGGCAGCAGGCATGTGTCCCCTTCCCTCTTCCTGTGTGTTCTTCCAAGAGATCGCCGATTTCCACCCTACAAGACGTAAACACGTTATTGCTTATGTTTCAAGTGCTGGGGTGGAGGGGGGAGGCAATGGGGTAAGTTAGCGATGCAGAAGGCTGAACGTCACATTTTGGGGTGTGTGCCAACTTAAGGGACAATCTGGTCAGCACTGCTGGTTTCCAGAAGCTGCATTGCGGCAATAGCCCTGACATCTGTTCGGATTTTCACCTTGATTCTTTCCGTTATCACAGCAAGTCATGCATTGTAGGCTTAATCCCCTTGTCGATCTTACCTTGGTTGTTTTGCACTACGCTGCTCTTGCCTTTAGGCCAGACCAACCCCCCCTCTCTCAGCTCAGTGGCATCCACCGCTGGTGGTGGTGGTGGTGGTGGGGCAGACTCCAAATGGTCCACCTGGCTTGCCCGTGCACACTCGAACAAATCAGGGGGGGCGGGTGCAGAAAGAGTTGTGGAAGAGAACAACAATGGGGGGGGGGGGCGCATGCACGGCAGCAGCACGCCCAAAGGGGGGGCCTCGACACTGGCAACAGGGCCACAGGCTGGTGGTGGCGAAGACGCCTTGGGGGCAATGAACAGCCCAGTCGTTGCTCACCCAGCAAGGCTTGCTGCTGCGCCGGCAGGTGCCACGTACGGTGAGTGTTCCAGTGCTGTGGAGCATTTGTTATACACGCCTCCACCTCATGGAAAGGCCGATCCCCGGTCAAAGCAGCACCAGCAGCAGCAGCATCGCAACCATTCCCTGCAGCATCAAACACAAGAATATCATCATCAGCAGCAGCAGCAGCACGAGATCCGTTGTCAGATCCAGGCCTTGCAACAGCAACTCCAGCAGGCGGACAAGCCTGAGATCAGCCATCATCACACCGGCATCCACACTGCTTACAGCACGCCAGGTTCTGATGTCAAAGCCAACTGCAAGCCTGGGGTTGACGGAGGGCAGGGCAGTTTGCCAAGCAGCAGGCATGCGTCTCCCATGGGCAGAATGCTAGGTAGGTTGATAGGGCAAGGTATTAAAAAAGCGGCTGACAAAACCAGAATATAAAGAAAAAGACAACTACAAATTCAAAGTCTTGGTAAGGTTGAAGCCGCCTGTCCTAATTTCTCCTACTGCACTAGCTGCCACCTTTTCCCGCCTGATGTGCGTTTCAAACCCATCCTCTTTTCTGGCTCCTGTGGCACCATGCTAGCTGTTTTCCACCTCAGTGTTTGCCACCTCTCCTACTTCTCTAGGTGGGTTGCTGAACCGACTGATGAGGAGGAGTCCCTCCCCTGAACATACAGCAGCAGCGGCAGCCGCACCAGGTACGATTGATGGACGCAACCTGCACGCATGATCACATATTTGCACATGCAGACATTAGTGCAAAGGCACACATACGCGTACACAAACATGTACGCACTCTCACACACACCCACACAAATACACAAATACACGTACATACACGTACACATGCACACACACACTCACACTCACAGGGCACCAGCAAGCTGAGCATAGAGCAGCTTGGCAGGAGCCTGCTGGGGACACAGACAACGAAGGGAGCATGCAAAGTTATACAGAAGTAGCTCACATGCAACAGTGGCTCCACAGGAGGAAGGATGGCCCTCCGTCAGATTGTCCTAGCGCTTCTCCCCAGCAATACCATCACCAGCAACAACAAAAACAACAACAGCATGCACATCAGGCTTATCCTCCCCCCCGACAGTCCTCCCCTAATGGCAAGTTACGTCCCCGCCGAGAATTCCCCTTTGCAAGCCTTAACTCGCACCCTCTGCCCCCCTCCAGCAGCATGAACCCTAAGCTTATAAACATTGCTGCGCATCCAGGAAGAAACAGGGAGGAAGGTGCTGTAGGTTTGGAAAGGCAAGGGGTGGTTGAGCCCTTATCGAAGGGCAATCGCAGCAACAGCGGCGATAGCAGCAGCAAGGGTGATTTCAGTGGGAGGGAGGGCATTAAAGTGGCTGAGGACGAAAACCTTGTGCTCTCCTATGACAGTGCCTCCTACCCAGCTGCTTTCCCAGAAGGTGCGTGCGTGAGGAGAAATGGTACTCTAGCTTATGATGCAGGTAATGCTGGGTGATGCAGACAATGCTGGGTAATGCAGATAATGCTGGGTCAGGCAGCCAATGGGGCTGGTTGGAAGCCTAGAATGCATGCACACACGTGCAACTCAAAAGCGTGCACAGGTGCCATGAGTGGGAATGGGTTTGGATGGAAAGGGTCTTTGGTGGTGAGCTGATGATTGTCAAATGCTCGAATTGTATTTTTGCAAGAGGGTCTGAGCTGCCGCACGGTTCTCGGGATGCTCGACTGCTACCACAACAACTCAGCTTAATGCCCGTCCGGTTATGTTCTTACGGCATGTGGGTGCTCGTGATAAGTACGTCAAATAATCAAATAATGGCTTGGATTGGCCATATGTGCATTTGACGTATACAGCATTGTCTTCCTGCAGGCATGCGCTGATTCTCAGAAAAGCAGAAATAGCACTCAGGCAAACCAAAACCATTCCCACATTGGTTAAGTTGAAGGAGTGTGTGTATATGTGTATGTGTGCCCACTTTATTACGAGGCACCTCATGTTTACAAACCCACCGACAGATGCACACCCAAGTAACCTGTTTTGTCACGTGCAGCGATACAAGCCCTGAAGGATGAACTCTCCGAAGTTGAGCTCCTGTCCAACGGATCCCAGCGCCTACGGCGCTTGCACGCACTCCAGATCGCAGCTGCCATACGCCAATCAAGCACCCGGCGTGACATGTTAGTGAACAGGCTCCCTCCCTCGGCACGCATGACCCTCAAAGATCACGTTCATGACAGCGAGCATCAGCAGCAGCAACAGGACCAGCACAGTGAGCTGAGTGGCTTCCCAATGCAAGAGCGGCTGCAGCTGCTACAGCGACTACAGGGACAACACCAGGAAGTGATAGCAACCCAACAGCAGGACAGCTTGTGTCAGGCTGGGGCAGCTGCAGGAGCAAAGCGGAGCCTTGACTTCAGGGATGGCACGGTCTTGAACGGGAGGATGATGCCCTTACGGGGTGGGAGAGTGCAGCAAGATCCAGAAGTGCAAGGGGGGGCATGCAAGGAGGGGCATGCACAGACATCGGTGGGACCTCTTGCTCGTTGCCACACCCTGCAACCACAGCGACAGCTGCCAGTCCAGCCTCTGCCTCGCCACACGCTGCAGCTGCACCAGCACTTCAACGGCATTCCCTCTGAGCACCAGTGCTCACACGACCAGCTCCAGCAGCCGCTGCAGCAGCAAGACCAGCAGCAACGCCAACTTGAGCAGCAGCAGCAGCAGCAGCAGCAGCAGCAGCACTCGCTCCACCACTCTGCATCTCAATCAGCTCTGCTCAATTTGCAATGGCTTTGCGAGGACAGCACGTTCAATGTCACGGACGCGTGGCTGAGGTGTGATGCGCTTCTTCTGTGTAATTAAAGCACTTGTGCAGGGTTGACCAGGACCGTGTAACCAGCTATTGAGATAAATCCTTGCTTAGATGTACGCATGTGCATTGTTACTAAAACTCTGGCCAACCCTACGTTCGTGCTTGTGATCACTCCAGAAAAATGTTGTGTGTAGCACTCGTCTTCCAAATACTGCGCATGTGATTTTTTGTTATGCAGTTGCGCTCTGGAATTATGATGTCATGTTTTTTGTGTGTGAACTTTTTCCTAAACTACCAGCCTTCCTCTCACAACACCATCTTGCTCAAGGGTAATCAAAGGCACCTGCAGCTCTTGCTTGAATATTCAATGTATTTACTTTGCACACTGATACACCTGAACATACGCCTCACACTCATATTCATATAGACACATGCATACACACTCTGTTGAAACTGGCACACACGCACACACACACACACACAATCAAACACACCCACAGGTCAGCCGCTGCCTCCTCTGCTGCTTTGGGTTCGCACATGCAACAACGGCACCACAGTTTCCCAGGCCACTTCCTCCCCCACTCCACTCATTCCTCCCCGGCCCCCCTCAGCCCCCCCAATTTTGCCCCCCTCAGCACCGCCTCAAGCCCTTATGCAGCCCCTCCTTTACCCATGCGGCAAAGCGCCCACTCTTGGCTAGAACTCGCTACTACACTCACCGAGCCCAGATCATTCTGTGGTGACCCACCCCTACCTCACACTTCACCCTCCTTCAGTCCCATCCCCCCTCCAGGTCGCAACCGCTTTCAGTCCACCTCCGGAGTCAAGGAGCTCCCACAATCGCAAGAAGCAGGAGGAGAAGGTAGGTCGGGCGTAGCACCCAACGCGCACATACCTTGACACATGCACGCCTATAGCACACACACACACTCGTAGAAATCACATCTCACATCATCATCACTGCCTGGTATTTGCTTGTAAACCGATGTACGCATATGCAAACATGTACAGATCATACAAAAACACACATGTGCACACATACACACGCACGCAGGCACACACACAATTTGTCCTGCTGCAGGTGCACAAGCACGTACTGTGTTACAGGCGCCCTTATCCTCCTTGAGCTCAGTCAGCAGGGCTACAGACCCAGCTGCTGCACCAACAGCAGCCACAGCCACAGCCACGTCCACTGCGGCAGCAGAAGCAGCAGCAGCAGCAGCAGCAGCAGCAGCAGAAGCACAGCTGAGTCTTTTGAGCCCTCAACTTACGAGTGATGCTGACGCATTTGAAGTATCACGCTCTGATGATGCTCTGGCCTTGGAATTTGAGCGGCTCATTGTCGGTGCTGGCAGCATACCAGCAAGCAGCTCAAGTCGCAGCCTACCTCAAGATGGTCTTGGTGAGTTGACACATTTTGAGCTAAATCTGGAAAGTAGGTTTTGTTTGGGTGACCTGGATGAGTGGGGAAGTGAAGCTGAAGGAGGCTGGCTGTGGGACCATATCAAATGAATGAAAGGGCATTGCTTGTCAGTGAAAGAGCTTTAGAGCTAGGGCCATGGCAACCGAATTCATGCTCAATGTAAAGCCATCTATGGACAGCTGGTGACATGCTAATTGAGGCAAACATTTCCGGCATTGGAGACTGCCTTACTGTCAGCAGACCCACACAGTAGGGAAACTTTAAAACTTTCTGTAGTTCTTGAGCTCGCATCTTCATGTGCAGCAAAAACCTATCAAAACTGGCTCCTATACCATACCGGTATTTCTGCTTCCAGCTGCAGAAAGGGAGCAGGCCGTGGAAAAGAGCTCGAGGCTGTCTGCAGAGGCAGAGCAACCGCTCAGGCTCATAGCATCTGTGCCCGACTCACCTTCACCCCACTTGCCGTCCCAGTCGCAAGAGCTGGGTGCTCCGCGCATTGATCTCGCTCCCAGCAAAGGCCTAATCAGTCACCATCTGAGGGGCGTAGCAGCAGCAGAGTCCCGTGCACGAGAGGTGGCAAAATGCAGTATGGATGTGAACACTGGGAGGCCTTCAGTTACTGTGGAAGCTGTGCAAATGCAACAAGGGGCTCAGGGGGTGGCTCAGGGGGTGCCTCAGCAGCAGTGGCAGCAGCAGCATTTTCGACACCAACACCAAGGGCAGCAACACATGCAAGAGCAGAAGCAGCAGCTCAAACACAGAGAGCGCTCGCAACCGCAGCATGAAGAAGAGCGGGACAAGTACGGGAACTTGATACAGATGCAGCAGGAGCAGCTCATTCATGAGCTTGAGCTCCAGCGCCAAGGCCGTGTAGATAACACACAGCAGCCGCAGCAGCAGCAGCAACAGCAGCCGCAGGTACAACAAGTACAGGCTCCCCACGTTCTTGCTTTCGTACCACCTCCTGGTGACCAATTCCATCCTCAACAGCAGCAGCAGCAGAAGCAGCAGTACCCCCAGCTGCAGACGATGGACCAGCAGCAGCTCCTATGTATATTGCAGCAGCACCCACACATTTTAGAGCAGACACCAAATCAGGGGCTGGTGCGCAGTTTGTACCAGCAGCAGCTGCAGCAGTTTGGACAGCAGCAGCAGCAGCAGCTTCAGGAGGGGCTTCCTCTTATGCAATGCAAGGACGATCGTCATCGTCATCTTCAGCATCATCATCATCATCAGCAGCAGCAGCAGCAGCCATGTCCGTGTGTCCCTACGTACATCCTGCCTATCCTGTTTGTACCTCCTGGCATACACGACGACTTGCGCACCTTACCACCCAGCTCGCCACCACCAGGGAATGCACACAACTGGCCTCCACCTGATGTCAGCTCTCATCTGCACAACTCTAGTGCTATCAAGGCTTCCTGTTTCAACTTAACTGGTGTAGCTGGCGACCTCAAGCAGCACTCACACGCAGCTTTGCCCACTACACTGCAGTACCAGCAGCCTCCCTCACCCAACTACTCAATCCCACCCTCACCCTCTGCTTCACGCATCATCCCCTCTTCTTCTACAGAAGCCACTAGTGCCCGCCCATCCTCCTCACATCCATTCTCATCGCTGCGTGCCAGCTCAACAGCACCCACAACGCCCTCCCATCCGCAAGCCAATGTCAACATTGATTTACACAAAGCGCAGAGCAGCACAAACGGAAACAAGGTAGCCACAAATGGCGCTTCTAGCTCACCACAGCATGACAAGGCGCGGCTACTGACGATAGGCGCAGCAGCAGCAGCACCACCACCACCACCACCACCTGTACCCCCACCACCGTCCCAAATGCAAGCACACTGCCGAGCAACAGCAGTTTGGGCTCCTCCTTCTCCTGGAAGCACCCCCAGCTGTGAGTTCTCAACGCGTGGCACAAGGTCTGATCGCAAGCTGTCCACACCGCCGCGTCAAAGAGGCAACAGTCACCTGCACTCACCCAGTCAGCGTCTGCGCTCACTGGCAAGGTCACCTCGCGCAAATGAAATTGGTCGCTTCCTTATCAAGGTATGCACTCCAACGTCAATTTTTAAGGACAGATTGTTTTAGCGCTTGTGACACGCTGCTTTTGGTCAAGAAGGGGCTTTTTGTGTACCTTGTGAGGGAGAATTTGTGACTGTGGCTCAGACTTGTCCTCCTGCTTGGCCAATATTACTATTGCCTCCATCCCCTAATTGGTTCCTTTATTATCACTACTAGCCTTGAGCTCTGCTTACAAGCATTAGTGCTAACCGCCCCGGCCTGTTCAAAGCCACAAGTGGTTACTCCTTGAGCAGGTTCTTCTCAATTTGAGACTAAGAATGTGCACAAAAGTGTGGAAACCTAGTGATGAGGCAAATTGATCCTAGTTGCAAATACAATTGATGTGCTAATTACATCCTCTCTTTCCCTGTGCAGGGTGCTGCAGTAGTAGCTGCTGGAAGGTTGGGTGCGAATATTGCACAGGTACGTGCCTGCTCCATCCGATAAGCAATTTTAACACAGTCAGCACACAAGGCAACACGAAAGACGTTTTTGGAAATTGGATTGCAAGCATGTTCCAAAGGAGCGAGGAACTGTTGTTTAGGTTAATTACTTAAAAGGCAGCGTCCTTCTAATCCTGCCTATGGAGCATAACCAAAACGCAAGGCAAGAATATACAGAACTTAGGGCGATGCTGCTTGTTTGTCTCTGAACACGTTTATAATAGCACAGATAGAGATAGGTGGCTAAAAGGGGAGCAATGCACTTATTGCATAGTATATCGTCTATCATACAGATCACTTGCCTATAAGACTTGAGGTGCATTGCATGCTGCAGACAACACCTTAAAATTATAGAACTTGTTAAACCACCTGGCATTTGCACCTTTGAAACAGGTTGCATCTCCAGGAAGATCGCGGAACAAGCAAAGATGGAGTTCTGATGGCGCAGTGCTTGCTGAAGCAATAACTCCAAGTTTTAGCGGGGAGGCAGAATATGGTGTCGATGTTACGCTAGCAACACCCATTAGAAAAGAAAAAAATTGATTTCTTGTTTGATTTCGTTTGGTAAGTTTGGCCGTACATGCACAAATGCCGAACGCACAAGTCAATAGAACCTCCTAAGGGTCAAAGAGTGTTGCATAACAGTATACTGCTTTAGACAGGAGACATGAGCACACCGTCAGGAGTCCTACCTAACCAATAATTGACACTTGTTGGAGAGAAGATTATACAGGCAGGATCTTATCAGCAGGGGGCAACTGAGGGAGATTGGGAGCACCTCAGCAGCACCGCTAGTAACAGCAGAGCAACCCATCCCTAGCACCGACCTTCAAGATCTTAGCAGACTATCGTGATATTCGCCTCATAAATATCAAGTATTGTGGGGACACTAGCTAGAACCCGGAACCAGTTGCACACCGCAAAGGAAAGTACAAAGACCTCTGCGCAAACCTTTCATGGAGCCTCTATCCCCACTTGTTGACCATCTCACGTGCAAAGCTCGCAGCTATAGCAGCTGATCATTCACGGCTACTCCCTGCCACATAGCCACAGACAGCCTAAGGTAAGGTTACGTCGCTATATATGCCTCTGGGGGGCAAAGCGGAAGCTTCGAAAAAGCCTGTAACCATACCAAAAAGGCGCTTAAGAAAATAAGAGAACAGGGCTAGGCCCTTAGCTACAAAAAAGGCAACACCAAAAATATCAGGTTAGTTCACAAAGGTCCTCAAACAAGTTGGGCTTTTTTCATACTGAATTGGGATGACAAGCTGGTGCTGTGCGCAAAGGCTAACAAGATATCCATGCGGACAGACTAGCAAAATTTGCTCCTCATCTTGAACAGTGTGCCAGTCACATTAGTCACACATCCTGAGCTCATGAGGCCTTTTATTCCTGTTATGACGCATTCTTTGAAACTGAAAGTTATGACCAGAAAGGTGAAGGCAAGATTGCGCACAACTGAGATCGTTGGAAACATCCAAGCAGAGGTAAAGAGGCAACATGGCTCGTGACTTCTTTTACTGTCATCCCACCAGCCAGGGGCGATCCCCAGAGGTACACCAAAATGTGTGATAAGTCCACATAATTCTACTGGAATGGTGAGTATAATGTGATTCAGATTGTCAGGCTCTCTCCAGCCCCCAATGATATATTCGCACAGAGTGAGCTTGAACTGTTTCAGATTGATAGACTCGCGAAATTGTATAGCATCCATAATTGCTAAGACGCAGAGGAATATTGGAGTTCATACAGAACCTGATAAGTCCATGCAACACTTTTGTTTGCAAGAAGGAGGTCAGCCCGCACCACTTTCAGACAGCCTAACCTCACTACATCAAATGTAAAAAACAGCTCTCACACTCAAGTTTCCACCACCATCATAGCCAAGGAGATAAATGTCCTCCAATCCATTGCCAAAGCAACTATGGGTCACCATCGTCCATTCATTTCTAGAAAGTCAAGTACGACGCAGGCATTAATGATTGGCAAGGAAGACGCTGACGTTCTTGCTAGAATAAAATGAATCACAAACTACTCAGACGTTGCTGATACCTTTCAGGTAGGAGTCCATCAAAACAGCTGGCCTTGAGGGAAATCCCTCCTTCAACATCTACCGGCTTGCAAAAAAAGATAACGATAGTATCAATCAGCAAATAAATCAATAACACCAGAATCAATTGAACACAGTCCAGCCACCCACCTCAAAGCCCCTACTACTTTACTAATACCATACTAGCTTCACCAATACCATGAAGCCCTACAACCCACACATGCACCTTTTTTACAAACTTAAAAGAGCCAATGCTATAGCAATTACACGAGTGCTGTCAGACCCTTATAAAGAGCGGCACCGCCAATGGAGCCACAGTAATGCCTACGTAACATCATCTAATGTCCCTGCTAGAATTAAACATATTATTATGAAGCACGAAGTACAGAACAGGAACTTCATACAATTACAAATATGCGGTATGGTCAAGCACTTAATTAGCTTGCCTAACTTGCCCCCTCTGCCCACAACTAGGCAGTGCTGCACATCCTTTCTGGGTGCTAACACACGCTAAAAAGGAAATTAAGAACAGAAGGAAATAAATTAGCGTCATGAATAAGTGTGCAGCATGACTATAATCCACAGCCAGGTAAAACAGGCGCCTTAGGAGCCTGCTTTGTCTGCATGAATATAGGCAGCAGCGAACGGCTGGCTAGAAGTATGCAAAATCTTCAATTCCTGAGATAGCTGTAACTAGGATTATACGATTATACCAAAGTGGCTCGTTCCATCCCGCTTCTCAGATGCAAACAGGTTTACTTCCAGCTGTCCAGATGCTGTGCTGGTTGCTCCCATCTCTGCGAAAACAAAAAGGCAACAGATTAGTAATGGAGGGGGGTGGACTCTCCAAAGTTGCTGGGGGCAACCGAGAGGGACTGGGAACACCCTCAGCAGCACCTCCAGCCATCAGCAGAACCATCTTTCTTTCCAGACAGCAACGACCTTAAGATCTCGGCATACGTGCGTGGCATCCACCACGAGATCAAGAACTGTGAGTACACTAGACCTCAGAACCAGGTGAGCACCGCAAAAAAACAGCACAAAAACCTTAACACCATTCTCCAAGAAGCCTCTACTACTCTTCACACTGTCCTTTTGGGCGTGGATGGCACCATCTACAACACTCGCACGATAGAGTCATTCAAGGACTTGGGGCTTAGTTCTCAAAGAGCACAGAACCTGACTGCAAGCTCCACGTGCATTCTGCCAACTATGCTGCTAAACTTGTCCATACCAGGCAAGCCCTTTCCAGTACCATTACCTACTCTCATCATGATGGAGCTGATTTCAGGTTAAGCCGGAAACCATTCTGATCCTCATCAAATTATTACTTCCCATTTGGTAGAGGCGTTTTCCGCTACTTGGTATTAAAGTGGCTCCTTTTCATAATTAAATGTGGGGAGTGGTTTTTCACTGCTTCTTCTTTCCTTTGTGGATCAAGGAGACTTGAAAAGAATGCATACAGTCACCACCCTTTCCTTTTCTGATCAAACAACATAAGCACCAAATAATTAATGGCTAATATTTGTGATGGTACCAGTTACCTGCTCAGCTTGTTTTGTTGTTGGGCTGTCAGACAGCAATGTGTGCAGCAGTGTGTGCGCCAATCTCTCAACGCTTTTTGCTATCTTCTGACGTTGGACCTGAAACTCTCTTCGTGTTTCTTCTCTCCTTTGTCTGACGCGGTGAAATGTTGTGGCTCAACCCATGACTCAACCCATAACAGCGTTCTTTCCAAATCCATGCCATAAGTGTTTACACCATGGCGTTATTTTATCACTACTCAGCTTAAAGTGACATCCCTTTCAGTCTTACCTTACTCCTCACCATGGTGGCCTTGCGTGCATTAATCAATTGCTGATTTGAACAAGCAGCAAGACATGCCAAGCAGGGCCAGTGGGGCGATTGGTAACTAGACTTGTCTGTTCAGTAATCAGCAAGGTCTCATCAACAGGAATAAATAATCATACGAACCAGACTAAACATCAAACTCAACCCTCTAGGTATTTGAGCAATACTTCTGGTGGTGCGCAGGTCTTTGCCTCCCCCCAACCACTTGATCCCCACTGAAGTACCTGTCCTCTTTTTGTTCTCGAGGTTGGATTTGTGTGGCTCTGCATCCATTGGGTGGTGCGAGACAAAAAACAACATCCAATCCTAGGTCATCATGCCGGAGGTGTTAACACTAACTGCGTTCTTTTTATTTTCTTTCCTTTTCTTTGGTGATCTCCTTTAGTTATTATACGGCTTATTCATGAGGCAGGGGAAATTACACCTGAAGATAAACAAAAATGAGAAAAGGCAACTGAGAGAAGGAAAAAGGAGAGAAAAACAGAAAAGAAAGGATTGGGCAGACAGCCGGGCCGTTGATACCTTTGACTGCCCGCAAGAACAAAAAAAGGCATTGACACTGCAAGGGCACAAAGAAGCTGAACTGCACAAGCAAGCAAAACTTGCCTCTAATTATCCAAATATGAAAAAGATGGACAAAAAAGGGAAGCATGCACTTGCAGGCAAAAGTGCATTATATAAGTCACTCGCCTACCTGTAGAACTGGTTCCACTTTGGTGTTATGCGGTGCCAATAAGTTTTTCAACCATAGCAGACAGGCGGACCCCTGAGATTAAGGTAAAACCAAGGTATCGTAGTCGACCCCTTGTCTTGACAATAAGACAATAAGATTCTGCCAGCAAAAACACTATAATTGCGTGTGGGTGTAACACTTGAAAATGCTGGCGGCTGGGAAGCAAGGGCCGTTCAATTTTGTCCCCGCTAATTTCATATCCCCCCCGGGCGGGCTCCTCTTCCTCTCCACACATGTGCGTAGAGAAAAGCAAGGGTGGATGGATCATCATGCCTCAAAACTGCGTGGCAGAAGTGGCACTTTATTGAGAGAATTTGCGCTTTATGGAACTGGAAGGTTTAGTTTCTGGGAGTAATGGAGCATAACTAAATCACGTACTCAAGCGACAGGGCAGGTGAATTTCAAAAAGTGCATTTTTTAAACTTTGAAAACAATTCAACTTGTTTAATTTTAATATCTATTTTTTGCAGCACGAAAAGAAGATGAGAAACCCCTGTGAATCCAGCCAAATGGTCCGTGTGTGAGACAGTAGCAGCTCGGAACAGGCAGCAGCAGCGCATGTGATGTATTTACCTTTTCTTTGCACTGCTGCTGCGCAGGGTCCCGACTTCCTGCTGGCGTGCGAGCACGCTAAGGCAGCCGGCCTGAAGCCGAGGATTTGCTACAGGAACCTGGCAGTACCTCAGGTGAGTTTCATTGCTTTTAAGTGTGTATATTCAAGGTATCTGCCTCGCAGCACGGAGCTACGATGCGAAGCAGAGAGCACGCACAGGAGTTTGTAGTTCGCGGTAGATGGATGAAGAGGACGACGATGCTTGCTCGCGAGCACGTAGAGGTGGCATTAATGCATGATGATGATGAGCTGGTTGCATGGAATAATCAGCAAGAAGATGCGTGCGACGAGGTTGAAGTCGTCCTCCTCGCTCGCCCCCGAATTCGTCCCTCTTTTTAGGGTTGTTTGGACTGCGTCAGCAATTCCACCTCCCCTCATCCTCACCCTCACTACCCCCCCGTGTCCTTTGCGTGTGTACTTTTGTTTAGAGCACCTGCATGACAGCTGCACGCACTACGTGCAGCAGTCTTGTATGTTCATCAACTGTACTTTTGGCTTCCCTCGCTCCTCTTCTGAATCAATAACGCACACTCAACTAAACAGTAGCTTTGCAGGCAAACATGGTGTGGTTGATGAGTAGTGATGTGCAGCTGGTGACATGGATTTTGCGTCCTTGTGCATGCGCATGTTGAAGCATCCATTGTAACTAGCTGTCGCGACGTTGCTTGGATATCTATTTTGCAATATCTCCTTCCTTTTCTCATTTCCCATGCCCACCGTGCATATCCCCTTTCCAGGAAAGCAGACTCTGGTATTACGTTATTCTGTCAGTAGCCGTGCAAAAATACTGTTGTTAGATGCAAGAAGCAGCAAGTTCCTCCTACACTTAAATTATTCCCCTGGTGACAAACAGGTGCTGCATTTCTCAATAATGGAATTGAGGCCGATGGATTTAAGCTGACAGCTCTTTAAATGCACCCAGCTGTTCCGCAGCCGTTATTTACAGCTGCCACGAACAAAATATTTGAGACCAGTGTTTCAGATCTAGCAGCATCTCAAGTAAGAGCATCATCATTTCCCCTTGCCATCTGAAAATGTGACTGATATTTCTAGATGCCATGTCGATGTTGGAAAAGGACCCTTGCCTACTTGATTGGCATTGATGTATGTGCGCAGCTGTACGAGATGGCTTTAAAGCACGAGGCCGAGACAGCCGTCGTCTCTAGCGGAGCCCTAGCAGCAAGCTCCGGCGAAAAGACAGGTGTGAAAGCTTTAAGCAGGTGTCAGAAAAAACCTTTTCCTATTGCAGCGAGACAATGACCAAAGTGATTGAAGCACAAGCACAGACTGAACGAGGGCACAAAGGCCTGTCATTAGGTACCTTTTTTTGCCAAGCACTCTTAGAGCAGCGGTTGCTCTCTCAAAAGCTTTCTAAAATAGAATGGAAAAAAGTAGCAGTCCTGGTCTAGATATCAAAATGTGAGGCATGAATTGATTTTTATTCCTCGTCTTCGAATATTTCCGGGCGCGTTTGTTTCAGGCCGCTCCCCCAAGGACAAACGTGTGATCCGTGAGACATTGACTGAGAAGGACGTGTGGTGGGGACAAGGTGAGCATTGCCCTATTCCTCAGTTTTTCCCAGGCTTCTAAATGTGGACGCATCTGCTATCCCCTTTTTCATTCCAGCTATCAGGCCTGTAGCTGATTTATAATATGTGACCCAGGAATCTCATACATTTTGTATTTCAGCTGCAGATGGCTGTGGCAAGCACATTTGCCTTGCGAGTGATAGGTTGCTTGTAGTGAACATACGGATCAGCATTCTTCAATTGGATTATTGGAATTTATGCATGCAATTTTTAAACAAAGCGTTGCCGTTGCTTGATCACATTGCAGGCTCCCCCAACTTCCCCATGGACGAGCGTGCTTTCCTGCTGAATCGTGCGCGTGCTGTCGACTATCTCAACTTTATTGTGGGTTTTGTCACATTATTGGGAAATCTTCACTCTATTTGTTGCATGTTGAGATGGGCAGTGCCGGCTGCGCACGTTTTGAGTATGCCTTGAAAATAAACAAGGACTTGGAAATCAGAGTGACGCATCACATTGTCGTGTGTGCTATATAAGAAAAAGCACTAAGTAGGTCTGCACTGCCTGCATTGGTGTTGGTGTGTGATCTGGCCATCTCTTACTATTTAAAATCATTTGTTAATGAATTATTGCCCATACCTGCAGGATGCCATATTTGTCTTTGACGGGTTTGCCAACTGGGAGCCAGAGGTGAGGCTTAAACATTTGGATTTACGCTGCCATGGCTAGAATTTTAGCTTATTCCAGCACACTCGTAAGCAATTCTTGGGAAATTGTAGAAACAAGCAATTGAATGTTTTATCTTATGGAACAGTCTTATGAAAGAACTTACGGTTTACAAGTATCGTTGGTTGGCATCCACAAATCCATCTCGATTGCCCCAACACAGGCACGTACCAAAATCCGTGTTGTGTGCGCGCGGCCCTATCACGCACTGTTTATGCACAACATGCTCATTCGTCCGACGCCTGAGGAGCTTGCTAGCTTTGGAGAGCCTGACTTTGTGATCTACAACTCTGGTGATTGGGAGGGCTGCACATCACTTCTCCCACGTACCTGGTTTTATCACGAACTTTGCGCTCTGCAATGAGGCGTGGCTCGCAGACTGGTTAGCGTTGTATTTGCAAAAAGTTCCTATTGTTAAGCGTAGCCATTGCCAAGCAACACTTCACGTCTGGCAGAGGTGTCTGCTCTTGCCTTGTAAAGTGGCTCATAAAGATGGCTGTTGTCATGTCTCCTTCAACACTTGCGCATAAACCCTGTCCAGTTTATAAACACCCAATATTTCCCCTTCCTTTAAAAAAAGTTGCCGTGCAAAATGTTGATTGCTCACCTCCCACTGCATTCAGGACCCTTCCCTGCCAATCGCTACACTAGCTACATGACATCTAGCACCAGTGTGGACCTCTCCCTGTCTCATCGTGAGCTTGTGATCCTGGGTGAGTGCTCCTCATAAAGGCAACATGCTCAGCTGCACATATAACCAAATTTTGACGTCACTGCAGCAGCGTATTTGGAACTAAAGTGCTTGGTGTGATTCGCCAAGAAGGTCGAAGAGAAAAGGAGATCATTCATCAGTCCAGTTTGTTGCCCTCTTTATCAAAGCTGACCATCGACGACTTTTGCGCTGGCTGCAATGCTCGCAGGAACCTCATACGCGGGCGAGATGAAAAAGGGCGTGTTCACCATCATGCACTACCTGATGCCCAAGCGCAACATACTGTCCTTACACTCTGGCTGCAACATTGGCAAGCAGGGTGATGTGACGCTTTTCTTTGGTTTGTCAGGTGGGTGACAGGACGGATGGATGTCAGGAGGCTGAGGGGAGAGTATGTGTTGAAAGTGTGCTTCATGCAGAGTGACGTGCCGCTTTTCTTTGGCCTGTCGGGTGGGTGACAGGATGGATGAATGTCAGGAGGCTGAGGGGAGAGTACGTGATAAAAGTGTGCTTTAAGCAGGGTGGCGTGACGCTTTTTTTGGCTTGTTGGGGTTGGTGACAGGACTTGGCTGAGGGGAGAATGTAATGCTTTGGAATTGTGCTTTGATCAGCTGGTAATTGCTGCATCTGTCCCTCAGCAATGGCTGCAAAATAGGCGATCAGGGAGCGTGGCACTGTTCTTGGGACTGAAAGGTGGTCAATGGAGATATGTGGGGGGTTGCAACCGGGTTGCGTGCATCTTGGATGTGAGGGGTAGATGTCACGTTCCAAGGCTGGACCCTTCAATCAAATATCCGGGCGTGATCCTTGTCAGATCAACACTGTTTTAGTTGTTGTTGTTTGGGCTGGGATGTCTTTCCGTTGCTCATCGCTGACTAGTCCTGACATTGTTGCGCATCTTGCTGCACACACATTTAGAGCAGTTCTCAAAGGCGACGCCCTTCTCCTGCTTCTTTGCAAACAGCAGCTTTCCACTCTGTCTTTATGCACAGGCACCGGCAAGACCACGCTTTCCACAGATGGTGCACGGCCCCTGATCGGCGATGATGAGCATTGCTGGGGCAACAAGGGCGTGTTCAACATTGAGGGAGGCTGCTATGCGAAGACCATTGGCTTGCAGGTTAGGAGGCTTGCAATTGAAAGGGAATTGATTTCGTCCTGCTGCCTTTCAATTGCTCTGTTCCAAAATCTTTTTAAGATGCGTTTGCGCTAGCTGCTTCTCTACATTATCTTGCTGCAAATAAGTGTTTGTATTTTAACTTACGAGCATATTGTGGATTGCAGCAGCTCAAAAGTCACACAACAACTCTTGCGCAGGAAGCAAAAGAGCCTGAGATCTATAAAGCCATCCGTTTTGGAACAATACTCGAGAATGTGGTGTTTGACAGACGTACACGCGTGGTTGACTTTTCGAGGTGAGCCAACTTTGTCTGTGGCGTAACTGAATGTTAAGACTTATGTGTAATTGAATGTTAAGACTTCTTTTGCTTTTTGGGAGAGTAAAGCAGATGAAGACAATTTCCCTGTCGCTCTGTTACCTGCATCTTGTAGTTTTTGGATACCGGCGCACTATGCATTACCCTGCTGCTGTGCAATTCCTTTGATTTGCAGCAATGCCGTAACTGAGAACACACGTGCCAGCTACCCCATTGAGTTTATTGACAACGCAAAGATCCCTTGTGTGGGCCCGCACCCCAAGTAGGTTGTCTTTCATCATGGAGTCGGTCGGCCATTTGAAATTGAGAGTGGACTTGGAATGATTTCATGTGTAGTGCGCATATCACCGATTAACAACCGGTCACCACCCTACCAGAGGTGCTCTTCCGATCTTTCCTTTATTGTTGCATAACGCTACAGAAGTTGTCTTTCTGGTGTGGGTGCAGGTTGTAATTTTGGTCCGGCCCAGTCCGGCCTGTAGATTTTGCGCTTCTTACTGCCTTATCAGGACTAGGGGCCTGTAAAACGCTTCCCTGCTCATTTTTACTTTTGACTTACTTGTGCCGTATCCTTGCTCACGCACTTTAACATATAACTTTCTTGCTAACTGCAGGAACGTGATCCTGCTCTGCTGTGATGCTTTTGGAGTGCTGCCCCCTGTCAGCCGTCTCTCACTGGAACAAGGTGCGCGTGGCGCAGAAAGCCATACTTGCCTCCAATGATCCTTTTCTACTGCTCCCTAGCATGCAAATCTTGATATCAGTTTGGATTGTCTAAAATCCTAGTTTAGGTTGTCATGCTTCGAGAAATAAATTGTTTCCAGCCACCTGCTTGATTTGGCCGTGGCAGCCTTCATGCTGTGCTGTGATGAATATCACACCTTGCTATTACTATTACGTCTTTGCATCCATGCTCCTCCTCCTTGCTGCTTTGCTGCAGCCATGTACATGTTTGTGTCTGGCTATACTGCCAAGATTGCCGGCACGGAGGTAGGCGTGAAGGAGCCAGAAGCAACATTCAGTGCCTGCTTTGGGGCAGCCTTCCTTATGTGGTAAGGCACTCTCATTTTTGCTTGAATATAGCTCATTATTTTTGATCTTGAATTTAATGATCTGCATGGGTTCAATTTGCAGATGTTCCTCTGTATCCTATATGCCTAACTTAAGAAATTTAAATCTCACATGACTCTAAGCAATCATGGTTGTATCCCGTTGCACACAGCTGAGTGGCAGCGCAGTTCCTCCTGATCCTCTTTATCAATAGACATAAGCGTGTATTTTTGTCCCTCCTCCAGCTCAAGTGTGTTATTTGTCACCCTTTGTGCTCACAGGCATCCCATGAAGTACGCCGCCATGCTGGCAGAGCGCATGCAAGAACACGGCACCACTGCATGGCTCATCAACACTGGCTGGACAGGCGGAGGGTAGGTGTTTGGTTTTAGGACAAGGCCACCACTCATTTCTGAGGATAAAAAATAGGCCATGGCTCCTTAAAAGGCTGTGAAAATTGTGCAATTTTAGTTATGCTTTGTTAAACAGCACTTACCATATATTAGCCTCGAGCCTTCTATGACTGCCTTTTTCTCTACTATCTCTGAGATGCTAAAGATGCCATTTGCACTAGCTGCCTCTGATCATCATCAAGAGTGCTCCTTGCAGACGCACAGTAAGCAGCATCGTCTTGCCCTCCCAATAATTAATTAAAGTCATCAGAACAACTTAGCTCACCTCTTCAAAATGCATGCGCAAGACTTACCTGTCTCGTAATCCTTGGTGCAGGTACGGAGTGGGTAGCCGTGTGAGCCTGCCACACACGCGTGCCATTGTGGACGCAATTCACAGGTATTTATTGACTGCAAAAGATTTCAACTCTTTCCACGCTACAAAGGAAAGGGGCCACTTAGATATTAGGTGCCTTAAACTCCTTCAAGCTCGAGGGCCACCTCGGCCTAGTAATTCTTTGTCAAGTAATCACAACTGTGAGTGTCCTTATGTGAACAAGAGTGAATGAACAAGACAGGCAACACGGTTTGTTGTTTGGGTGCTTCTTCTTGCGCAACTCCTTGTGTCATTTGTAGGGTTGGTTAGAATTGTATATAAACGCCGTATATGACCGTAAATTTGGTGATTTCCCTGCCTAAATTACCGTACATAAACCGTATATATGGTTCTGGTCAACCCTAGTCATTTGTTGTTTCAATCCCCGTCAATTCCTTAGCTCTTACCACCGCAAATGTGTTGCAGTGGTGAGCTGGCCAACGTAGAAGTAAAGACGACCCCCATCTTCAACCTGGACGTCCCTGTCACGTGTTCAGGCAAGTGTGGCCACAATCAGATTATTAGGTCAGAATTTGTACGCAGGCTGTAGGAATGTACGGTTTGGCCAAAAAATATTTGCAAGAGCTTCTTCCTCAACGTTAGTAAGGGCCTGCTATTTTGGTGCCTGGTGAGGACATTATTTTGACAAAGCGTCTTCCGATTTTCTGCTCTTTCAAAAAAGAAATCATAAGAGTGTGTGAAGAATGCCTGTTCCTGACCGTGATGCTTGTCCTCTTCGCAGGCGATTTACTTGAGCATCTTGCAGCTGTTATGGTCGTTTTACACACACACACACACACACACACACACGCACACACACATACACACACACCATGTCCAACTTCCTCTATTTCTTTTTTCATACAGGCGTTCCTCCCCAGATCCTGCAACCTGAGCTCAGCTGGCCAGATCGTGCCAAGTTCCATGATACCCTGGAGAGCCTGGCAAAGCTGTTCATGCAGGTAGGCTGTTTTTCACCCGAGGGGGGACCTTTTTTATCCGAGGGGGACCTTTGAGTCGTTATAACCTTTCATTTCATAAGTGACCACCCCAAACTCCAGCCTTTGGAAAGGCAGTTGAGGCATATGGTACCTGCGGGATTGACGTCTTGTCAAGGGACCTGGGAAGAAAGGGATCGTGTGGTTTTTCCTCACATGGGTGCATGACGTGTTATGGTCTTCGTAACAGGAATTGCTGAAACAGGTGCATAAGTTTTTTCCCATCTATAAATGCAAATGTTTTGTCATAAGCAATTTTAAGACATTGTTTTAGCGCCAAATGGATCACGCACACAGTACTTTGTTTTTTCATTGTAGACCTGATGGCGCAGTGTGACATGAGATACAATTGCATGCACACAGACCTGCCATAAGGCCTTTTTAGTGTTCCTATTGCTCTACTTTTGGATGTGGTCTTGTGCCACAAGATCTTCTGCCTGTCCATCACGTAGCAATCTCAAGTCACGCAGTGCGCACACATCATACATCATACATACACAAACACAAGCAAGCTCTTTCACACACAAGCTCTTCCCCCCCTCCCCCCCCTAAACACACACACGACGACATGCACACAAACACACACACCAGCATGCACGCAAATACACACAAACACATGCTTTGCAGAACTTTTCCATCTTCCTGGATGGCGAGCGTTACGTTGGGCCAGAGATGGCAGGACGCATGGTGGCTGGAGGTCCTCAGCTGTCCTCTTTTGCTAAGTGAGCAGCTTTGCCCCAAGTCCAGCCAACACGTGCGTGCAAAAGATCATATGCTGAGTATATTGTACGAGTGCCTCATCGGATGTGTGCTTGCACCCTTTCTATTATTATACAGAGACCTTTGGCTTGTAATTAACCTCTTTCGCCCAATACTACTAGTACAGCACATTTGTAGGCAGGGTGTCGGTAGTCTCCTGACGGATGTAAATGAAATCCAAAAGGCTTGTCATTTTGTGGAAAGCACTTCCTTGCCGTGTTTGTGATTTCGTGTTCTGATTCATAGTACATTCACCCCTGAACTGTTAGTAAAAGCCAGCCGACATATATGTGCATGTGCCAGGCGCTGAGTATCTCCTTTTTTGCTATTTCATCTGGTAATTGTAGGATCCATGTGATAAATGTGTGTTTCTTGTGCGTAAGCAGAGTGGAAACTTTGCTTCTTTGGCTTTCTTCTTTCTTTTCTTTCTTACTTTGTCTTGATCTTTTGTAATGGTGTTTAAAGAGCCGGTCATCGTAGCTAAAGATAATAGTTATCGTCGCAATTACGTGAGCTATTGGCTTAGAACGTCGCTTTGCTTCAAGCATTCCCTGATCCCTTTTTTACTGGTATATGTCTCGTATGCTAAGAGAGTCATGTAATGATGCTGCGTTCTCTCACGACTACAAACCTTCTCTCTAAGAAATGCCAGCAACCCTGCCGGCAAGCCACTGGTAGGTATGTAAAAAAGAACGCAGGTAGCGTAAGGTTTGCAAGGTTTACAAAAAAGGCCTTCAGTCAAGAAGTGCGACTGCTAGCCTGCTCATAGAAAACAACTGTTCACGGACAAAAACAACAAGCTAATGTAGGGAGGTGGGTTCTTCTAAGTGGCAGGGGGCAATTGAGGGAGGCTGGGAGCACCCCAGCAGCACCGCCAGCCACCAGTAGAGCCACCAACCCCAGACAGCATCGACCTAAGACGTTAGCAAAATTCGGCGTGACATCCACCTCGTCGAGATCAGGTATTGTGAGGACACCAAACATCAGAACCAGCTGAACGCCGCAAAGGAACAGTATAAAAATCTCTGCAACATTCTCCAAGGAGCCTCTGTTACTCTCCACATCATCCTTTTGGGTGTAGGTGGCACCATCTATAACACTCACACTCTGAAGCCTTTCAAGGAACTGGGTCTTGATTCTTAAAGAGTTAAGAAGCTTGCCTCCAAGCTCCATGTGCACTCCGTGAACTTTGTTGCAAAACTTGTCCATACTAGACGCGCCCTTTCCAATACTATTATCAACTCTCATCAGGAGCCGGTTTCAGGCCACGCCTGCAACCCTCTTGATCCCCATTGAATTTTCCTTTTCGCGGTGGAGGAGCTTTATGGTACTTGGTACAAAAGTGGCTCCTTTTCCTTAATGAATGTGGAGAGTGGTTTTCACTGCCTGCGCTGTTTTTCTTTTTTCTCTCATGGAGGAAATTGTTAAGCAGTTGTGGCTTAAGAAAGTAGACACGTCGTGGGCTCCTGTTGGGGGAAACAGAAATGCATATTTCCTGCGGAGAGAAATCACGTGTGGATTGGCGCAGTGGAAAAGAATATGCTGCTCATCTTGGACATTATCGGTATCACACAGGTATCACAACTACAAATTGCAGAGTACTCTGCAGCCTGCTGCAGAAGTACTCACGTTCTTGGAGGCAAGTGCAATTGAATGTCAGTTGGAACTGTCTTGCCACAACTTGCGCTGTATGAATTTTCCTTTTTACACCTGGTCTTTAGTCAGCGCTTGGGTTTAGTTTTTCCCTCTTCTTCTCGACTTTCTCTTCTTGCTGGCTTTGTTGGCGGGTATGGGTGTCAACAGCCCAGTCTGTTAACTTTCTTGTAAGCCAGTTCAGTGTTTCAGTATTTCTTTTTCCTGGATGGTTGGTCTTGTGTAAATTCCCTTCCTACATTCGGTGGAGCTGAGCCAGAATAGAACCTCGAATTTGAAATTACTTATAGATGGCTCAGGAAAGCCGGCTTGCTTGCTGGCGGAGGCAAATTGAAAAGTGGTGCAGGGCCCTCTATGAAAAAAAGAAAGGAAAAGAACTACGCAGGCAGTCAAAAACCACTCCCCACAATAATCAAGGAAAAGAAGCCACTGTGATTCTGAGCAGTATTGTAGAGTTCCTCCACCAAAAGAAAAAGAAAAAGATCAATGGGGATCAGGAGGGTTGCAAGCTTGCCAAGTGACTTGAAAGTGTCTCCTAATGAGAGTTGGTAATAAAATTGGAATGTGTACGTCTATGTAATGTATGCCCTTCTAATTCTTGGTATTCTCAGTGCGACAGTCCATGTGCTTCCTTTTTTGATATGCCCAAAACAGACAGATGATGATCCCTTTTCTTTGATTAAAAGCGGTCGGTTGGTCCTGGCAGATGCTTGATAGATTGTACTGGTTTAATTCAGTGCTGCAACGTCACAAAAAACGTTTTGCCTTTTTCCCCCTTTCTATATTTGTTTTGTAAATGCTATAAGTCTGCAACAAACACTCCTCACTTTTTACAGTGTTTTTACTTATGCAGCTTAGCAGTTGCACTTTTTGGCTGATGGTTTAAGAATCTGTAATTTCCAAAATGGATTCCTTGGTGGCGTCCACTGGATGGCATGCGGCTCAAGCCAGGTGTCCGCGTTGTACTTGACCTTGATGTCTTGCCTGAGTTTGCTGAAATCTTCCTGTCGGCACGCAAAGAAAGAATTCTGTCTGTTGTAAGCTGACGAAGCTGCTCAGGTGCCCCTGGACCAGTCAACAACCGATCAGCCAAACTATCTGGCTGAAGGTCACCCCATACTGTAACCATTGTAATGTAACCACTCAGGTGCTCCCAGTCTCCTTCAGTTTTCCCATACTACTATCAATCCATCCCCCTCTACTTCTTAATTGTTGTCGTGTTCCTGCGTGCATTCTTTTCGTGTTACGTGTAGATTTTGTGCACCATAGTATGAGTGCTATGAGTAAATAGGGAGCTTGGAATATTTTAGCTTCAGGCTGTAGCGTAAGCCACATTCTCTAGCTCGCTGTCTACGCTTCATTTGTATATTCTGAAGGGCACGTTAGGTGTGAAGCGGTCTACCACTTATTGGGCTATACTCCGAGAATGTGGACATGAGCTGTTTTACTGGTTTCTGTCAGCTGTCAAGTTTTTCAATAATATGCTTCATTCCAATAGTTTCACTTTGCGGAGTGTAATTCAGGCTGATCTTAATTTACAGTCTCGTTCAAGTGCCTGCTGGACTGCTCAATTACTGAGGGCTTTTCAAGGACTGCGTGGGTGTGCCTTACGTACAAGTTGTTCAATCTGGGCGTGCTTTTCCCATGCAAGAGTTTACTGCGGATCTGAAGCACAGAATGAGTGATGTTTGGAGAGACACTGAGTTGGTGGACCCCAACACGCACAACAACAAGCTGGCCGACCCATCATTCATGGTTTGCTAACCCTTTTTCTAGTAATGAGCGTATGCCGATTTCTGTACCATGGTATTACTGCTTGCTGATCTCTGCGGGTTACCTGGGCTCGCCAAGCCTGCTTCCTTGGATTCTTGCTCCAGTAAGACCCCCTGCTTCATAGCTGGATTGCTAAAGTACTTGTGGCTTACTTGACTACAGTTCAGCAAAGCAAGCCTTGTTGCCAGGGTTACTAGCCTGCTTCCTTGGATCCCTGCACCATAAAGAACCCAACGCTTCTTAGCTAGACCACTCGTGGCTTCTTGAAATTTTATTGAAGAAAGCATTACTGGAAAGCATCACTCCTGGCTTCTTGTCCGCTTACTAGGTAGTATTTAAGCTGGCTTACTGGCCGCTTGTTCATCAAATAAGCGAGCAGTAAGCCAAACAATAGATCCTAGTAAGGCTTTCTAACATTCCGACGATCTCCATCTTAATCCATCCAAACATCAAGTAGGTTACGCGCAACATCAGCAGGCTCTGCTTTTGTATGCATACATTGAAAGTCGAGGCAGCAGCGTGGTTTGAAGGTGCTTCTCGTGTATGTGAACAGTGCCCTGGTGAAGATGAACATGTCCAAAACGAGGTGCACGGACATCTGTTTCATCTTTCATCTACCTACTGTTTCTTTTGTTTAGCCAGGTGTGGTTTCAGAATTTTGCCAAGCTTCCGCTGAGATGCCCTTTGAAGCATATATATAACCTTACCTTACCTAGAATGAGGTGCACGCTTTTTTATTTTGCCAGGACCATTGGGTTTGTGAGCAGAGGAAGTGTTTTTCCTTTTAGGTTACACCTTCTTTGAGAATTTCTCAACAGCACGACCCAATTTGCTGCAACAGGTCAAAAAACAACTTGTTCAAAATTTCCTTTCTCAGCAGGACACTAGACTTTTTCCTTTTCTTTTTAAGTTTGAATCTAATTGCGGCTGGCCGAGACCAGTCAGCAGCCGATCAGCCAAACACCCTGGCTGAAGGTCTCCCCCCATTGTAATCATTGTAAGCCTGCGGCGTCTTTTAAAATTCCGCTCAGATGCCCCCTGAGGCACATATAACGTAATGTTCCCTTTCCTCCCTTGCAACCTTTTGCTGAGCTGCAACAACAATACACCACCTACTGCAGGCTGAGGAAAAAACTATTTAAAAAAGAGAAGGCAAATGAGATGGTTGGACTCATTGACAATCGCAGCCCAAAGGTGTACGAACTGATGACTGCAATTAAACGTACTGACATCTCTCCCATTTCTGCTGAGTCATGGACTGAGCACCTTCACTCACATTTTGTGCAACCCCAGGAAAGTGCTCCTGACTTAATACCTGGACAATTTAATTTACCTACACGGCATCAGTTACTCAGTGGCCAATTGCGGTCTGGACAAATTCTTCCT
>Ga0307948_1000365_pt1 | contig 30530 bp, 32 predicted proteins | sample OrgLakmetagen280_FD_201824 | JGI IMG/M metagenome (GOLD analysis project Ga0307948, IMG submission 201824) | Saline water microbial communities from Organic Lake, Antarctica - #280 | ecosystem: Environmental > Aquatic > Non-marine Saline and Alkaline > Saline | place: Antarctica: Organic Lake...
CCCCCTCCTCTCCTTCATCCAGCACTCCCCCTCCCTGCTCCATTGCCTCTGCCATTTCAGCCATGAGCTGCAGTCATACACACACGAACACAAACACATTGTATTATGCGTCATGCATTGCAAATTATTTCTTTACAACGTTCCTTTCGAATTTGCATGTTCTGCCTGAACACATCCGCGTACTTGTGTTCAACCCTCCTGGTTGCCAGTCACGAGCCCAAAGCAATCAACGCTAATGCGCGAGCACACACACACACACAAACACACACACACACAACGGTGGGGTAGGTAACACCTTCACAAGTAATGTACAGACATGGAAAGAGGTGTGTGCCACGAGTAGCTGCTCATGCATGTGCACATAGTGACACACACACACGCAACGTCACCCGCATGTCAAGGTGCAAAGCAGACGTGCAAGCAACCCCACTGTCCCTTTGACATAGAAGCTGCGCACAATTTGAAATGCGCGCAAGTGAAACAACTGCAACGTGGATCCAGACACAAAACATGCATACATACAAATCAATCCCCCCTGCTGCTTGCTGCATGCTGCATGTGTAGAGTTGGCCAGAACCATATATATACGGTTTATATACGGTATTGTTGGCAGGAAAATCACCAAATATACGGTCATATACAGTATATATATACGGTTCTGGCCAACCCTATGCATGTGCCTTGCAGATGCACCGTTGTTCACGTAGCCTGTTGTCCACACTGCGCATAAAGATTCACAGGTAGGTGCATCAAAACACGCAGCATCAAACGATGCACAACAGCGCACTGCACTGCTGTGCCCTATGCAGCTGTGCATGTGCCTCCCAGATGTGTACTCTGGTCTCTCCGCTGCTGCTTGCATTCTACTCTTCACAACATGCAGCCCACACAACCAGCTCACTAATACCTGCTGCATGATGCTGTCCATGCATGCCTACAGCTAGATTAGACCCCTGAGCACACCACCTGTGTCGTTTCAAATTTCACCCACTTATACCTGCTGCATGAGGCTGTGCATGCCTCCGGCCATGAGTCCTCCGAGCATGCCACCCACGTCGCGCTGCATAGAAAGCAACAACACAAAGACAGGAGGTCATGCTGACAGTAGGTCATAGAAAGGTCATAGAAAGGTCATAGAACGGTCATAGAACGGTCATGAAGACAGTAGGTCATGAGTAGGTCATAGAAAGCAACAACACGAAGACAGGAGGTCATGCTGACGAGCGTCTCTCTCTCACAAGATCAGCACTACACATAAAGGTGGAGGAACTTACGGCAACGCACGTTGAGATAACTAGGGTTGACCAGAATCGTATATATATATATATACAAGATTTTGGCAGGGGAATCACCGAATATATGGTCTTCTCCGGGGTATATATACGGTTCTGGCCAGCCCTACACAGAAAGGTGAAGATATTTACGGCAACGCACACGGCGAGATGACAGACGACACAGAAAGGCACAAGCAAGACAAATGGCTTCCACGTCAAAGAAGAAAGCAAGCGCCTCACAGCAAGGCACAAACAGGCAACCTAACGTCGAAGCGTGCACACAACACAGAGGAAGAAAAAGAAAAAGAAGAAGAAGACGAAGAAGAACAAGAAGAAGAGTGTGCACACAACACAGAAGAAGAAAAAGAAAAAGAAAAAGAGCGTGCGCACATCACAGAAAACGAAGTAGAAGAAGAGCGTGCGCACATCACAGAAAACGAAGAAGAAGAAGAGCGTGCACACAACACAGAAAGAAGGAGAAGAGCGTGCACACAACACAGAAGAAGAAGAAGAAGAAGAAGTAGAAGAAGAAGAAGAAGAAGAAGAAGAAGAAGAAGAGCGTGCACACAACACAGAACAAGAAGAAAAAGAGCGTGCACACGACACAGAACAAGAAGAGCGTGCGCACAACACAGAAGAAGAAGAAGGGCGTGCACACAACACAGAAGAAGAAGAAGTAGTAGAAGAGTGTGCACACAACACAGAAGAAGAAGAAGTAGAAGAGCGTGCACACAACACAGAAATGCAAAGGTGTGGCGACCTGCAGGCGAGGTAGAGCAAAGGCCAAGCGCAATAACAAAAGTCTTTTAGTTCCTTGGTGACTAATCCCCCGTCTACAGCATCCCACGATGCAAACTAAAAAGAACAAGCTGGTGCTCTGGTGCGGACTGCGTGTTAGATGCTACATCATGCTTTTGACACACATATTCCATAACTCTAGTGGAGGTGCTCACACATTACAGAAAGCACGGAACATACACACAGGCATGCACACGCACGCACACACATACACGCACGTACTCACATATACATACACACACACACCTGCATATCATCAAGAGTTCCATCGTGGAAAGGGTGCTGGCCTTGGCCTCTACGATTAAACGGCCCCTGGTTGAGACCGCCCTGCTGCTGAGAGGGGGCAAAGCTGAGATTGGCTGCACGCACAAGCTGTGATAACGAAGCGAGCTCCTGTGTGTGGGTGAGTGGTGCATTATAATCATGGCTCATGAGAAGTCTGTGACAAAATAAATATTTTGCTATCCTGTGTGTGGAGTTTTGAACACTGTGTGCATGTGTGTGTATGTTTGTGTGTTTGCAGTGAGTTGTACTGCATGCACATTTGGTGAGTGCTTGTATGTGCGGGTTATGCATTGCACCTGCATAAACAGAAAAAGGTGCACGTCATCCCCGTGATAGATGCGTGTACGCCTGTTCTCAAGTTAGGTGCGTGTGTGTGTGCGTGTGTGTTTGTGTGTGTGTGTGTGTGTGCGTGTATTTTTGTGTGTGTGTTTGTGTGTGTGTGTGTGTGTGTGTGTGTGTGTGTGTGTGTGTGTGTGTGTGTGCGTATGTTTTTGTGTGTGTGTTTGTGTTTGTGAGAGTACAACCGCAACAAGACAGCGCACCTTCTCTGAAAAGCCCTGTGGACTGTGTTTTATGATTATGAGCTGACCGTGGCCAGGACTTCCAGGATCTGGCATCTGCAGGCGGGCAGTCACGTGGCCTGATCCTGCAGCATGTGTGTGTGTGTGTGAGTGGTGTGTATATGTGAGTGGATGCAGATCGAGTTTCAGCTGCAAAAGCAGAGACACAAACAGATGATAGAAGTTGCAAACCTTGTAAAACACAGCCTTTTTACCAGGCACACCCAACACCCTTTTCACACGGCTTAATCACTTTTCATATGTAACCCTAACTTACACCCAAAGTCACAGACGCAGGCAGCCTGACTCTATAATGTTTCAGTTTTGGTATACTGAGTTTAGGCACAGATATTTGGCACAGTGTTCATTAGACAGTATGGACGGTAGCCAGGCGTCTTGGCAGAAAGGCTTTTGCTGTGACTCAGGAATGAGAGTGCCGTGATGTGATGACAAGCAGCATAATGTGTAGGGTTGGCCCAGAACCATATATATATACGGTGTATATACGGTATTTTTTGCAGGAAAATCACCAAATACACGGTCATATACGGTCTATATATACGGTTCTGGCCAACCCTAATAATGTGTCATAACATACTGAGTCAAGACACAATTGCTGTGACTCAGGGATGAGTGCTGTGATGTGATGACAAGCAGCATGATGTGTCATAACATAATGAGTCAAAACACAATTGCTGTGACTCAGGGATGAGTGCCGTGATGTGATGACCAGCAGCATAGTGTGTCATAACATAATGTGTCAAAACATAATTGCTGTGACTCAGGGATGAGTGCCGTGATGTGATGACAAGCAGCATAGTGTGTCATAACATAATGTGTCAAAACATAATTGCTGTGATTCAGGGAAGAGTGCCGTGATGTGATGACAAGCAGCATGATGTGTCATAACATAATGAGTCAAAGCATAATTGCTGTGACTCAGGGATGAGTGCCGTGATGTGATGACAAGCAGCATACTGGAAGTGCAGGCATATGGCACATCGTGGCTTGACCTGCTGTTGTGATTCAGAGTATGAGTATCAGTGGGGCTGTGATTCAGAGTATGAGCATCAGAAGGGCTGTTCGATATCAGCAGGGCTGTGTGACTCAGTATGAGTAGGGCTGTGATCCAGAGAATGAGCATCAGTAAGGCTGTTCGATGTCAGTAGGGCTGTGTGACTCAGTACCAGTAGGGCTGTGATCCAGAGAATGAGCATCAGTAGGGCTGTTCGATGTCAGTAGGGCTGTGTGACTCAGTACCATTGGGGCTGTGATTCAGAGTATGAGTAGGGATCAGTAGGGCTGTTCAATATCAGTAGGGCTGTGTGGTTCAGTATCAGTAGGGCTGTGTAATTCAGAGTATGAGTATCAGTAGGGCTGCTAGTATCAGTAGGGCTGGCCAATCTCCTCTAAACACACACGCAGTAGTAACGTTGTGTATTGAAACCTCTTGCGCTGCAGAAGAGAGTGTTGTGCACAACATGGATACAGGGATCTGAACAGCCTACAATCAACCCATCAATTTGGAAACTCAGCAATCTAGAAACGATTCAAAAGTGCTTGGGCTGGAATTGTGTGTATGAACGGCATGGTTACACAGGTAGGGCAGACCAAAGCAGAGGAAGGTTCAAATCGCGAAACGATTCAAAAGTGCTTGGGCTGGAACTGTGTGTATGAACGGCATGGTTGCACAGGTAGGGCAGACCAAAGCAGAGGAAGGTCAAAATCGCTAGGGCAGACCAAAGCATTTGCTAGGGCAGATCAAAGCATTTGCTAGGGCAGACTAAAGCAGAAGAAAATTCAATTTGCTAGAGGAATTGTAGACAGGAGGTGCGTGAGACCGATCACAACAGCAGATCAGAGGATACGTGTAAAGGAAGGTAGAGGCAGGCTCAACGGTTGGGTCAACAGCCTGTAAATAGAGCATGGCATCTGCACCAGTGGTAGCATCCCACAGACAAATACAATGCATCTCACACAGACAAATAAAATGCATCTCACACAGACAAATACAATGCATCTCACACAGACAAATACAATAAATATCACACAGACAAATAAAATGAATCTCACACAGACTAATAAAATGCATCTCACACAGACTAATAAAATGCATCTCACACAGACAAATAAAAAGCATCTGCACCAGTGGTAGCATCATACAGACAAATACAATGCAAGTGGCCCGTCATCAATGATCTCTAGAGACCTTCAACATGAATGGTACCAAACATTACAGAGACTAAAAGAGCAGCTACCTGCAGCTCCCTGATCAAAACCAGAAACTCTCTTCTTCTGGCCGCTACCTCAACCACCTCTGCCTTGGCCGCACACACACCTTTGCCCCACACACACCTTTGCCTTGGCTGTCTCCTTCGTCGTGCACATCCAGGCTCACTGTGCGGGAAGACCCATTGCTGTGTGTCTGTCATTTCAGGTCAGGAGTTTTACACGTCAGTAACAATCATATTTCAATCATACAGCATTAGTTTGGTTTGGAAGCTCCAAGCCCACTGCGCGGGAAGACCCACTGCCGTGTGTTTGAAGTATCAGAGAAAAAGGACTTTTTTGCATGTTAGTAACATCATGCTTCGGTACACAGCAGTAGTTTTGGTTTGGAAGCTTCAAGCCCACTGTGTGGGAAGACCCATTGCTGTGTGTATGAAGTATCAGAACAAAAGGACTGCATGTCACTAACATCATGCTTCGGTAAACAGCACTAGCTTGGTTTGAAAGCTTCAATCCCGCTGTGCGGGAAGACCCATTGCGGTGTATCTGTGTCCCAAGGGCATTGGACCCATCATGTTTAGGCAAACTGCTTTGGCACTTGTGCAGCTGCCCAATAAGCAAGCAGGGTTGAAGATCTGGGACCACGAGGTTTATTCACAGACACAAACGTGCACTAGCGTGCAGATCTGGGACTTGACATCCAAAAAGAGGACACCAGCAAATCATGTTGAATGGCACCCTCACATCTGTGCTTATCATGCACGTTGGGATTAGCTGTTATCTGTCCGGGAACTTTCGTGTGACCAACTTTCAGCAGCCTGCCACACTGCCTTTTGGTGAGCATCTTTGCAGGCATGTGGTAGTTAAATTACAATATTACAATTCAAGTAAACATGCGACCCACCTGCTTGACTTTCAGAAACACAACACCCACAGACACCCACGGTCACACACGACCCACCTGCATGCTGCTGGATCTTGCACCTCCTCCCCTTCGCCCTGAGAACCCGTCCATGCACTCCGCCAGGACAGCATTGCCATCGGCCCCCTCCCTGATGGGCACACACACCTCAATGCCATTGGTGCCCACAGCCTTGACCTGCGCGGCACAAATACAGCTTCACGTGAGCACAAGCACTGTATCATGTTTCATATCCGTTTTATCTGAAATTCTGAATGAAGCATACAGGTAACTGCACAGCACTTATACCAGCACCCACAGCCTTGACCTGCACAGCAAATTACCTGCACAGCAAAAGCAAGTGTGTTCCAACCAAAACACCCAGCGCAACTGCACGGGCGTAAGTGTACGGACCATCGTTGTCAGGGGAAAGTATAACTAGTACACTGTGCATACCTACAAAGTCTCCTTGCACACACCTGAAATGTATGCACCCTAATTTTTGTGGTCTTCACTTGTTCAATTAGAAGGGGAGGAAGATTTGGTACATACTAGCTTCTTTCCTTTTATGGTGCTGCATGAGAAATCCCATCTCGTTTACTGTGCAACTTCAAAGTTTCACGCACTCTTCATTCCTCCTCGTTCTCTTGCTTTTTTCCATCGCCTTTCAAGGAAAAGCAGGGGCAAGCGACCTCTCTTTTTCACAGGCAGGAGGGGATGTGACCCTAATCTCTTCAATCATACTCAGGCAGGAAGGAGTGCATGTGTGGCTTATCTACTAGGGAGTCCATCCACTGGAAATAAAAAAATCTGACAAAAAAATCGAATCAGTGAAACACAGCCAGCACCGAGAATCAGCTTTCTGGCCCATTCCCTTCTTTCTTTTCTTAATGCACCTCATGCAACATTTCCCACACCCATGCCACATTTCCCACACTCATGCAACATTTCACCCTCACGCAACTTACCCACCCTCATGCAACATTTCCATTCAAAACAGCAAGTAGTAAGGAAGAGCTAAGCGGATTCGAAGGTGCGACAATTTCACCCGAGGAAGAGGAGACAGAGTCAGCGCTTTTAGGTCCCAGCAGCTGATGGTGTGAGTTAATTTAGTAAGAAAGTGGCTGGTGCTTCTCACCTTGGGCGGCTTCCCAACCAGTGGAGCAGCTCGTCGTGGCAGCCTCGCATTCAGGCGCTGCAGGTCTGCATATGTGCACATAAGGTTGGCACATAAGGCACATAAGGTCGGTACATGAGGCACAGAAGGTTAACACATAAGGCACATAAGGTTGGCACATAAGGCACATAAGTTGGCACATGAGGTTGGCACATAGAGTGGCACCTACGAGAATTGATAGAGGATACAGCACCATCTGGTGCACGAGCAGCAGCAGTCAGCAATTTCTCACCACGCCTACAGTGCCACGTGCATGCAACGGTCTAATGCTTCTCGGCAACACAAACGTTAAACAACGACAGCTGCCGCTGTTCGTCCCGAGGGTGCAAAACGACCATTTATGAGCCTGTAAAACAGGATAAAATACATCACAGCGCTTTGTACGTCTACCTTAATGATGCAGCAAGCAAGTGCGCAGCTGCTTGCTACGAGTGCGTTACAACAAACAGGCATGATGCAAGCGGAAATTCCATCTACCCTCATATTTAGGGTTGGCCATAACCATATATATACGGTGCATATTCGGTATTTTTGGCAGGGAATCACCATATATACAGTGTATATATACGGTTCTGGCCAACTCTACTCATACTGGTCAGCAAAAAGTGCTGCGACTGGTTAGCCCAGCCAAGCCCCACCCAAAAAGGGAGAACTATGCCCCTTTCCTGAATTGCACATTTACACATTTAAGGTCAACCAATGGTTTCTATACATAATTGTAACACTTCTGCATAAACATCAATGAGTGTGGGGTTAAGGGTGTGAGTGGGCGGCTGGATTTGTGCCTTTACCTGCCATAAAGGTGGCAAGGGAATTGAAATGCGAGTTCTGGTCCAAATTTCACCATTTCTTTTGTTCCCAGATAGGTCAGGGTTCAACCATACCCACTAATGCATATAATGCATAATCCATTTCTTGTAGAGTCCTGAAAACAAACGCGACCCCCAAACGGTTCAGCAGTTGTTGCCTGATTGTAATTCACACTTTTCCCTGCCAAAAGGGAGTCAAAAACCGGATCTTCACCCCAGACCACCAAAACTTCACCAAAACGTCCCCAATATTATTGCAAACACCCCTGGTAATTGCTGGTACCAGGGAAGAGTTTTTGGAAATCCGCTTCCTGATAGGGATTTCCACCCTGCCCACCTGGGCACCTCCCGCCACAAACTGAGTGTGCAGGGGTGCTTAGAAATAGCTACTCAAGATTCCTACGTGCTTAAATGCATTCTTGTGTGCATCGGGACAAGAATTCCCACAGGAATGGCTGGCCTGACAATAGGTAGAAGTGTTTATCTTTCTGTTCTTATATCACCTGCGTCGACCTCGCTCCAGGCTTCCTCCACTTGCGCCTGCAGAATCAGGGCCGTTACGTGCAAACACTAATGGTCTAGAAAAGGCAATTGGCAGGAGGTCAACAGATGGAAACACAGGACAAAAAATGGGGGTGGAAAGTGAAGAGAGAAATAAGAAGGGTTCTAGTGGGAATAGTAAATAAGCGATGGGGGGGGACACAGGACAAACAACAGAGGTGGGAATGAAGAAAGATGAGGTATGAACGGGATGCTTAGGTAAGCAGGAAAAGTGCTTCACCCTATTTGGCAAGGGTATGGGACTATCATAAAAAAACACAAAAAAATACTCTATAACTTCACGCTCAGCAAATTTGTTGCAGTTTAAATGTTTTGGTTGCAAAAGCGTACATGCACTCTTCTCTTAAAGCCGCGTCTGCCGATTGAGTTACCTTTGCGGCCTCTGCAGGTGATGGTGAAGGTGCCTCAGCCAGTACCGCCCCACCGCTCGCACCTAGCATCGCTGTCAGAACTGCTGACATAAAGGGCCCGCTCCCTCCACCCCTCTGGTCAGTGTTTCTACCTCCTGAATACGCAGCGTAGCACAGCATTGGGAAAAGGACACAACGCCAGGCGATCATAAAGAAACATATGAAGATGAACACATGTGCAGTACTCCTGGCGTGGTGTTTGCACACATCTCTTGGCACGAGGAGACTTCATAATCCACATGCGTGCAATGAATCTCAGTACATTGCAACCAGTGATATTACCCACCGGTGTTCCTTCCACGTTCCACATTAGACAGTGCCAATAGACTTCCAGGCAACCAGCCCCCCAGGTAAAATGCACTGGATCTACTTGAGGAAGGGGCCTGTGTATATGTGGCCTGGGATACTTGCTGCTGTTGTTGTGGCTGCTGTGGATACGAGGAAAGAGAGCGAGCCTGCGGAGTGTTCGCACATAGGTAGGCCAGTGCTCACGTCAAGCTTCTCGTTCTCATCTCAACAACCATGCGCATGTATGTACCTGTAGTTCTAGTTGTAGTAGCACCGTAGGATGGGAGCAGCAAGGGAGCTGCGCAGGAACCCTCCTGAGGAACATTGCTCTTAGCGAGGGCCACATATTAAGATGGATTTAACACAGCATGAGCGTATGTTTTATATATTTACAGCACAAAATAATATGGAGTAAAAATTTGAAGGATCACAAAATCATATATGCTCCCCAAAATTCTGAAATATTATTTAGCACCTGCCCGTCCACTCATCGCCTGTGCTCGCACAGCCATACAGAACTCAATCAGCTTGCAGCGCAACTCCAGTGGCATCATCATCACTTCCCTAGCACCAGCAAGCAGTAGGGGAGGCTTGCATTCCACCCAAAGACGCGTCAGCAAAACTGTGCTTGCACCCCCAAGCCTGTGCTGGTCAACTGCACCAACTTCTTCTACCACCGGCCTGCATGCTGTGAGGAGCTGCTTCAATAACTTTAACAGCAGGCATAGCAGCCAGCAAATTAGATCGCGAGCCACAAGCGGCGGAAACGGAGCAAGCATGCCTGCTGTGCGTGACAGCATCGTGCTGAATGAGCTGGAGCAGGAGCTGTTCAACACTCTGCTGGCTGCTGCACAGCGTGCTCCAGTGCCCACGACTCTCAGGCATGTTATTTGCAAGTTATCAGGATGTGCAAGGGGGTGGCAGAGAGGAGGTTCAAACGTTTGAAGGACTTTGGCCTTTGTGAAACTGATTGCACAACACGTAAATGCACATGGTGCAGCTTGCACGTCTGAACAGCAAGGTGAAGAGCTGCCAATGTTCACCCTGTTCATCTTCTTGCTCGCAAGTGAAAAGTTGGAAGTCACACAGCCTTCGCAAAGCAAAACACTGTACATCCAAAAATGCCTGCCAAATTACAGCGCGTAAACCATATATTTGTCTGGTGGTCATTACCCTTGCAGATGTGCAGGAGGTTGGGTGCGTGACAAGCTGTTGGGCCGAGACTCCCTGGACATTGACATTGCCTTAGACAACATGCTGGGCAAGGACTTTGCAGACCTAGTGAATCAGCACCTCAGCTCACAGGTGTGATGAGGAGTATGAGAAACAATTTGGCTGTACACCTGCAATCGAGCACTTCCATTTTCGTGAAGGAGGTAACGCAAAGTCCTTGTTACCCTTACCAAACAAAAGAGGGTTTAATTTGCATGCTCCCCACCCTGGATAATTTTGCAAACTAGCGCCATTCAATTGCAGCAAGGTGTGCTTCAACAGGGGTAAATTCTTGACTCACGTTGTCATGTGCACGGCTTAAAAGTGCAGCAACCACAATGGCTCAACGTGCTTCAGCTTTTGAACGCCTTACAGAAGAGCAAGTTTTTCTATCCTCTTCCAGGTTTTGCCTGAGCAAGTGCAACGCTGAAAAAGAATAGGGTTGTAGTTTGATGAAGATATTTTGGCATTCACATGATGGATTGTTTTGGTGCCCTTGCGAGCATCATTTTCACGCTGAGTAATATGTGCTGCGTGTCAATACGCTCCGCTCTCTTGCTGATAAGATGACGGCAATTTTATCAAATGAAGGGGTGTACCAATAAGCAGATGTGTGCATGCATTCGTAAGGTAAGAGCTGCATTTATACTATAAATTATAGTTATACTAGTATGTAAAACGTTTGTTTGCTTGCCCATAGGGCATGACAGAGAGCAATGCTTCGTTGTTTGGATCAGCCAAAACCTCAATGCTGTAACGCTGTACAGAAGTTTGTCTGGCAAAGGTTTGTCAAGTTTGATCATATCTTACATCTAGCTATGACCACTCCTTCTCATTACTTACGACTACTTACTACTCACTTGCACATTGCTTCATTAATTAATCGGACGAGTAGGGTTGCACAACTGTGGTAAAAAATCACCCACGCTTGCACACGTGTCGTCTTGTGTGCAACGCTATATATTAGAACAAAAATCAGAGGCATCATTTTTACGTGCAAGTGAACGTGCTCTTAATCTGTTCCAGGGCAAGGAAGTGCGCACAGCTGCGGTGATCCAATCCAACCCTGAGCAGTCCAAGCACCTGGAGACGGCTCGCCTTAAGATTAGTGGCCTGTGGATAGATCTGGTGAGTGTGTGTGTATGTATGTGCGTGTGTGTGTGTGTGCTTGTTTATGTTTAGTAAGGTTTGAATTACAAAGGTCTCCAGCCTGGCGTGGCTGCTCAACTTTGAAGGATCTGCACAACAAATACGCTAGATAAATGAAATGTGTCAACTGTTTGCCTCGTCACACTCATATGTGTCCGTCCTGTGAACGTGACTAGCAGGTTCAGCTCGATGCAGCTGTGTGCAGCTCTCGTTTTCCTCTCGTTGACACCTTTGTGCAGAGCCCACACATTCCAGCTGGAGAGTTGTCTATTCTTTGTGTGTGTGATGCACTTGCACGCAAATCAATATCCTGATGGGCTCCTGGTGCGGTGCCACATGAAGTTGTGAGCCCGGACCCAGTAAACACAGATATTGAGACGTCAGTTGAGCTACCACGCATCAGATGGCTAAGCAAACCAATACAGCAATTCAACAGGGCAACCAAACAACCAACCAGGCTCGTCCTGGGACACGAGCCGTAAACATAACTGAGTGCGCCTGTCGCTCGCTGACACTCAAAAGGATGAAAACACAGTCAGCTTCACATTCACTGTAAACTTTCAAAACAAACCTGCCTGTGATGGCAAATGTCCGCAGCTATATACGACTGCGTGGTTTTCCATAAAACTTACAGGAAGTGCTTCCTCTTAAGATGCTGCAGCATACCAATGGCACGTGGTATGCCATAATTCAAGTGCAACAAGAAGTATGCTCGTCGCAAATTGCAAGCATGCAGACGTCCACTGCTAGCAACGTGACAGTTGTGAATGGGCCTTTATTTCCATCCAAACAAGAATTATGCTGGACATGCAATGCCCCATTGACCCACACTTGACAAATGCTGTTTACTGTTTATTATACATGAACTGGCCTACTTATCTTCAGTCTCTGCAGGTCTCTGGCGTAAAATAAGGTCTTTGTATTCCTTTCCCAGTAGAACACTAAAATCTTCCTCCTTATTTTTGAGCTTATGGGTTTATTTGTGGCTGGCCGAGACCAGTCAGCAGCTGATTGGCCAAACTGCCTGGCTGAAGGTCACCCCCCACAGTGTATAACCATTGTAATCTTTGGTGCATTCAACTCAGGTGAACCTGCGCTCTGAGACTTACGCCCAAGGCAGCCGCATACCACAGATGGAATTCGGCACCCCAGAGCAGGATGCATTGCGCAGGGACTTCACCATCAACAGCTTGTTCTACAACATTAACCAGGTGAGTGGGTGTTTAGGTGAGAAACTGCAAGGAGACAGAGGAGCATCACCGTTGGCAGGCCTGTTTTCTGCATTAATTGGTGGGAGTTTGTAGGCTGAAAAACTTTCAAGGATGCATTTCGCAGGAATTTTCCCGCTCTGTCCTGCATATGTGTGCATGGTTTTGGCTAACCCAAAAGATAGGTCAACCTTGATGCAAACAGCATGTTTTACATTCAATCACCTTATCACGTTTGTAAGCAGTCTGGCGCAATGACATGCCTCCTGAGCTGGATTCTGGGTACGTTGACAGAATAGGATGAGATCTCCACAGGTTAGAGATATTCAATGTTTCTTGCCAAGTGTTAAATGAAGCCATCGCACTTGCTTCCAGAGCGAACATAACTGAAGACTTGTTGTACCCAGGCGCTTTTGTGCTGATCCATAACCATGATGGAATGTTTGGGTCACCTTATCAGTCCATAGCACAGTGACAGGCTGACTACAAACGTGACAACTCAAACCACCCTTGACTACGGTTACAACATGAAACGCAGGGTACTGTGGAGGACTTCACCGGACGAGGCTTGGCAGATTTAAGAGAAGGCATCATCCGGACACCTCTCCCTCCCACAGAAACGTTCCTTGACGGTGAGTTGCAAACGGTGTCGCATACGAGGCGTGCAGGTGGCGCTGTGTGTGTAGGAAAAAGGAAAAAGGATAGGAGCCACCTTGGTACCAAGTACCGTGGAGCTCTTTCACCACAGGAAAAAAAAAAATAAAGATCAATGGGGATCAGGAGGGTTGCAGGTTTGGCCAGAAACCGGCTTTTGGTGAGGGCTGATAATAGCACTGGAAAGTGTGTGCGATAAGGGTTGAAACTAGTACTGGAGAGGGCATATGGTTATGGTTGGCGAGCAAGGAGGCTTTTGTTTGATTTCATCATGCGTACTATTGTGCTGGGACTCATAGAGGGAGTGCTGGCACTGCCAACGATGAATTCCACCTGAAAAAGCTACGCACGTAGTAACACTGCTTCCCGATCAATGGAAAAAGGAGCCACTCCAATACCAGGCACCAAAGAGAACCCGGTACTGAAGTGGCTCCTTTTCCTTAGTAAGTGTGGGGAGTAGTATATGACTGTCTGCGTAGTTTTTTTTCTAGGCCCCACACAGCTTCTCCACCATAAGACCTCCTTGTGACGGCACCAGTTCAACTGATTTGGTATCTGACCTTCCCTTGGGCTTCAAAATGATTTATTTGTTATTTGGGATCAGGAGCGTTAAATGCGTTAGACCACCTCTCGCTGCACAGATCCCCTGCGCGTACTGCGCGCCGTGCGCTTTGCCGCACGCTTTTCGTGCGAGCTGGAGCAGTCCGTCCGCGACGCAGCTGCAGACGAAAAGGTGAGGCTGTGGAATGCGTGTTGCTGTGTGCTCGTTGCCTTGAAGGAAAAAAAAGTGGCGGGTAGCTACAGTATACAGTCAGTAGGTAGCTACGGTATACAGTCAGTAGGTAGCTACGGTATACAGTCAGTAGGTAGCTAAGATATACAGTCAGCGGGTAGCGGTAGCTACGGTATACAGCTATGTACAGTCAGCGGGTAGCGGTAGCTACGGTATACAGTCAGCGGGTAGCTACGGTATACAGTCAGGGCACTGTCACGCCCAATCAGTGGCAGCGACAGATCGTGTGACAGCGCAGTTAGTTGGTTGACAGTTGAGAGTTTCTATATGTCTTGTTCAATAAGCTGGATGGCCAGTCTTGCACGTGCCCGTGAGTGACGTTGCTGCCACTGCCAGCGATTCTAACTGAGACATTAGAGGTCGCCCGGTCACCCAGGCAGTGTAGCCAATACCAACATTCTGAAACAAAGAACAGAGCAACTGCATAGGCGGTGGAAAACCACTCCATAAAAGAAAGAAACAAACTATGCAGGCAGTGAAAACCACTCCCCACACATGTGGTGAAGAGGAGTCACTGTGATGCCGAGTTGCATAGAAACGAAAAAACAGGGCTTTTCTTTTCTGTTGTTCTGTCTAAGCCCCTAGTGTGAGGCCAGCTCAATTGAAGCACAGAGCGTATGTCCTATCCCTCGCCCCATGTAACCTGTGGCTGCTCAACTGCACACAGCGGTTTTCTGGTGAAATCTGACGCACCAAGGGGCTTGTGCGTGAACCATGTGGTTGGTTCTTCCCTGTAAGAACGCTGGTTCATTTCATTCAGCATAGAATTTACGGGGCCTTGCTTTTCTAATTCACGCAAATGAGCAGGCTCAATTTCCTTGTAGAAAGGAGGAAGATTTTGCAAATAGGGGAGTAGGTTGTGTGTGTATGTGCAATCATTTGTAGCCTTTCCATTTGGTACATCTAGGTACCACTTCTTACCTCTCTCCATGTGCTTGAACTGCCCTCTCCGATTGGTGTACCACGCCAATCCCCACTTCAGGTGTTCTTGGTGGTTGACAAAAGCCCCTTATTTGGTGATGAATTACCAAACCTTTCCCTTCTTCCAGTCGCATTGATGCACGCCTAATTACTGGAGCGACAGCTTGTGTGGCAAGAAGCTAGTTGGTGCTCAGTCGCTTTTGCTACAAATTAGACTCAATAAGGAGGCGGTTTGCTTATCAAAGAATTGTAGTTTTTGTTCCTTGTCCTCTTTCTTGAGCTCAGGCAAACATCTTTTTCTTCCTTCCCCTGCTTCTTAGGCAGACTTATTTCCCTGGATTCCACGCCGCATGTGCCTCACATCGCAGATCACAGAGAAATAAGCCTGCCACAGAAGCAGAGAGAAAGAGAGCAATACTTGATGGGTCGAGTCTTATAATTCGTAGTGACAGTGATATAACGATATAACCTGACACCCTTCCAGTCTGTGCGGGTGGTTGTGGTGGCAATGGTTACAATTGTGGTGGCAAGCAATGCTCCGGATACCTTGAACGTTTAGTGCATACATCTATGATATATGAGAACGATGAATCGCCCACTCAGCCTTACAAACAAACAATTCTTGCTAACAGGAAGGCTGAGCTGAATGTTAGCAAGCGCAAGCCCTAACGTTTCCGAGGTTCTACCAGATGCGTTGCAGTAAGAACATGTACCGGCTTTTCTATGTCTACACACCCTTCCCTCCAAGGGATGGCTCTGCTTTAAACCATGGCTGAGCTGCGCTACACTACGCTGATACAAAGACACACCACGCCCTCCTGTTCTCTACAACAGCCTTTGGGAAAGGCTGTAACTGCTAGATCCCCCTCCCTAATCGTTAAACAGCCTTTGGGACTGTGATTGCCCGGTACAGCAGCAAGTACGCCATGTGCCAGTCGCCCCCCCCTGATAGGTTTAGGATGTCGTCGTCCGTCTTGATGTGCAGTGTGTCGTCATCAAACAGCACCCACCTGTGTGTGTAATGCGTGTGTGTGTGTTAAGTGTGCAAGTGCTTGATACCCAACACTTACTTGCCATCCGCCTGCTTCGTCAAGCCGTGTAATGCCTCAATGTGTGTATGTATGTGTGCGTGCTATGTGTGTGTGCGTGTTTGCTAAGTGTGTGTGTGTGTGCGATGCACAACACTCACTTGCCATCCGCCTGCTTAGTCCACGCCGTGTAATGCCCAGAATCCGCGCTTCGCCCTTTGTGTGTCAGCACGCCACACAGCTCGTACTTGCCTGAGATCATGCGTATGTGTGTGTGTCGTGTCTGTGCACTCAAGGGTTGCCTTGCGCAAGGTAGCAAGCGTACATGAACAACGATCACACACACACACACATGTATACACACACGCATGTATACACACACACACACACAAGTATACACCAGGGTATACACACCTGTCTGTGCGCCCTCATGCTCACTACTTGACGTCGAGGCTTCACCCATGGCCACGTCAGCAGTGCTGGCCCCCTCACCCCCTTGCTGCTGCTCCCCCTGCTGCTGTTGGCCACTGCTGGAGGAGGTCCCCTGCGGTGCCTGCGAGTGTGTGTGTGTGTGCTTAAATGTGCTTGCGCTCAAGTCGACGTCGCATGCATGCAATTGCACACGTGCAACCTTTATACACACACACGCAAGATATGGACGTTGCATGTATGCATTCACAAACAATAACTATGTACACATGCTTCAGTGTATTGCTCACGAGTGCCGATGCTGCACCTGGGTAGGCAAGGGCAGAACTAAACTCACACCAACACCAACACCACCAACACACACTCACACATATACCCCGCATACACCAAACACACCTCGCTGCTCTGCTTGGCCGCTGCCGCCTTTGCGTTCTTCTCGTCCTTGCTGCGTTGGATGAGCAGGTCTTGATGGGCTTTGTACGCAGCTCGAGGGCCTTCGAGGGCCGACCGCAGCTCAGGCGCGCAGAACTCGTACAAGTCCAACTCATGCTGGAAACTCACCTGTGTGTGTATTTGTGTGTGGTTGTGTGTATGTATATATGGATGTGTGTGTGTGCGTGCTCAAAAGGCGCAGAGCTAGAACACACTTTCAGTTGAGCATGCGTATGTGAAAAGAGCACCCAATCTGACGAAGATGTGGCACTGCGTATACCTTTTTCATCACAAGGTACTTGCACACACACACACACACACACACACACAGTGCGCACGCACACACACAGTGCGCACGCACACACACAGTGCGCACGCACCTTGCGCAACACCTTGGCCTTGTTCTGCGTGTCCACCTTGTAGAAGAAACGCACCAGCTGCACCGTCAAGTACCTGTGTGTGGTTGAAGCACATGCGCCATGCATGAATGTCCTGCCCTGCATTAAGTGACATGCAGACTGCCAAGCATCGCTACGTGGGCGCAGGAAGGATGCAGCATGCTTCACGCGTCTGTATGCCAGTCATTGCACCACATGGCAGCCAAGTTAGAGAATGCTCCGTCCCTCCCCTTACCCTGTCTTGACTTACTGATCCCTGACCCTTACCCACGAATCCAGGGCCTGCATTTCCCCTGTATTAAGAGAATTCTGCACCAGCGCCGTCGCTGCAATGTTATCACAAACTTTCCGTATACACCAGAGCTCCCCGATTCCATGCGCGCCCCTGGCCAACAAAGGCTGGTGTGTCTGCCGAGCCAAACAGCCATGGTGCACACACACACACACACACATGGGTAGACGTGTGATGAGGCTGGTGCCCTTCCACAAGCACGTGCGCCCCACTCTATCGCTCATCTTCTCCCGGTCATCACGCAGGCCTAACATGATGCCATCATTCAAGTGGTTGGTGGTGCTGCCGATGTTGCAGCGCAGCACGTAGCTGGTTGCGTTCTCCTGCGCGTGCACATGTATATGTGTGTGTACACTTTTGTGTGTGCAACAGGAAGGTTTCAGTGAACTTGAGTGCAACAGAAGATGGATGTTGTGCAATGGCCATGCATTTGTGCGCATGCACAATAAATACACACACGCATATACACACACACCTGCAGTTCCTCATCGCTCTCCTCGCACTTGAGCTTCAGTGTAGTTCCCACGCCAAACAGGTCCTCCACCACAGACTTGCCACTGGCATCCTGCAGTGTGATGCACACACACACACACACACACACACACACACACACACACACACACACACACACACAAACGTCAGTTGTTGTGGTGTAATCTGAAGCTGTCCTAGCTGCTGCACGCACACGGGCGTGCGCACGCACACACACACACACACACACACACACTTGTACACACCTTGGCCTTCTCCCGCACGGCGTACATGAGGTTGGTCCAGCACTCCTCTGCATCTTGCTGTGAGTACATGCCTTCCTGGCCCTGTGTGTGTGTGCGTGCGTGCGTGCGTGTATGCATGTGTGTGCATGCGCGTAACCAAGTGAGCATGTATTGCAGTTGCTGAGACAAGTGGATAATCGCAAGCGCATGCAATTGACCGTCCCTTGAAAAGCTACACTGGGAAAAGTGCGTGCATAGGGCAATCGGCTGTGCTTTCAAATGAGCCCTATTTGACACTGCTCCTTCACTACCTCACTCTCCTCCTAATCAGAGAAAGATTCTTCCTTATTTCAGGCTGCTCAACTGCTCAATCAGCTGCAGTAAAGGCCACCAGCACTCCAGGAGTCTCTTCACACACCAATCATCCATATGCCACCAACAAACACTCTCGTTCTCTCTATCCATCACAATCTGCTCGTCACCTGCTGCGCAAACTGAGGGTACGTCTGCCGCAGCGTCAGCAGAAACTGGAATGGAGGGAAGGGCTCTCCACCATTCTCTAGCTCCTGTGAACATAAGCGCACACAGTCATTGCAAATGATGCATTTAAGGCTGGATACACTATGCACTATGCACAACAGAGCACACACACACACACACCTGCACACACACACACACGCACACACACACACACACACACACGTGCATGCACATGATGAAGAGAAGCAATGAAAGCATGCTGAGAGTCCGCGCAAAGTAAAACGAAGTGTGTGCGTAATTAAATGTTACCGCTTCAATATGTGTGCATGCGTGGAGACATTGCTTAAGCTCATATGTGTTGCACGTGAGCACACAACAATCGTTTCTGTACTGTGTGGGCGAGAGGTTGCACGCATTGTACGCATTGACCAATTTCCCATTCCCCCCTTCCTCCTGCCCTGCCCTGCCCTGCTCCCCCTCTTCTCCTCCCCTCACTCACCCGCATCAGGTTCTTTGCTGAGACCACCAGCTTGGTGACGGGGTCCATCATGGGGCCCATATTTGCTGCACTGGGCGTGTACTGCTTGAGCGCCTGTCGCAGCGGCTCCACGGCGTACATGCACTGCACCACGCTGTTCATGTAGCAGGTGTTGCCCAGATTCTGCAGGCCTGCCCCGTACGCGCGCGTCTCCATGTGCAGCTGCTGCGCCTCGGGCAGGTCCTCCAGGAACTGAGGCAGCTCCTTGGGGGGCTCCACGGCCTGCTGCTCCGCGGAGCCCATCAACATGAACGTCGCGCCCTCCTTGGGGCAGTTCTTGGGCGTCCACTCCGTGTCCCCCACCAGCGCGCCCTTGGTCATCAACTTCTGTCGCTCGGGAGGCACGCCCGACAGCGAGAACAGCGTGGACTTGAACGCTAGCGGCTGCTCCTTGACGTCCACCTCCACGTCCTTGAACACCTCCTTGCCCCACTTCACCGTGACCTTAACTGAGTCCGACATAGCCGTGCAGGGCCTCTTCCTATTTGCTAAAGGAGATGGCATAAATTTATAATAATTCGCCGGATTGATACTTGCCAAACTGCCTGGTGTCTATCCAATTTCCTCTCACCCACGCAGGTGCAGACCGCCCTGGCGCACAAGGTCAGCAAGGAGAGGGTGGGCTCAGAGCTGGAGGGCATGTTCAACGGTGAGACTGGGCCAGCACGGGTGTGGAATCGAAGATCAGATCTATCTTGATTATCGGGAGAGTAAGAGCCTCCCCCTTGCGTGCCTGTCCAGCCGACTCTGTAAGAGTTCTAATCTGTTTCCAACCCGCATTCTTGAAATGAAGCAGCAGAGCTCGGCGGATCCCGAGGAAAGGAGGACCCAATAAGGGTACGCATCCTTGTCCTGTCAATAACATTATACAGCCCACTCGCCTGCTGCGCGTCAGTCTGCACTCACACTCACACTCAGCCTCTGGCCCACTTGTCTTTCCTCGCTTCAAATCGCTACCCTAATTCAGGGTGCTGTGAAAGTGCAACCCCCCTCCTGAATTTATTTGATAACATGGCTGCACGTTCATGGCGACGCACACTACAGGCACGCATACACACACATGCACACACTCATACACACACCCCATAGGCCCCTCTCCAGTGGAGTCCTTGCAGCTGCTGCACCGTCTGTCTCTGTTCCCTGTAGTGTTCGCCCTGCCCCCATCCGTGCAACAAACACTGCCAGCCAATTACGCACAAGCGTGTGTGCGGTGTGTCGCTACCACGCATGCTCTTGTGCAGGCACAAGACATGCAGGTGAGGCCCGTGCAGATTTCTGGAGCAAGTTTGGTACTTAATGTGGGGTGAAGGACTAATGCGAGCTCAACATGAGAGCAGTGCCCAGCACTCAGCAATCCCTGAAGAAGGCCGAGCAGAGGACAAGGAAGAGTTAATGTAGTGAATGAGCTCAGTCCTGCGGATCCACACGAGTTCTATATCTATGATCAAAGCGTGATCAGCAGCAGCGTTTTACTTACCTCCCCCAACGTCACACCCCTTCTCACCTTGCTCCATGATAACTGTGTGCACCCTTGGATAGGAAATGCACGCAGTGCATACATAAGTGGGACTGGCCAAAACCTGGTCGAACACATACATACGTAAGGTCCATACATAGTACGGAATAAGTATCTGTCTTTAGCAGGAAATTTCCGTATATACTGCTATGTATGGTGTGTGTATACAGTCCTGGCCCACACGGTACATAGGACGCACCATGCATACTGTACACATAAGAACAGGAACAATCTTAGCTGCAAATGGAGACAGAAGAGCAGCGCTCCCTGCTGCTGATTGCGCCGCTGCTCTTCTGCCGCTGTCTGAGTGTGTGACAAAATCTGTGCACTGAGCTCCACTTGATACAACAGCTGCACACCTGTGTACTCTTACCTTACATACAACAGCTGCACATATGTGTGTACTCTTAATTTACAAACAACAGCTGCACATCTGTGTTTACTCTTACCCTACATACAACAGCTGCACATATGTGTGTACTCTTACCTTACAAACAACAGCTGCACATATGTGTTTACTCTTACCTTACAAACAACAGCTGCACATCTGTGTGTACTCTGCACATCTGTGTGTACTTTTACCTTGCACAACAGCTGCACAAGAGCTGCACATCTGTGTGTACTCTTACCTGCACATCTGTGTGTACTCTTACCTGCACATCTGTGTGTACTCTTACCTGCACATATAGCAGATAAAAAAAGATCAATACACACCTGTGTGTACTCTTACCTGTACGTATTGCAGATCGAAAAAGAGGAGCAGCGCTTCCTGCTGCTGGCTGCGCTGCTGCTGCCGCTGCGGCTGTGTGTGGTGACTGGGCCCAAAGGCAAACCCTGTCCTGCCTCTGCTGTGGTCGTGAGAGAAGCCATCAAGTGGCGCTCAAAAGATGTTGACATGACAGTGGCATTGCATGAAACGGTGTGTTGCAGTCATCATGCCAATGTGTGTGGGTTTGGGGGGGGGAATGTATGTAGAATTGGCCATAACTATATATATGGTGTAGGTGCGGTATATTTTTCAGGAAAATCACCAAAATATACGGTCATGTACGGTGTATATATACGGTTCTGGCCAACCCTGTGTATGTCTGGTGGGGATTTGGGTGAGAATAAGTGGGTATAGGTAAGTGGGATTTGGGTGAGAATAAGTGGGTATAGGTGTGCAGAGGGGCGATGTGTTTTATTGATCGTTACAAATCATGTGGCATGTCACTACACCAAAGGTGTGTCACAATAAAAAGTGTGTCAAAATGCGTGAAAGTTTTGCGAGCCCGAACTTTTGACCGAACCTCGAACTGAACAACCCTGATATAAACAAATACAGTGTATTTATGGTATTGTTTGGCAGAGAAATCACCAAATATACGGTGCATATATGTAAGGTTCTGGCCAATCTTAGAGCCCGGCGGCTTCTGGACGCCCAACACAGCTGTCACCTACACCACCTGTCACCAACACCAGCTGCTTGCAGCAGCTAGCTCAAATGCCCCCCTCGAATGCCGTATCCCACTGCCACACTCATTTAGAGGTTTTCTTACAAGGGTCAGAGCTCCCAATTCAATTACTTACCAACTGCCTTGCGTGCAATCTGTACTCGATTCAATACTCACTACTCAATCTACTACTATTAGATTGTGTGGTGGATTGAGACTTTTTCTCCTCCCATGACCTCCTTGTGTGTGCAATCCACCTCCACACGCAGGCACAGCAGCTCCTAGACGTCCAGCGCCAGCTGTCCACGACAGAAGGCTTGGATCCTACCGTGCATGCATCCAGCGCTTCTGATGCTCTGAAGGTGGAACTGGGAATGGCCATACGCAGGCTCAAGCAGCACTGGCACCTAGGTGCGACATGCTGGACTTCTACAACTAAATACTGTTAGTGAATGGCACCTAGGTGCGACATGCTGGACGTCTACAACTAAGTACTGTTAGTGAATGGCACCTAGGTGCGACATGCTGGACTTCTACAACTAAATACTGTTAGTGAATGGCACCTAGGTGCGACATGCTGGACTTCTACAACTAAGTACTGTTAGTGAATGGCACCTAGGTGCAACATGCTGGACTTCTACAACTAAATACTGTTAGTGAATGGCACCTAGGTGCGACATGCTGGACTTCTACAACTAAGTACTGTTAGTGAATGGCACCTAGGTGCGACATGCTGGACTTCTACAACTAAATACTGTTAGTGAATGGCACCTAGGTGCGACATGCTGGACTTCTACAACTAAATACTGTTAGTGAATGGTGTGTCATAGCTGTGCTGCAAGTGTGTCATAGCTGTGCTGCAAGTGCATGACGGTGATGCTATGTGTTCCGCGGGTGCCTTGCCCACACCTATGCCGATCACCTTACACACATGCGCACACACACACACACGCATTGTGCACATGCACACGCATATGCACGCACACTCATTATACACACATACACGCACGCACGCGCGCACACACACTCACAATATTTGCATGTTATCAGGCCAAAAATGTGCATCTCTTACTGGGCCAATGACAGTGAGCTCAGCCCTTTTATAAAACCTTGTTATGGGTGACAGCATCCCTGCTGGAGGTTACTTGTCTGTTGGCGAAAGCTTTTGCTGACTTGATGGTGTAGCTGCCTCACTGCCTCCGCTTCTGATCACTGAACGATCTTTCAGCCGCGCCTGTGCCAACTGAGGCCAAACGAAAACTGTCTCCACTCTTAAAAAAACCGTAAACTGCCAGGCCCGATGTCACCGCTGTATGCCGTGCAGGTGCCCTTTTAGCTCCTGTGCTGACCACCCCCCAGGCATCTCCTGTAGGCACCGAGGTTGTGCACGAGACCAGCAGCAGTAGCCCTGTTATACCTCCCAGTGCTTCCATGGATGAAGCAGCTGCAGCAGCAGCAGCGGGGGGGGGCCACATGCAGGAGCAGCAGGCGATGGCCGAGGAGGTGGCTCGCTGCAAAGAGGTGACGCGGTTATTAATATCATATAATTGTATTTATCCTTTCATTTATATATATATGAAAGGATGTATATATATATATATATATATATATGAAGGGTTGGCCAGAATCATATAAATACACACAGGTATATATATATATATATGAAGGGATGGCCAGAACCATATATAATATATAAATACTCACAGGTGTATATACATGATATTTTTGGCAGCGAAATCACCAAACATACAGTCATATATACGGTTCCGGCCAACCCTATGTATGGTCTTTAAAAGTACCGGTTGTTCTTGCAAGCAGTTTTCAAAAGGGTCAGCGAGCTGGAACAGAGAGGGAAACAGGGGCACTGGAATTTAAGGGTGTCATGATCGATGTTGTTTGCTGAATTGTTGGGTTGAGCAGCAGGCAATGGCAGAGGAGGTGGTGCACTGCAAGCACAGGTGGGAACCTAAGCGCTCCTTTTCATCCTACATTATTCAAGCGGGCTTTGTGTGCATCGTAAGTCACACTCACATGTACTTCATGCACAGGCATCTTCTCGTACATGCAATTCAAACACTGGTGTGAATTGCGTCATGCTGTGTGCACTGTGTTTCTGTGCCCAGTCTGCTGTGTGCAATGTGTTTCTGTGCCCAGTCTGCTGTGTGCAAAGTGTTTCTGTGCCCAGTCTGCTGTTTGCACGAGCTGTGTGCAGTACCCAATCAGTGTGCCATATGCGTGCACCTTGTAAGGTGTCTTCAAGCGTAATACCCAGCAGGAAGAGTCTGTGTGTGTATGTGGCTGATGTAAATGCGTTGCGGCTGCGAGCGCTCACATCCATACAACAAACTTGCACTTGCACTTTCACGTGCGCGCGCACACACTCTCTGACTTGCATACAAACATGCTGACACACACTGTAGGTATACGGCACTCTTGTCGCTGCAGCACGTGCTTTTAGTCTAGAGGATTGCTGGCAATGGAAGCCTCTGCTAGATGGAAAACAGGTGTGTGTGTTTGAATATGCTGCTGTGATGACCATTACGTATCTTTGTAATCTTGCTTGAGTACTACTGGCAATGGACGCCTCTGCTAGATGGAGAGCAGGTGTGTGTGTCTTTCTGAATGTGATGACCATTACGTATCTTTGCAATCATGCTTCGAGTACTGCTAGCAATGAACGCCTCTTCTGGGTTGGAAACAGGTGCACAGCTCTTGAGCAGCCGTGTCTCAAATTACTTATCCTGTGCCGAGTCTGATTATGTGACCCATCACTCAGGCAATGGTGGCCACCAATGCACGTGCTGCATCGTCTGTCTTGCTGAGTTTTCTGTCCCCTCTTACTCAAAAAGCAGGGAAAGAGGATGCACGCAGCCCCTCGTGCGGGGGACCTGTCAATCCATTGACTAGGATGTATGTGTGTGGACAGATTGCCGTTGGACTACTTTGACCCCAGATGTGCTAATGTCTTCCAACCTCACTGGAACGACTCTCAAATTTGCCTGTTTCATGTTCTAAGTCATCCAACGGCACATTTTCGACAGCACCTCCTCTCATCAGGACATCAGGTTTGTCAAGGCCCAATTTGCCAACTTTTTTTTTAGAGTGCAATGAGTGCAATGTGAGCACAGCGTGGAAAGTGAAATTTGCCAACTTTTTTATGAGAGTGCATGAGTGCAATGTGAGCACAGCGTGGAAAGTGAAATTTGCCAACTTTTATATGAAAGTGCAATGAGTGCAATGTGAGCACAGCGTGGAAAGTGAAATTTGCCAACTTTTTTATGAGAGTGCAATGAGTGCAATGTGAGCACAGTGTGGAAATTGAGTTGCAATCTCACGCTCGCTGCCCACTCTCAGGACATCAAATCTTTGCTGGATCCTCTTTTGTTCCTTTCACCTTCCCTACATGATCCCAAGCACTGCACCTTCTTCCTTACTGCAAACACTCCCGTCCCGCATCTTCTTCCTTAATGCAAACACTCCCGTCCCGCATCTTCTTCCTTAATGCAAACACTCACGTCCCGCATCTTCTTTCTTAATGCAAACACTCCCGTCCCGCATCTCCTTCCTTAATGCAAACACTCCCGTCCCGCATCTTCTTCCTTAATGCAAACACTCACGTCCCGCACGCTTCACCACTGCCGCTGTCGACTCAAGCGCTAGTCAGATGGATTAATGCGCACACAAGGCAGGGAGGACAGAGGGTCGTAACACCAGTGTTGCCAGCAAAAGAGATTTTGATGCTCATGGCAAGCACTCATTGCAACTCAATGGCGAGCACATGCACCTTGATTTGAGATTTTGATGCTCATGGCAAGCACTCATTGCAACTCAATGGCAAGCACATGCACCTTGGTTTGAGATTTTGATGCTCATGGCAAGCACTCATTACAACTCAATGGCGAGCACATGCACCTTGATTTGAGATTTTGATGCTCATGGCAAGCACTCATTGCAACTCAATGGCAAGCACATGCACCTTGAATTGAGATTTTGATGCTCATGGCAAGCACTCATTGCAACTCAATGGCGAGCACATGCACCTTGATTTGAGATCTTGATGCTCATGGCAAGCACTCATTGCAACTCAATGGCGAGCACATGCACCTTGAATTGAGATTTTGATGCTCTTGGCAAGCACTCATTGCAACTCAATGGCGAGCACATGCACCTTGAATTGAGATGTTGATGCTCACGGCAAGCGCATGCACCTTGAATCGAAATATCTCCAGGCCATGGAGGCCGTAGGGCTGCAGAAGCCAGGGCCACTGCTGGGCAAGGCCATGGCTGAGGCCCTGAACTGGCAGCTTGTGCATCCACAGGTGAGTGCTAAATCTGACTTATTTTAAAAAGGCTATCTGCTCGATAGAGATCAAAACTGCAAGTAACGATATTAACAAAATATTTGAGGTATTAGGCGTTGAAGCAGCAAGCAAAGCGGAATAAGCTTATCTGTGGTGTGAGAACAACGAGCAAAACAACATTGCATAACGTCTTGTGCATTTGTACAGGTGCTTACAAGATAATGACTTCAAAAATCCTGCTTAAGACTCGTATTTGGCCCCTTATTGGCAAAATGAGGACATCTGCAGATACGCTGCACACAATTCACGCTACACCTTATATACGCTGCACATTATACACGCTGCACATTATACACGCTGCACATTATATACGCTGCACATTATACACGCAAGACCTGTGAGCACATACCTAAGGTTGGCCATATCCATATATACACGGTGTATGTACGGTATTTTTGGCAGGGAAATCACCAAATACACGGTGTATATATATGGTTATGGCCAACCCTACGTAAACCTATGCATTCAGCTTAATGTGCTTGAGAGCATTTTCCGTACGGCAACATATTAGAGCGCTTTATGTATCTGCATGTTTGCTGACACGCACGCTAACACACTCACACATGGTCTGAAAAATGGACCCCCTTCGAACTTGGATGCAAGGAGTGGGGCTGTGAGGCTTCCTGCACATGTAATTTTTGGTGATGTGTGGTACCCCCACACAGATGCACACACAGCATGTTGAGCACGTCGATCTGTGTCGCCGTGTCTTATCCTATGTATTGCAGAGCATTGCCGGCTTTTCATTTGGGCCTACAACATCTCCCCATAATGATGGGCTTTTCATTTGGGCCTACAACATCTCCCTATAATGATGGGTACATCTAACAACGCCTCCTCCCCTTTCTCCTATGCCGCAGGGTAGCTCGGAGGATTGCACGCAGCATATAAAGACTTGGTGGCAGAAAGCACCAAAGCGTTGACTTGTAGCTGCCACACTAGGCTTGGTGCTAACCTGCCTTTTGGATGCCTGACACTTAGTCCCAGCATTAGGTTAACGTGAGAGTACTGCAGAGCCTTCACTAAAAGGTAGTTACCCGATAGTGCTAGCTGCAAGATAGACACCAGCCAGTTGCCTCAGAACGGTTGTCCGCAAAGACTGTCAAATGTAGGTGTGTTTTTTGTAAGAAAAAGGGTTTTATTGGCTATCCTACTAGACCATTGAAAGAGACACAGAGAGAGACCTTAGTCATGTAAATCAGGTTGCTACTTACTATGGGGTTCTCCCTAGTTTCCCCCTACGAAAGAGAGATGAAACACTTGCAAGCCAAGTGCAACCGACTCCAGCCACAAATAATTCCATAAGTTCAGGAAGGGTTACAAGGGTTACAAGGATGGCCTACAGCCCGAGTCTCTGGCTAATGGCAATTGGCTGATGAAACAAAATCAACCAGTGTCGAAAATTGAAACAAAATCTGACACAAACTTGAGGAGTCTGTATGAGTCTTGATTCAGGAATGCATTGATCTCAAAATCAGTGATACTGTGATGACAAGTTAAGAAAGGAATAAATTCAGGCAATTGTCTGGTGAATCTCTACTCTGCTGCCAGTTCGTAGGGGCTCTGGCAACAACTCGTTGGATCTTTTCTTTAATTATTGTGGGAGTGACTTTTCACCGCCTGCGTAGTGTTTCTCTTCTGTTTCTCTCAGAGGTCAGCAGAGAGTAATGTATAACAAAATGGATCAAGCTTGAACACCATTTCAGACCCGTGGCACACCAAAAAAGACATGTAGCACAGCTCCCTCTAAAATTTAACCAAGACTCTAGTAGCGTGCTGGCCCCTACCTCCTAACCATTTGATTCTTAGTAAGCAACTTGCTTCTCCTACCGTAGGTGACCCATTTTATTCAGTGTTGCAGCCAATGTCACAAACATCGTTGTGCCTTTCTCCCCTTTTTAGTTTTTTTTGGTAGGTGCTGCAAGTCTGGTGCTGCAACAACAATTATCCCAGTTTTTACATGTTTTACATACGCAACCTAGCAGTCGCACGTTTTGACTGATGGCTTAACTAGTAGACCTTGTAAGCCTTGTAGGTGACCCATGAACCTCAAAAGATGGCGGTCAAATGCAAGGCTCTTTGCATTGCTCCATAGGGGCCCCGGGGCCGCCCAGACCCATTTTTAATGGTAGCCCGCGCTGTTGATGATACACTTTCTGCGTCAATTACTTTGTGTATGCTTGATATGGTGAAATACGGTGTGCGTGCTTGATAAGGCGAAAACAGCTCCACACTTTCTCCAGCACTTACTTTGTGTATGCTTTAAAAAGTGAAAACACTTAAGTACGCAGCTCGTTCGGAATAAGAGGCACGAACAGCAGGCACTCAAAAACGTCTGAGGTGCTAGTACACCCCAGAAGGATTTGCCTATCAAAGCTGGTCACAGAGCTGGTACAATCCACCCTAGGGTTCAAGAACCTGTCACGACAAATCACGGTAAAACACGAGTTTTAGGCCATTAAAACCAGCGGCCGAACCACCCCCCCCACGCTAACATCTTCTCCCACAAATATGGATAGAACGTTCTATGCCTCAACTCCTCTAAATTGATCACTATGCGTGCTAGCAGAGACTGCGTGTCATCGCCCTCTAGCCCTTTTTGAAGCCCACCCGCTCGCAACTGCAGACCACAAAGCACACACAAATTAATGTTAGGGGAAGTCAGAAGAATGGCGGAGAAGGGAACAAAGGAAGCACAGGAGTGGAGGCAGCATCTGGTGTACTATGTACACAGCAAATGGTATATGAGTGGGATGTAAATGTAATATGTGTGGGATGTAAATGTAATATGTGTGGGATGCAAACGTAATATGTGTGGGATGCAAATGTAATATGTACACAGCAAATGGGATGCAAATGTAATGTAATATGTGTGGAATGCAAATGTTATATGTGTGGGATGCAAACGTAATATGTGTGGGATGCAAATGTTACATGTGAGGGATGCAGACGTAACACGTGTGGGATGCAAACGTAACATGTGTGGGATGCAAATGCAATATGCGAGGGATGCAAATGTAATATGTGTGGGATGCAAATGTAATATGTACACAGCAGATTGGATGCAAATGTATTGTAATATGTGTGGGATGCAAATGTAATATGTGAGGGATGCAAACGTAACATGTGAGGGATGCAAACGTAACATGTGTGGGATGCAAATGTTATATGTACACAGCAAACGGGATGCAAATGTAATGTAATACATGTGGGATGCAAATGTTATATGTACACAGCAAATGGGACGCTTAGGCCAGCACTAGTTGTAGCAGCCTTTGGCGCTGTACAGACAACCAACAGTCTCACACACACACAGTCAGACGTTTTGACCGGAGCTTCTCCTGTGGACATGGTATTGTTTTAGCTGGTGCTGCAGGCGCATCTCTTTGACCAGCCTCCTCCCTTCATTGTGCTAGCTGTACTAACAACAATTACATATACCAAGCAGGGGCTTGTCTTTTCAATGTCTTCTGTGTTGCATGAATGCCTTTGACCAGCCTCCTCCCATCATTGTGCTAGCTGTACCAACTACATATACAAATACATATACATATAATGTCTTCCGTGTCTTGGGGGGCGATGTATGAGCACCTCCGCGTGGTGCCCCCTGGAAAACGCCTTCGTGTGCCTTCGTGCACACGCCCGGAAATACTCGGGAGCGGCTAAGACTCATACGGC
>Ga0307948_1000377_pt1 | contig 30155 bp, 23 predicted proteins | sample OrgLakmetagen280_FD_201824 | JGI IMG/M metagenome (GOLD analysis project Ga0307948, IMG submission 201824) | Saline water microbial communities from Organic Lake, Antarctica - #280 | ecosystem: Environmental > Aquatic > Non-marine Saline and Alkaline > Saline | place: Antarctica: Organic Lake...
TTTTGTTAATGGGGGAATTTTTGTTTGTTTTGCAACTCAAAGATACTGAATATCAATGAGCTAACTGCAATTTTCCCCCTCTATTTTTACAATTTATGAATTATTCAGGTTAAATATGACTATAAGCAAAAAACACAAAATCATGAGTGAGTGTAAAATACCATTCAGCGTTCGAGGTACGCCAAAACTCATTTTGTGCGGAAACTCCATTAAGAATAAAAGAGCTAATATTGAAATAAGATTTCTTTTATTTATAATTTATTAATTGAATATACATAAAATAAAAGTAAAAACTTACAACATCGGAGGTTATTTTTATCTTTGTTCTTATGGATTATTTAGAAGGATTAAACGAGAGTCAGCGCCTAGCTGTTGAGAACATTGAAGGACCAATGATGGTCATTGCAGGGGCGGGTTCTGGTAAAACACGGGTACTCACCTATCGCATTGCTCATCTATTGAGAAATGGCGTAGACTCCTTCAGTATTCTGGCCCTTACCTTTACCAATAAGGCGGCTAAGGAAATGAAGGAACGTATTAATTCTATTGTTGGTGGAAATGAATCCATGAATATCACAATGGGAACCTTTCATTCTGTTTTTGCACGAATATTAAGGTACAATGCAGACAAATTAGGTTATCCGTCTAATTTCACAATTTATGACTCACAAGATTCAAGAAGCTTAATCAAATCAATTGTTAAGGAATTTGGCTTAGATGAAAAAGTATATAAAGCAAATGCTGTTCAAGGAAGAATTTCTAGCGCTAAAAATAATTTGATTTCTCCTGCATCTTATGAAGCAAATGTGGAGATTGTTTCAGAAGACAGGATGTCAAGAAAACCAGAAATCTTTAGAATTTATAAAGCATACGCAAAAAGATGTTTTCAAGCTGGTGCAATGGACTTTGATGATTTATTGTATCAAACAAATGTCTTGCTGAGAGATTTTCCTGATGTTTTACATTTCTATCAGCAGAAATTCAAATATGCTTTGGTTGATGAGTACCAAGATACGAACTACTCCCAATATTTAATTGTAAAAAAACTAGCAGCAGTTTATGAAAACATTTGTGTTGTTGGAGATGATGCGCAAAGTATTTATTCTTTCCGTGGAGCGAACATTGAGAATATTCTAAATTTCAAGAAGGATTATCCAGATTTTAAAATGTTTAAACTGGAACAAAATTATAGAAGTACAAGCAATATTGTAAATGCTGCAAACAGTATAATAAAACGAAATAAAGATCAAATTCAAAAAGATGTTTGGACTTCAAATGCTGAAGGAGGGAAAATCAATATTATTCGTTGTTTAACAGATAACGAAGAAGGCCGTGTTATAACCAATAAGATTTTTGACATTAAACAAGTTGAAGGAGCCAATTATAAAGATTTTGCAATTTTATACAGAACAAATGCACAATCTAGATCTTTTGAGGAATCTTTAAGAAAATTGAATTTACCCTATAAAATTTATGGTGGCCTTTCTTTCTACCAAAGAAAGGAAATTAAAGATTTAATCGCTTATTTCAGATTGTCAGCCAATCCAAAAGATGAGGAAGCATTAAAACGTGTGATCAATTATCCAAAAAGAGGAATTGGAAAAACGTCAATGGACAGTGTGATTTTAGCTGCTCGTCAATATGATGTTTCTCTTTGGGATGTTATTTCTGATTTCCAAAGATATCCTGTTTCAATTAGTTCTGGAGCGCTAAATAAGATTGCTCAATTTGCATTGAAGATTCAAAGCTATACAGCACAATTGGAAACTTCTCCAGCGTATGACTTGGCAAATAATGTTGCACAGTCCTCAGGTATATTAAAGGATCTTTATGATGACAAATCACCTGAAGGTGTAACGCGATATGAGAATATTCAAGAGTTATTGGCCGGGATTAAGGAATTTTCTGTTCAACAAGAAGAAAAAGACGAAATTGGTACTTTAAGTGATTTCCTAATAGACGTTGCTTTATTAACGGATGCTGATAAAGAAAAGGAAGAAGATAAAAACACAATTACTTTAATGACAATTCACGCATCCAAAGGATTAGAATTTCCACATGTGTTTATTGTAGGATTAGAGGAAAATTTATTCCCTTCTCAACTTTCTTTAACTTCTAGAACAGATTTGGAAGAAGAACGCCGTTTATTTTATGTTGCCATTACACGGGCTGAAAAAACGTGTACATTATCCTATGTTGTAAGTCGTTACCGTTGGGGTCAATTAGTAACTGCAGAACCAAGCAGATTTATTGATGAAGTAGACAAAGCATTTGTAAGTCACGAAAATGAAACAAGAGGTCGTTCTGGAGGGAAATCTTTGAGCGGATATCAACGCCCGTCTGAAGATAGAAGTCAAGCTTTTGGAAAGTTAGGGGGCGAAAAACGCAATCTAAAAACAATGAGGGAAGCATCATCTGCCCCTACTAAAAGTGGCAGCGGAACAACTGATGCTTTAAAAGTCGGCTACAATGTAGAGCATGCGCGTTTTGGAAAAGGAAAAGTAACTGCAATCGCGGGAGATGGCATGGATAAAAAAGCTACAGTTTTCTTCCCTAGAGTTGGTCAAAAAACATTGATTCTTAAGTTTGCTAAGTTGTCTGTTATAAACGGCGAATAAATTGTGTGATTATTTTATATGGCTTTATTTGTGTTTTTTTTAAAAGGAATTTATATTTTTGAACTGCTTATTAACAATGATTTTAATAAGTAACACTGCACAATCTTATGGAGCTAAAAAAAATACTAACGTCAATACTATTGATCATATCTTCTTTGGGAGCTATAGCTCAATTACCAAATCAGGAATTAATTACCCCATTACCTAATTATGAAAGTTGCGGTTTTGATTATTTGCATAACGAAAGAATGCAGAATGACACAGCTTACGCTAGGCTAACACAAGAGTTCAATCAGATAACGTCCCAATCTGGAGGCATTAACCTTTCAAAAGCTTCGAATACCTCATATATAATCCCACTGGTAGTTCACGTCATGGAAACAGGCGGGATACTTACCAATATAACAGATCAACAAATAAAAAATGCGGTTAAAGGAATTAATGATCGGTTTCGAAAAATCTTAGGTGGTCTTGGAAATGGGAATGGAGTCGATATTGAAGTTGAATTTGCTCTAGCTGTTCAGGATCCAAATGGAAACTGCACCAATGGCATTGTACGAGCAGACATGTCCACTTATTCAGGATATATGTCTGATGGGGTTATAGGCTCTTCATCCACAGGAATATCAGACGCTGCACTAAAAGCTGTAAGCTATTGGAATTCTAACGACTATTATAATGTTTGGTTAGTTTCTGAAATTGATAACAATAATGGTGGATTTGGTATTCAAGGTTATGCCTATTTTGCTTCTGCGCATGGACTAACCTTTGATGGAATGGTAGTTTTGGCAAATAATTTTAAAAACCCTAATTCTACCACAGGAACTCACGAATTAGGTCATGCATTCAACTTGTACCACACTTTCCAGGGCGACAATAATGGTACTAGCTGCCCTGTAAACACAAACTGTAGTAACGATGGTGACCTTTGTTGCGATACACCACCTCATGTTCGATCTAGTAGTAATTGTTTAACAAATCAAACAAATACATGCACGGGTGGATCCAATGACGACTTTGTTCATAATTATATGGATTACTCTTCAGACGCTTGTCAGGATGAGTTTACAGGCGACCAAAAAACACGTGTTCAATCTGCGCTTACTAACCAAAGGTCTTCCTACCTAGAATCTAATGGGAATTTATCTCTAATTCCAGCAGCAGTCGCCAACGTTGATTATATAGCTTCAATGCAATTCGCTTGTTCAGGCTCAGATATACAGTTTTACGATATCTCCTCTTGCATACCTAATACATTTTTAGATTCAACCTATTGGAATAACATCACCTTTTCTTGGACATTTGACAATGGAACAAATACTTACTCCTCTAGTCTTCAAAATCCTTTGATGTCTTTACCTAGCGGCTCTTATGATGTAACGCTGTCCGTTACAAACTCAAGTGGAACTTCATCGCTTACAAGAAATAACTTCATCGTAATTGGTGCAACTGCAGGAGCTGGTTGCACACCTACATCATTGAATGAAGGAAACTTTGCACAAACTGTAAACCAAGTCAGTTTTAATTCAATCTCAAATACGACATCTACGTTAACTAACGTAGCATATACTGACTTTACCTGTTCAGACAATACCATCGTTGCGGAAGGAGACACCTATCAACTTGATGTCTCCATCCGAGCTGGTTCAAGCGCCGGACAAGTCGTTCAAGCTTATATCGATTATGATAATGATGGTCTTTTTGAGACAGGAGAGTTAGTACTTTCCGGCTCAACACCAGTTAGCACAACAAATGTTGTTTCTGTTAATGTTACAATTCCATCCAGTGCCGTTACGGGATCTTTACTTAGAATGAGGGTATATGGAGAAGCTGGAGCGCTGAATGCAAATGAAATCAATTGTGGAACTGACTTCTTTGTGGGAGATGTTGAGGACTATGGAGTCTATATTCAAGCTGCTTGCGTAACTCCTTCAATCTCTATCTCTGGTTTTACAAACCCATCCAATTGTGGTAATAGTGATGGCTCAATTACCGTTAGTGGGTCTGGGTCTGGTGATGTAAGTTGGTCAGGCGCGACAAATGGAACTGCAGCTGGAGTTTCGTTACCTTATACAATTACAGGATTAACTTCAGGTTCTTATAGTATTCAGTTAGGCTCAGGTTCTTGCCAGTCAACTACTCAAACACAATCACTCATTGAACCGAGTACACCTAACCAACCTACTATTAGTACAAATGGAACGACTGCGCTATGTAATGGAACCTCTGTTACATTAACATCTTCATATCCAAATGGTAATACTTGGTCCACTGGACAAACAACTGCTTCAATTACCGTCACTAATCCTAATAATTATTTAGTGACATACACAGATGGCAGTGGTTGCACAGCTACCTCTAGCGCAGTAAACGTTATTTCAAACCCTATCCCAACAGCTCCAACTATTACTCCTTCTGGCACAATAGAAATATGTCCTGGTGGATCTATTGACCTGTCTTCTTCGGAATCGTCAGGAAATGTGTGGTCAAATGGCGCAACAACTCAGCTTATTTCCGTCTCTACTTCAGGAACCTACACATCTAATTATACAGATGGAAATGGTTGTACATCGGCTAGTTCGGCTGCGATAATAATCTACGTTGCACCAGCTGGATCAGGACTTCCAGTCACAGAAGGATTCAACACCTTTATCCCCACAGATTGGGCGGTTGAAAACCCAGATTCCGATGATACTTGGGAGGAAGCAAGTACACAGGGAAATGCGCCTTCAGGCGCACCTTCAATAATGATGAATAACTATAGTACTAACATGACGAATAATATTGACGATCTTAAGGTAAAACCTATTGATCTTGCAGGTCTGAGTTCTGCAACATTAACATTTGATGTTGCATATGCTAGATATAACAGTTCTTTTTGTGACGAATTGAATGTTTTAGTTTCAACGGATTGTGGTCAAACATATACCACCATTTACACTAAATCTTGTGCAACTTTAGCAACGGATCCAGATGAAACTGGTTTTTACACTCCACAGACTTGGAGAAATGAAAGTATTGATTTAACAAACTATACAGGAAATGAAAAAATAGATATAATCTTTAGAAATATATCGGGATACGGTCAAGCATTATATATTGACAATGTTAATATTTATGGTTTAATACCGTGTTCAAATCCTGATGTTCCAACACTCTCTGGAAATCAGACGATATGCGAAGGAAATAGCGCTGCCTTAACAGTTAATTCAGGGGCGCTCAATGACGCCAATGACTGGAAATGGTATAGTGGTTCTTGTGGTGGATCGTTAATAGGGACGGGATCATCAATCACTGTGAATCCATCAGCTACAACGTCATATTTTGCTAGAGGCGAAGGAAACTGTGTAACACCAGGGATTTGCGAGAATCTAACAGTTACTGTTAACAGTAATGAGACAAAAACCGATGTTATTTCTGCTTGTAACAGTTATACATGGAGGAATGGTACAACATACCATTCAAATAATAACACTGCTCTTTTCACTGTTTTCGGAACTGCTTCAAATGGCTGTGATTCAACATATAATTTAAATTTGACAATTAATAACTCGTCTTCAGGAACAGAAACTGTTTCTGCTTGTCAAGACTATACTTGGACTGCAAATAGCACAACTTATAATTCATCTGGAACATATACAGCAACTTTAATAGCTGCAAATGGATGTGATTCCACTGCGACCTTGAACTTGACAATTAATAGCCCATCTTCAGGAACAGAAACTGTTTCTGCTTGTCAAGACTATACTTGGACTGCAAATAGCACAACTTATAATTCATCTGGAACATATACAGCAACGTTAATAGCTGCAAATGGATGTGATTCCACTGCGACGTTGAACTTGACAATTAATAGCCCATCTTCAGGAACAGATTCACAAACTACTTGTAATACTTTTACTTGGATTGACGGAATTACATATACATCTTCAAATTCTACAGCAACACAAACTTTACAAAATGCTGCTGGATGTGATAGTATAGTAACTTTAAATTTAACGATTAATAATGTGGATGTTTCTACTACCCAAACGGATGGCACTAATTTGTCTGCAAATGCCGCTGGGGGTACATACCAATGGCTAGATTGCGACAATGGATTTACTCCAATACCTGGAGCTACAGGTCAAAATTATACAGCAACAGTTAATGGAAATTATGCTGTAATTATTACTAAAAACGCTTGTTCGGATACGTCAGATTGCATCAACATAAATAATGTAGGATTAAATGAGAACAAAGAAATAGATGCTTTGAAACTATATCCAAATCCGACCAATGGAAAAGTGACTTTAGCAATATCCTCTTTAAAGGAAGGGCAATACACGTTTGAATTAATGGATGCTTTGGGAAGAATAGTTTCAAGTAAAATTATACTTGAAAAAATCACTGTCATTGATTTAACAAATTATGAAAGAGGAGTATATCTCATTCGCGTATCAGATGAGAATCGCCAAAGTACGCTAAGAGTAGTTAGAAAATAGAATCTGTTTGGGTAATGAATGAAGAACAGCATTGCAATTGCTAGTCGTTATAGGACCAATATTCAGCCCACGAGATTCAATCTCGCGGGCGCTGGGGAATGGAGAATATTATTGAAAAGATTATCTAATACACCGTGAACAAGATGCAAGAAAAAGATTTATCTGAACTATCCGACAAAGAGATAAAAAACATTCATCTGAAAATCCTACTGAAGTATTCGTCTCTGATGATGGGCGTTTTGTTTTTAATGGACAGATTTTTAAATCTAAAGAAGAACTAAAAAGAACTATTGATCTACAAAGTAAATTAGCCAAAAAAGCTTTGAATAGCCGTTTTTGGAGATTCTTTCTAGGGATTAAAAAGCAAAAGTAAATTAGCTAATCAATACCCCGCGAACGAGATGGAATCTCGCACAAATGGGGAGTAGCCTCGCTAAATCTCGCGGTAGCTTGGGAATGCATTCTATACCTATAATTTACTCATTATAAAAACTACTAATTAGATGTCTTTCTCCGTTATTCAATGAGATATACTTTAAACTAATTTTATCCATGTTCAATCCTTCTAGATAATCTTTATTAGTCAATAGGTATTCTACATCATACATACACCTGCAGTCAGAGAAAGAGTCATAGGCGTGACAGAGAATATTTAAAGTACCTTTATCCAAAAGTTCAACTTCAAATAAAAAACTACTGCCACAACGAGCCAATAAAGAGAAAGATATCTCCAATATAGAATCTGTTGAACGAATTTTTTTAATCACATACTCTAAATCCATATATAATTTAAACTCATCACATTTGGTAAAATTAACAGATGATAACCATAATCCAGTTAAATTGTAAAATTCAAAACTCTTATGACTCTTACTTAAAATCTGACTTCCTTTTGGACTAATAACATCTATGCTATCTAATATTTTAATTTCTTCTTTAGTTTTTTCATCATATTTATTTCCTATATTGTCTCTTATATCACCATTAGAACAACCTGATAATAATGCAACTATTATGACTTTATTGATAAATTTCATAGACCAATTATTTCATTTCTGAAGACTTAAAATCACTACCCATGTCAGTAACTCTAATTTCTTCTGTTTTTACAATTTTTCCAATCGTTACATCCTCACCAAAAAAATTAGAAATTTTTATAATCATATTCCTGTTTGATGTAGCCTCTGTCATACTATTAAAAGTTCCTGTAATCTCGTTGCCTTTATAAGAATAGCTTAAAGAATAAGTCTCTATCTTTTCAATTTTCAAGAATTTACCCGTACTTGAACTTCCAATATTGTATCCATCCTCATACATTGGTTCTACAAGACCTGTTGAAGAAACTGTAGTAACCCCTGTTTCCTTGGTTAATTGGTATGCAAAGCTTGTTTCGTCTCCATAACTTTTCCCACCATTACAACTCATCAAATAAATAATAGCATCATCTGTAAAGGATATGTTACGAGAATCGATTTCCTTAGATAAATCTGCAATTGTTTTGGATTCACTTAATTGTTTTTCAAAACCAGTGTGAAAACCTTGGTCTCTATCAAAAACAACTCCTTGCTCCCAACCATGAGAAAAAATAGCAACTCTTTCAACTTGTCCAGCATCTGAAGTTTCTTGCTTTAATGCATTAATAATATCTGTACCGCTAGATACTATATGAGAGCTATAACCGCTATTCTTCAATCTTAAACCTCTTCGTTCAAAAGCTTCTGAATCTCCCGCTTTATAATGTGATTGACTACTATGCCCAGTCAAAGCAACTCTCTCTAACCACTCAAGCTCAATTGCGTGAATAACTATATTTTCAGAGAAAGCATAAGGACTGTTATGAGGATAATTACTCGCCAACGGATCCACCGCAAAGAACCTCCCAACTCTTGGGTCGTGCATACGATATTTGTAGTTTACACTATTTCCTTTACCTTTCACCTCGTCGTCCATTTCCTGTCCTTGGAAGCCATAACGGTAAGAACCTACACAACTAATTCCGCTGATATTCAAATCACTACACACCACTTTTAGCGGTGATAAATTTTCGTAATATGTCAGTTTTTTGCATCCCATTGAGAACACTAAATTAAGTGTTTTTTTCTTTCAAATGAAAATTTCTAATGAAAGAAAAAAAATCACGCTTGGGATAACAGCTCTTTGACGATGTTTAATAAACTCTTCACAGAGAAAGTTTCTTAAAAAAGGAAAAGTCTGGAGCAAGGAAGATCTTAGTTAAAAAGAAAAATCGTTTATTCAACATTGACGAAGAGCCGCCCTCGGCAGGAGCCTGCGGAGCAACCTACCTGAGCTAAGCGAAGGGAAAAAACATCTGATAAGCGAAGTGTGTCCCGACTATGGAGTTTACGGAATAGAAGTGGCAAAACGTAGCTGCGAACGCACGCGAATGGAGTGAGGGTGGAAGTTGCAGAAGTTTTGAGGAGTTCCGACGATAAACGCAACGACCTATGTGGAAAGTTGTTTTCCGCACTTTTTAGGAGGAAAAACAACTGAACCACACAAGGCTGTGGCGTGATTTTTTGTATTCCATTGAAAGAAAAAAGAACAACTTTTAGGAACGAAGAAGTTGGGCGAAATTGACTTTACAAAAAGCATGACACAGCCGAAGCCCGAAGCGACTCAGCGGTGAGCCATACAAGAAGTGGCGGTGGATGTAAGCGGTTCCGATTTTTATCGGAACGGCTTGCAGACAAAGTAGCCATGAATGACGAGCGCACACAACGTAATGAGTAAAACAAGTGAAGTGAAGCAATGCTTGCAAAAGCTTTGTGTAACGAAACGACAAAAACAAGGGCGCACACGCAGTGAAGCTTTGTATTACCCTTGTTTTTGTGTTTTATGAATAAAGTGAGTACGTGAGGAATACCATATTTCCCTTTTCATTCTGCCTTTAGCTATTCTAGCTTTTACGAAGTTTAGACCTCTGAAGTTGCAAAAATTAGAGCAGTTCTTTATTGAGCTAAAAGTGCTTTTGCTAAAGAGCTAAGATTTTTATCTTGTATAATTGATTTCTTATTTTCCTCTTTGATTTCAGGATAAAATCGTTCCATCATCAACTTTATCATTGAAAGTCGAGAACTTCTATATTCAGAAGAAGTATTAATTTCATTGATAAAATAGGTTAGTAATTGCTCTTTTCTTGCTTTATATTGATCTATCATTAAAGATGAAGCTTCCTTTCCTTGTGACTCATGCTTTGAAATCAATTCATCTATTTGCTTGATTTCATCAAGAACATCCATTAATCGATATAACTTCTCTTTTTCCATTCTTTTCAAATTTAATAAATAATTTCCAAAAAACCTTTTGATAGTTTCTTCCCAGTTCTTTTGTCTCTTCTTGTAGTATCAAATTGATGATGCCAATAAGCTTTATCATGTTCAATAATCTTGCTTTTAATCTCTATTATATACGCATCAACTCCTGGATAGTTTACTTTGGAATTCGGATACACAAAAGGTTGAAGTTGATCTCCCAATTTTTGAAAAACATCCGTGTCTATAAACGTAACCATATCTATATCATTTGGTCGTGATTTATTTATTGAAACAAATGATCCATTAATCCACTGATTTAATTCTGCATTTTCACAAAGTAATTTAAGATCTTTAGAATAGCGTAAATACTCTTCAAACAGCTTACTGCGTTCTACAGAGGAATATTCGATTACAAAGTATTTTTCTAACTCATCAATGTCTGAAGGTATTGGTTTGTTTGGTTCTAAATATCCTAATTTATTAAATTGTAGCATATTGTATATTTTAATCAAAGTTAGTTATTTTCATCTTCTTTAAGTTAATATTCACCCCAAAGGATGATATTTCTGTACCTCCTTCTTCAGCTCCTCAATCCCGATGTTCCGTTTCACTTCAATGCGGGATTTCGCTAACCCAATGGGTGATATTTTTGCACTTCTTTCTTCAGCTCCTCAACGTTCGTTTGCTTATATTTCTCGGTAGCTGATGGATATTTATGGCCAGAAAAAACCTGTACTATTCTTAAATCATTTCCAGCTTTTAAAAGATTGGTGATCACGCTCTGGCGGATGGTTTTTGGATTTAGATTTCTGTCTGAAAATAAGTGTTTAAAAGTGCTGACTAAATAACTGATTTGTTCTCCAGTTTCAGGGTTTCCGAGTTTGTTGATGATTAAAATATTGGATTCTCTTTTTATGATTTTTGGTCTTACTTCAGTTATGTACTTATGAAAAATAAGGATCTGTTTAGATTTTAGTTTCAAAGTTCTACTATTGAGTTTTGAAGAAGATTTAATATAAATTTCAGCCTTTTCTAAATCAAGATCTTTAAGTTCTATTCTTGTGAGTTCTCCAGTTGTTAAGCCTTGATAAATAAGTAAACTTAAAACAACTTGATTCTTGGTTTTTAGATTGATGTACCGCTCTTTTCTTTCTAAAAGCTGTTCTAATTCAGTTGTTGTAAATAAATCTTGGAGTTGGATATTTCTATTTTGTTTATCTTTTAAATTGATAAACTTGCAAGGATGATCCTTTCGTTCTTTCACATAAACCAAAAAACTGTAATATTTCTTTAAGCTGTATAAAATCGTTCTTACGCTCTGCGGATTTTTATACTGTTCTCTAAGCTTTCCGATATAATCCATAATATCGCTGTAAGTTGCTGTTTTATGGTTTGGATTTGCTTTTTGATAAATCTGTATGTCTCTTAAATATCTATCGGCTGTGCCTTTGGTATGGCGTTTATTTAAGTAATCTTGTAATTCCATAGTTTATCGTTTTACTTAAAGTTTATCCAACTGATTTTTACTCACTTTAGCATAAATCTGAGTACTTTCTAAAAAGCTGTGTCCTAAAAAATCTCTTACGTTTTCTATGCTTAAACCATTCTCCAGTAAATGCGTAGCGATGGAATGGCGAAGACTGTGAAGACTGATTTGTCGCTCTGGTATTATGGTTTCTATTTCTGATTTCTCCAGTAAAAATCGAAGTGTTTTGACAAGCATTTTTGGATTTACTCTTCTGCCCATTTTTCCAGTGAGAAAAGCTGTTTCCCCAGGCTTTGATCTGCGCTCTTTTAAAGCATAGTTTTGCAGGTCATTTTTTACGCTTTCACTCATCGGAACAACTCTTCTTTTTGCTCCCTTTCCTTCTCTCACGTACAGAAGCGAACTTCTAAAATGAACATCTTTTACATTCAAATTAATTCCTTCAGATCTTCTTAGGCCGCAACCATAATAAACTCCCAAAACAGCTCTTTGCCAATAATTTTCGCAAGTCTCGTAAAGCTGATTGATTTCCTTTAGACTTAAAATTTCTCTTGGCTTTGTTTTGGGCGTTGGGAACTCAAGACCGCTGATTGGATTCATTTGTATTTTCCCGTTTGCTTCTAGCCATTTAAAGAACAGTTTTAAACCGTAAATGTGATGGTTAATGTGGTTTTCGCTCAGCGTTCCAGGCTTTCTTTTGTTAGGTCTAGTTTGTAAATACTGGTAATGCTTTTGGATTTGCTCGGAAGTGATTGCCGGTATATTTTTGATTAGCTGAACTCGCAAGAACTCCTTTACGCAAGCCGGAAGCATTAAAACCGTGGTTTTAGAATAACCCATTCGCCGTAAGTGGGATTTGAACTGACTTATTATTTCCTTTTTCATATTCTCTTATACACACTTTCTTGGAACTTGGAACACCAGAGGGTTTTTCTATATTTATCAAGGGGTCTAGCGTTCCAACTGGTGTTCCATTCATTTGGAACGCTAATGATTTATAAGTTTTTAAGTTGATCGGTTAAATGCCCTTTAATTCTGTTTCTTAGCTTTTCGATATCATCCCAGTAACTAACCTTGTATTTAAACCCTCGATTGGCATAACCGCCAGCCTGCTGTAAATATTCCATTTCTAAAAGATCACGCAGAAATCGGTGCATCTGTGTTTTACTGATTCTTAAAGCTTGACGGATTTCTCTTTGAGTAAATTCATATTCCTTGCCATGCTTGTTAATGTACTTTTTCAAATCTTCATAAAAGAGTCTTAGACTCCCATCCAGTTCATCTACTTTCAAAATGATGCTATCAAACATTATTTCAATTGCGATTTGCAGATCCTCTTTTGCTGTGATGAGCCGTCCTTGTTTATCCTTTTTTCGCTGGTACTGGTTGAGTAGCGTAATTTGTTTTACAAAACTTTGAAAGTTGCTGTTGAGTCTCCTGATTTTAAAAGCTTCCTCTGGCAATTTCATTTTACTGGCAAAAGGATTGATCACTTCCATCGGTTTTAATAATCTAATACAGTTCTGCAGGAGCGTTTGAATTTCATCTTTTTGGTTGGTCTTTATCTCGCCAGCTGCTTTCTTATTTTGGTAGTCTATAATTTTGGCCGTCTGTTCCTTACTTTCATCCACCGCTATCACAAAACAGCGGCTTAGATTATCCTCATAAATTGCTCCTTTGGTTGTAGCTGCCATACTGCTAATTGGGCCTTTCACAACTCTAATTTGCGTTCTATAACTTCCGTATTCAGTATCTTTTGCACTTACCGAACTTCTCAGTTCATCATTACTTTGAAGTTCTCTAAAAGCAAGTTCAGCTTCATCTTTTAGTCCGTCATAATCTTCAATAACTACCAATTTATTTTGCAGATCATACTCTCCATAATTATAAAAACTGCTCTCTGTAACTCTGGTTAAACGAATCACGTTTTCGAGTGGCATAAAATCAGTAATTTGTCTTACAAGGTGCGTTTTTCCACTTCCAGAACTTCCCTGAACTAAAGCGTGAAGGGTGTTTTCAAATTTATGACTTACTGCAATACAAAATAAAAACACTCGGTTTCCCTGTTCTCCAATTACTCCAGACTGACCAATGAGTTCATTAATCTTTTGGATTAGATCATCGCTTTTCAAAAGCTTAAAAGCCTCTTCTTTTTCGATTTCAGGGATGATATAATGTTTTTCCTGCTCCTTTTCTTCCTTTTCCTTTATTTCCTGTTCTCTATATTCATCCAGTAAATCAGCCAAGTAATTTAAATCTTGTTCCAGTAAATCGGCTCTTAACTCCAACTTTTCAGAAGATTCTCGGACGATTTTCTCTACTTGTTTATCTTCATATAAATCAAGTCTTACACGGCTCTTTTTTCTTGTTTCAAGGTGGATAATATGAAGACTGATCACAAGTCTATCCAGTCCGTTTTTCCCTATTCCTCCCTTGATTTCATATTTTGCTGTGTCGGTTTGGTATTTTAAATTGTGCTTGTAATTCGTATCAAGCTTGTAAGTATTTTGGGATTCAGATAGTTTTTTGTTTTCAACTGTTTTTTGCTCTTTTGAATGCGTGTCGAGGCTCTCGACTGAAAAGAAAAAAACTTCTGATTTTTGGATTAGATCAATAAATAATTCAGGTTTATGAGATTGAGCTAACTCATTTATATCTGTTCCTTCAGGAGTTTGAACGATTCTAATTGTGGTTTCTGAAAACAAGCTTTTCAAGTATTTAGCGTGTTTCTGACCAGCTTCTTTTCCTGACTCATCGCCATCAAAAAACAAAACTATTTCCTCTAAGCTTTCGATTTGCTGGATGGCGTGAATGTGTTCAGCTGTAAGTCCGTTTGTGCCGTAAAGCGATAGTAAAGCATAACTTTCTGTAACATCCTTATTATTTAAAAGCGTGGCGGTATCAATCACACTTTCAGTTAAAATCAGTTTTTTTGCTCCTTGATTTGGATAGCCTGGATAAAGTCCAGTTCTGTTTTTACTGTAAAAGTGATTTCCTCCAGTACTTCTTACTGATCTTCCATACAAAGAGACAATGTCTCCTTTTTCATTTTTCAATGGAAAAGTAATGCAGCCACGTAAATAGTTAAACCTTGAACTTTTGAAAGCATTGTAACCAATTTCAAGACTTTTCCAATCAAGGTTTCGGCTTTCTGCATATTTTCTTGCTGTGCTACTGGCTACAAAACTACTTTGCATTTGCTCGAAGTCGCTTTGGTAGTTTGGTTTTGTTGTGGTTTGGGGTTGAGTTAAATTTTCGCTCATTACTCCGTTAGTTCTCTCTTGCAACCAATCCAAAGCCTTAGGAAGTTCTAAAGACTTATATTTCTTAACCAATTCCACCACATCCATTGTTCCAGCTGTGCAATTCGCACTAAAACACGTAACAATCTGCTTTTCTTTTGAAAACTGAAAGCTCGGTGTTTTATCATTGTGAAAAGGACAGTTTGCTTTTCCATGCTTATCGATTTTTATTCCGAGTTCTTCGCCGATCTGTAAAATGTCTAGTTTGCTTTTGAGAGAAGGGATGTTCATTGTTGAAAAGTTTAAAATTTATTTAATTATACCTAATACGATACAAATATATACTATCATTCTTAAACAACAAGGTTTTTTAGATTTTTATGTATTGTATAAGTTCTGTATATTTGTCACTAAGCAGTATAATACTGCCTTTTTAAAGCTTATACAGTACAATATGGTGACTTTTGGAAAAAGATTAAGAGAGTGTAGAGAGTCTAAAGGATTTTCTCAGCAAGATTTAGCAAAGCGTATGAACACTTCCTATACTGTTATAGGTAAGTATGAACGTGATGAAATGAAGCCAAGTATCGATGTAGTTAAAAGATTAATCGAAGAACTTGATACTACTGTAAGTTATCTCATGGGAGAAACTGAAAATGCAGAACTCTTTAAGGATAAAAAAATGTTACAACGACTCCAAGATATTACAAAGCTTCCAGAACTTGAAAAAAATTCATTACTGATGACTGTAGATAATTTTATTAAAGCTGCTAAATTGAATTTGTTATGATTTGATAAAGAGCTGGGGTAGGGTGATTATGATAGGGCCGATTGTTATTCGGTTTTTCCTTTTTATATATGGCTCTGATGTGCATTTATTGTTCTCATCCTTAAACTCTACCCCTTACTTAACGAGCAATTAAAATATATAGTAGTTTAGCTAAAAAGGCTTCGACTAGCCGATTATGGAGATTCTTTTTAGGGATTAAAAAGTAAAAGTAAATTATGTGTAATCAATACCTCGTGAATGAATAATAATTTAATTGTATTTCAAAGACTCAATTATAGTTTCAAATATCAATAAATCCTTAGAAAAGTTTTCAGCTAAGGAGCTACAGGTAAATCCATATGCATAATCCTTATAAAAAGTTAAATAGTAACAAACTTTAATCTTCATGCCATTTACAGAATGGGTATAAGTTATTTTTTTATATTCAATATTATTAATTATAACTTCATTTTGTTTTATTATATAGAATTCGACTAGTAACTGGTTTAATTGATATAAAGTCTTTTGAGTGTAGTCCTTTTCAGAAACTCCTTGAAATGATGTTTTAATTAAATTAATATTCTCGTTAAACAATTTCCCATTCTCTGAAGGGGCGATAAATATGAAGTCTGTATTTGGGTTTTCAACAAAATACCATATTTTGGGATAACTTACTGAGTAATCACCCGCCTCACTAGTAAATAAATTTTTCATAGCCTTTTGTCCAATTGAATTCATACTCACAAACATTATTATAATTATCAATAGTTTCATAATTTATTTTTTTACAATAATTTCATTCAAATTAACTTTTGAGGAAACTATTTCTATTAACTCACTAATGTTTTTTAAATCTGCGTGTAACCTAATCTTTAATGGGTATGAGTATATTATTAATTCTTTTTCCTTGAAATAAAGCTTATTAATTTTATTGAACTCAATTTCATCTTTTTTAAAAATACGTCTCCTAATAATGGAGTTCTCTTTTAAGTACACTTTATATCTAAATATCCAAAGAATACAATAAATCATTACAAAATCAAAAATGAATAATAAAAATACATAAAAAGATTCATCTTTAACAGATTCATAAAAAAAGGGACTAAAGACGATAATCAAACTACAAATTGTAATTACAAATATTTTAACACCTAATTTAACATTAAAAGTTTCTAAATTATTTATCTTCATTTATTTTCTGATTTCTCGTTATAAAATATTTCATTTACTCTTTTTACTGAATAATTATGTATTTCGTATTGCTATTACTTCTGGAAAGCTAACAATTTTATCCTGTCTGTTTCATATTCTCATGTCCAATAACAGGTCTTTCTTAATATTAGTTACTCCAATTTTTTGTTGAAAATATTTCCATCAACCTTGCTCACTACCTTACTAAAAAAAGCTTTTAACCCCAACAACTAATCGTCCTTTGATTTCTTATCACTTCTGCTATTAGTTGTAGATGTATTAGAAGTTTTTTGATTACTATCCTCTTGTAATGAAGGCAATGAACCATTGGTAACCTGTTCTAATTCACCTATTTCAATTACGGGTTTGGGGCCGTCAGTATCTTCTGAGTTAATAATTCCATCTGACTTCTTTCCAATCGCCTTTCCAATTGCACGTCCAATTCCAGGTGCTTTCTTGATAACAAATCCTCCGATTTTTTTACTAAAAATGTTTGAAGTAACCTTGTCAATTATTTTACCGCTAAAAAACTTTTGCACCCCACCGCCAAGTCCTCCTGTAATACCATCCACAAGGATTGATTTGCCATTTAATACCTCCTCTCCATTTATTTTCCTTTTAATACCCCCACCAATAATTGAAGTTGATACACCTGCTGCCGCCATAACAACTAAGGAAGCTCCACCAGTTAATCCAGCCATAGTACCTGTGACTGCACCTTCAGCAGCTGAAGCACCAATTTTCCTAAAGTTAACATCCGAAAATGCATCTCCCCAAGCCTTACCATCTTTAACGTTTGCATATACTTGAGACCCATATTCAACAGCTGCTCCTACTACTGCTCCTACTGCTGCTCCAATTCCCGCTGCAATAAAGTTAAAGAAATCCCCATTTACCTCGTATGCTGCGATAGGATTATTACCTGTGAAAGCATACGGAGAGAGGGCAACATATAAATCTTGTCTTCCATCTAAAGATAGCCACCTACCAATACGAGGGTCATAAGTTCTTTCTGTCCAACTATAACTATTCCCTTTACCTTTAATTTCGTCATCCATTTCCTGTCCTTGGAAGCCATATCGGTAAGAACCTACACAACTAATTTCGCTGATATTCAAATCACTACACACCACTTTCAGCGGTGATAAAGTTTCATGATATGTCAGTTTTTTACAGCCCATTTAAGTATCTAAATTACATATTTTTTTCTTTCAAATGAAAATTCAATTGAAAAGAAAAAGTTCACTTCATTATTTCTGATGTGTTTTGATGCTTTTTGATGTTAGTCATACACTATCCATACACTATCCGTACACTATTCATACTTGATCTATGCTTATTCATAGGATAAACTCGCCAACGGTGAATGGATGTCGGTACCCGACGCCACTACTTGCCTGTAGATTTTCATTTAAAATTCAACTGAAAAGAAAAAAATCACGCCTGGGATAACAGCTCTTTGACGAAGTTGAATAAACTTTCACAGAGAAATTTTATTCAACAAGGAGAAGTCTGGAGCCAGGAAGATTTTAATTAAGAATGATAAATCGTTTATTCAACATCGACAAAGGGCCGCCCTCGGCAGGAGCCAGCGGAGCTACCTACCTGAGCTAAGCGAAGGGAAAAAACATCTGATAAGCGGAGTGTGTCCCGACTATGGAGTTTACGGAATAGAAGTGGCAAAACGAAGCTGCGAACGCACGCGAATGGAGTGAGGGTGGAAGTTGCAGAAGTTTTGAGGAGTTCCGACGATAAACGCAACGACCTATGTGGAAAGTTGTTTTCCGCACTTTTTAGGAGGAAAAACAACTGAACCACACAAGGCTGTGGCGTGATTTTTTGTATTCCATTGAAAGAAAAAAGACCAACTTTTAGGAACGAAGAAGTTGGGCGAAATTGACTTTACAAAAAGCATGACACAGCCGAAGCCCGAAGCGACTCAGCGGTGAGCCAAACAAGAAATGGCGGTGGATGTAAGCGGTATTGAGGCACGAAAATACGGCTTGCAGACAAAGTAGCCATGAATGACGAGCGCACGCAACGTAATGAATAAAACAAGTGAAGTGAAGCAATGCTTGCAAAAGCTTTGTGTAACGAAACGACAAAAACAAGGGCGTAACGCAGTGAAGCTTTGTATTACCCTTGTTTTTGTGTTTTATGAATAAAGTGAGTACGTGAGGAATACCATATTTCCCCCGTTAATTTTCATTTAGTAATCTCTCAAAGAAGCCATCTTCTTTTAAGTTCTCAATGTGTTTATTAAGATCTTCTAATTCTGACCACAGCTTGCGATTAGTTGTGTCAGTTAAATACATTAAAAATTCATTCAAATTTTCATCAGCTTTTTTCTTAAATAATGATTCAAACTGAGCCTTTTTTGTTCCTATAAAACTTTCTTCACGAGCAAAATCCATTTTTATTTTTATTTAATTGGTTTATATCTATAAATATCAGAGTAATAATTCATTACTCAAAATTGATTGGAAAATTCACAATACTTTATCTTAGTGGATGATATTTCTGAACCTCCTTTTTTAACTCCTCAACATTCGTTTGCTTATATTTCTCAGTAGCTGATGGATATTTATGGCCAGAAAAAACTTGAATAATTCTTAAATCATTTCCAGCTTTTAAAAGATTAGTGATCACGCTCTGGCGGATGGTTTTTGGATTTAAGTTTCTGTCTGAAAATAAGTGTTTAAACGTTCCCACTAAATAACTGATCTGCTCTCCAGTTTCAGGGTTTCCGAGTTTGTTGATGATTAAAATATTGGATTCTCTTTTTATGATTTTTGGTCTTACTTCAGTAATGTACTTATGAAAAATAAGGATCTGTTTAGATTTTAATTTCAAAGTTCTACTATTCAGTTTTGAAGAAGATTTAATATAAATTTCAGCCTTTTCTAAATCAAGATCTTTAAGTTCTATTCTTGTTAATTCTCCAGTTGTTAAGCCTTGATAAATCAGTAAACTTAAAACAACTTGATTCTTGGTTTTCAGATTGATGTACCGCTCTTTTCTTTCTAAAAGCTGTTCTAATTCATCTATTGTAAATAAATCTTGAAGTTGGATATTTCTATTTTGTTTGTCTTTTAAATTGATAAACTTACAAGGATGATCCTTTCGTTCTTTCACATAAACCAAAAAACTGTAATATTTCTTTAAGCTGTATAAAATCGTTCTTACGCTCTGCGGATTTTTATACTGTTCTCTAAGCTTTCCGATATAGTCCATAATATCGCTGTAAGTTGCTGTTTTATGGTTTGGATTTGCTTTTCGATAAATCTGTATGTCTCGTAAATATCTTTCAGCTGTGCCTTTAGTATGGCGTTTATTTAAGTAGTCTTGTAATTTCATCGTGTATAGTTTTACTTAAAGTTTATCCAATTGATTTTTACTTACTTTAGCATAAATCTGAGTGCTTTCTAAAAAGCTGTGTCCTAAAAAATCTCTTACGTTTTCTATGCTTAAACCATTTTCCAGTAAATGCGTAGCGATGGAATGGCGAAGACTGTGAAGACTGATTTGTCGCTCTGGTGTTATGGTTTCTATTTCTGATTTCTCCAGTAAGAATCGAAGTGTTTTGACAAGCATTTTCGGATTTACTCTTCTACCCATTTGACCCGTCAGAAAAGCTGTTTCCCCTGGCTTTGATCTGCGTTCTTTTAAAGCATAGTTTTGCAGGTCGTTTTTTACGCTTTCACTCATCGGAACAACTCTTCTTTTTGCTCCCTTCCCTTCTCTCACATACAGAAGAGAACTCCTAAAGTGAACATCTTTTACATTCAAATTAATTCCTTCAGATCTTCTAAGGCCACAACCGTAATAAATTCCTAAAACAGCTCTTTGCCAATAATTTTCGCACGTCTCATAAAGCTGATTGATTTCCTTTAGACTTAAAATTTCTCTTGGCTTTGTTTTGGGCGTTGGGAACTCAAGGCCGCTGATTGGATTCATTTGTATTTTTCCGTTTGCTTCCAGCCATTTAAAGAACAGTTTTAAGCCGTAAATGTGATGATTAATGTGGCTTTCACTTAGTCCTCCAGCTTTTCGTTTGTTGGGTCTAGTTTGTAAATACTCATAATGGGTTTGTATTTGCTCGGAAGTTATTGCCGGTATATTTTTGATTTGTTGAACTCGCAAGAACTCCTTTACACAAGCCGGAAGCATTAAAACCGTGCTTTTAGAATATCCCATTCGCTGTAAGTGGGATTTGAACTGACTTATTATTTCCTTTTTCATATTCTCTTATACACACTTTCTTGGAACTTGGAACGCCAAGGGTATTTCCCTTATCTGTCAAGAGTTCTAGTGTTCCAACTGGTGTTCCATTCATTTGGAACGCTAATGATTTACAAGTTTTTAAGTTGATCGGTTAAATGCCCTTTAATTCTACTTCTTAACTTTTCGATATCATCCCAGTAACTAACCTTGTATTTAAACCCTCGATTGGCATAACCACCAGCCTGCTGTAAATATTCCATTTCTAAAAGATCACGCAGAAAGCGGTGCATCTGTGTTTTACTGATTCTTAAAGCTTGGCGGATTTCTCTTTGAGTAAATTCATATTCCTTGCCATGCTTGTTAATGTACTTTTTCAAATCTTCATAAAAGAGTCTTAGACTCCCGTCCAGTTCATCTACTTTCAAAATGATGCTATCAAACATAATTTCAATAGCGATTTGAAGATCTTGCTTTTCAGTAACAAGTCTTCCTTGACGGTCTTTCTTGCGCTGATATTGATTGAGTAGCGTAATTTGTTTTACAAAGCTTTGAAAGTTGCTGTTTAATCTTCGGATTTTAAAAGCTTCCTCGGGAAGACTAAGTTTATCAGCAAAGGGATTAATCACTTTAAGTGGACTAAGTAGTCTGATTGCGTTTTGAAGTAAAGTTTTTATTTCCTCTTGCTTTGATTCGTCTATTCCTCCGCGAGCTCTCTTGTTTTGATAGTGGATAATTTTCAAGGTCTGCTCCTTACTTTCATCCACCGCTATCACAAAACAACGGCTTAAATTATCTTCATAAATCGCTCCTTTAGTTGTAGCTGCCATACTGCTAATTGGGCCTTTTACAACTCTAATTTGTGTTCTATAACTTCCATATTCAGTATCTTTTGCACTCACCGAACTTCTGAGTTCATCATTACTTTGAAGTTCCCGAAAAGCAAGCTCTGCTTCATCTTTTAAGCCGTCATAATCTTCAATAACTACAAGTTTGTTTTGCAAATCGTACTCTCCATAATTATAAAAACTGCTTTCTGTTACTCTAGTTAAACGAATCACGTTTTCGAGTGGCATAAAGTCCGTAATCTGTCTAACAAGGTGCGTTTTTCCACTTCCAGAACTTCCTTGAACGAGTGCGTGAAGGGTTTCAGGCATCTTGTGACTAGAAGCAATACAGAACAAAAAAGCACGGTTATTTTCTTCACCAATTACTCCAGACTGACCAATAAGTTCATTAATCTTTTGGATCAGATCATTGCTTTTCAAAAGTTTAAAAGCTTCTTCTTTTTCGATTTCAGGGATGATGTAATGTTTTTCTTGCTCCTTTTCTTCTTTTTCTTTTATTTCTTGTTCTCTATATTCATCCAGTAAATCAGCCAAGTAATTTAAATCTTGTTCCAGTAAATCGGCTCTTAATTCTAACTTTTCAGAAGATTCCCTGGCGATTTTCTCTACCTGCTTATCTTCGTATAAATCAAGTCTTACACGGCTCTTTTTTCTTGTTTCAAGGTGGATAATATGCAGACTGATCACAAGTCTATCCAATCCGTTTTTTCCTATACCTCCCTTGATTTCATACTTGGCCGTGTCGGTTTGGTATTTTAAATTGTGTTTGTGATTTGTATCGAGTTTGTAAGTGTTCTCGATAGATTCAGATAGTTTTTTGTTTTCAGCTGTTTTTCGTTCTATTTCTTTGGTTTCAGCTTCTTTTGGCTCTTCTTTTGAAAAGAAAAAAACTTCTGACTTTTGGATTAGATCGGTAAATAATTCAGGTTTATGAGATTGAGCCAACTCATTAATATCTGTTCCTTCAGGAGTTTGAACGATTCTAATTATGGTTTCTGAAAACAAGCTTTTTAAATACTTCGCATGCTTTAAATTGGCTTCCGTCCCTGACTCATCACCATCAAAAAACAAAACTATTTCCTCTAAGCTTTCGATTTGTTGGATGGCGTGAATATGTTCAGCTGTAAGGCCGTTTGTGCCGTAAAGAGAAAGTAAAGCATAGCTTTCTGTAATTTCCTTATTATTTAAAAGCGTTGCCGTATCAATCACACTTTCAGTTAAAATCAGTTTTTTTACTCCTCGATTTGGATAGCCTGGATAAAGTCCGCTTCTGTTTTTAGTGTAAAAGTGATTTCCTCCAGTACTTCTTACTGATCTTCCATATAAAGAGACAATGTCTCCTTTTTCATTTTTCAAAGGAAAAGTAACGCAACCACGTAAATAATTAAACCTTGAACTTTTAAAAGCATTGTAACCGATCTCAAGACTTTTCCAGTCAAGGTTTCGGCTTTCTGCATATTTTCTTGCTGTGCTACTGGCAATAAAACTGCTTTGCATTTGTTCGAAGTCTTCTCTGTAGTTTGGTTTTGTTGTGGTTTGAGATTGGATTAAGTTTTCGCTCACTACTCCATTAGTTCTCTCTTGCAACCAGTCCAAAGCTTTAGGAAGTTCTAAAGATTTGTATCTCTTAACCAGTTCCACTACATCCATCGTTCCAGCTGTACAATTCGCACTAAAACATGTAACAATCTGCTTTTCCTTGGAAAACTGAAAACTTGGTGTTTTATCATTGTGAAAAGGACAATGCGCTTTTCCATGCTTATCGATTTTTATTCCGAGTGCTGCACCGATCTGTAAAATGTCGAGTTTGCTTTTGAGAGAAGGGATGTTCATTGTTGAAAAGTTTAAAATTTATTTTAATGTTCTTATCAGATACAAAAGTATCTAATAGATTCATTTAACCAAATAATATTTGGTTTATTTTTATCCTTTAATTACGTATATTTGTATGAATAGAGTATTTTAATAGACTTAAGTAGCTTATAGGATATGGAAACAGGTAAAAGAATATCACTTTTGCGAGACAAGTTAAACTGGTCGCAGACTGATCTTGCAGAAAAAAGCAATGTCTCAAGGGTAATGATTGGAAAGTATGAACGTGAGGAAGCTGTTCCTTCAATTGATGCAGCTAAAAAGATTGCTGACGCTTTTGAAGTTTCTCTAGACTATCTAGTGGGTGAAGGAATGAATGCTAGGTTTGACAAAAAAACCGTGCAACGAATGCAAGAGATCGAAGCTTTGAACCCAACTATTAAAGACAAGCTCTTCTTTTTAATTGACACAGTAATTAGAGATACGAAAGCTAAAAAAGCATATACCCCTTAAAAGGAGTAATGAGGTGGCTTAAAGAAAGACAATAAGGCGCAGCAGTGCAACTGCAGCGCAGCGGGGATTATTTATAATCAAAATTTATCTGACCAATATTGGAACAGTTTTAATGTGAATTGTAGAATGTCATATTTTGAGCATAGAATCACTTACTTTTTTAATAAAGTATTTGTAAGCAACTTCAAAGTCTGTTTTTAACAATTCAAAATTTGAGCACTTTATACTTAAGAGAGGGTTATCCCAATCAAACTTCTCTATTACATGGATAATAAAATAGCCTTCCTCTAATTCCACCCCATACCAACCAATATCCAACAAGTATTTCGCATCTTTTGATGAGCATTGAAACATATCTTCTCTTAATAAATCTTCTTGTTTCGATAAATCAATATCTAAATTAATAAAATCATCATTTTGAATTATAAAATCTGAAAAATCGAATAAATCTGTTATTTTCATTTCTTCTTTGTTAATTTTTGGAATTGGGATGCACTAATTGGAGAAGCATGTAATTCTCCAGTTGCCGTGGATAATTCTACTCTCATAAATCTTGTTTCTTTACCTCCAGTTGCACCAACTTTTTTACCTGTATCGTATACTTTCCAAGCCTTACCATTATTAGCAGATATACCTTTATCCCACGCTTGTTTTGTTATTTTACTAATATCTGAACCATGGGCAAATTTAGCTGGACCATTTAAAGTTGATTTCACCACATCTTTCCAAATAGCTCCTTTTTTAGCTACATGTTTAAATCCATAACCACTAACTTTTAAAGCTCCTGACCCTATTTTAAGTGCCTTTGTTATAGGGATTATTGTAGCAGCATCCCAAGCGATGTCTGACCATGTTATCTCTTCTCCCTTAATTTTTTTGTTTATGACACCACCTCCAGGAACAACATATTGTCCATAATTATCGAAATGAAGTTTATTAAGTTTTACGTCATCAGGAGTTCCATCACTAAAACTCGGATTACTACCAGTATAATGTATAGCATTTTTACTTAACGCAGGATGAGCAGTTCCATCCTCTGGACTCCATTCAACAGTCCCTACATTAAGTTGATAATTATCTACATTTATTCTTTGAATTCCTGTGGCATCCTGAGCTTGAATAACTGATGTTGTTCCATCATTTAAATAAATATACTTAGGACCACTGGTTTCTAAACCTTCTAACTCAATCATGTGAATAACAACATTCTCACTAAAAGCATACGGGCTGTTATGTGGATATTTTCCAGCCAACGGATCCACCGCAAAGAACCTACCTACCCTTGGGTCGTGCATACGATATTTGTAGTTTACACTATTTCCTTTACCTTTCACCTCGTCGTCCATTTCCTGTCCTTGGAAGCCATAACGCTAAGCATCCATCAAAAATAACATTCATTAATTTTTAGCTACAGGAATTTCCCAACCTTCCAGCATCATTTCAAAAATATCCATACTTGATTTATTTCCTTGAATTCTAAAGGTTGAGACAACTGCTTTTTTCATTTCTTCGTAATATTTAAAGAAAATGTCATCATTTACCGTGTTAAAATCTGCACCCAAATTAATTGGCTTCGACCATTCGTTGCCTTTATTTTCAGATACATAAATGTCATAACCTCCCATCCCAGTGTATCCGTTGGAAGAGAAGAACAAGAAGCGACCATCAGCAGTCACAAAAGGAGTTGTTTCATTACTTTCAGTATTTACATTCATCGGTAATTTTTTAGCCTCTCCCCAGTTTCTGCCATCTTTATAAACTACGAAAATATCTGATTGCGTTTTAGCCCCATCTCTATCGCTCACAAAATACATGGTATTTCCATCTGCGGTTAGTGTTGGTGCACCATCAAAAAAAGAGGTGTTGATGGTTTTATTTTGAATCGGCCTTGGAGTGCTCCAGCGATCTTCCTTTGTTTTCTTAGCAGTACAAATATCAGAACTTTTGGTTTGATTATTGACATCTATAATCGATGTATTAATAGTCATGTAGACTTCTGTTCCATCAGAATTCATGTAATTAACAGCATCGAAACCTTCACTGTTTAATCTTTCTATTTCGTTGGTTGCTTCCCCCCAATCGTTTTCTATTTCATTCCACTTAGTAATATAGACATCCTCGAAGTAACGTTGATCTTCTGGATTTATATTTCCACCTTTTGTATTAGGTCTTCTTGAAACAAAATACGCTTCTTTTCCATCATTTGAAATCACAATATTGTAGTCATCATATCCAGAATTAATTTCTGAATTAAATAAGTTTTTCCCGTAAACATTTGCAAGTTTAGAAACAGAATCAGCAAACGATACTTCATCCATCAAAAACTGAATGTTAAATACTTTCTTTTTAGCGTTAGAAAGTATAAGATTAGCTTGTTCGTACTTTAATTTCGCACTGTCTAATTTATTTTCGCGGTGATATGCCTTTCCCATAAGAAAAAGCAAGTCTCCATCCAATTCACTTGCTAGTGCTTCTGAAATTTTCGCATATTTTAAGGCGTATCCAAAATTATCCATTTTATAGTGCGCTTCTCCAATCCAATAAGCAGCTTTTGAACTATATTGATCACGCACATAAGCCTCACGGAATCTTCTTAAGGCAGTCCTCATTTGGCCTTGAACAAATGCTTTTTTCCCCTCTTCTAAAAGGTATATAGAAGCCGTTCTGTCAATTATAGATGAAGTAGAGTCTGGTGGTGAAAATCCTTTATTCAAATTGACGTCTTTTGCGTTAGCATTAAAGATAAAAAAGGTAAATAATAGTGTAAAAATTAGTTTCATAGGTAAAATTGAAATTTGTGTTTACTTATTTGTTATAAACGGTTAAACATATTAAAAAGACAAGAATTCTCAAATATTTATAAACCAAAGATAAAAAAAAATGTTTGAACAGATTGCTTTTTAAATATCATAATATTTAATCATCCAATTCATTCAAAGCAGCTTTAATATCTATTTCATCTCGATCCGCAAACTCATTCTGACTTAAATCGACCAAATCATGCATCGCAATAGTAGCTGCAACAATAGTGAAAATTGGAGCGATGGAAGCCAACATCCAAAGTGAAAATTGAAATATACTTGTCCCTAAAGTTTCGAAAGGATGATCTAAAAAGCCAGTATAATTAACCATTTCACCTAAATCAACAGGAACTAAAATAAATATAGAATAAATACTTCCGATTGCTATTGCCAGACCTCTGTGATTTCTTATAAAATGAATACTTTGATCAATATCTAATCTTCTTCGTTCGTTGATATAGTCAATGAAGCTAAATCCATAATAAAAGAATCCAATGGCAAATGTGAGGTAGAAAAATGGTGACTTATGCACTTCATCCCAACCTAAAGCTGAAACAATAAGTATAAGTAAAAAGAAAACATATTCCCACATTACGTTTCTCATAGCAATGCGCAATCCTCTTCTCACATCATGCAAAGTTTGTTGTAAACTGAATGGATATTTATTTGTCGTTAACTTCTTTTCTACGACTTGAGAAATAATCGACAACATCGGAGAAAGTAAAACAACAACAATATATTTGGCAAACTTCATCAAGACAAGACCGATTGAAATACTCAATAACATTTTTAACAAGAACCAAATTGTTTCATTCATATTGCCGCAAGTAAGGCAACCGTCATCAGTGGACCAATCAGCCTGCCAAGAAGCAAATTGACTTCCCACATAATAAATTAATAACATTAATAAAGCAGGAATTGGCATGTACCAATATAATTTATGCGTTTTGATAAAACCAATGGCTTTCCAATAACTTCTTATACCCAATGCGAAATGTTTAAAGAAATCCATTAACAATTATTTCGATACCAATTATACACTTAATACAATAATAAACCTCCTACTTTCCAATCTTAAGAAAGCCAATTGGTATTATTCTCCAAATGTAATAATGTAAAAGCAAATCAAAACAGAATTCAGTCGAAATTAGTATCTTTGCGTTTTTTAATATTGATTATTTTAAATACGAAGCAATGGATTTAAATACGCTCACTGCAATTTCTCCTATCGATGGAAGATACCGAAAAAAAGTTGAAGAATTAAGCCCTTATTTTTCTGAATTCGGACTGATTAAATACAGGGTTTTAGTAGAGATTGAATACTTTATCGCAATGGTAAATTCTGGAGTTGCTCCATTGACTGACTTCCCAAAAAATAAGTTCGAAAATTTGCGTTCTATTTATAAAGACTTCACAGAGGAAGATGCACACATCATAAAGAAAACGGAAAGAACGACGAATCACGATGTAAAAGCAGTTGAGTATTTTGTGAAAGAAAAGTTTGAAGCACTTGGGTTGTCCAAACACTTGGAGTTTGTTCATTTCGGATTAACTTCCCAAGATATTAACAACACAGCAGTTCCTTTATCAATGAAAGAGGCTGTGAAAAATGTTTATCTACCTGTTTTAAATGACGTCTTGACAATATTAAAACAATATTCGGAGGACTGGAAAAACATTCCAATGTTGGCAAAAACGCATGGTCAACCAGCATCTCCAACGCGTCTTGGAAAGGAAATATTGGTCTTTCATGAAAGACTTTCAATCCAAATTGCACAATTAAAAGCGGTTCCTTTCTCGGCTAAATTTGGTGGAGCTACAGGAAACCTAAATGCACATCATGTTGCATTTCCAAATGATAACTGGGTAGTATTCGCGAATCATTTTGTGAGTGAGCACTTGGGATTATCGAGAAGTCAAACAACAACTCAAATTGAGCATTATGATAACCTTGCGGCTCTTTTCGATGCTATGAAACGTATCAATAATATTGTGATTGACTTAGACCGTGATATGTGGACGTATATTTCAATGGATTACTTCAAGCAACAATTAAAAGAAGGTGAAGTTGGATCGAGCGCAATGCCGCACAAAGTTAATCCAATTGATTTTGAAAACTCAGAAGGAAACTTAGGGATTTCAACTGCTCTTTTAGAACATTTATCAAACAAATTGCCTATTTCCAGATTACAGCGCGATTTAACGGATTCAACAGTTTTAAGAAATGTTGGAGTTCCATTGAGTCATACTTTAATTGGATTCAAATCCACTTTAGCTGGACTAAAGAAATTATTGATCAACGAATCAGCGATTGATGCAGATTTAGAAAATAACTGGGCAGTTGTTGCTGAGGCAATTCAAACTATTTTAAGAAGAGAAGGTTTTCCAAAACCTTATGAAGCTTTGAAAGGATTGACACGTAAAAATGAAAAAGTAACGAAAGCTACTGTTCATGCATTTATTGAAACACTTTCTGTTTCTGATGAAATCAAAAAAGAATTGAAAGTTATTACTCCTCAAAACTACACTGGAGTATAGTCTTTGCAAGAAGATGTCAAATACTGCGTTATGCTCGCTTTTAATTACAGTTGTTTATAAAAATAAACGCCTGATAATTAAAAACTTCACAAGCCTTGTCTTTAACATCTTCTTATCAAAGACTTAAAAGATACTGACTTGTCTTTAAAATTCTATATTAAGAATGTCAAAACACCTCAGCAGAGTGGACAGGTCTGCGTTATGCTCGCTTTTAATTACAGTTGTTTATAAAAAATAAACGCCTGATAATTAAAAACTTCACAAGCCTTGTCTTTAACATCTTCTTATCAAAGACTTAAAAGATACTGACTTGTCTTTAAAATTCTATATTAAGAATGTCAAAACACCTCAGCAGAG